>Ga0209573_1000636_pt1 | contig 68931 bp, 60 predicted proteins | sample TNRBio252014_DNA_FD_185870 | JGI IMG/M metagenome (GOLD analysis project Ga0209573, IMG submission 185870) | Wastewater treatment Type I Accumulibacter community from EBPR Bioreactor in Madison, WI, USA - TNR Reactor_6/25/2014_ DNA (SPAdes)... | ecosystem: Engineered > Bioreactor > EBPR >...
GCCGGGCCATAGCGGATCGCCCGGTAGATCCGGTCGCGCTGGCCGGGCCACGGCCGGATCGGCATGAACTCGTGGAAGGCGCGGTTGGCCCGGGCGGCCAGGAGGGAGACGTTCCGCTCGGTGTAGGCCGCAACACGACGCGGCCATGACGCTGCGGCGACGGTTTCATGACAGGGGAAGGAGGCGGCGGTATAGCGGGGCGCTTCACAGGCGGGACGCGCCGCGCGACGACGCGGCCCGGCAGCCGCGCGGACCCGGAGCCCGCGCGGCCTCGGGTGCTCGGACTACTTGCGCAAGGAGCGCTGGAACATCCGGTCGGAGCGCTCCGCGGCGGCATTGGCCGCCTGGGCGGCGCTGCGCGCTTCCGCTGCGGCTGCCTCGGCGGCAGCGGCGGCTTCGCGCGACTGGGCGGCGGCGGTCGCCGACTCCTGCTTCACCTGCGCCATCTCGTTGCGCAGCGCGGCGACGTCCGACTGAAGCTCGTCGACGCTGCTCGATGACGCACATGCGCCAAGTAGGAGGGTTCCGGCGACCATCATCATCGGCATGGCCTGACGTAGAGACGAGCTCATAGCGTTTCCCCTTCGCTCGAAAATCTTGTCTGATGATGAACAAGGGCGCGATGAACTCGCGCCTTACCGTAGTTGTACCTTAAGTTGCGGATAAATCAAGCTTCCAGCCGATTCACGCCGGGCGAGTTGGCGCCGAGCCGATTCGAGGACTAGGGTAGTATTTCGATCGGGGTGCCGTCGTCGACGGCTGCCCAGATCTGATCCATCGAGGCGTTGTCGACGGCGATGCAGCCGTCGGTCCAGCTCGAAGGCGCCAGCGCGATCCGCTTCAGCGCGCTCTTGTTGCCGGGATCGGGCTGGCCGTGGATCATGATGTCGCCACCGGGCGGCCCGCCGTATTTCCAGGCCCGGTGCCGGTCGGCCGGGCTCGGGTAGGAGATGCGAATCGACCGGTGGAAGCGGCTGTTCTCGTTCTTGCCGCGGAGGACGTAGGTGCCCTCCGGCGTCCGGCCGTCGCCTTCGAAGATCTTCGGGCCCTTGGGGTTGCCGCCTAACGCCACCCGGTAGCTGGCGATGACGCGGCCGTCTCGCAGCAGCTCCATCCGCCGCTCGCTCTTGTCGACGACCACCCGGTCGGCCTTCAGCACCGGCCGCTGCGCCTGCACGGGCGGGCGCGCCTGTGCCGGCGGGTGAGACTGGCTCTGCGGCGAGGCGCAGGCGGGGAAGGAGAGGGCGAACATCGTCAGAGCGAGCACGGGGCCGATGAACCTGACCGACAAGCAACTGTCCTTCCAGCAAGCCACATCCACGCGACGGGGGAGGGAACGCACGCGGCCAGAGCGTTGGTCACGACGCGTTGCCGGCCGCCACGCGCGAACATGTGCAGGCTACACGTGCCGGCGGCGGCAGGGAACACCCATTTGGGGCAGAAGCCCATGAAGCCGCGCAACGGTCAGAAAAGCGGCCGACGGTACGGGCCTCTCGGCTTTGCGTGGCACTGTGCGACAGGCCGAGGCTGCGGACCGTCTGCTTCCAGGCCCCCGGATGAACGCCGCAACCGCCGACGCGTGTGGTGCCCAGGGGCGGATTCGAACCACCGACACGCGGATTTTCAGTCCGCTGCTCTACCAACTGAGCTACCTGGGCATTGCGACGGGCGGCGACGCGCTGGGCACGCCGTCCCCGCGTTATAGTCAATGCGATGACGCACTCCAAGCGCTTCCCGCCGCGCCCCCCGCCGTTCTTCAAGCCGGTTCCTTCGCGTGTCAAACCCGCGGGCGGTAGCTCGGCAGCGACAGGCCGTAGACGAGGGCGGCTCCGCGGACGGCCAGCGCCACGGCAAAGCCCAGGACGAGGGCGAGGGCGGCCCTGTCGCTTAAGGCGTCGACGGCGATGTAGGTCAAGGCGCCGGCGGCGGCGGCCGTGGCGTAGATCTCCCGCCTGAGGATCAGCGGCACCTCACCCGCGAGCAGGTCGCGCAGCAGGCCGCCGAAGGCAGCGGTGACGACGCCCATCAGCAGGGCGGAGAAGGCCGGCGCGCCCGCGCGAAGCGCGATGTCGGTGCCGAGCACGCAGAAGGTCGCGAGGCCCACCGCATCCGCCCACTCCAGCCAGCGGTGGCGGGCAGGCAGGCCGGCGGGCAGGCCTGTGCCGGCGACGAACACCAGGGCGGCGACGCCTGCGCACAGCAGCGGGTACTCAACCTGCGTGATCCAGAAGACCGGCCGGATGCCGAGCAGGAGGTCGCGGAGCGTGCCGCCGCCGATCCCGGTGACGCAGCCGAGGATGACGAAGCCGAAGACGTCCATCTTCTTTTCCGCCGCCTTGAGCGCTCCGCTCGCGGCGAAGACGGCCACGCCGGCAAGGTCGAGGAGTCGCTGGACGTCCCCGAGTTCTACCATCCGCTGCGTCTCCCGCCGAAGCCGTCGGTCATGACCGCCCGGACCTGCCCTCCTCGTCGGCCTCGTCCCCAACCTCACCCTCGCCGCCGTCGTCCTCCACTACTGGGATGCGGTAGTCGCCGGCAATCCAGCGGCCGAGATCGGCGTCGGCGCACCGCTTCGAGCAGAACGGCCGCCACTCGGCCACCGCCGGCGCCCGGCAGATCGGGCAGCGACGACCCTTGCGCGGCAGCCTCGCCGGGTCGCCCGCCACAGAACCTGCAGAACCTTTCGTCATCGCTCTCTCCCCGATCCGCTGCCCCCGGCAATCTCGAAGCGGACCGCATCGGCCGCCGCGCCAACATCCGCGCCAGGATCCTCCCTCAGCACCAGCGTTCGGCCAAGCCGCGCCTCGACGGCCGCCACCGCATCCGCCGCCGGCCCGCGCAGGGCGGCCGCGATCCGGGGCGTGGCGACGACCGTCGGCTGGCCCGCCGCCCCTTGCGCAAGCTCGTGCAGGCCCAAACGCAGGGCGCGGCGTGCGGCGGCCTCGGGCGAAAGTACCCTGCCCGAGCCGGCGCAGGCGGGGCAGGGGGCGCAGAGCCGGCTCCGCAGCGACGGCCGCACCCGGCGGCGAGACAGCTCGACCTTGCCTAAAGCCGTATAGCCGGCGACGTGGGTCGAAAGCCGGTCGCCGGCTAAGGCCGAGCGCAACGCCTGCAGCACGCGGTCGCGGTGCGCCTGCCGGCGCAGAGCGATGAAATCGACGACGATGTGCCCGGCCAGTTCGCGGCGGCGGACCTCGCGGGCGATGGCGGCGACGGCTTCGAGATTGACGGCGAGCGCCGTGTCCTCGCCGCCGCCGGTTCGGCGCGAGCCGGCGTCGACGTCGATCGCCACCAGCGCCGGCGTCTCGGCGATGCGGATGGCACCGCCGCCGGGCAAGCCCACGTCCGGCGCGAGCATGGCGTCGATCCCTGCCTCGAGCGCGGCGACCGCCGCCGCGGCGTCGGCGCCGGCGACCAGGCGGAACTCCGCGCGAAGGTCCGGACGGTGGGCGCGAATGGCGTTGAGAATACCCGGCTCGTCGGCGACGATCCGTTCAAGGCCCGCTCCGGCCTCCTCGCCGATCGCGACGAGCACCGGGTCGGGCGGCCTCCAGAGCCGTGCCGGCGCCTTGGCCGCCTTCGCCAGCGCTTCGAGCCGCGACCAGGTGGCGAGGAGGGCTTCGGCTTCGCCCGCGATCGCGTCCGCGTCGGCGCCGACGGCCGCACGGCGGACGAACCAGCCGCCGCTCGCCCCATCCTCCGCCCCCGGCAGGGCGCCCGCGAGGCCGAGCAGTCGCTTCCCGTCGGCCTCGTCCGTGATCCGCCGTGACACCCGGACGGCCGGCTGCGCGTCGGGCCGCACCCCGTGTCCCGCCGGGCAGTAGAGGAGGGTTCGCCCCGGCAGGCAGACCGCGGCCGTCAGCTTCGCCGCCTTCTCCGCCTCGGCCTCGCGGCCGATCTGGACGAGGACGGCGTCACCTTCGCCGAGGGAACGGCGGCCCGTCCCCGCGTCGGCGCGATTGAGGAAGCCGCTGAGCCCGTCGCCGATGTCGACGAAGGCCGCGTCCAGTCCCGCTTCGGTGCGCCGGATCCGGCCCAGGACGATTTCGCCGAGGCGCCGGTCGGCGGGCGCCGCTGCGAACTCGACGCGAACGAGCGAGCCGTCCGCGAAGAAGCCCGCCACCGGCCTGCCCGTCGCGGCGGCAACGACGATCTCGTCGACGGCCATGATGGTTTCCGGCGGCGGTTTGCGTGATGAAGGAGTGGTTCGGCCGCGTCGTCTGGCGGCCTCGGCGCCCGCGGGCAGTGCCCAGAACAAGAGCCGGGCAGGGGCCGCGCAGGACCTACTTGAAGCGAAAAGTAATGCGCCCCTTGGTGAGATCGTACGGCGTGATCTCGACGCTGACCTTGTCGCCGGCAAGCACCCGTATCCGGTTCTTGCGCATCTTCCCCGCAGTATGCGCGAGGATTTCGTGGTTGTTCTCCAACTTCACCCGAAACATCGCGTTCGGCAAAAGCTCGGTCACGACGCCGGTAAACTCAAGAACCTCTTCCTTCGCCATTCGCACTCCTTCTTCAACAATTTCATGCGCTTACATGGCCGGGAACGGCGCCGCGGTCAAGAGCCTTGTGCCGCCGCCCGTCCGCGGCCGGTTCTCATGCCACCGGCGCGGGCCCAGGTGCCGGCCCCGGCGCGGGCGTCCCCGCCTGCCGGGCGGCGGGCTCGCCGGCCCCGGCCTTGGGCAGGAACAGCCGGACGGTGGTGCCGCGCCCGGGCTCGCTCTCGACCGCCACGTGGCCGCCCGACTGGCGGACGAACCCGTAGACCATGCTGAGCCCCAGGCCGTTGCCGCGGCCGAACTTCTTGGTGGTGAAGAACGGCTCGAAGATCCGTTCGAGAACGTCCGCCGGCATCCCGGTGCCGGTGTCGGTGACGGCGACGCAGACGTAATTGCCCGGGACGACCTCCTGGTTCTTGCGGGCGAACTCGCTGCCCAGCACCTCGTTGCTGGTGGCGATGGTCACCGTGCCGCCCTTGGGCATGGCGTCGCGGGCGTTCACCACCAAATTCAAAAGCGCGTGCTCGAGCTGGCCGCGGTCGATCAGCGTCGGCCACAGCTCCGTCGCGAACCTCTCCCGGATCTCGATCGTCTCCCCCAGCGTCCGGCGCAACAGGTGGGTCATCTCGCCGACGATGCGGTTGAGGTCGGCGACCTTCGGATGCAGCCGTTGCCGCCGGGCGAAGGCCAGCAGCCGGTGGATGAGTTCGGCGCCCCGCTCCGCCGACCACAGCGCGTCGGCGATCAGCTCGCGGTCCTCTTCGTCCCCCTTGCCCTTCTCCTGCAGCAGCTGCAGGTTGCCGAGGATGATCGCCAGCACGTTGTTGAAGTCGTGGGCGATGCCGCCGGTGAGCTGGCCGATGAGCTCGAGCCGCTGCGAGCGGCGCAGCCGTTCCTCGGTCGCCTTGCGCTCGGTGATGTCCTCCTTCACCGCGACGAAGTGGGTGATCTTGCCGCGGGCGTCGCGCACCGGCGCGATCGCCGCCAGCTCCCAGAACAGCTCGCCGTTCTTGCGCCTGTTGTGGAACTCGCCGCGCCAGACGTCGCCGGCCCGGATCGTCCGCCAGAGGTCGGCGTAGTCGCCGGGCTGGGTGTGCCCCGACTTCAGCACCCGCGGGTTCTTGCCCATCACCTCCGGGTAGGTGTAGCCGGTCACCTCGGTGAACTTTGGGTTGACGTACTCGATGTTGCCCTCGACGTCGGTGATCACCACCGACACCGGGCTCTGCTCGACGCCCTGGAACAGCTTGCGCAGGTCGCCCTCGGCGCGCTTGTGCGCCGAGACGTCCCGGAGCATCAGCAGGAACTGGTCCTGGCCGGCCCACCGCATCGGCGTCGCCCGCATCTCGGCGTAGGCGATGGTGCGGTTGGGGCGGATGATCTCGATGTCGGCGACCTCGCCCTGGACCACCGGGAAACCGAACTCGGCGCCTTGCAATTCCCGGCCGTCCTTGGCGAACAGCGCCTCCGCGGCCTTGTTGACGTAGCGGATCTTGTGCTCGGCATCGACGACGATGATCGCGACCGACTGCATCTCGATGATCGAGCGCCAGCGCGCCTCGCTTTCGCGCAGCGCTTCCTCCGCCCGTTGCCGCTCGCTCACGTCCTCGTAGAGGCAGACGACCTCCCCGGACGGCAGCCGGTAGATGTAACCCTCGCGCCAGCCCGCCCGTTTGTCGTCGCGGTAGTAGACGACGGGGAAGTGCTCCGGCGTCCCGGTGCGTGCGACGCGGCGCAGGGTGTCGAGCAGGCCGGAGCTGTGCACCGCCGGAAAGACCTCGGTGAGCCTGCGGCCGATGACGGCGCTCCGCTCCAGGTCGTCGATGCGTTCGGCGCCGCGGTTGAAGTCGGTGAAGACGAAGTCCTGGCCCTGGCCCACGGCGGAGAAGACGGCCGCGCCCATGCGCATGTTCTCGAAGAGGTGGCGAAAGCGGGTGTCGCCCTGGCGGCCGCGGGCCAGGATCGGGCCGCCGATGGCGAGGACGAGGAACGCCGACGCGCCGATCACCAGCAGCCCCCCGGCGCCGGCCTTGGCGGCGGCGTCGACGAACGGCGCGCGCGCCTCTTCCGTGTCGATGGTGGCGACGACACCGAGCCCCTGTCCCGCCACCGGCTCGTAGGCCGCGAGCAGGTGCCGGCTGTCGACGGCGACGCTGGCATTTCCCGACGCTCCGGCGATGGCGCGGTGGAGGAGGTCGGCCAGCGGCCCGGCCACGTCGCGGCCTGCCAGGTCCCCGCCGGCAGCGGCCGCGCCCGGCGGGCGGACGGGCTCGGCGACGGCGAGCCGGCCGGCGTCGAGCCTGCCGACCAGCAGCCGCCCGGTCTCGTGCAGGCTGCGGTGCACGGCCGCCAGGACCGGCGCCAGCTCGGCCCCGCCCGGGCCATCCGCGCCCTGTTCGGCCAGCGCCGCTGCATGCGCCCGCGCCGCCTCGACGACGTCGCGGCGGTAGCGGTCGAGTTCGGCCTGGTAGAGGGCGGCGAAGACGAGCAAGCCGACGACGATGGTGCTGAGCGTCATGATCAGGACGAGAAGGACCAGCGCCTTCCGGTCAGTCATGCTCCGCGAGCCCCGCCGCGTTCTCTCTCAGCAGGGCCTCGCGCAGCCTGGGAACGCTGACCGGCTTGCTCAGGGTCAGCACCGAGCGGAGGCCCTTCATCTCCGCCAGCAGCCGGGCGTTGACCGCGTAGTCCGGGTGATAGCCGGTGATGATGATGATGTCGGCGCGGCAGCCCTGCTCGACGAGCCAGAGGATCAGTTCGTTTCCGTCGATGTCCGGCATGACCATGTCGATGACGATGGTGTCGGGCGTCTGCCGGCGGTAGGCGGCCTGGAAATCGCTGCCATGGACCGTCACCTCCACCGCGAAGCCGAGGCGGGGGCGACGCGCTCGACGAACGCGGCGAACCGCGGCTCGTCGTCTACGATCAGTAGACGCTTCGCAGCCATTCCCCTATCCTTCGCGCTCTTCGGCCCGGGGCGAGCCCGCAGTTATAGCGGCAATTCGCCGCTGCTGAAGCCTTCTTGGCCGGAGGCGCAATAACATGGCGGTCAACCGCCGAGCGGGGAGCACGGCACACGGCGGCTGAAGCGCGCGTTACGCGCCAAGCGACCACCGGCGCGTCGTGCGTCGCGCGCGGCGGGGTGGCAGCCGGAGGGGCCATAAGCGCCATGGCGGACGACGTGCACAGGGTGGTGCTGCTCGACGGCACGAGCGACACGGCGTGGGTCGAGGCCATGCTCGCCGACCTCGGCGGCACCCACGGCGCCGACGTCATCCACTGCGCCACCGCGGCGACGGCCCTGGCGACCCTGGAAAGCTGGACGGTCGACCTGGTTCTGGTCGGGCTGGGCGCCGCGCCCGCCGCGGCGCTGGAAGCGATCCAGACCATCCGCGATGCCGATCCGGCGGTGCCCATCATGGCGGTGACGAGCCAGGGCGAGGACGAGGTCGGGCTGCTCGCCATCCGCGCCGGGGCGCAGGACTACATCGTCCAGGGCGAGAGCAACAAGCGGCTGGCGCAGGCCGTGGCCTTCGCCATCGAGCGCAGCCGGGCTTTCGACCGGTTCGAGGCGGCGAAGGAGACGGAAGCCCGGGAGCGGGAGTTCACCCGGCTGAAGAACCTCTGCGGCCCGGCGCCGCTCCCCGTGAGCGGCCGGAGCTTCGGCTCGATCCCCCTTCGCGACCGCTCGCCGCAAGCCTTCCTCGACCTCGCGCGCCATTACGAACGGGTGCTGGTCGCCTCGGCCGACGCCCGGACCTTCCAGCAGCGCGAGGAGATCGCCGACGAGCTGAACGGGATCGCCGACAGGCTCGGCATCCTCAACGCCGGGCCCAGGGACGTCATCGACGTGCACAAGATGGCGATCGCCCAGCGGCTGGAGGGGGTTTCCATGGGACGCGCGCGGGCTGCCATCGAGGAAGCCCGCATGCTACTGCTGCAGTTGATGGGGTATCTCGCCTCGTTCTACAGGAACCTGTCCTGGGGCGCCGCGGCATCCGGCCGCACGTCCTCGCCTCCCGGGCGGCTTCTGGCAAACCCCGAGGCGGCCGCAAGGAAGAACGAGAAATGAGCCGATTCATCCTGAAGCTCTACATCGCCGGGAGAACGCCGCGCACCGAGAACGCCATCTCCAGCCTCAAGGAGATCTGCGACCGCGACCTGTCGGGGCTCTACGAGCTGGCGGTCATCGACGTGCTGGAGCGGCCGCAACTGGCCGAGAACGAGAAGATCCTGGCGACGCCGACGCTGGTCAAGGAGCTGCCGCCGCCGCTCCGGCGGGTGGTGGGAGACCTGTCCGACCGCGACCGCGTGCTGGTCGGCCTCGACCTGGCGATACGGGAGATGGGAGAGCTAGAGGGCAAGCGATGAAGGACCAGGCCGCGGCCGACGAGGCCGTCAAGAAGATCGCGACCGGGATCGCCGGGTTCGACTACATCGCCAACGGCGGCCTGCCCGACGGCCGAACCGCCCTGGTCGCCGGCAGCGCCGGCAGCGGCAAGACGATCTTCGCCTGCCAGTTCCTCGCCGAGGGGGTTCGCCAGGGCATCTCGCCCGGCGTGTTCGTGACCTTCGAGGAGAAGCCGCAGGACATCCGCCGCAACATGATGAGCTTCGGCTGGAACATCCGCCAGTGGGAGGAGGAGGGGAATTGGGCCTTCGTTGACGCCTCGCCCGAACCCTCCTTCGAGATCTCCATCATCGGCGACTACGACTTCGGCGCGCTCTTGGCCCGCATCGAGCACGCCATCCGCGGCATCGGCGCCAAGCGCGTGGTGCTCGACTCGATCGGCGCCATCTTCGGCCAGTTCCGCGACGGCGACCGGGTCCGCCACGAGCTGTTCCGCATCGCCTCGGCGCTGCGCGAGATCGGCGTCACCGCGATCATGACCGCCGAGCGGACCGCCGAATACGGCGAGATCGCCCGCCACGGCATCGAGGAGTTCGTCGCCGACAGCGTCGTCATCCTGCGCAACGTGCTCGAGGACGAGAAGCGCCGGCGGACGATCGAGATCCTCAAGGTGCGCGGCACCAGCCACCGCAAGGGCGAGTACCCGTTCACCGTCATCCCGGCCGACGGCATCATCGTCATTCCGCTCTCCGCCATCGAGCTCAGGCAGCGGTCCGGCGACATTCGCGTCACCTCCGGCAACGCCGACCTCGACCGCATGTGCGGCGGCGGCCTGTTTCGCGACTCGATCATCCTCGTCTCGGGGGCCACCGGCACCGGCAAGACGCTGATGGTCAGCCATTTCGTCGCCGGCGGCGCCGATTCCGGGGAGCGCTGCCTGCTCTTCGCCTACGAGGAAAGCCGCGAGCAGCTCGGGCGCAACGCCACCGGCTGGGGCGTCGATTTCGACAAGCTGGAGGCCGAGGGCAAGCTCAAGGTGATCTGCGACTACCCGGAGTCGGCGAGCCTCGAGGACCACCTGGTCCGGATCAAGGAATACATCGAGGAGTTCAAGCCCAACCGCATCGCCGTGGACAGCCTCTCGGCGCTGGAGCGGATCTCGACGGTCCGGGGTTTTCGCGAGTTCGTCCTCGCAGTCACCTCCTTCTCCAAGCACAAGGAGATCACCGGGCTGTTCACCTCGACGACGCCGACGCTCACCGGCGGCACCTCGGTGACCGAGGCGCACATCTCCTCGATCACCGACAGCATCGTGCTGTTGCGCTACGTCGAGCTTTACGGCGAGATGCGCCGCGGGCTCACGGTGCTGAAGATGCGCGGCTCGTCGCACGAGAAGAACATCCGCGAGCTCGTCATCGACAGCACCGGCGCGCACATCGGCGCGCCCTTCCGTAACGTCGCCGGCATCCTCGCCGGCAACCCGGTGCAGGTGGCGATGTCCGAACTCGAGCGCCTCGACCAGCTCTTCCCCGACGAACGCTCGGGTTAGGGCGAACCTACTCTCCGCACGGACGAGGCAGCGCCCTCACCCTCCGGCGCGGCGCCACGCACAACGCCCTCACCTTCCCGCTTCGCGGGCCACTTCCTCTCCCGCTTCGCGGGCGAGGGGATCAAGGCGCCGGTGATGCCGTCGCACTCCCTCTCCCGCGCGCGGAACGTGCAAGTGGGAGAGGGTCGGGGTGAGGGCGGCGTCGGGTCCGATCGGGATGCCAAGAGACTGTCAACCATGTGTCCGGTCCATGGTGTCAACCATGTTTCCGGTCTCTCAACGCGTTGTCGGCTACGGCGCCCCAAGCCCGACGGCTTCGACAAGCGCGCCGCTGCGGCGGTCCGCGAGGCGGTCCTCGACGATCCGGCGCACCAGCCCCGGAACCGCCGGATCCTCGCCGATGGGTCCGAGGTAGGTGACGCCGTCGCCGGGTCGGCTGGCAAGCCCGGTGGCGACGTCGTGGGTTGCATGGTGGCCGGGTGCGGCGAAGCAGCCGACGGCGAGGATCGGCGCCGCCAGCGGCGCCAAGGCCTCGGCGATCGACGGCGGCTGGTCGAGATAACCCGTTGCAACGGCGCGGAAGCGGCCGCTGGCCCGGATCCTTGCCGCGTGCGCCTCGGTGGTGGCGGCGGAGGAGGGGTTCCGCAAGGTGCCGTGGGCGATCAGCAAGAGCGTCACCTCGCCCGCCTCAAGCCCGTTGCGCACCACGTGCTCCTCGGCACGCTGCTGCATCAGCGCGCCGAACGCCGGGTGCATGCCGATGGGCTCGCAGAGCAGCAGGCGATGCCGGCCGCGGCCATGGGCTTCCAGCGGCGGCAGGACCTGCTGCGCGATCCAGCCGGCGCACATCATCATCGGCACGACGGCGACCGTCTCCGTCTCCACGCTGCGCAGCAGCTCAGCCGGGTCGTCGCCCCGGGCGAGTGCGGCGACATGGACCTCGCGGAAGCGGGCCATCGCCCGCAGTGCCTCGGCGTGGCGGTTCAGCGCCGCAGCCGCCGCCTCCCGCCTGGACGAGCCGAGGCCGATCAGGAGAACCGCAGGCTGTTCGGTCATCGCAGGCTCCGTCTCCTCAGTGGCTGGTCCCGGACGAGAGGTTGATCTTGTTGTAGACGTTGTATTTCCCGGACGGCTTGCGCATCGGGATGCGCTTCACGACCTCAAAGCTCGCCGCGTCGTAGACGAGCAGCGCCCCGTCCATCTCGGCGACGCTGACGAGCGCGTGGCGGCCGTCGCGGCTGAACTCGACGTGGGAGGTAAGCCGCCCCGGCTCCGGCACCAGCGTGCGAACGATTTCGAGCGAGCGCTTGTCGATGATCTGGATCTGGTCGCGCTTGGGCCCTAGCGAGGTGTCGATCCAGGCGTACGGCGTGTTCTCGTGGCTGCGCATGAAGAAGCCGGCGCCGCCGGTGGCGATGCGCTTGATCGGCTGCCAGGTGGTCATGTCGATGACGACGACGGCCGGCTCGTTCAGCACCGGCGTGGCCAGCACCGGCCTGCCCTGGTATTCGAAGGAGATGCCTGAGGCGAGGTGCGGCATTCCGCCGATGGAGACGTCGGCGACCTTGCGCCCGACGTTCAGGTTGATGACTTGGCCGGCGCGGCTCGCCCGCCCCGCGCCGACCGCCACCCGGTAGGCGGTGTCGAAGAAAAAGTCGTCCAGCGGCTCGTCCAGCGGGATGCGGCGCACCGGGAACGGGCCGTGGTCGAAGGCGCCCTCCAGCATCCCCGGCTGGTAGCTGTGGACGAAGCCCGTGGCCTGCGGCTCCGGGTCGTCCTCGTAAGCGATCTCCCAGAGCTCCGGCTGGTCCCTGAGCGCGACGATGAAGCTCTGCCGGGGCGGGGCGGTGTAGACGGCGCTGACCCGCGAGGCGCGGCCCAGCCTGTCCTCGACCGGGATCACCTTCAGCGGCGTGAGGTCGCCGGCGTCGAGGATCACGACGGTGTTGGGCAGGGTGTTGCCGACGATGACGTAGCGGCCGTCGGCGGACACGGCGATGTTGCGCAGGTTGATGCCGGCGCGGATCTCGGCGACGCTCTTCAGGCCATGGAGGTCGTGCTTGCTGACCCAGCCGTCGCGCGAGCCGAGGTAGACGAACCGTCCGTCGGGCGAATACTTGGCGCCGCCGTGCAGCGCGAAGCGGGAGGGGAAGCGCCAGACCGGCTCGAAAGCGTCGCCGTCGAGGATGGTGACCTGGCTGTCGCCGGTTTCGACGACGGTGAACAGGTTCAGCGGGTCGGCGGCGTGCACGGGCTTTTCGGGCAGCGCGTCGGGCGGCGTGAGTACCGTGCGGCTCGCCTGCATCTGCTCGGTCGTCCAGGTCGGCGGTTCGGGCAGCGGCTCGTAGATCCACGCGGCGACGGCGGCTATGGCCTCCGGCGACAGCGTGCCCTCGAACGCCGGCATCTGTGTCGCCGGTCTGCCGGCGGTGATGGCGCGCAACGCCTCGGGCATTCTGAGCCGCGCCAGGCTCTCCGGGAGCAGCGCCGGCCCGGTGCCGCCAAGCCGGTCTTCGCCGTGGCAGGAGGCGCAATGCTGCAGGTAAAGCGCCCTGGCCTCGCCGTCCTGGTCCGCCGCACCCGGCGCGCCTGCGACCAGCAGGGCGACGCCGGCCAGCATGGCCAGCAGGACGCTACCGCGCGCTCGTCGCAGCATGGTCGCCCTTCCGGTACGGCCTGAGGCCCACGCGTCCCCGCTCGTCGTCGATGCCGATCTCGTCGTTGCCGAGGTAGCAGCCCGGATCCTCCGCCCACGGGTCGCCGGTGAGCTGCAACGCACGGATGCGGGTGTTGCCGCCGCAGATGGCGAAGTGGGCGCAGGCGCCGCAGCGCCCGCCGATCACCCGCGGCCTCTGCTTCAGCCCGGCCATGATCGGGTCGGAGACGTCGCGCCAGATGGCCGAGAACGGCCGCTCGCGAACGTTGCCGAGGCTGTAGTGCCACCAGAAGGTGTCGGGGTGGACGTTGCCCAGGTTGTCGATGTTGGCGACGTTGACGCCCGAAGCGTTGCCGCCCCACTGGATGAGTTTGCCGCGCAGGTGCGCCGCGCGATCCGGGAACCTCTGCTCCACCCAGTGCAGCAGGTAGACGCCGTCGGCGTCGTTGTTGCCGGTGACGAACTCCTTGTTCTCGCCGCGCTCCACCGCCTCCCACGCAACCTCGAACAGCAGGTCGAGGGCTCGGCGGGTCAGGGCGAAGGTCGCGTCGTCGCCGCGGTTCTTGTTGCCGCGGCCGGCGTAGTTGAGGTGCGAGAGATAGAACTTGTCGACGCCCTCGTCGTCGGCGAGACGGAGCAGCGCCGGCAGGTGCTCGGCGTTGTCCAGCGTCAGGGTGAAGCGCAGGCCGACCTTGATGCCGCGGTCCCGGCACAGCCGGACGGCCCTCAGGCTGCGGTCGAACGCGCCTTCCTGCCGGCGGAAGGCGTCGTGGACGGCGCCGATGCCGTCGAGACTGATGCCGACGTAGTCGTAGTCGGCTTGGGCGATGCGGTCGATCAGGCTTTCGTCGATGGGCGTCCCGTTGGTCGAAAGCCCGACGTAGAAGCGCTGCGCCTTGGCCCGGGCGCTGATCTCGAAGATGTCCGGCCGCAGCAGCGGCTCGCCGCCCGACAGGATCAGCACCGGCACGCGGAAGGCGCGGAGGTCGTCCATCACCGCGAAGACCTCGTCGGTGGAGAGCTCGCCGGGGAAGTCGGTGTCGGACGAGATCGAGTAGCAGTGCTTGCAGCGCAGGTTGCAGCGGCGGATCAGGTTCCAGATCACCACAGGCCCGGGCGGATCGCGCCTCGGGCGGACTGGCGTCGGCTGCCGCAATTCCTTCATGAACTGGGTGACGCGAAACATCTCAGGTTGCCTTTGACTGAACAGCGTCCGCTGCCGCCCTCACCCTCCCGCTCCGCGGCTCGCGCCGCTGCGCGGGTCCCTCCCTCTCCCACGCCTCGCGCGGGCGAGGGTGAAGCGCGAATCGCACCTCCCTCTCCCGCGCGCCGTAGGCGCAAGTGGGAGAGGGTCGGGGTGAGGGCATCTCTTGTCTACGAGTAGCGTCCTCTGAGGTTAAACAACCACGCTCGTCTCGAGGAGGCGAAGCCGATGAAGAAATACAGCAGCTTATTCTTGCGGATCGCCATGCCGCTTCGCGGCTCGCGATGACGTTGCTCTCTTGATGCTGCGCCGGAGCGGTCATTGGAGGCGTCTACTCTCCCAGCCGGAGGCCGGTCTTCTTGAGGATGCGGGTGGAGTAGAGGATCGTGTGGCCGCGGCAGGCGCCGCCCAGCAGGCTGGCGATCACCCGCGCCTTTTCTTCCGTCTCCCCACGGCTCTTGCCGTGGACCATGGCGAACAGGTTGTATGGCCAGAGCGGCGGGTGGCGCGGCCTGAGGTAGCTGTGGGAGACGAAGGCGAGGCGGCCGACCGCCTCACCGAGCTCCAGAGCGGCCTCGTCCTCCACGTCCCAGACGCTCATGCCGTTGGCGACGTAGCCGAGCCGGTAGTGGTTGGGGACGGCAGCGACGCGGCGGATGATCCGCGCCTCGAGCATGCGGCGCATGCGCCGCATGACCTCCGCCTCGTCCACGCCGGCGGCCTCCGCCACAGCCGCGTACGGTCGTTCGCACAGCGGCAGCCCCGCCTGCGTCGCCTTGATGATGCGGCGGTCGATCTCGTCGATCGGCGGGGGCGGCATCGCGGTCATGCTCCGAACCGGGCCTCGACGAAGAACTCGTGCTCCTTCGGCATGGCGTAGACGCGCTGCCCGGTTTCGCCCTCGATGGCGGCGATGACCGCCTCGATCTGCTCCGGCCGCTCGGCGGCGATGACGAACCACATGTTGAGCGCGTGTTGGCGCTCGTAATTGTGCGCCACTTCCGGATGGGCGTTGACCAGGGTTGCGATCCGCTCGAAGTCCTCGGCCGGCGCCTCCAGCGCCGCGAGGATCGCGCGGCCGCCCAGCCGGTCGGCGTCGAACATGGGGCCGAACCGGGTCAGCCAGCCGTCGGCGCGCAGCCGGCGGACGCGCTCGATGAGCTCCGCCTCGCTGACGCCGAGGCCATCCGCGGCGACGGCGAACGGCCGCTCGGCGATCGGGAAGCCACCCTGCAGCGCGTTGACGATCCGCCGGTCGACGTCATCCATGACGAGGCTCTCCCACGGGCTCATCCATGGCTTCCTGCCAGCGCCGGCGCTGCACGGTAGCGGGCGCCGCGCTGCTTGAAGGCGCGGGTGCTGAACAGCACCGCGTGGTCGCGGACGACGGCTCCGAGGGCGGCGCGAACCTCCGCCACCTGGGCCAGCACGACCTCGCGCTCGCGGCCGTGGATCATGCAGAACAGGCTGTAGGGCCAGCCGTCGCGGCGCGGTCGGCGATAGCAGAGGGTGACGAAGGAAAAGCCGGTCATGACCGTGGCGGCGGCGGCCACGTCCTCGTCAGCGATGTCCCAGACCACCATGGCGTTGGCCACGTATCCCAGCGCCCGGTGGCGGACGACGGCGCCGAAGCGGCGGATGACGCCCGTCTCGATCAGCCGTTCGAGCCTGGCGATCACCTCGTCCTCGCCGAGGCCGAGGCTCTCGCCCAGCGCCCGATAGGGTCGGGGGACGAACGCCAAGCCCTCTTCCAGCGCCGCGAGCAGGTCCCGGTCGGTGCGGTCCACGCCGGTCACAGGGCGAAACCGAGGTCGATGTGGAAGGCTTCGAGCAGCGGCAGGTCGAGGACCGGTGTCCCGCAGTCGCGCTCGATGGCGGCCAGGGCGCGACGCAGCGCCGGGTCGTCCGCGGCGGTGACGACGAACCAGATGTTGAAGCGGTGCTCGCGCTCGTAGCAGTGGTTGACCTCTGGCCGCGCGGCGATGCGCCGGCCGGCGTCTTCGACGTCCTCGGCCGGGACGGCCACCGCCGCCAGCGTGCTGACGCCGAGCGCGTGGGGCCGCACCACCGCGCCGACGCGGGCGACGGTGCCGGCGGCCTGCAGCGCGGCGTAGCGCTCGACGATCTCCGCTTCCGAGGCACCGAGATCCTCGGCGATCCGCGCGTACGGGCGGGGGACCAGCGGGAAGTCCCGCTGGTAGTCGTTGAGGAGGCGGGGGTCGAGGTCGGCGCGGCCCATGGCTCAGGAGCCGATCCGCTGCGCTCGGGCGGTGAAGAAGATGCCGCTCGGCTTTTCCGCCGGCAGCTCCTTCAGCAGCCGGAAGGAGTGGGGGTCGTAGACGCGAACGGCGTCGTCGTCGCGCGCCGAGATCCAGACCTGGTCGCCCTTCGGGGTGAACTCCAGGTGCATCACCGCTTTGCCCGGGCTGAAGCCGTGGGCGACGGCGAGGGAGGCCACGTCGATCACCTGCAGCGTGGCGTTGTCGGGATGGGCGAAGTTCACCCAAATCTGCCGGCCGTCCGGCCTGGCGACGGTGAAGACCGGCTGGCCGGCCACGGGAATCCGTGCGACCTCCTCCCAGGTCCGGGTATCGACGACGAGGACCTCGTGCCGTCCGACCGCGGGCAGGAACAGCATCCCCGAGGCCACGGCGACCCCTTCCAGGTGCGGCATCTTGTACACCGGCAGCGGCTCCTCGCCCTTGCCATAGCCGTCGAGGATGCGGCGAACCCCGGCGTCGGGTCGCCAGGCGTCGAGCAGCGCAACCCCGTCCTCGCCGAACAGGCCGGCGAGATAGTACCGGCCCTGGTCGATGCCGATGCCGTCATAGGGCAGAGTGCCGATGCCCGGGTAGCGGCGGACCTTGGGCGCCTTCGGCTCGCTCAGGTCCGCGAGCCAGATCTCGCCGGCGTCGTAGAGGGCGAAGGCGAACGCCTGGCCGGGCAGGTCGACGAGGCCCACGACCTTGGACGGCTGGCCGTCGATGATGGCGGGGATGTCGGCGACGAGGGCCAAGTCGCCGGCGTCGAAGACCTTGACCCCGCCGGGCTCGTAGTTGGAGACGGCGACCAGCCCGCCGTCCTGGGAGATCGCCCCGCCGATGGCGTTGCCGCCCTGGACGACGCGCGCGTCCAGGCGCCGGGCGAGGAGGTCGATCTTGCTCAGGCCCCCGTCGCGGCCGAAGACGTAGGCGTAGCGGCCGTCCCGGGAGAAGACGACGGAGGCGTGGCTGAGGTCGCCGAGGCCGTCGACACTGCCGAGCGCCGTCATCCCGGACGTCTCGACGATCTGGATGCGTCCGGAGGCGCGCTCGATGATCACGCCGAGGTCGCCGGTGCCGCGCAGCTCCGGCTCCGCCGACGCGGCGCTGCCCGCGCCGAAAGCCAGGCCCAATACCAGGCCAAGCAGAAACAGCACCAGGACCCGCGCCGGCGCCCTCATTGCGGCGGGCCCGCCCGCAGTACGTCGACCAGCCACGCCGCCTCGCTTTCCGTCAATTGCGGCCGCCACGGCGGCATCGGCGTTCCCGGCCGCCCGTCGAGGATCGCCTCGATCAGCATCTCGTCGTCCTTGCCGGCCAGCGCCTCGGGGAGGAGCGGCGGGCCGAGCCCGCCCTTCATGGTGAGTCCGTGGCAGGAGCCGCAGTCGTGCCGAAGCAGATGCACCAACTCCTGCCGGCGGTCGCCGGCGGGCTCTGCGGCCAGCGCGACGGCGGGAAGAGCGCAGACCATGAGGGCCGCCACCCTTCCCGCGTACGCCATCGTGCCTTCCTGCCGCGCTTCAGTAGACGTCGTTGCGGGTGTTGTAGACGTTGAACTTACCCGTCGGGGTGACGATCTTGTCGCCCTTGATGACGTCCTTCAGCTTCAGGGTCTTGTCGTCGACGACGACGATGGCCGACTCCTGATCCTTGCTGTTCCACACCGAGAACCAGATCTCGTCGCCGGCGACGTTGTACTCGCCCTGCACGACGCGCCGCGTGCCCTCGGAGATGCCGGACCACTCGCCGATGGGCAGGATGGTCGGCTCCTTCTCCAGGTCGTCGAGGTAGAACACGGCGACCGAGGAGGCGATCGACGCCTCCGGGTTCAGCGGCGTATCGACGTAGAGGTGCTTCGATTTCGGGTGGGTCTTGACGAACAGCGACCCGCCGCCCTGGCCGGTCAGCGTCTGCACCACCTTCCAGGCGTTCTCCGGGTGTTTCTCTGGGTCGGTGCCGATGAGCGCGATGGTGTCGTCGCCGAGGTGGCTGGTGGCCCAGACCGGGCCGAACTTCGGGTGGACGAAGTTGGCCCCGCGCCCGGGATGCGGCGTCGCGCCCGTCTCGACGATGCCGACGAGCTTGTCCTCCTTGGTGTCGATGATGGCGACCTTGTTGGAGGCGTTGGCGGCGACCAGGAAGTACCGCTTGGTGGAGTCGAAGCCGCCGTCGTGGAGGAACCTGGCGGAGCCGATCTCGATCTGCTTGAGGTTATCGATGTCGGAGTAATCGACCATCATGGTCTTGCCGGTTTCCTTGACGTTGACCAGGAACTCCGGCCGGTAGTGGGAGGCGACGATGGACGCCACCCGGGGCTCCGGGTGGTACTCCTGGGTATCCACGGTCATGCCGCGGGTGGAGACGATCTTCTTCGGCTCCAGCGTCGCGCCGTCCATGATCACGTACTGCGGCGGCCAGTAGGCGCCGGCGATGGCGTACTTGTCCTCCCAGCCCTTGGCCTTGGAGGTCTCGACCGAGCGCGCCTCGTTGCCGATCTTGATCTCGGCGACGGTGGCCGGCTTCTCCATCCACAGGTCGATGAGGTTGATCTTGCCGTCGCGACCGATGACGTAGAGGTAGCGCCCGGAGGCCGACACGCGGGAGATGTGGACGGCGTATCCGGTGGGGATGACCGAGACGATCTCCTTCGACGCGCCGTCGATGAGCGCGACCTCGCCGGTGTCGCGGAGCGTCACCGAGAACAGGTTGTCGAGGTCGAGGTCGTTCATCTTCTTGGTCGGCCGCTTGTCGACCGGGACCTGGACCGTCCATGTGGCCTTCATGTCCTCCAGGCCGAACTCCGGCGGCTGCGCCGGGTCGTTCAGCAGGTACTTGGCCATCAGCTCGACCTGCTGCTCCGTCATCTCGCCCGACGTGCCCCAGTTCGGCATCCCCGCCGGCGAACCGTAGGTGATGAAGTCGCGCAGGTACTCGAACCCCCGGTCCGGAGAGCGGGTGATGTCCGGGGTCAGCGCCTTGCCGGTGGCGCCCTTGCGCAGCACGCCGTGGCAGCCGGCGCAGCGCTCGAAGTAGATCTGGTTCGCCTCGTTGAATTCGGCCTGCGTCAGTTGCGGAACACCCGGCCTGGCACCCGGAGCCTCGAATTCCTTCTCCTTCAGCACGTCCAGGCTCGGCTCGTAGCGGTCCCCGGGCTGGGTCTCGTGCTTCTTCAGGTCGGCCGCCGACGGCTTCTGTGCCGGTTGCTTCTCCTGAGCGGTCGCCGAAAGCGCGAGCACGCACATGGCCGTGGTTGCAAGCAGCGCCCTGATTCCCCTCATCGCACCCTCTCCTCACGGAAGTTTACCGCGAGCGTAGGTCCCGCCGCTCGGGCGGTTCCTTAACGTTGATCAAGAAGGCCCACGGAAAGTACGGAATGGCGACGGCCGGCTTAACCATGGTCAAGGCGGGAGGGCCCCGCGTTGCCCAGGGTCGAGGCTCGTTCACCCGGTCGGCCTCTGTCCATGCTCCGAGCGGTCCGCATCCTCGCCCTGTGTGTCGCCATCGCCGCGCCGTGGCTCGGCTCGGCCGCCGTGGCGCACGCCGAGACGGACGTGGTCGCACCCGAGCACCTGCAGGCGGCGTTTCCCGGCGCCGAACGGGTTGGCGCCTTCGAGGGCACGCCGCCGGCCGCGCCGGTGTTCAAGGACGGCGCGCTGGCAGGCTACGTCGTCTCGACCTTCGCCGCGGTCGGCTCGACCGGCTACTCGGGCCGTCCCATCGACGTGCTGGTCGGCGTCGGCAAAGACGCCGTGGTCACCGGCGCCGTGCTGGTGCGCCAGAGCGAGCCCATCCTCGTGATCGGCATCAGCGAACGGCAGCTCTCCGACTACGTCGAAGGCTTCCGCGGCATCGACCTGAAGGCCAGCGTCAGCCCGGGTGCGAAGGGCGGCTTCCCCGACGTCATCTCCGGGGCGACGGTCAGCAGCGCCGTCATCCGCGACGCCATCGTCCGCGCCGGCCGTGCGGTCGTCCGCTCCCGCGGGCTGGTCGCAGCACCCGGCGGCGAACGGCTCGACCGGGAGAGCGTTGGCGAGGCGACCTGGCCTGAGCTCGTGGCCGACGGCTCCGTCGCCTCCGTTCGCGCCACCGAAGAGCGCGACGGCGGCGAGATCCTGCTCCTCGAGCTCTACGCGGCGCTGTTGACGCCGCCCCGTATCGGCGAAAACCTGCTCGGCAAGCTCGCCTACAACCGCCTCGTCGCCGGCCTCGATCCGGACGACCACGTCATCCTGATCGCCGCGAACGGGCTCGCCTCGTTCAAGGGAACCGGCTTCGTCCGCTCCGGCCGCTTCGACCGGCTCCAGGTGGTCCAGGGCGAACGGACGTTGCCGCTCACCACCGACGGCTACGGCAACGTCGAGGAACTGGAGGCGCCCGAGGCGCCGTCGTTCCGCGAGATCGGCGTCTTCACCCTGCGCCAAGAGGCGGGCTTCGATCCGCTGAAGCCGTGGCGGCTGGACGTGCGCCTCCCGGACGCCACCGGCGGGCAGCCCACCGTCGTCTCATTGGACTACGCGCTCCCCGACCGCTACCGGCTGCGGCCGGCGGGAGCGACGACCGAGGCCGATGCCACCGCCGCCGCGGCTGCCGGGGAACCGCCGGCGCCCGAAATGCCGCTGTGGCAGGAGCTGTGGCTGGAGCGCTCGTGGCGGATCGCCGGCGTGGCGGCGATGCTGCTGGTCCTCACCGGGCTGCTCGTCTTCCAGAAGGCGCTGGTCGACCGCCCGGTCCTCTATCGCCGGGTGCGCATCGCCTTCCTCGTCGTGACCCTGGTCTGGCTCGGCTGGTTCGCCGGCGCCCAGCTCTCGGTGGTCAACGTGCTGACCTTCAGCCACGCGCTGATGGGCGACTTCGCCTGGACCTCGTTCCTGGCCGAGCCCTTGATCTTCATCCTCTGGGCGTACACGGCGGTGGCGATGCTGTTCCTCGCCCGCGGCGTCTTCTGCGGCTGGCTCTGCCCGTTCGGCGCGCTGCAGGAGTTAGCCAACCGGATCGCCAGGCTGTTTCGCATTCCCCAGGTCACCGTGCCGTTCGGCCTGCACGAGCGGCTGTGGCCGATCAAGTACGTGATCTTCCTCGCCCTCTTCGCCCTCTCGCTCACTTCGATGACCGATGCGTTCGTGGCCGCCGAGGTCGAACCGTTCAAGACCGCGATCTCGATGCACTTCATTCGCGAGTGGCCGTTCGTCGCCTACGCCGTGGCGCTGGTCGTCGCCAGCCTGTTCATCAACCGATTCTTCTGCCGCTACCTCTGCCCGCTCGGCGCGGCCCTGGCCATTCCGGCGCGGCTGCGCATGTTCGATTGGCTGAAGCGGCACCCCCAGTGCGGCCGCGAGTGCCAGATCTGCTTTCACTCGTGCCCGGTCCAGGCGATCCACCCGGAGGGCTTCATCAATCCCAACGAGTGCATCCACTGCCTGAAGTGCCAGTCGCTGTACCTCGACGAGACGATCTGCCCGCCGCTGGTCGCCCGGCGCAAACGCCGGGAGCGGCGCGAGGCGCTGAGCGCCGGGCGCGACGTCTCCATGGCAGGGCGCTGAGATGCAAGACCGCGGGACGATCCTCAGCCGGAGGCGGATGATCACGGTGATGGCGGCCGCGGCCGCGGCTCCGGTCTTGCCGCGCCGGGCCGGCGCGGAGGCGCCGCGGCGCTGGGTCTGGCACGGAACGGCGCTGGGGGCGCCGGCGACGCTGATCCTGGTGCATCCGGATCGCGCCGCCGCCGAGGCGGCGGTCACCGCCTGCCTCGCCGAGGTCGAGCGGCTTGAGGGCGAGTTCAGCCTGCACCGGCCGGGCTCGGCGCTGTCGCGGCTGAACGCGCAAGGTGTCCTGGCGCATCCCTCCCTCGACATGCTGGTGCTGCTGGAGACGGCGGCGGCGGTTTCGGATGCGAGCGGCGGCGCCTTCGACGTCACCGTCCAGCCGCTGTGGCGGCTCTACGCCGAGCATTTCGCGGCGAACCCGCGGGCCACGGATGGCCCGCCACAGGGCGAAATCGCGCGGGCGCTGGAGCGGGTGGACTATCGGCGGCTGTCGCTAACGCCGGAGCGGGTCGCTTTGCCGCCCGGCATGTCGGTGACGATGAACGGCATCGCCCAGGGCTACGTCACCGACCGCGTCGCCGACCTGCTGCGCGCGCGCGGCTGGGCCAACGTGATGATCGACCTGGGCGAGATCCGCGCACTGGGCCGCCGCGCCGACGGCGGGGCATGGACCGTCGGTATCGACCGCCCGGCGAACCTTCGGGGTCCGCTGCCGATCCTGGCCGTCAGCGACCGCGCCGTCGCCACGTCGGCGGCCGCCGGCACCATCTTCGAGGCGAGCGGTCGCCACCACCACCTGTTCGACCCGCGGACCGGGCGGTCGGCCTTTGGCTGTACCCAGGTCACCGTCGTTGCCGACCGGGCGGCCTTGGCCGACGGCCTGTCGACGGCGCTGTTCGCGGCCCGCCCGGAAGAGCGGGCCAACATCCTCGCGCGTTTTCCGAAGGCGGAGTGCCTGATCGTCGAGACGGACGGACGGTTGAGCCGGCTCGTCGGGTGACGCGCGCGGAGGGAGGCCGGCGCACCATCAGGGCGTCGTCATTGCGAGGAGGCGCAGCCGACGCGGCCGTAGGTCGGATTAGGCGAAGCCGTAATCCGACGCATGCCTGGCCATCCATTCGTCGGGTTACGCCTGCGGCTAACCCGACCTACATCGCCACGCCGCTTCGCGGCTCGCGATGACGATGCTGTTGAGGCAACCGACGCATCCTCGCCATTGCATCGGCACGGGCCGCGCTCCGTCTATGCGGCGGCGAGGCGGCCCTTGTAGCCCATGTCGCACTTGAGGATGTGGTCGAGGATCCAGAAGTTCAGGAGCTCCATGATCTCGGTGCTGGCGGCCGGGTCGCCGGTCGCCTCGTATTCGTCGTGCAGCTCCTGCAACTGCTGCTCGAGCAGGTGATGCTCCTCGAGGTGCTTGGCCATTCCAGGATAGTGGCCGCGGCCCATGAGGGCCTCCTCACGGCGGAAGTGGCCGATTGCATAGCCGATGAGGGTGCGGAGGATGGGGCCAATGGCCGCCTCGTCCCGGCCGCTGAGCTTGGTCTCGTCGAGCTGGTTGATCAGGCTGATGATGACGATGTGGTCGGCGTCGAGGGTCTCGTCGCCGACGCTGTACTCGGTCTTCCACAGGATCAGGGCCAAGGCAACGGGACTCCCTGACGAGGCTCCTCGGCATCCACCCGAGGAGCGCGATCGACCGCCATCATGACGAAAATCGGCCTAGCTGGCGAGGCTCAGGATAAGCGGCATCGTCAGGGCCGCGGCCAGGGTGGTCGCGGTGATCGCGCCGGCCATGATCTTCGCGTCCCCGCCCATCTGCCGGGCCATGACGTAGGCCGTGGCCGAGACCGGCACGGCCGCGGCGATGACAACGGCGGCGAGCGGCACGCCCTTGATGCCGAGCGCCAGCGCCAGTAGCCAAGTCACGAGCGGCAGGACGGCGAGCTTGAGCACGGAAGCGGCGACGACGCTGCCGCCGGCGCGGCGGAGCGCGGCCGGGTCCAGGCCGGCGCCGACCGCGAGCAGGCCCACGGCCAGCGAGGCCTGGCCCAGGATCTCCAGCAGCGGCCCGACCAGCGGCGGGGCGCCTACGCCGGTGAGGTTCAGGGCGAAGCCGACGGCGCAGGCCAGCACCAGCGGGTTGCCGGCGACGCCGGTGGCGATGCGCCGCCACTCGCCTTTTCCGGCGCCGCCTCCGTTCGCTCCCGTGCCGTGGCGCACCAGCACGTAGACGCTGATCACGTTGACCGCGGGGACGACGATGGCGATGCAGAGGCTCATCGCGGTGAGCCCGTCGCGGCCGAAGAGGGCGGCCGCCGCGGAGAAGGCGACGTAGACGTTGGGCCGGATCGCCGACTGGACCAGCGACGAGTAGGCCGGGCCGTCGAGGCGCAGGGGCCGGCGCAGCCACCGGGCGACGGCGAGCACGAGGGCGATGGCGCCGACGAGCGCCAGCGCCATCGCCGCCACGTCCAGGCCGGCGAGGTCGGCCTTGGCGGTGCTCGCGACCAGCAGCGCCGGGAAGAAGACGTAGAACGTGATCCGCTCGGCGGCGGTCCAGAAGCCGTCGTCGACGAAGCGGCCGCGGCGCAGCACGTAGCCGAGGACGATGACGGCGAAGACCGGGACGAGGGCGGCGATGGTGCCGCTCATGGGGCCCGGCGCGCCCGGTCGGCGAGGAAGTCCAGCGCGCCCTGGAGGATGTAGCCCGCCGCCTGCTTGTCGACGACCTCGCGGCGGCGCTTGCGGCTGAGGTCCGCCTCCGTGACCAGCATCCGCTCCACCGCCACCGTGGACCAGCGCTCGTCCCAGAAGGCCATGGGCAGGTCGACGTGCGCCGAGAGGTTGGCCGCGAACTGGCGGACCGACTGGCAGCGCGGCCCCTCGCGCCCGTCCATGCTGACCGGCAGGCCGATGACCAGGCCGGAGACGGCGTACTCCGCGACGATCCGGCCCAATGCGGCGGCGTCGTCGCGGAAACGGGCGCGGCGGAGCGTCAGCAGCGGCGAGGCGATGACACGCGTCGCGTCCGAGAGCGCGAGCCCAAGGGTCTTGCTGCCGACGTCGATGCCGAGCAGCCGCCCCGCCGGCGCCCGCGCCAGATCCTCAACCGCAACGACCGCCATCGCTTCTCCTCGTTCTTCGGCCATTGGAGCACGCAGGCGCACAAAAATGCACCACTTGCCTACGCCCTGGGTCGCGGTTCCGCTCTTCCGAGCCGCACGACCCCCGGCGGGGGCGGAACCTGCCGCAGACGCCCTGCCCGTTGCCGACGCCGTGGCGCTTGATGCCCGCGCGCACGCAAGTCACCCCTGCCCCATGTTGCAGTTGGGTGACGGTTCTGGCCCTCTTGTTGCTGTTCTGCCTCTCGTGCAACGAGCGGCCGTCACCAACCGCGGCCAGGGAAGGAAGGAAAGAGGACGTGCGAAAGACGCTGAACAGGTTGCCGGCGACGATAGCGGGAGCGGTCGTCGGTGTCGCCCTCGCGGCCGCGCCGGTGGCCGGTCAAGAGGAAGAGACGAGCGAAGTGTTTCCGGGCGAGGTGACGGGCGGCGTCGCCCTGACCTCCGACTACGTGTTCCGCGGGATCTCGCAGACCGACGGCGAGCCCGCCATCCAGGGCAGCCTGGAGTACGCGATCGAGACCGGCATCGCCGGCTCCAGCGCCTATGCCGGGTTCTGGGGCTCCAACGTCGACTTCGACGACGGCGGCGAGGCCCACGTCGAGATCGACGTGCTGTTCGGCCTGCGTGGCGACGTCGGCGACACCGGCTTCAGCTGGGATCTCGGGGCCATCTATTACTGGTACCCAGGCGCCAGCAGCCGCCTCGACTACGACTACTGGGAGATCGTCCCGCAGGTCGGCTATGAGATCAACGACCTGGTCAGCGTCAGCGCGCTCTACGGCTTCTCGCCGGAGTTCTTCGGCGACACCGGCCTCGCCCACTACGTCCAGGGCGGCGTATCGGTGACGCCCGATTTGCCGTTCCAGGGCTTCGACCTCTCTCTCGACGGCACCGTCGGCTACCAGTGGATCGAAGACAACAGCCGGGCCGGCGCCGAGGACTACCTGAACTGGAGCCTGGGCGCGACCGTCTCGGTCAAGGGCCTCGACTTCACCGTCGCCTACACCGACACCGACCTCAGCCGCAGCGACTGCTTCAGCAACACCAACCTCTGCGAAGGCCGGGTCATCTTCGCCGTCGGCGCCGCCTTCTAGCGGAGTCGCGCTGTCGTACCGGCACCGCAAGCGTATGCAGGAGACAGGTCCACACCCTCACCCGCCCGCTGCGCGGGCCTCCCTCTCCCGCAAGCGGGAGAGGGTCGGGGTGAGGGCCTCAGGCCGAGGCGCGGTCGCTGCCCCTGCCCCTGCCCCTGAATTGTCCGTCGTCGGCGGATAACCGGCGGACCCGCCCCGCTTGCGCCCCGCTGCCGGCGCTGCTACCGTCCGCGGCGTCCATTCATCCTCCTCTTCCAAGACTTTGCCGCCTCGGGGGCGCGCGTGCCGCTCGACAGAGATACCGTCAAGACGATCGCCTTCCTGGCCCGCGTGCGGGTTCCGGACGACCAGCTCCAGCCGCTGGCTGGGGAGCTGTCCGCCATCCTCGGCTGGATCGAGCAGCTGGCCGAGGTCGACACCAGCGCCGTCGAGCCCATGACCAGCGTCGCCGCCATGCTGGCGCCGCAGCGCGCCGACGTCGTCACCGACGGCCGCCAGCGCGACGCCGTCCTCGCCAACGCGCCGCACGCGCTGGACGACTATTTCGCCGTGCCCAAGGTCGTCGAATGAGTGATTTGCGCGACCTCAGCGTCGTCGGCGCGGGAGACGGCCTCGCCCGCGGCGACTTTTCCGCGGTCGAGCTGGCCGAGGCGCACGGCGCCGCGATCGAGGGCGCCCGCGACGCCAACGCCTTCATCACCCCGACGCCGGAGCTGGCGCTGGAGCGGGCGCGGGCGTCCGACGAACGCCGGCGGCGCGGCGAGGCCAGGGGCCCGCTCGACGGCATCCCCATCGCGGTGAAGGACCTGTTCTGCACAGAGGGCGTGCTGACCACGGCGGCGTCGCGCATCCTCTACAACTTCGTCCCGCCCTACGAATCGACGGTGACCCAGCGGCTGCGCGACGCCGGCGCGGTGATGCTGGGCAAGACCAACCTCGACGAGTTCGCCATGGGCTCGTCCAACGTCACCAGCCATTTCGGCGCGGTGAAGAACCCGTGGGGGCCCTGCGACGGCAAGGACCTGGTCCCCGGCGGCTCTTCCGGCGGCTCGGCGGCGGCGGTCGCGGCGCGCCTCTGCCTCGGCGCCACCGGCACCGACACCGGCGGATCGATCCGCCAGCCGGCGTCCTTCTGCGGCATCGTCGGGATGAAGCCCACCTACGGCCGGTGCTCGCGATGGGGCATCGTCGCCTTCGCCTCCAGCCTGGACCAGGCCGGGCCCATGGCCCGCAGCGTGCTGGACGCGGCGATCCTGCTCGAAGCCATGGCCGGCCACGACGAGCGGGACTCCACCTCCGCGCCCATGGCCGTCGATCGCTTCGCCGACGCCGCCGCAAACGGCGACATCCGCGGGCTCAAGGTGGGCATTCCGGCGGAGTACCGGCTCGACGGCATCACCGGCGAGATCGACGCGCTGTGGGAAAAGGGCATCGACGTCCTCCGCGGCCGCGGAGCCGAGGTCATCGACGTTTCGCTGCCGCACAGCCGCTATGCTTTGGCCACCTACTACATCATCGCCCCGGCCGAGGCCTCGTCCAACCTCGCCCGCTACGACGGGGTGCGCTTCGGCCTGCGCGTCGAGGCGCCGAGCCTGGACGAGATGTACGAGCGGACCCGCGGCGAGGGCTTCGGCGCCGAGGTCCGCCGGCGCATCCTGATCGGCGCCTACGTGCTCTCCGCCGGCTACTACGACGCCTACTACCTGAAGGCGCAGAAGGTTCGGGCGCTGATCGCCGAGGACTTCCGCAAGGCGTTCGAGGACGTCGACGTGCTGCTCACGCCGACGGCGCCGTCGGATGCGTTCGCGATCGGCGAGAAGATGGACGACCCGATCACGATGTACCTCAACGACGTGTTCACCGTGCCCACCAGCCTCGCCGGGCTGCCGGCGCTGTCGCTGCCGGCCGGGCTTTCGGGCCGCGGGCTGCCGCTCGGCCTGCAGCTCATCGGCCGGCCGTTCGACGAGGTGACGGTGCTCCGCGCCGCGGCGGCGCTGGAGGCCGACGTCGGCTTCACCCCCCTCCCGGTGCGAGCGTACGCCACGCCCGGAGGTTGACACTCACCCCGCCGGCCCATACGTTCCCGGGCCGGCGCAAACGAAGAATGACGGACGGACGATGAAGATCAGGAACTCACTCAAATCCGCCAGGGGGCGCGAGCGCAACTGCCTCATCGTGCGCCGCAAGCGCCGCCTGTTCGTGATCAACAAGCGCCACCCCCGCTTCAAGACCCGCCAGGGCTGACGCCGCTCCGACCGCGGCGGCGAGATCTGGTCTAACGGCCGCGGGTATCCGCCGAAGCGGCCGGACGCGCGCCGTGCCTTAGCGCGCTCGGAACGCGTTCGTCTCGGCCAGTCAGCCCGCCGGCGCCAGAGCCATCATTCGCGGGTCTCCCCCTTCTCGGACTCCTCCACGCTGCCGGCCGTGGCGAGGCCGCGCCGCCGGCCGGAGCCGCGCGCTTCGCCTTGGGCGTCCCGGTGGTGACGATGGGCGTGAGCGTGGGCGTGGGCATGGCCATGGCCGGGTCCGCCCGAGCAACCACAGCTCGCCTCGGCGCCGACGCCGCCCAGCGTCAGTGCGGCCGCCACGTAGGCCTTCACCGCCTCGACGGGATCGGTGTTCTCGCTCGTGACGGCGACGATACCGCGCTTGCCCATCCGTCTGGCGAAACCCTCTCCGAAGCTTTCGGAGATGACGACGTCGACGACGTCGACGGGATGGGCTTCGTCGCCATGAAAATCGTGCATGGCCAATTCTTTCGGCAGATCGAGACGATCGACCTCAACCGGATTCCCGTCCGTCCCCACGTCATAAATCAGGAACCGGCGGGCCCGGCCGGCATGGCCGGTCACGGTGCGGAAATTCTGGCTGGTGACGGCAATCTTCACGGTCTGGTCCTCGCGGTCTTGTCCTTGCGGCATGGGCCGGTCGGCGGCCCGACAGAAAACAGGCATGCTTGATGCCTGTTTATGAACGTGGTACAGCGGATCGCGGTCCTTTGCAAGGGAGAGGGCGATGCGGCTGACGCAGTTCTCCAATTTCGCGATCCGGGTGCTAATGTACGCCGGGCTTCGGCAACCCCGGCTGAGCACGGTGCCGGAGATGGCCACTGCCTACGGCGTCTCCTACGACCACCTGCGAAAGGCGGCGGCCGAGTTGTGCCGGCTCGGTTATCTGGAGGGGGTGCGGGGCCGCAGTGGCGGTTTCCGCCTGGCGCGGCCCCCGGAGCAGATCCGCATCGGCGAGGTCGTCCGCGGAACCGAGGGCGACGTGATCCTGGTCGAGTGCTTCGATCCGGTCGAGAACACCTGCCCCATCGTGGCTGCCTGCCAGCTTCGGGTGGCGTTGAAGGAGGCCGTCGCCGCGTTCTTCGATGCTCTCGACCGCTACACCCTGGCCGATCTGATCCGCCGGCCCGAGCAGCTTGCACCCCTGCTCGGTCTCGAAGCCGAAGGCGCCGGCGGCGCGGAGCAGCCCGCCATGCCGTCCCGCCGATCCGCCGCCACGGTGGCCCGGCCGTCCCTATCCTGCGGCGGCCCGGCCGTTCGGCCATTGCGACGATGAAGACCGAGACGATCACCGCTGCGTGGCGAGGGCATCCGGACTGCCGGACCTGTGGCGTCCGGCATCTCGCGCTGTTCTCCGACCTGAACGAGAGCGACTTCCGCACCTTCCATTTGCCCATCGAGGACCTGGCGTTTCCGAAGGGCGCGAGCCTCTTCTCCCAGGGCGAGCCCGGCCGGGCGGTCTTCACCGTCCGCGCCGGCGTCGTCAAGATGGTCCACCAACGCGCGGACGGCGCCCAGCGGATCGTCCGGCTGCACCGCACCGGAGCGGCCGTCGGCCTGGAGGCGACGCTGGGCGCCTCCTACCAGCACGACGCCGTCGCCCTGCAGCCGGTCCTCGCCTGCAAGATCCCGGTCGAGACGTTGAACCGCCTGGCGATGGAAACCCCACGCCTCCACAGGCAGTTGATGCGCCAGTGGCACGAGACCGTGATCCAGGCCGATGCGTGGCTGACCGCGCTGGCCGTCGGGACCGCCCGGCAGCGGGTGGCGCAGTTGTTCCTCTATCTGCTGGACACGGCGCCGGGTCCGGTCTGCCATTTCTTCCGCCGTGACGAGGTCGCGGCGATCCTCGGCATCACGACGGAAACGGCCAGCCGCACCGTCGCCGAGTTGAAGCGGGAGGACGTGATCTTCCACGTCTCGGCCCGCTGGTTCCGCTGCGACCGCGACCGGTTGCAGAAAATCGTCGAAAATTGACGACGGTCAATCTTCGTCGCCCGCGGGGATGACGGCGATCAGCGCGGCCGGCGCCCCCGGCAAGCAATACTGACCCTGTAACGGCCGCGGCAGATGGGGGCGGGTGCGGGCGCCGATCGCTCGGGCGCCCGTACCCCTGCCGCGGCAAGGCCGCCGCAGGCTGCGGCGGCTCCAAGGGCGGCACGGAGCGAAGGAGGCGCGATCATGGAGGTCCGGGACGTCGTCGTCGTCAGCGCCGTACGCACCGCCATCGGCAAGTTCATGGGCGGGCTCAGGGACGTCCAGGCGAGGGACCTCGCCATGCTCGCCGGCCGGGGAGCCATCGAGCGCTCCGGCGTCGCCGCCGGCGACATCGACGAAATCGTCATGGGCGAGCTCTACACCGCGATGCAGGGCTCGCTGCCGGCGCGGCAGGTGGGCATGCGCCTCGGTCTGCCCGAGCGAAGCGGTGCCCTCTCCGTCAACCAGAACTGCGCCTCCGGCATGCGCGCGCTCGAGGTGGCGGCGCAAAACATCATGCTCGGCAAGACGGACATTGCGCTCGTCGTGGGCGTCGAGAGCATGACCAACGCGCCCTATCTGCTGCCGCAGGGCCGCATGGGCTACCGGATGAACGCCGGAACCGTCGAGGACCACATGATCCACGACGGCCTGTACGACGAGCTCGTGCCCGGCCACATGGCCCTCACCGCCGAGAACGTCGCCGAGACGTACGCGATCAGCCGGGAGGACTGCGACCAGCTGGCGCTGATCAGCCACACCCGCGCCACCGCGGCGATCGACGCCGGGCGCTTCGCCTCCGAGATCGTGCCGGTGCCGCTCAAGGCGCGGAAGGGCCAGAACGCCCAGTTCGACATCGACGAGCACCCCATCCGCGGCGCCGACATCGAGGCGATGCGGGCGCTGCGCCCCGCCTTCAAGAAGGACGGCGTCGTCACCGCGGCGAACGCGTCCGGCATCAACGACGGGGCATCCGCCGTGGTCGTCGTCGCCGCCGACGTGGCGCGGGCGAACGGGCTGAAGCCGCTGATGAAGCTCATCAACGTCTGCACCGCCGGCGTCGATCCGAAGCTCATGGGCCTCGGGCCGGCCGTCGCGATCCCGAAGTGCCTGAAGCAGGCGGGCATGGCCTTCGCCGACGTCGATTATTGGGAGATCAACGAGGCGTTCGCCGCCCAATGGCTGGGGGTGGGTCGGATGCTCGAACAGGACCATGGCATTCGGCTCGACCTGGAGAAGGTCAATCACAACGGGTCGGGCATTGCGCTCGGCCACCCCGTCGGGTCCACTGGCCTGCGCATCATCGTCACCCTCTACCACGAGATGGAGCGGACCGGAGCCACGGTCGGTGGCGCCTCGCTCTGCGTCGGCGGGGGACCGGGGATGTGTTCGTTGTGGACCCGGGACGTCGGCTGAGTCGGCGCGCCGGGGCGTCGCAGGCGACCGCCCATTCCGTCGCGGGTGGGCGAGGATGAAGGAGCAAGGATATGAAAAACCTCAGCGCGATCATCGAAGCCTTTCGGCACGAACTCCCCAGCGGCAGCATGACCGCCAAGGCCATCGACCGGGGTGCCGTGCTCGAGGAGATTTCGCAGCTTGCGACGATGGAGCGCGTTCACCAGCTGGCGGCGATCCTGTTCGAGGCCGAGCAGGAGTCGGCGGAAGGCGCGAAGGCAAAGGAAGCCGATCTCGAAACCATGATCAACGATCAGATCCGGGAGCTGCGGGCCGACCTGCCGGACGGCTGCCGGACGGCGACAGCCATCGACAGCGGCGCGTCGTGGGAAGAGATCTCCGAGTGCGCATCGGAAGAGGGGCTGGGCAGCATGGCCGCGCTGCTGTTCCAGGCCGACCAGGAGAAGCTGCACGAGGCGGACGCCTGACACGCGGGTCCTGACACGCCCGGGCCGACAAGACGGCCGGCCGCGGCGGCCGGGTGCGGCCGCCGACTGCCACGCTCCGGCAAGCGAACACTGCGGCGGGGGTGGGAGGCGGGCCGCGGACTTCGCGCCCACCTCCTCGCGCGCCGCTTAAGCCGCCGCCGCCGGGATGCTGGCGACGATCAGCCCGTCCTCGCCGGCGGTGACCGGGACGACGTCGCCGTCCTTGATCCGCCCCTCGAGGATCCGGCTCGCCAACGGGTTCTGCAGCGACCGCTGGATCACCCGCTTCAGCGGCCTCGCCCCGTAGACCGCGTCGTAGCCGTGCTCGGCCAGCCACTGCAGCGCCGAGGGCTGGATGTCGAGCCTGATCTTGCGGTCCTCGAGCAGCGCCTGCAGCCGCTTGAGCTGGATCGCGACGATCTCGCCCATCTGCTCCGGGAACAGCCGGTGGAACAGGATGATCTCGTCCAGCCGGTTGAGGAACTCCGGGCGGAAGGCGGCGCGGACGATCTGCATCACCTGCGAGCGGACCTCGCCGGAGTCGTGCCCGGCGGCCTGCGAAGCGAGGATGTCGCCGCCGAGGTTCGAGGTCAGCACGATGATGGTGTTACGGAAGTCCACCGTGCGGCCCTGGCCGTCGGTGAGCCGGCCGTCGTCGAGCACCTGAAGCAGGACGTTGAACACGTCCGGATGCGCCTTCTCCACCTCGTCGAACAGGATCACCTGGTAGGGCCGGCGGCGGACCGCCTCGGTCAGCGCGCCCCCCTCCTCGTAGCCGACGTAACCCGGGGGAGCGCCGATCATCCGCGCGACCGTGTGCTTCTCCATGTACTCCGACATGTCGATGCGCAGCATCGCCGTCTCGTCGTCGAACAGGAACTCGGCCAGGGCCTTGCACAGCTCGGTCTTGCCGACGCCGGTGGGGCCTAAGAACAGGAACGAGCCGATCGGCCGGTTCGCGTCCTGCAGGCCCGCCCGGGCGCGGCGCACCGCGTCCGCCACCGCGCGCAGGGCCTCCTCCTGGCCAACCACGCGGCGGCGCAGGTTGTCCTCCATGCGCAGCAGCTTGTCCCGTTCGCCCTCCAGCATCCGTTCCACCGGAACACCGGTCCAGCGAGAGACGACGCCGGCCACGTGCTCTGCCGTGACCGCCTCCTCGAGCATCCGGTGCTGCTCGGTCGCCTCCGAGGCCTGCAGCGAGCGCTCCAGGCGCGGGATCACCGAGTACTGCAGCTCGCCCGCCTTCTCGTACTGGCCGTCGCGCATCAGCCGCTCGACCTGGGCGCGGGCCTGGTCCAGCTCCTCCTTGATTTTGGTGGCACCGGCCAGCGCGTCCTTCTCCGCCTGCCACTGCGCCGTCAGCTCGGCCGACCGCGCCTCCAGGTCGCGAAGCTCGTCCTCGAGCCGGGCGAGGCGCTCGCGCGACGCGGCGTCGTTCTCCTTGCGCAGGGCCTCGCGCTCGATCTTGAGCTGGACGATGCGCCGGTCGAGTTCGTCGATCTCGTCGGGCTTGGAGTCGACCTGCATGCGCAGCCGGCTCGCCGCCTCGTCCATCAGGTCGATGGCCTTGTCCGGCAGGAACCGGTCGGTGATGTAGCGGTTCGACAGCGTCGCGGCGGCGACGATGGCGGCGTCGGTGATGCGCACGCCGTGGTGCAGCTCGTACTTCTCCTTGAGCCCGCGCAGGATCGAGATCGTGTCCTCGACCGTCGGCTGGGAGACGAACACCGGCTGGAAGCGCCGGGCCAGCGCCGGGTCCTTCTCGACGTACTTGCGGTACTCGTTGAGCGTCGTCGCGCCGATGCAGTGCAACTCGCCGCGGGCCAAAGCCGGCTTCAGCAGGTTGGAGGCGTCCATGGCGCCTTCGGCGGCGCCGGCGCCGACGATGCTGTGCATCTCGTCGATGAACAGGATGATGTCGCCCGAGCTGGCGCTCATCTCGCTCAGCACGGCCTTCAGCCGCTCCTCGAATTCGCCGCGGAACTTCGCACCCGCGACCAGGGCGCCCAGGTCCAGCGCCATCAGCCGCTTGTGCTTCAGCGTCTCCGGGACGTCGCCCTTGACGATGCGCAAGGCGAGGCCCTCGGCGATGGCGGTCTTGCCGACGCCGGCCTCGCCGATCAGCACGGGGTTGTTCTTGGTCCGGCGCGACAGCACCTGGATGGTCCGGCGGATCTCCTCGTCGCGGCCGATCACCGGGTCGAGCTTGTTGTCGGCCGCAGCCTGGGTCAGGTCGCGGGCGTACTTCTTCAGCGCGTCGTAGCCCTCCTCGGCGGTCGCCGAATCGGCGGAGCGTCCCTTGCGGATGTCCTCGATGGCGCGGTTCAGCGACTGCGGGGTGACGCGGGCGTCGGCGAGGATCCTGGCGGCCGGGGTGCCGGTGGCCAAGGTCAGCGCCAGCAGCAGCCGCTCGGCGGTGACGAAGCTGTCGCCGGCCTTCTCGGCGATCTGCTCGGCCTGGTCGAAGAGGCGCGCCGTCTCATTGGCGAGGTAGACTTGGCCGGCGCCCGATCCCTCGACACGGGGAAGCTTGTCGAGCGCCGCGTCGACGTCGCGCAGCGCCCGCGCCGGATCCCCGCCGGCCGCGCGCAGCAGGTTCGCGGCCAAGCCTTCCCTGTCGTCGAGCAGCACCTTGAGCAGGTGGAGCGGGGTGATCTGCTGGTGGCTGCGCCGCTGCGCCAGCGTCTGCGCCGACTGGATGAAGCCGCGCGAGCGCTCGGTGTATTTCTCGAAATCCATGGTCTCGATCCCTTTCGCGACGGAGCCATGCGCCCCTTCAAGGCGGCGCAAAGCCCCTCAATGTTTGCGGTTTTCGCTGGTTATATGGACGGGTTGGCAGCGGTCGCAACGGGCGCAACGCCCTGAAACAGAACGTCCCGCTCAGCCGGCGGCGGGCGGCGGTCCGGCGGGCTTGGCGCCGATCTTCGTCTCCTCGCCGCGCAGGAGCCGGCGGATGTTGCCGCGGTGGCGGACGAAGACGATGGCGGCGATGAGGAGGGCAGCAAGCCCGATCGGCGTGCGCTCGGGGCCGGCCAGGATCAGCGCGGCGACGGGAGCCAGCGCGAAGGCGACCAGCGCCGCCAGCGACGAGTAGCGCAGGGCGAAGGCGACGGCGAGCCAGGCGGCGCAGGCGGCGAGGCCAACCGGCCAGGCCAGGCCGAACAGCACGCCGAGGCCCGTCGCCACGCCCTTGCCGCCGCGAAACCGCAGCCAGAGGGGGAAGCAGTGGCCGAGCACGGCGGCGATGCCGGCGATGATCGCGTACTCGACGCCCCAGCGGTCGAAGACCAGGGCCGCGACCGCCCCCTTGCCGGCGTCGAGGAGAAGGGTGGCGGCGGCCAGGCCCTTCCGCCCCGTTCGAAGCACGTTGGTGGTGCCGATGTTGCCCGAGCCGATGCTGCGGACGTCGCCCAGGCCGGCGGCGCGGGTCAGCAGCAGGCCGAAGGGCACCGAGCCGAAGAGGTAGCCGAAGGCGGCGGCGATGACGGCGTAGGTGGTCAGCATCAGGCGTCGAGGGAGAAGACCCGCCGGCCGTCGACGACGGTCAGGAGCACCCGGCCCTGCAGCGGCTTGTAGTCGAAGGGGGTGTTCTTCGACTTGCTGTGCAGCTCGTTCTCGCGCACCACCCAGGCCCGCTCCGGATCGAACAGGGTGAGGTCGGCGCGGCTGCCGGGGGCGAGCCGACCGGCCGGCAGGTCGAGCAGGTCGGCCGGGCCGCTGGTGAGCAGCCGGAGGATGTCGATGAGCGCCATGCGGCCGTTGTGGTGGAGCTCCAGCGCCACCGCGAGCAGGGTCTCCAGGCCGATGCCGCCGAAGCTCGCCTGGGCGAAGGGCAGGCGCTTGGCGTCCTCGTCCTCGGGCGCGTGGTCGGAGGCGATGGCGTCGATGGTGCCGTCGATCAGCCCGTCGATGACCGCGAGCCGATCCTCCTCGGCTCGGAGCGGCGGGGAGAGCTTGGCGAAGGTGCGGTAGTCGCCGATGGCGTTTTCGTTCAGCGCGAAGTAGGGCGGCGCGGTGTCGCAGGTGACGCCGAGGCCGCGGGCCTTCGCCCGGCGCACCGCGTCGATGGCGGTGGCGGTCGAGAGGTGGGCGAAGTGGAGCTGGCCGCCTGTGAGCTCGGCGAGGCGCAGGTCGCGCTCGACCATGATGATCTCGGCCTCGCGGGGGATCCCCGACAGCCCGAGCCGGGTCGCCATCTCGCCGGCGTTCATGTCGCCGCCGCGGGCCAGGCTCGGCTCCTCCGGGTGCTGGACGATCGTCAGCCCGAAGGTCGCGGCGTACTGCAGCGCCTGGCGCATCACCCGGGCGTCAGCCACGGCGCGCACCCCGTCGGTGAAGGCGACCGCGCCGGCCTCGGCCAGCATTCCCATCTCGGCGAGCTCGCGCCCCTCCAGGCCCTTGGTCACCGCGGCGTACGGATAGACCTTGGCGAGGCCCAGCAGGCGGGCGCGGCGGGCGACGAACTCCACCACCGACATGTCGTCGATGACCGGCTTGGTGTTGGGCAGGCAGACCATCGAGGTGATGCCGCCGGCGGTGGCGGCGCGTCCGCCGGACGCCAGCGTGCCCTTGTGCTCCTCGCCCGGCTCACGCAACTGCACGCGGATGTCGACCAGGCCTGGGCAGAGGCAATGCCCGCCGCAATTGACGATCTCGCAACCCTCCGGCAGCCCGCCCGGAGCCACCTCTGCGCCGACGGCGGCGATGAACTCGCCTTCCGTCAGCACGCCGCCGGGCGCGTCGAGGCCCGAGGCCGGGTCCAGCAAGCGGGCGTTGACGTAGGCCGCCCGCGCCGGCGCTTCCCCCAGCTTGGGCCAGAGCGCCCGTTTCGCCGAGATCGCGCTCAAAGGTTCACCCTACCTGCGTCGGCCAGGTTGGCGCTGAGCGTCTCCAGGCAGGCCATGCGGACGGCGACGCCCATCTCCACCTGCTCGCGGATGACGCTGCGGCCGTAGTCGTCGGCGACGAGCGAGTCGATTTCGACGCCGCGGTTCATCGGCCCGGGGTGCATGATCAGCGCGTCGGGATGGGCCCGCTCCAGCTTGTCGTAGTTCAGGCCGAAGAAGTGGAAGTACTCGCGGATCGAGGGGAAGAAGTTGGACTGCATGCGTTCGACCTGCAGGCGCAACATCATGACGATGTCGCAGCCTTCGAGCCCGGCGGCCATGTCGTGGAACACCTCGACGCCGAGCCGCTCGACCTCGGCCGGCAGCAGCGTGCGCGGGGCGACGACGCGGACGCTCGCGCCCATGGTGTTGAGCAGGTGGATGTTCGAGCGGGCGACCCGGGAGTGCAGGATGTCGCCGCAGATGGCGACCCTGAGCCCGTCGAGCCGGCCCTTGCGGCGGCGGATGGTGAGCGCGTCCAGCAGGGCCTGGGTCGGATGCTCGTGGCTGCCGTCGCCGCCGTTGATGACGGCGCAGTTGACCTTCTCCGACAGGAGCTTCACCGCGCCGGACTCCGGGTGGCGAACCACCAGCACGTCCGGGTGCATGGCGTTCAGCACCGCCGCTGTGTCGATCAGGGTCTCGCCCTTGCGCACCGAGCTCGTCGATACGGACATGTTGATGACGTCGCCGCCGAGCCGCTTGCCGGCAAGCTCGAAGGACGTTCGGGTGCGGGTCGAGGCCTCGAAAAACAGGTTGATGATGGTCCGGCCGCGGAGCAGAGACTTCTTCTTGTCCGCTTGCCGGTTCTGCTCGACGTAGCGTTCGGAGCGGTCGAGCAGGGCAGTGATTTCGGGCGGATGCAGCCCCTCGATGCCGAGAAGATGGCGATGTCGGTACGAGTACGGGTTATCGCCGTCGGTCATGGCGCGCGGACTATAGGCGGGCGCCGGCGGGCGAAGCAAGGTCGAGACCCGCGGCCCCATCCACGGCCAGGCGCGGCAAGCGAGGACGGACCTCGGCGAGGGAAGGGTGCCTATGCGCCCTGCAGCGCCACCAGCGCGCAAAGGCGCGCCTCGGTCCGGCTCAGGACCCAGCCATCCACCGAGACCGTGTTCCCGTCGATGAAGTCGCGCTGCCGGTTTTCACCGACGACGCGGCGGAGCACGGCGTCCCCTGCGGCTTCGTGCTCCTGCTTGCCGAGGATCGAGGAGACGAGCAGGCCGGCATCGGCCTCGGCGGGGGTCACCGCGAGGTAGCGTCCGCCGATGCGCGCGGCGCTGTCGGCGTGCGGGATCAGCGCGGCGAGACGCGAGGCGAGATCGGGACCGCAGCCGCCACCCGCCCGTGCCGGACCGGCCCAGATCGCGGGCGTGGCGGCGATGATGGCCGTCGAGGCCGCCAGCCGCAGGATCAGTCGACGGTCCTCGGAGAAATTCCGCGTCATGCTTTTCCGCCCAGTCTCAAGTCTCCCACCGCTCAGTCCACCGCGGTGGCCGCGCCCCTGTCGTCGAACGCCTCCATGCCCCGGACGCCGATCGGCCGGGACAGGTCGTCGAGGACGTGGTCGGCGAGGCGCAGGGTCATGGCGATGATGCTCAGCGTCGGGTTCGACGATCCGCCGGTGGGGAACACCGAGCTCCCGGCAATGTACAGGTTGCGCGCGTCGTGCACCCGGCAGTCCCAGTCGCAGACGCCGGTGGCGAGCGAGTCGGACATCCGGGTCGTCCCCATGTGGTGGTAATCGCCGTCGATCCAGTTGGGGAACTCCCGCGTCTTCTCCTGCAACCAGTCGGTGAGGTGGAAGCGTCCGATGGACATCGCGCCGACGATCTCGCCGAAGCGCAGCGCCGTGTCGCGGATGCCCTCCTTCTCCCCCTCGGAGAACGCCCAGTTCACGGCCGCCCGCTGCGAGCCGAGGGCGTCGCGCTCGGCGGCCAACTGGATGCGGCTGTCCGGGTTCGGCAGGTGCTCCATCCGCAGCAGCACGGTGTAGAGGTCCGGCGGCAGCTTGCCGTCGCCGAGCATCTCGGACAGGCGGTGGCTGACGCGGGCGTAGGCGTACTCGCCGATCTCGTCCAGGTCGCCGAGGACGAACTTCACGTCGTCGAACAACGCGTCGGTATCTTCGAGCGGCTTCCTGACCCGCCGCTTCAGGACGCCGAAGGCGGCCGGCGCCACCCAGGTCGGCCTGCCCGGCAGGACGTTGATGACGTGGTTCGGCAGCTCGCGGCGAAGCTGTTCTTCCGGCGTGAGCCCGAGGCCGCCGACGACGACGTCCTCGCCGCTGCTCTGGAGCAGCCCGCCGTTGCTGCCGATGGCCATGACCGTGCCGATGGGCACCATCGGGTGAAGCATGAAGTAGCGGCCGAGCTGATCGCCGCCGTTGCCGATGCCGTTGGGCCGGCCGTTGGTCGGCTGCAGCAGCAGCCGCGCGTTCTCGATCCCGCCCGCCGCCAGCACGTAGGCCCTGGCCTTCACCGAGAAGGCCGTCCCGGCCAGCGTCTTGACCCGCAGATGATCGACGAGGTCGCTCGCCTCCTGCATCTGGATGCCGACGACGTTGGCGCCGAGGAGGCAGCGGACCCTCTCCGCCGCCTCGATCTCCGGGCCGTACGTCTCGCCGAACCGCGTCGGCGGGCTCAACTGCCAGACGCGGGCGCTCAAGCCGTGCTCGGCGAGGGGCTGGCGGTAGATCTCCGGCAGGTTGGCCTGATGGTCGGCGAGTTCGAAGGAACGGGACGGAAGCTGGCAAATGTCGGCCGCTTCGGCGGTGTAGCCGTCGAGATCCTCGTACCGGATCCGCCAGCCGCTCAACGGCAGGTAAGGCCTCGGCTCGAAGTCGATCGGGTCGAGCGGGCTGCACCAGCCGCTCCAGTGGTTGGTCGTGCCGCCGAAGAACCGCAGCCGGGTGACGTCGAGGTCGTGATACGGCCTGCCGGTGATGACACCCTTGTACAGGTTCTGGGTCGCCTCGTCGTACTCGAAGCCGCCGCTCTCCAGCAGGCACACGGAGACGTCTTCGCCCGCCAGGCGTCGCGCCATGGCAATCCCCGCAGCCCCGGCGCCGACGATGCAGACGTCGGCCTCCACTACCGTCCCGTCGGGCACTTCTCGGGCTTCGGTGATCATTCGCTGTCGCCCGCTGTTTTTCGGCTCTCCGAAGCAGGAGCCGGTTTCAAGATCACGCGGTCGCGGCGAGCTTCCATCAGAGCGCTTGCCGCCGCCACGCCGTAGGCACCCTAAAAAGGGGTGCTACGCCATCCTTCCGGCGACGCTACAGGCCGAGACCACGCCGCGAAAGTGGCTGTTGGATGTCAATCTACCCCAGGGACATTCCGCCCTCAACGGTCCTCGTCAGCGTCGCGCCGCCTGCGGTTCCGGATGCGGCGTCAGAACGTCGCATCGGCGCGGGGGCCCTGCTTGCCCTGCGCCTCGAACTCGGCCCGGCACTCGCCGATGCGCGACGGCTGGATGCTGCCGCGCTGGGCGAGATACTCCCGAACGGTCCGCGTCCGCTCCTCGGCAAGGCGCGTGAGCTCGGCCCGGGTCTGCTCGTCGGCGGCTGGTGCGCCGGGCTGCGGCCGGCCCGCCGGTTGCGGGGCCGGTTGCGGTGCCGGCTGCGGCAGCGCACCCCTCGCCCGCAGCGCGGCGACGTCCTGCTGGGTGGACTTGCCGCACACGCGCAGCGAAAGCTTGGGCCGCTGCTGCAGCAGCTTCGACAGGCTGTCGATGAAGACCCGCGCCTCCGGGCTCAGCGTCGTCTCGCCGGCGGCGAAGGGGATCGGCTTCAGCGACAGGCTGCCGCTCCCGCCGCCGGCGATCATGCTCACCGGCTGGAAGATCAGCTTGAAAGGTGCCGTCACTGCGGCCGTGACCGCTCCGGTCACGGCCTGGCCGATGGCGTCGCTGAGGTCGAAGTCCGGGGAGGCGAGGTTGCCGGAGACCGGAACCTGCAGCTTGATCCTCCCCTCCGCGTCCTGAAGCAGACCCACCGCCGTTTGGATCGGCACCCCGACGCTGGCGGAAAGCCGCTCCTCGTCCTGCTTGGACAGGGCGCCGAAGGCGAGGTTGCGCAGATCGATCTGGACGTTGCCGTCGAGGTTGCCCTGCTGGGCCCTGGTATCCGTCCTCAGGTTCAACCGGCCGGCGTCGAGATTTACGCCGACCGCCTGCGCGGCGTAGGGCGAAAGCGGCGGCAGCTCCAGGTCCTTGACCTGGGCGAGCACGTCGAAGCTGGGCTGGCCGGCGAAGGGCATGGCCCAGCCCGAGGCGTCGATCCCGGAGAAGCCGTTGACCACGGCGGACAATCGAAGGTCCATCCGCTGCGACGGGTCCTCCATGTCCACGTTGGTGACCTCCAGCGTCTTGATGTCGGCGGCCATCCGGACCGGCGGGCTCACGGTGCCGTCGGTGAACGAGGCCTTCGCCGGACCGTCCAGCGCGAAGCGGCCCAGGGCGATCTTCGGGCCGGGGCCGGCGTCGCCCTCAGGCTCCGGCTCGGGTGCCGCCTCGGCTGCTCCTTCGCCCGCCGGCGTTGCGAACATGGCGCGGCTGACGTCGAGGGAGACGCCGCCGAGGGTGAGGTCGTCGGCGCCGATGCGCATGGCCTGATCGGCCCGTCCCCCGGCCAGGGTGATCTTGCCGAGGGCGGCCTTGGCCACCTCGCCGCCACCCATGGCGGCGGCAAACGCGTCCACCGCCGCGTCGAAGGCGACCCGCCAGCTCAAGGGCTCGCCGAGGGTCGCCGAGATCTCCCTCAAGTCGACATGAAGCCGCTCCGCGCCGGCGTCCGCCGGCGGCTTCGGTCCTTCGCCCGGAACCTGCGCCGACAGCGTCTCCACGTCGACACTGCCGGAGGCCTGCAGCGAGGTCTGCCCGCCGCCACCCTTGGTCTGGAGGTCCGAGAGCGCGACCGACGCACGGTCCGCTGCCACCATGACGGGCGCTGCCGCGCCCGGCTGCGCCGCCTGCAGCTTCAGGGCATTCGCTGCGACCGACACCGCGCCGGACACCTCCGTTCCGCCGGAAAAGGCGGCGAGGCGCAGGCCCTTCGCCTCGGTCCTGACGTCGGACGCGACGATCGAGGTCGACGCGCCGCCGGCCGAGGGGGGCTGAGCGTCGACGCCCTCGAGCTGGATCGCTCCGTCCGCCGCCAGCTCGGTGCGCCCCGCCCCGGTCTTCACGCTGAGCGAGGGCAGGTTGATTTCGCCAGCGCCCAGCTGGACCTTCATGCCGCCCGGTTGCGTCAGGATCGCGTTCTCGATGGCGAACCGCAGCGGCCCCTCCACCGTGCTGGTTCCGTCCCCCGCCAGGCGAAAGCGGTGATCGAGCAGGAGGCTCGCCTCGTCGAAGCTCAGGGCCATCTGGTCGGGCCGGCTCTGGTCCGTGTCCCGCTGGACGATCTCGCCCTTCACGGTGCCGTCGACGTTGCCGCCGGCGGCCTCGACGGTGCCGGTGAGGTCGGCGCGCAGCACGCCGGACCTTCGGTCGAAGCCGAGCGGACCGGTGTAGCGGGCGATCTTCTCGATCTCGACGTCGGCCACGGTCACCGCGAGGTCGGCGCTGGCCACGCCGCTGAACGGCTTGGCCATTCCCTGCGCGCGGAACTCCATGTTGTTGATGGTCGCATCGAGCAGGAAGCGGCCCGGATGGTCCGGCTCCCAACTGCGGAACTCGTCGAGTTCGAGGCTGGCCACGTTGATCTCGACGGTGCCGCGCGCCCGGTCGGTGAAGAAGATGCGGCTGTCGACGATGCGGACCTCGTCGATCCCGGCGCCCCAGGGGTCGCCCTTCTCCTCGGGCTCCTTCGGCTGCTCGCCCTGGCGGCGGAGGTCGACGCCGTTCAGGATCAGCCTGCCGTCGGTCTCGCGGGTGAGCTGGAGGTCCACGCCCTTGATGACGAGTTCGCGGATCAGCGCCTGGCGCTGGAACAGTTTCGTCACCCCGACCTTGACGCCGAGTTCCTCGACTTGGCCGAACGGCGCCGCCTCGCCGCGGAACTGCACCGGCCCCAGCCACATCTCCCGGTTCCAGACGTCGATCCTGAGGGTGTTGATCCCCTCGGTGGTGACGCCCATGGCTTCGAGCTGGCTGCGGGCGACGTAGCGCGCCGCATAGGTGGGAACGACGAAGATCAGGAGCGCCAGCAGCAGGAGGGGGATGAGGATCCAGGCCGCAAGCCGCAGGCCCCGCCGCCCGGAGCGCTTCGCCGGCGGTTGATCCGTGGCTGGTTCGGAAGATCCTCGTTGGGGAGCCGTTGGGGTCTGCACGGGCGATCCTCCTCGACCAGTTTTCTTGTTGCCGTAATTCTCGCTTTACGGCTTTGGCGCCGGCCGCGATCAGCTGCCAGCAGGTCTCATCTGCCCTCGGCGTGCGACCGTACGGGCCGGGGGGCGTGGCCGGTGCGCCGCTCGCGGCCGGGCCGCGCCTCGTCCTCCCCGGGATCGTCGCCAGGCTCCGGTTCCGTCTCGCCGAGCGCCAGGCTCTTCAGCGTCTGCCGGGTGAGCACGCTTTCCAGGGCGCGGTCGATGCGCTCGCTCAGGGCCTCGATCGCCGGGTCGGGATGGACGATGACGTGGCCGAAGGTGCGCTGCTCCTCGGCCCGGCGCACCGCCTCGATGACCGCGGCCAGAGGCGTCTCGTCCAGCGGCCGCGCCGGCAGGTACCGCGCCGGCTGATCCGCGGTGCGCGACAGCAGCGCGCAATCTTCCAGCGCATCCAGCACCGGCGCCACCGTCTCGCAGGCGAGGTTGAGCGACTTGGACAGGCGTTCCAGCGTCCAGTCGTTCGCCCCGGAGTAATAGTCGCGGCCGATCATGCTCATGATCTGCAGCGCCGCCCGTTCCTTCAGCCGGCCGCTCAGCCGGATGGCTGCCCGCGTCGGCTTAACGCTCTCGGGGTGCTGGTAATAGAACGAGATCGAGGCGCCGACGAGGAGGATGAGCCAGCTCACGTAGAGCCAGATCATGAACAGGATCGGGGTCGCGAACGCCGAATAGATCGCGGTGTAGCTGGCCGAGCTCGCGACGAACGAGCCGAAGACCCAGCCGGCGCCGACCCACAGGATGCCGGCGACCGTCGCGCCGATGAAGGCGGAGATCAGCCGCACCTTGGTGTTGGGGATGAAAACGTAGAGGAAGGTGAAGGCGCCGACGATCAGCAGGTACGGGGTGACGGTGGTGGTCAGGTCGATCGCCCAGCCGACCATCTCGTAGTCGCGCAGCCGCTCGACGACGACGTTCGCGCTCAACGACGCGCTGATGCCGAACGCCGAGAACATCAGCAGCGGGCCGATGAGGATGACGCTGAGGAAGTCGCTGAAGCGGCGCGCCATGGTCCGCTGGTCGCTGATCCGCCAAGTCTCGTTGAAGGACGCCTCGATCTTCTGCATCAGCGAGACGACCGTCCAGACGAGAATCGCGAGGCCGACGGCGCCGAGGACGCCGACCCGTATGTTCTCGACGAAGCCGATGATCTGCTGGGTCACCTGGTCGGCGCGCTCGCCCAAGGGTTCGAGCACGTTCATCAGCAGCGGCGTGAACGCGTTGTGGACGCCGAAGCTCTTCAGGACCGAGAAGCTGAAGGCGAGCAGCGGGACCAGCGAGAGGAGCGTGGTGTAGACGAGGCTCGTCGCATGCAGCGACAGGCCGCCGTCGGCGACGTCGCGGGCGACGTTGTAGACGATCCGCCCGGCGTGGACGAGGGCGGCCTTCCACCGCGGCAGGCGCCCGACGTCCACCTGCCACAGGAACTTCGCGACCGGGGGTAGGAACAACGGGGCCGAGGCCATCGCTTTGCCGTCTCCAGGGGCGGTTGGCAGCGTGCGATCATGACATAAGCCCCGCCGATGCGGAAAAAACATCCGAGGATGAGAAGCGGCCGCAGGTCTTCGGCTTGTAGGCGCGTTCCGCCGCGGCGGAGCCGCCGCGAGCGAGGCGAATTGCGCGTCGGCCGGCCGACGCGGTTCCGCTGAGCTTCGCTCAGGATAAATACGTTGAATGACAGCCCCGAAGCGTCATTGCGAGGAGGCGAAGCCGACGCGGCAATCCAGTCTCTAGAACTGGATCGCCACGCCGCTCCGCGGCTCGCGATGACGTCTTTTGGATCTTATGTCATCGAACTGATCACACGTCCCTTTTGCGAGCTCGGCCGAGGGCGCCGGCCGGCGAACCCTTACATCTTCTTCTTGACGTCCTTGGCCGCGTCCTGAACGGCGTCACCGGCCGACTCGACGTCCTTGCCGACGCCTTCCGCGGTGTTGCAGGCGCCGACCGCGGCGGTCGCGACGAGCATGGCCGCAAGCAGCGCGCGGCGAAGGGTGATGGTGGTGGTCATGAATGCCTCCGTCGATCGTGTGGCTAAAGGTCCGAGCCGGGCCGGCCCGAATGATCGTCGGCGCTTCTATAGAACGCGAATCCGCAAGTACAGCCCTTCCTTGTAGCGCGAAAGAAATTCGCCAGATCGTAGCAAGATTTTATCAAACGTCGTCCGCGACGAGGGGTTCGTCCGGCTGCCGGCTTCGGCCTCCTCCACAAACCGGCCGCATCGTGTGGGCCGCTACTCCGCGATCCTGAGCACGACCTTGCCGGTCGTCCTTCGCGCCTTCAGCGCCTGCAGGGCCTCGGGCGCCTCGTCCAGGGAGAACGACCGGGAAACGAGCGGACTGAGGCTGCCGGCCGCGAGCCAGGACAGAAGCTCCTCGAAGGAGGCCCGCATCCACGCCGGCTTCACCGTCTTGTGCGCGCCCCAGTAGTAGCCGATGGCGGCGATGTTCTTGACCAGGAGGATGTTGGCCGGGATCTGCGGCACGTCGCCGCTGGCGAAGCCGACGATCAGGATCCGCCCGCCGTTTGCGGTGCAGCGGAGCGACTCCTCGAACAGCTTGCCGCCGACCGGGTCGTAGACCACGTCGACGCCCCGCCCGCCGGTCAAGGCCTTCACCTGGTCGCGCAGGCCCTCGGCGCGAGAATCGAGGGTATGGTCGGCGCCGGCCGCCGCCGCGACCGCGCACTTGTCGGCGCCGCTGGCGGTGGCGATGACGGTGGCGCCGAGCCGCTTGGCGATTTCGACCGCCGTCAGCCCGACGCCCCCGGCGGCCCCGTGGACGAGGACGCTCTCGCCCGGCTCCAGCGCGCACTTGTACCTGAGCCCGAGGTGGGAGGTGCCGTAGGCGACGGGGAAGGCGGCGGCGACCTCGTCGCCGACGCTGTCGGCGAGGACGAACACGCTCTCCTGGTCGGCCACCACCTCCTCGGCGAAGCCGCCGTAGTCGAGCACCGCCATCACCCGGTCGCCGGGCTTACAGCGCATGACGCCGTCGGCGCATTCGAGCACCCGCCCCGCCACCTCGAAGCCGGGGCTGAAGGGGAGCGGCGGCTTGATCTGGTAGCGGCCGGCGATGATGAGGTTGTCGGCGAAGTTGAGCCCGGCCGTGTGCACGCGGATGCGCACGCCGCCCGCCTTGAGCTTCGGCGGAGCGACGTCCTCTACCGTCAGCACCTCGGGACCGCACCAAGCCTCGCAGACGACCGCGCGCATGAACGCCTCCTTGCCAACCGCAGCGGGTTTTGCCCAAGGTGGCGCTCGCGCGTCAACCCAAAGCGGAAGAACCAATGCGCGGCTACTTCGCCATCGGCGCGGAAGGCATTTCCAAGGCCATGAACGTGGGCAGCCTGATGCGCTCCGCCCACGCCTTCGGCGCGAGCTTCCTGTTTACGGTCGCCGCCGACTACGGCAGGGGCAAGGGGCGGGGCAGCGACACCTCCGACGCCGAAGGGCACGTCCCGCTTTATGCCTTCCCCGACGTCGCCTCGCTCGTCCTCCCGCGCGGCTGCGTTTTGGTCGGCGTCGAGATCAGCGACGAGGCGATCGAGCTGCCGAGCTTCCGCCACCCGCATTGCGCCGCGTACGTCTTCGGCCCCGAGCGGGGCTCGCTCTCCGCCGAGATGGCCGGGCGCTGCGACCACCTGGTCCGCATTCCGACCCGGTTCTCGCTCAACGTCGGCATCGCCGGCGCGATCGTGATGTACGACCGCCTGGCAACCCTCGGCCGCTTTGCGCGCCGCCCGGTGCGGGCCGGCGGCCCGACGGAGCCGCTCGCCCCGCACGTGTTCGGCCCACCCGCCTTCCGCCGCGACCGCGGGCGCCTTCCATAGCAAATCGGGGCGACGGCCGGCCCTCGCGGCGCGCGCAATTTCGCCGATAGGAATTGACGTTATCCGCCTATCGGCTAGAACTCGCCGGACGCTCTCCCGCCGTCTCCGGAGCCGCCCCGATGCGCATCCTCTTCATGACCAACGAGTTTCCTCCGCACATCTACGGCGGTGCCGGCGTCCACGTCGAATACCTGTCTCGCGAGCTGGCGAAGCTGACGAAGCTCGAGGTGCGAAGCTTTCACGAGCAGTCGTTCGTCAAGGGCAACCTCACCGTTCGCGGCACCAAGACCGACGGCGCCCAGTTCTCCGGCTGCCCGGTGCCGCTGATCTCGCCGCTGCGGGCGCTCGCGACCTGCATCTCCTTCAACGGCCAGGGCATCGACGCCGACCTCGTCCACTGCCACACCTGGTACGCGCACTTCGGCGGCATTCTCGCCAAGCTGCTCTACGGACTGCCGCTGGTGGTGACGGTGCATTCGCTGGAGCCGCTGCGGCCGTGGAAGCGAGAGCAGATCGGCCGCGGCTTCGACCTGTCGTCCTGGGTGGAGAAGACCACGCTGGAGATGGCCGACGCCGTGATCGCGGTCTCGAAGAGCACCCGCGAGGACCTGCTGCGCCTGTTCGACATCGACGAGCAACGGATCCACATCATCGCCAACGGCATCGACACCGAGGAATACAAGCCGGTCGGCGGCCCGGACGTGCTCGCCCGCTACGGCATCGACTACGACAGCCCGTACGTGCTGTTCGTCGGCCGCATGACCCGGCAGAAGGGCCTCTACTACTTCCTCCGCGCCATCGAGAGCATCGACCCGGCCCTGCAGATCGTGCTCTGCGCCGGCGAGTCGGACACGCCCGAGCTGCAGGCCGAGCTCGAGGGCATGGTCGAGGAGCTGAGGGGAAGGCGCCGGGGCATCTACTGGATCCCCGGCATGATCGACCGCAAGGACGTCATCGTCCTCTACAGCCACGCCGCGGTGTTCTGCTGCCCGTCGATCTACGAGCCGTTCGGCATCATCAACCTCGAGGCCATGGCCTGCGGCACGCCGGTGGTCGGCAGCGCCGTCGGCGGGATCCCAGAGGTGGTCGTCGACGGCGAGACCGGGCTGATCGTCGATCCGAGGCTGTCACCGGAGCCGCCCCACGATCCCAGCGACGGCGAGGCCTTCGCCCGCGGCCTGGCCGAAGCGATCAACCGGCTGGGGCTGGATCCGGAGCTGTCTCGGCAGATGGGCGAGGCCGGGCGCAGGCGCGTCCTCGACATCTACAGCTGGAAAAGCATCGCCCAGCAGACCCTGTCGCTCTACGAGCAGATCGTTCCCGGCGCCTGAGCCGCAACCTTTGATAAGGCGGCGAGGCGGTCCCCGCCTACAGTCGCCGCCACCCGGCAGAGGACCACAGAGGAGGACGCATTGGCCGAGGGACTGCGTATCTACAATCTTTTTCCGACGCTGGTCGGGTCCGTGGACGCCTGGTCGAAGCATCTCGACCGGATCGAGGGAATGGGGTTCAACTGGATTTTCCTCAACCCGATCCACCAGACCGGCGGCTCCGGCAGTCTCTACGCCGTCAAGGACTACTACGCGCTCAATCCGCTGTTCCAGGGCAAGTCGAAGAAGGCTGCGGACAAGCTGGTCTCCGGCTTCCTCAAGGCCGCGGAGAAGCGCGGCATCGGCGTGATGATGGACCTCGTCATCAACCACACAGGCAACGACTCGGTTCTGGCGGACCAGCACCCGGGCTGGTTCGTGCGTGAGCCGGACGGCTCGCTGGCGGCCCCGTTCGCGCTCGATCCCGGCGATCCGAGCAAAAAGACCGTCTGGGGCGACCTCGCCGAGATCGACTACAGCGAGCGGCCGCAGCGCCAGGAGATCATCGACTACTTCGCCGAACTGGTCCGCCACTCCATCGAGATGGGCTTCCGCGGCTTCCGCTGCGACGCGGCGTACAAGGTACCGAACGGCGTCTGGCGGGCGCTGATCGACGCGGGGCGGAAGGTCGAGGAGAGCACCGTCTTTGCCGCCGAGAACCTGGGGTCGATGGAGGAAGAGGTCGAAGCCATGCGCGGCGCCGGCTTCGACTACCTGTTCAACAGCGCCAAGTGGTGGGACTACCGCCAGCCGTGGCTGCTCAAGCAGTACGAGAAGTTCCGCTCGATCGCGCCCTCGGTCGCCTTTCCCGAAACCCACGACACGGACCGGCTGGTCGCCGATCTCGTCGCCGGCGGCGTCACCGACAAGAAGGCCCTCGAGTGGCGCTGCCGCCAGGCCTACCTGTTCTCGGCCATCTTCTCCTCCGGGGTGATGATCCCGATCGGCTACGAGTTCGGCTTCCGCAAGAAGCTGCACGTGGTCGAGACGCGGCCGGACGACTGGGAGGAGCACCTGTTCGACCTCTCCACCTTCATCGGCGAGGTCAACCGGATGAAGGCGGACGTTCCGGTCCTCAACGAGGAGGGGCCGCAAAAGCGCATCTTCATGAGCGACGAGCGGGTCGTCTGCCTGCTCCGCCGCCGGCTGCGCGGCAGCGACTGGTGCGTGAGCTTCCTCAACAGCGACCACGACAACGCGGTGACGGCGCGCATCCAGGACCTGGATCCGGACGTCACCAGCGGCCGCGAGCTGACGCCGGGCAAGTCGAAGGGCAAGTTCGTCGCCGGCCAGGAGATCTCGCTGGAGCCGGGCGAGGTGCGCGTTTTCGTCAAGGCTTGAGCTGCGGCCGACCTTCGGGCTGTGGTCCGGGCGGGAGTTGGCTTAGGCTTGCGTCCGCCGTGCGGAGCGCAAGCCGCGGCGCCGGGCGCGCACCTTCGCGCACCCGGTAATGGGGAAACCTTGGAAGCGGGGGACACCGTGACAAAGGACGCAGCCGGGACCGTGACGCACATCGCCGGGTCCATTCCCGAGGACCTGATGGCCGGCCTGAGCAGCCGGCCGATCATCATCCAGAACGTGACGCCGGTGGTCGACGACGGCCGCCATCCCATCAAGCGGGAGGTCGGCGACGTCCTGGAGATCGGCGCCGACATCTTCCGCGAAGGCCACGACAAGCTGTCGGCGGTGATGCTCTACCGCCGCCTCGACCAGCAGACCTGGCACGAGGCGGCGATGACCTGCGTCAACCCGGGCCTGGACCGCTGGACCGGTGGCGTCGAGCTCACCGAGAACACCACCTACGCCTACACCGTCGAGGCCTGGGTCGACCTCTACGAGTCCTGGGCCGACGAGGTCCGCAAGAAGCTCGACGACGGGCAGAAGGTCCCGGTCGAGCTGGTCGAGGGCCAGAACCTGCTGACCGCCGCCGGCCGCCGCGCCAGCGGCGCCGACGCCGAGCGCCTGGCCGCGCTGCTGAAGGAGGTGCAGGCGGCCGACGACGCGAAGAAAGCGTCGCTGCTGCTGGGCGACGACACCCGGGCGCTGGTCGGCCGCTATCCGGACCGCAGCGAGGCGGTGCGCTACGACCGCGAGCTGAAGGTCATCGTCGATCGCGTCGCCGCCCGCTACGCCGCCTGGTACGAGATGTTCCATCGCTCGCAGGGGACGGTCCCCGGCAAGAGCGCGACGTTCGCCGACTGCGAGCGGCGGCTGCCCGAGGTGCGGGCGATGGGCTTCGACGTCATCTACTTCGTGCCCATCCACCCCATCGGCCGGTCCTTCCGCAAGGGCCCGAACAACACGCTCACCGCTGGCCCGGACGATCCCGGCAGCCCGTACGCCATCGGCAGCTCCGAGGGCGGGCACAAGGCGGTCCACCCCGACCTCGGCACGCTGGCCGACTTCCGCCGGTTCGTCCGCGCCTGCCATGCCCACGGCATGGAGGTGGCGCTCGACTTCGCCATCCAATGCTCCCCGGATCATCCGTGGATCAAGGAGCACCCGGAGTGGTTCATCTTCCGCCCGGACGGCTCCATCAAGTACGCCGAGAACCCGCCGAAGAAGTACCAGGATATCGTCAACGTCAACTTCTACGGGCCGCACCAGCAGGCGCTGTGGCGGGAGCTGCTGTCGGTGATCCTGTTCTGGGTCGAGCAGGGGGTGAAGATCTTCCGCGTCGACAATCCCCACACCAAGCCGGTGCCGTTCTGGGAGTGGATGACGCGGGAGGTGAGGAGCCGCGATCCCGAGGTGATCTTCCTCGCCGAGGCTTTCACCCGGCCGCCGATGCTCAAGATGATGGCCAAGGTGGGGTTCAACCAGTCCTACACCTACTTCACGTGGCGGAACTTCAAGGCCGAGCTCATCGAGTACCTGACCGAGCTGACCCAGTCGCACGACAAGGAATACCTGCGGCCCAACTTCTTCGCCAACACGCCGGACATCAACCCGCCGTTCCTGCAGACGGGCGGCCGGCCGGCGCACCAGATCCGCTTCGTCCTGGCGTCGACGCTGTCCAGCGTCTACGGCATCTACAACGGCTTCGAGCTGTGCGAGGCGACGCCGATCCCGGGTAAGGAGGAGTACCTCAACTCCGAGAAGTACGACTACAAGGTCTGGGACTGGGACCGGCCGGGGAACATCAAGGACTTCATCACCCGCATCAACCTGATCCGGCGGGAGAACCCGGCGCTGCACGAGCTGGAGAACCTCAGGTTCTACCCGGCGGACGACGACAACATCCTTTTTTACGGAAAGATGACGCCGGGCCGGGGCAACATGGTGTTCATCGCCGTCAACCTCGACCCATTCGACGTTCACGAGGCGGAGCTGAGCTTCCCGGTGGGCGACATGGGGCTGGGCGAGGGGGACACCTACCAGGTCGTCGAGATGCTGACCGGTGCCCGCCACCTGTGGCGCGGCTCCAAGCGGCTGGTCCGGCTCGACCCGCGGGTGAACCCTTGCGAGATCTATCGTATCGGCGCGTGGGAACAAGTCGATTACGCAACACCGTGCATGTAGGGGGCTCGCGTCCGGCTAATGGTTCGGAAGAACGATCCGCTCTGGTACAAAGACGCGATCATCTATCAGCTCCACGTCAAGGCGTTCTACGACGTCTCGAACGACGGGATCGGTGATTTTCGCGGACTGACGCAGAAGCTCGACTACATGGCCGAGCTCGGCGTCACCGCCATCTGGGTTTTGCCGTTCTATCCGTCGCCGCTGCGCGACGACGGCTACGACATCGCCGACTACATGAACGTGAACTCGGCTTACGGGTCGATGCGGGATTTCCGCGTCTTCGTCCGCGAGGCGCACCGGCGCGGGCTGAAGGTGATCATGGAACTGGTCATCAACCACACCTCCGACCAGCATCCATGGTTCCAGCGGGCCCGGCGCTCCCGCCCGGGCTCGCGCTTTCGCGACTACTACGTCTGGAGCGACAGCGACCAGAAGTACCAGGGCACGCGGATCATCTTCTGCGACACCGAGGTGTCGAACTGGGCGTGGGACCCGGTCGCCAAGGCCTATTACTGGCACCGCTTCTTCTCGCACCAGCCGGACCTCAACTTCGACAACCCGCGGGTGATGGAAGAGATCATCCGGATCATGAAGTTCTGGCTTGAGGCCGGGGTCGACGGCCTGAGGCTGGACGCCGTGCCCTACATTTGCGAGCGCGAGGGCACCAACAACGAGAACCTTCCAGAGACTCACGCGGTCATCAAGCGGCTCCGCGCCTGGCTCGACGCCAACTACGGCGACCGCATGTTCCTGGCCGAAGCCAACCAGTGGCCGGAGGACGTCCGTCCGTACTTCGGCGTCGGCGACGAATGCCACATGGCGTTTCACTTCCCGCTGATGCCGCGCATGTACATGGCGCTGGCCCGCGAGGACCGTTACCCGATCACCGACATCATGCGGCAGACGCCGGACATCCCCGACAGCTGCCAGTGGGCGGTGTTCCTGCGCAACCACGACGAACTCACGCTCGAAATGGTCACCGACCGTGAGCGCGATTACCTCTGGCAGTTCTACGCCGCGGAGCCCAGGGCCCGGATCAACCTCGGCATCCGCCGGCGGCTGGCCACCCTGCTGGAGGGCGACCGGCGCAAGATCGAGCTGCTCAACAGCCTGCTGATGTCGATGCCGGGAACGCCGATCATCTACTACGGCGACGAGATCGGCATGGGCGACAACATCTTCCTGGGCGACCGGAACGGCGTGCGCACGCCGATGCAGTGGTCGCCGGACCGCAACGCCGGCTTCTCCAAGGCGGACCCCGAGCGCCTCTACCTGCCGCCGATCATGGACCCGATCTACGGCTACGAATCGGTGAACGTCGAGGCCCAGCTCCGCCAGTCGTCGTCGCTGCTCAACTGGATGCGCCGGCTGATCGCGGCGCGGAAGGCGCACCCGGCGTTCGGCCGCGGCTCGCTCTCGTTCCTCTATCCCGGCAACCGCAAGATCCTCGCCTACCTCCGCTCCTACGGCGACGAGACGCTGCTCTGCGTCGCCAACATGTCGCAGGCGCCGCAGTCCGCCGAGCTCGACCTGGCCGAGTTCAAGGGCCGGGTGCCGGTGGAGATGCTGGGGCGCAGCGCCTTTCCGCCCATCGGCGACTTGCCCTACTTCATTACGCTCGCCGGCTACGGCTTCTACTGGTTTCTCCTCGCCGAGGAGGCCGAGGCGCCGAAGTGGTATGAGCCGTACGTGACCCCGTTGCCGGAATTCAGGACCTTCGTGCTCGCCCGCGGCTGGGCAAGCGTCGTCGAGGGCGACAACGCCATCGGCCTGTGGACCAAGGTGCTGCCCGACTTCCTCCCCAACCAGCGCTGGTTCGCCGCCAAGGGCACGCGCGTCGCCGCCGTCCACCTCGCCGACAGCGCCGAGATCAGCTGGGCCGGCAGCGACTTCCTGCTCACCTGCCTCGACGTCGAGATGGTCAACGGTGTCCGCCAGCAGTACTTCCTGCCGCTGTCGATCGCCTGGGAGACGGCGAGCTACGATCCGATCACCCAGCTCCAAGCCTACACCCTGGCCCGCGCCCGCATCGGCGGGCGGATCGGCGCCGTCCACGACGCCATGGCAAGCTCGCCCTTCACCCAGCTCGTCGTCCACCGGATCTTCGAGGGCGTCGACGTCCCTACCCTCTACGGCGGCAGGATCGAGTTCCGCCGGACCCGGGCGCTGGACGACGTGCTCTTGCCCGCGGACCTGGAGGTGGACCGGCTGGGGCGCGAGCAGAGCAACACCTCGCTGCTGGTCGCCGGCTCGATGATTTTCAAGGCGTTCCGGCGGTTGCAGCCGGGCATCAATCCGGAGATCGAGATCGGCCGCTTCCTCACCGACGTCGCCGGCTACAAGAACACGCCGCCGCTGCTGGGCTCGGTGGAGCTGATCGACGGGGAGGGCACGCCGACGGCGCTGGGCGTCCTCCAGGGGTTCGTCCGCAATCAGGGTGACGGCTGGGGCTTCACCCTCGACTACCTCGACCGCGTCCTCGGCCAGCTGGAGTTCCTGCCAGCCGGCCTGGAAGCCGATTTCGAGGAGTTGCACGGCGTCTACCTGGCGTTGGCCGAGACGCTGGGCTCCCGGATCGGCGAGCTGCACCAGGCCTTCGCCCTGGACGTCGAGGATCCGGCGTTCCGGCCGGAACCGGTGACCCCCGAGGATCTCGCTGGCTGGCAGGACCAGGTGCGCGAGCAGGCGAGGAGCGCCGAGGAGGCGCTGCGCCGGGCGCTCGAGGGCGAGAGGCTCGGCGACACCCCGCGCTACGTGATCGAGTCGCTGCTCGGCCGCTGGGACCACGTGGACCGGGCCATCGAAGCGTTCGTTCCCGAGGGGCTCGAGGTGGTCAAGACCCGGCTGCACGGCGACCTGCATCTGGGCCAGGTGGTGGTGGTACGCGACGACTTCTTCGTCCTCGACTTCGAGGGCGAGCCGATGAAGACCATGGACCAGCGGCGGGCCAAGCAGTCGCCGTTGCGCGACGTCGCCGGGATGATCCGCTCCTTCAACTACGCCGCCCGGACCGCGGAGATGCAGCGCACGTGGCGGCCGGAGAAGGAGGGCGAGCTGCGCAAGACCCTGGCCGACTGGGAGGAACGGGTCGTCCAGCGCTTCCTCGCCGGCTACCGCACGGCCGTCGCCGGGTGTCCGTCGGTGCCGGCGGACGACGCCGCCTTCACCTCGCTGGTCAACCTGTTCGCGCTGGAAAAGGCGCTCTACGAGGTGGTCTACGAGGCGACCAACCGGCCCGACTGGATCGGCATCCCCGCCCAGGGCGTGCAGCGGGTCCTCGCCGCGGCGGGGTAGAACCCTCACCCCAACCCTCTCCCACTTGCGCGTTCCGCGCGCGGGAAAGGGTGTAGCGGCGTGGCGGCCCTCGCCCGCGCAGCGGGAGAGGGAGGGACCCGCGCAGCGGGAGGGTGAGGGCCTCTGCATCTGCTCGCATCGTGCGGCCGGAACCCCGGCCGCCGGACTTCACATACGGCCTATCGGCAGGGGAGGTGGACTTGATGGCGCTTCGAGAGTTGGACAGGATGGCGGCGCAGGTCGTCGCCGGCACCTGCGGCGACCCGTTCTCCTACCTCGGCATGCACAAGGTGGGGCGCCAGGTCGTCGTTCGCGCGTTCGTTCCGGAGGCGACAGGCGTCGCCGTCGTCGACGCGGCGACCGGCGCGGTGGCCGCGGAGCTGGCGCAGAGCGACCCGGCGGGCCTTTTCGCCGGCGCCATTCCCGGCCGCAAGGACGCCTTCCCCTACCGGCTGCGGCTGACTACCGCGGACGGCGAGCGCGACATCGAGGACCCGTACCGCTTCCCGCCGCTGCTGGGCGAGATGGACGTCTACCTGATCGCCGAGGGCCGGCACCTCCGCCTCGACGAGAAGCTGGGCTCCCGGCTGATGACGATGGAGGGTGTCCCTGGCGTCGCCTTCGCCGTCTGGGCGCCGAACGCCTCGCGGGTCAGCGTCGTCGGCAACTTCAACGCCTGGGACGGGCGGCGCCACCCCATGCGCTTCCGCGCCGAGTGCGGCGTCTGGGAGCTGTTCATCCCCGCGCTCGGCGAGGGCGAACTCTACAAGTACGAGATCCTCGGCAAGGACGGACGGCTGCAGGCGCTGAAGCAGGACCCCTTCGCCTTCTTCTGCGAGCAGTCGCCGGGCACCGCAGCGATCGTCTACGACCTGTCGCGCTATGGCTGGGCCGACGGCGAGTGGATGCGCCGGCGCGGCGAAACCGTCGCCCGCAACGCCCCGCTCTCGATCTACGAGGTTCACCTCGGTTCGTGGCGGCGCGGCGACGAGCACGGCCGCCGCTACCTGACCTACGCCGAGCTCGCCGACGAGCTGATCCCCTACGTCCTGGACCTGGGCTTCAGCCACATCGAGCTGCTGCCGATCTCGGAGCACCCCTTCGACGGCTCCTGGGGCTACCAGCCGCTCGGCCTGTTCGCCCCCACCAGCCGGTTCGGCCGCCCCGACGAGTTCCGCAACTTCGTCGACCGCTGCCACCAGGCCGGCCTCGGCGTCATCCTCGACTGGGTTCCCGGCCACTTCCCCACCGACGCGCAGGGGCTCGGCTTTTTCGACGGCAGCCACCTCTACGAGCACGCCGACCCCCGCCGGGGCATGCACCAGGACTGGGGGACCAAGATTTACAACTACGGCCGCTATGAGGTGGCCGATTACCTGCTCAACAACGCGCTGTTCTGGATGGAGGAGTACCACATCGACGGCCTGCGCGTGGACGCGGTGGCCTCCATGCTCTACCTCGACTACAGCCGCAAGCAGGGCGAGTGGATCCCCAACGAATACGGCGGCAACGAGAACCTGGAGGCCATCGCCTTCCTCAGGCGGATGAACGAGGTCCTCTACGAGAAGTTTCCCGACGTCACCACCATGGCCGAGGAATCGACCTCGTGGCCGATGGTGTCGAGGCCCACGTACCTCGGCGGGCTCGGCTTCGGCTACAAGTGGAACATGGGCTGGATGCACGACACGCTGGGCTACATCAGCCTGGATCCCGTGTTCCGCAAGTATCAGCACGACCGGCTGACCTTCGGCCTGATGTACGCCTTCAGCGAGAACTTCGTCCTGCCGCTGTCCCACGACGAGGTGGTCCACGGCAAGGGCTCGCTGCTCGGCAAGATGCCGGGCGACCGCTGGCAGAAGTTCGCGAACCTGCGCGCCTACTACGGCTTCATGTTCACCCACCCGGGCAAGAAGCTGCTGTTCATGGGCGCCGAGTTCGCGCAGGAGCGGGAGTGGAGCCACGACCGCAGCCTCGACTGGCACCTGCTCGACGACCCCATGCACAGCGGTGTCTCGACGCTGATGCGCGATCTCAACCGCCTGTACCGGGAGATGCCGGCGCTGCATTCGTGCGACTGCGGCCCTGCCGGCTTCGAGTGGATCGACACCACCGACTGGCAGCAGAGCGTCATCAGCTACCTGCGCCGGGGCAGCGAGACGGACGAGTTCGCCGTCGTCATCTGCAACTTCACGCCCGTGGTCCGCAAAGCTTACCGGGTCGGCGTGCCGACGCCCGGCCTCTACCGCGAGCGGCTGAACACCGACTCCGAGGTCTACGGCGGCAGCAACGTCGGCAACGCCGGGGCGGTCGCGGCCGACACCTTCGGCTGGAACGGCCGGCCGTACTCGCTGCTCCTGACCCTGCCGCCGCTTTCGACGCTGGTGCTGTCGCCCGAGCGGGAAAGTGATACAGTGGTCACAACCTAAGGGCGGCGACGTTAGGGTATGCCTAAGGTCGTATCACGACCGTCATTGCGAGGAGGCGAAGCCGACGCGGCAATCCAGTCCCTCCAATACTGGATCGCCACGCCGCTCCGCGGCTCGCGATGACGGCGTGGTGGAGGCAGGTGCATCAACCCGGTGACGAATCGCCGAGACTTGTTCCGGAGGCGTGAACGGCCGTGACGGCGGGAAACGACGGTGGTGCCAGGATCACGGCCGATGCGGCTGAAGACGCGCGTCGGTGACGTCGAGGCGGCGGCGGGGCCCGGGGCAGAATGAAGCGGGGATGAGAAGCATGCGGACATCGGTCACCGGGGCGCTCGTCGCAGTGTCGCTGTCACTGGCTTCGGTCGGTTCAATCGCCGCGGACGCTTCCTCGGAGGCGGCGGTCAACGACGCGCTGCACCTCAGGACCACGCAGGACCTCTACACCGTGTGCTCGGTCCAGCCGGGGCAGCCGCTCTACGAGCGGTCGGTCGCCTTTTGCCTCGGCTTCGTCACCGGGGTCATCCAGTACAACGCAGCGTTGGCGAAGGGCTCGGACTTCAAGCCGCTGGTCTGCCCTGGTCGCGAACTCGCCCGCTTCGAAGTGGTCAAGCAGTTCCTCGACTGGGCGCCGGCCAACCCAGACCACATGGGCGAGCCGCCGGTGGACGGCCTGGCCCGCTCGGCGGTGGCGAAGTGGCCGTGCCCGAAGAAGTCGTGAGCCTTGTCAGGCCTGGTGAAAGGCCAGTTGAAAGGAGAGACGGTTCGATGCGTACGCTGAAGCCGATGGCCGTGGCCCTCAGCCTTGTGGTTGCCACGGCGGCTGCGGGCGGCTGCTCGCCCAGCGCCCGGTCCGGCGCGACCTACGGCGCCATCGGCGGCGCCACCGCCGGCGCGGTCGCCAACCTGCTCACCGGCGGCAACGTGATCGGCGGCGCGGCCGTCGGCGCCGCGTCCGCCGCCGCCGCCGGTGCCGCCGTCGGCTACGTCCGCGACCAGCAGAAGAAGTAGGCGTATCTCCTCAAGGAGAGCCAGCCACCGTTGTCGTTCCGCGCCTTGCGCTAACCCTTGATTGTCACCCGCGGACATGTTCTGAACAATTCCGCGGGTGACGGCAGGTAGGAAGAGCAGGGTTCGTTGCCGCGTCTCGTTGCGGCGGCGGTCAGCGGGCCTTTTACCGCGCGCGGCGGCGGGCGGAGGCGGCCTTCTTGACCTTCGCCTTGTCTTTCGCGCCCCAGCCGCCGCGGCTCGCCGCCTGCAGCGCCACGCCCGGCTTCTCCAGGCCGAGTTCGGCGGCCTCCAGCCTGCGGATCTCGTCGCGAAGCCTCGCCGCCTCCTCGAACTCGAGTTCGGCCGCGGCCGCGCGCATGCGTTTTTCCAGCTCGGCGACGTGGCTCTTGAGGGTCTTGCCGACCAGGTGCACGTCGCCCGAGGCGCCGGTGTCCACGGTCACGTAGTCGTGCTCGTAGACGCTCTGCAGCACGTCGGAGATGCCCTTGCGCACGCTCTCCGGGGTGATGCCGTGCTCGACGTTGTAGGCCATCTGCCGCTCGCGCCGGCGGTTGGTCTCGTCCAGCGCGTACTGCAGCGACTCGGTCATGCCATCGGCGTAGAGCACGACGCGGCCGTCGATGTTGCGCGCCGCCCGGCCGATGGTCTGGATCAGGCTGGTCTTGGAGCGGAGGAAGCCCTCCTTGTCGGCGTCGAGGATGGCGACCAGCGCGCACTCGGGGATGTCCAGGCCCTCGCGCAGCAGGTTGATGCCGACGAGGACGTCGAAGGCGCCGAGGCGCAGGTCGCGGATGATCTCGATGCGCTCCAGCGTGTCGATGTCAGAGTGCATGTAGCGGACCCTAAGCCCCTGCTCGTGCAGGTACTCGGTCAGGTCCTCGGCCATCCTTTTTGTCAGCGTCGTCACCAGCGCCCGCTGGCCGCGGGCGGCGACCGCCTTGGCCTCGCCCAGCAGGTCGTCGACCTGGTGCTCCACCGGCCGAACGAAGCAGGGCGGGTCGATCAGACCGGTCGGGCGGACGACCTGCTCGACGATGACCCCGCCGGTCCGCTCCAGCTCCCAGGGCCCGGGCGTCGCCGAGACGAAGATCGTCTGCGGCCGCATTGCCTCCCACTCCTCGAACTTCAGCGGCCGGTTGTCGATGCACGACGGCAGCCGGAAGCCGAACTCGGACAGCGTCGACTTTCGGTTGAAGTCGCCGCGGAACATGCCGCCGATCTGCGGCACGGTGACGTGGCTTTCGTCGACGATCAGAACCGCGTTCTCCGGCAGGTACTCGAACAGGGTCGGCGGCGGCTCGCCCGGGTTGCGGCCGGTGAGGTAGCGGGAATAGTTCTCGATGCCGGAGCAGACGCCGGTCGTCTCCAGCATCTCCAGGTCGAAGGTGGTCCGCTCCTGCAGCCGCTGCGCCTCGATCAGCTTGCCGTCGGCGACGAACTGGTCGATCCGCAGCTTCAGCTCCGCCTTGATCCTGGGCATGGCCTGCTGCAGGGTGGGGCGCGGCGTGACGTAGTGGCTGCTGGGGAAGACGGTGATGGCGTCCAGCGCCGACACCTTCTCGCCCGTCAGCGGGTCGATCTCCCACACTGCCTCGATCTCGTCGCCGAACAGCGACAGCCGCCAGGCGCGGTCCTCGAGGTGCGAGGGGAAGATCTCCAGCACGTCGCCGCGCGCCCGGAACGAGCCGCGGACGAAGTTCACGTCGCTGCGCTTGTATTGCAGCTCGACCAGGTGGCGGATGATCTCGCGGCGCTCGGCGCGCTGCCCGGCGCCCAGCGTCAGGATCATCTGCGAGTAGCTCTCCACCGCGCCGATGCCGTAGATGCAGGAGACCGACGCCACCAGGATGACGTCGTTGCGCTCGAGCAGGGCCCGGGTCGCCGCGTGGCGCATCCGGTCGATCTGCTCGTTGATCGACGAGTCCTTCTCGATGTAGGTGTCGGTCCTGGGGACGTACGCCTCCGGCTGGTAGTAGTCGTAGTAGGAGACGAAGTACTCGACCGCGTTCTCCGGAAAGAACCCCTTCATCTCGGCGTAGAGCTGCGCCGCCAGGGTCTTGTTCGGGGCGAGGACCAGGGCCGGCCGCTGCACCGCCTCGATCACCTTTGCCACGGTGAAGGTCTTGCCAGAGCCGGTGACGCCCAGCAGCACCTGGTCGCGCTCGCCGGCGCGGACGCCGGCGGTGAGCTCGGCGATCGCCTGCGGCTGGTCGCCGGCGGGCTCGTAGGACGAGACCAGCCGCAGCGGCCGCTCCGCCGGCAGCGGCGGCCGTTTCGCCGGCATGAAGATCATCGGGTTCGCGAACGCGACCATGACGGTGATATAGGCACCGGGCCACGACGGTGTCGATGTCGTGCTTCAATGTCCTCTGCATGCCGCAGGCGCGCGGACCGGCCTCGCCTACCGCGCACCTCGTCCCGTCACCCGCGGACTCGTTCCGCGGGTCCATCAAGGCGTGGATGGCCGTGACAAGTATCAACAACTACGATCTCCAGGAAGTACTTGAGCAGGACGATGCCGGTGTGCACCTACTCCCGCTCGCAGCCGGGGCAGAGGCGGAGGAAGTCGTCGGACTTCTGGTCGCTGCAGAAGCGCATGACCCGCTCGATGCCGGCGCCCGTTCCGGGCGCGCTGCGATCGAGCTACTCGGCGGCCCGCTCGGCCTTTACAGGCGCCACGTTCACCTCGGGCCCAGGCTCGGGCCTGGCGCGTCGTCGGCCGAGCCGCTCGCCCAGGCCCTGGAAGACCGCGTAGAACACCGGCGTGAACGTGCCGTTGAACACCGTCGCGGCGATCATCCCGCCGAAGACCGCGGTGCCCAAAGCCTGGCGGCTGGCGGAGCCGGCGCCCGACGCGATGACCAGCGGCACGACGCCGAGGATGAAGCTGAACGACGTCATCAGGATCGGCCGGAAGCGTTCGTGCGAGGCCTCGACCGCCGCTTCGGCGATATCGACGCCCTTCGCCCTCAGCGAGCGCGCCACCTCGATGATCAGGATGGCGTTCTTGCTGGCCAGCGCGATCAGGAGGACGACGCCGATCTGGGTGTAGACGTCGTTGTTGAAGTCGCGCATGGCGACCGCGATGACGACGCCGACCAGCGCCATCGGCACGATCAGGATGACGGCGAACGGGTTGGTCCAGCTCTCGTACTGCGCGGCGAGAAGGAGAAAGACGACGAGCACCGACAGGGCGAAGATCATCGTCGCCTGGCCGCCGACCTGCTTCTCCTGGAAGGACATGCCGGTCCAGGCATAGCCCATGCCCGGCGGCAGGGTCCGCTCGGCGAGCTGCTCCATGATCGTCAGCGCCTGCCCGGAACTGAAGCCGGGCGCGGCCTGGCCGCTGATGGACGCTGTCGGGAACAGGTTGTAGAGGCTGAGCAGGGCGGGGCCGGTGGTGTAGTCGATGTCGGTCATGGTGCCGAGCGGCACCATCTGCCCGTCGCGGTTGCGGACGTAGAGCTGGCGGATGCTGTCCGGCTCGAGCCGGAAGGCCCCGTCCGCCTGGACGAAGACCTGGAAGGTCCGGCCGAACTTGTTGAACTGGTTGACGAAGGTCGAACCCATGTAGGACTGGATGGTGGAGAACACGTCTCCCACCGGCACGCCCAGGTTCTCGGCGCGCACCCGGTCGACGTCGGCGAAGAGCTGCGGGACGTTGGCCCTGAACGAGGTGGTGAGCTGGGCCAGGCCCGCCTGGGCGGTGGCGTTGCGGATCACCTCGGCGGCCACCTCCTGCAGCTTGGCGTAGTCGCCGCTGCCGTCCTGGAGCAGGAGCTGCATCTGGAAACCGCCGGCGACGCCGAGCCCCTGGATCGCCGGCGGGACGACGGCGAAGACGATCCCCTCCTGGATGCCCGCAAACTTCCGCCGCAGGTCCTGGAGGATCACCTCCTGCGTCAGGCCCTCCTCGTTGCGGTGCTCGAAGCTGTCGTAGATCACGTAGGCGACGCCGGCGTTCGACAGCGTCGCGCTGTTGTCCAGCAGCGAGATGCCGCCGATGCCGACCCAGTGGGCGACGCCCGGCGTCTCCGCCAGGATCGCGTCGACCTTGTCGGCGACCTGGGTCATGCGGCTCAGCGACTGGCCGTCGGGGAGCTGGATGCCGACGACGGCGTAGCCCTGGTCCTCCTCGGGCAGGAAGCCGGCCGGCAGCGCCTGGAAGCCCCAGATCGCGCCGCCGCTGATGCCGAGGAAGATCAGCATGACCAGCGCCTTGCGCTTGACCATCCGGGTGACGAGGCCGTTCTGGGCGTGGGCGACCTTGCCGAAGCCGGTGTTGAAGGCGCGAAACAGGAAGAACCGCCGCTCCGCCGGCGGCTTCAGCATCATCGCGCACAGCGCCGGGCTCAGGGTCAGCGCGTTGATGGTGCTGAACACGGTGGAGGCGGCGATGGTGATGGCGAACTGCCGGTAGAGCTCGCCGGTGATGCCGGGCATGAACGCCGCCGGGACGAACACCGCCATCAGCACCAGCGAGATGGCAATGATCGGCGCGGTGATGTCGTCCATGGCCGCGACCGCGGCCTCCCGCGCGGACATGCCGCGCGTCTCCATCTTGTGCCAGACGTTCTCGACCACGACGATGGCGTCGTCGACGACGATGCCGATGGCGAGGATCAGGCCGAACAGGGAGACGGTGTTGATCGAGATCCCGAACAGCGCCATCAGCGCGAAGGTGCCGATCAGCGACACCGGGATGGTGATCGCCGGGATCAGCGTCGCCCGCCACTCCTGCAGGAACAGGAAGATCACCAGGGAGACAAGCACCGCCGCCTCGAACAGCGTGTGGTAGACCTCGTTGATCGACTCGGTGGTGAAGACCGTGGTGTCGAAATCGATGGAGTAGGCGAGGTCCTCGGGAAAGGCCCGGGCAAGCTCCGTCATCTCGGCGCGCACCTGCTCGGCGACCTCGAGCGCGTTGGCGCCGGGGAGCTGGAAGATCGCGACGCCGGCCGACGGGCGGCCGTCGAGGCGGGAGAACTGGCTGTAGGTCTGCGCGCCCAGTTCCACCCGGGCGACGTCGCGCACCCGGGTGATGCGGCCGCCCTCGCCGGGCTCGACCCGGACGACGATGTTCTCGAACTCCTCCACCTCGGCGATGCGGCCGAGCACGTTGAGGGTGAGCTGGAAGGTCTGGTCGTCCGGCGCCGGCGGCGCGCCGATCTGCCCCGAGGCGACCTGGATGTTCTGGCCCTGGATGGCGGCGACGACGTCCGAGGTGGTGATGTTGCGCGTCTGCAGCTGATCCGGGTTCAGCCAGATGCGCATGCTGTATTCGCCGGTGCCGAAGACGATGACGTCGCCCACGCCCTGCAGCCGCTTCAGCACGTCGACGATGTTGATGGTGGCGTAGTTGCTGAGATAGAGGCTGTCGAAGGTGCGGTTGGGCGAGGTCAGGCTGACGACCTGCAGGATGGCGGTCGAGACCTTGTTGGTGACGACGCCCTGCTGCGACACCTGCGGCGGCAGCTGCGCCATCGCCGAGGAGACCCGGTTCTGCACCAGCACCTGGGCGAAGTCGAGGTCGGTGCCGACCTCGAAGGTGACGTTGAGCTGGTAGGTTCCGTCGCTGGCGCTGGTGGACTGCATGTACAGCATGTCCTCGACGCCGTTGACCTGCTGCTCGATGGGCAGGGCGACGGTATCGACGACGGTCTTGGCGCTGGCGCCGGGATAGCTGGTGGTGACCTTCACCACCGGCGGGGTGATGTCCGGGTACTGGGAGATCGGCAGGATGAGGAGCGTCACCACCCCGGCCAGGACGGTCAGGATGGCGATGACGGTGGCAAAGATCGGCCGGTCGATGAAGAACTTGGAGAACATGCGGCTCAGTCCGAGGCGCTGGCGGCGGGTGCCGCCGCCGTCTGGTCCTGGCGCACCGGCGTCACCCGCGCCCCCGGGCGGGCTCGCTGGATGCCGTTGACGACCACCCAGTCGTCGGCGCTCAGCCCGCCCTCGACCACCTGCAGGTCGCCCTCGCGCGCCCCGGTCCTGACCGTGCGCTGCTCGACGACGCTCTCGTCGTTGACGACGAGCACGTAGCGGCCGGCCTGGTTGGTGCCCAGGGCGAGCTGCGGAACGAGGAGCGTGTCGGGCCGCTCGCTGATCGGGATGCGGATGCGGACGAAGGCTCCGGGCAGCAGCGAGCCGTCGGTGTTGGCGAGGATCGCCCGGACCTGCAGCGTCCCGGTGTTGGGGTCGATGCCGCTGGCGACGAAGTCGATCTGCCCCGAGTGTGGGTGGCCCTGCTCGTTCTGCAGCCCGACCGCCACCGGTACCGGCCGCTCCCGATAGCTGGGGCCGCCCCGCTCGCGCTGAAGCTGCCTGACCCGCAGCACGCTGCGCTCGTCGATGTTGAAGAAGGCGTAGATCGGCTTCAGCTGGTCAAGGGTGGCGAGCGTCGTCGGCGTGCCGGCGGCGCCGACGAAGTTGCCGGGATCGACGAGACGGCGGCCGATCCGGCCGGGGAAAGGGGCGCGGATCTCGGTGTAGCCGAGGTCGATCCGGGCCTGGTCCAGCGCCGCCTGCATCGCCAGCACCTGGCCCTGGGCGACCTGCTCGCGCGCCAGCGCCTCGTCGAGCTGCTGCCTGGAGACGGCTCCCGTCCGCGATGCCTGCTGCAACCGCGCCGTGGTGATCTTCGCCTGCGCCAGCTCGGCCTCGGCCTTCTGCAGCCCGGCGTCGGCGCCGGCGACGGCGGCCCGGTACGGCGCCTGCTCGATGACGAAGAGGAGCTCGTTCTCCTTCACGTCCTGGCCGTCCTGGAACAGGACCTTCTCCAGAAAGCCCGGCACCCGCGCGACCAGTTCGGCCGAACGCACCGCCTGCAGGTTGCCGGTGAAGTCCATCGTCTCGGTCACGGCCCGCTCGTCGGGCCTGGCGACGGTCACCTCCGGCGGCGGCGGCGGCACGTAGGTATTCGGTTCCCCGCATCCGGAGATGGCGGCCGCCACCGGCAGGATGGCGAAGAGGCCGGCGCCGAGCCTGCGCAAGCGCAGGCCGAGCCCTCTCGTCCGCATGTGCTCGTCACACTCCTATCCCCGCGCCGAGGCTCGTTCGCCATTGGGCCGTTGGGGCCCGTTTTTGGGCTCGGACGCACGTGAAGTTATCCTGCAGCCGGGCTCTCCAGACCAGAACATTCTCGCCGCAGGCAAGGCCGGAGCCGGCACGCGACGGGATCTTGCACGTGCGAAGAGTTGCGGCGGAACCACCCCTGTGGCACAAAGAGCTTCCTCTTCAGACGGTCCTCAGCAAGTCCTTCATCACAATGAGGAGAGCGATGCCGAAACCCCTGCGTAAGGCGGTATTTCCGGTTGCGGGCCTGGGAACGCGGTTCCTGCCGGCGACCAAGGCAATGCCGAAGGAAATGCTTCCGGTGGTGGACAAGCCGCTGATCCAGTACGCCGTCGAGGAGGCGCGCGACGCGGGGATTGAGGAGTTCATTTTCGTCACCGGCCGGGCGAAGTCGGCCATCGAGGACCACTTCGACCACAGCTTCGAACTCGAGCAGACCCTCCGGGAGCGCCAGGCGACCGAGGCGCTGAAGTCCGTCCTCGATTGGATGCCGGCGCCCGGGCACATCTCCTACACCCGCCAGCAACAACCGCTGGGCCTCGGCCACGCCGTCTGGTGCGCCCGCAACTTCATCGGCGACGAGCCGTTCGCCGTCCTTCTCGCCGACGACCTGATCATGGCGCAGCCGGGCTGCCTGCGGCAGATGGTCGAGCACCATCGCCGGGTCGGCGGCAACCTGGTCGCGGTCGAGGAAATCCCCTCGGAGCAGACCAAGTCCTACGGCATCCTCGACATCGACCGCGACGAGGGGCAACTCATCCGCGCCCGCGGCCTGGTCGAGAAACCCGCGCCGGAGAAGAGCCCGTCGACGCTCGGGATCATCGGCCGCTACATCCTGGAGCCGATCGTGCTCACCGTGCTTGAGCATCAGGAACGGGGCGCCGGCAACGAGATCCAGCTCACCGACGCCATGGCCAAGACCATCGGCCTGATCCCCTTCCACGGGATCCGCTTCGAGGGCCGCCGGTTCGACTGCGGCAGCAAGGTCGGCTACCTCGAGGCGAACCTCGCCTACGCCCTGGACCGCGAGGACTTGCGCGACCGGGTCGTCAGCATGCTGGAGCGGATGCCGTAGCCTTGGGGGAGGCGCAGGGGATGAACCAGGGGGCAGCGCAGTGAAGATCGTGTTGGTAGGCGCCGGCTACGTCGGGCTGGTGAGCGCCGCGTGCTTCGCCGAGTTCGGCCTGACGGTCGTCTGCGTCGACAAGGACGCGGGCAAGATCGAGCGGCTTTGCCGCGGCGAGATTCCGATCTTCGAGCCGGGGCTCGAGGCGCTGGTCGCCGGCAACGTCGAGAGCGGCCGGCTGACGTTCACGACCGAGCTGAAATCCTCGGTCAGCGACGCCGTCGCGGTGTTCATCGCCGTCGGCACGCCCAGCCGGCGCGGCGACGGCCACGCCGACCTCACCCACGTCTACGCCGCGGCGAAGGAGATCGCCCAGAGCCTCAACGGCTACACCGTCGTCGTCACCAAATCGACGGTGCCGGTGGGGACCGGCGACGAGGTCGAGAGGATCATCCGCGAGGCACGGCCCGACGCCGACTTCGACGTCGTCTCCAACCCCGAGTTCCTGCGCGAGGGCTCGGCGATCAACGACTTCATGCGCCCCGACCGGATCGTCATCGGCACCGACAGCGAACGCGCCCGGGCGGTGATGCGCAAGCTCTACCGGGTGCTCTACCTGATCGAGACGCCGTTCGTCTTCGCCTCGCGGACCACCGCCGAGCTGATCAAGTACGCGTCCAACGCCTTCCTCGCCACCAAGATCACCTACATCAACGAGCTGGCCGACCTCTGCGAGGTCGTCGGCGCCGACGTCCACGACGTCGCCCGCGGCATCGGCCTCGACGGCCGGATCGGCCGCAAGTTCCTCCACGCCGGCCCGGGCTTCGGCGGCTCGTGCTTTCCCAAGGACACCCTCGCTTTGGTCCGTACCGGGCAGAGCGTGAACAGCCCGTTGCGAATCGTCGAGACCGTCATCGACATCAACGAGACCCGCAAGCAGCGGATGGCAGAGAAGATCGTCACCGCCTGCGGCGGCGACGTCCGGGGCGCTACCATCGCGGTCCTGGGCCTCACCTTCAAGCCCAACACCGACGACATGCGCGACGCGCCGAGCCTGGTGATCGTGCCGGCGCTGCAGGCGGCAGGGGCCGCGATCCGCGCCTTCGACCCGGAAGGGATGGGCGAGGCGAGGAAGCTGCTGCCGGACGTGACCTGGTGTTCCTCGCCGTACGAGGCCGCCGATGGCGCCGACGCCATCACCATCCTCACCGAGTGGAACGAGTTCCGGGGCCTCGACGTCCGCCGCCTGAAGGCGACGATGAAGCGGCACCTCATCGTCGACCTGCGCAACATCTACAGCCCTGCGGAAATGGCGGCGCACGGCATCGACTACGTATCGGTCGGCAGGCCCTGCGCCGGTCCGCGAACCACCTGAGAAGGAGAGGGCGATGGCGGCCGTACAGCTCGACCCGTCCACGCTGCGCGAATACGACATCCGCGGCATCATCGGCGAGACCCTGACCGCCGACCACTACCGGGAGATCGGCCGGGCCTTCGGCACCGGCGCCCTGCGCGAGGGCGGAACCTCGGTCGCGGTCGGCTACGACGGCCGGCTGACCTCGCCGATGCTGGAGGCGGCGCTGGTCGAGGGCCTGGCCTCCACCGGCATCACCGTCTACCGCATCGGCCTCGGCCCGTCGCCGATGCTCTACTTCGCCGTCCACCACCTCGGCGCCGACGGCGGCA
>Ga0209573_1000638_pt1 | contig 68871 bp, 68 predicted proteins | sample TNRBio252014_DNA_FD_185870 | JGI IMG/M metagenome (GOLD analysis project Ga0209573, IMG submission 185870) | Wastewater treatment Type I Accumulibacter community from EBPR Bioreactor in Madison, WI, USA - TNR Reactor_6/25/2014_ DNA (SPAdes)... | ecosystem: Engineered > Bioreactor > EBPR >...
GCAGCTGCTGTGGACTGGGCTGCAGGCCGCCAATCACCTGCCGGTTGCCGGCAACCTCAATCCGCGGGGCTTGTTGCCGTGGGGGCCGCCTGCGCTCGACCCGAATCCTCCGGCCGGGACCAACTACGCCGTCGGTGGCGCCCGTTCCCGTTACCACCGTTTTGATCTAACTGATCCGGACACCGGCCAGCTCGTGCCGCAGGCGACCTGGCCCTTGCCGCCTGCGCCGGGCGCTGCCACTTATTATCCGTTCAGTTTGCGCGGGCAGTTTGACCAGTTTGCGATGGACGTCAGCGGTATTGTCGACCCCAACGCACTGTTCGTCGTCTGGTCTGGTTCGAATGACGTTGGCGACGCGCTGCTGTTGTTCGATCCCACTGCCGCTGACCCGTTTGCCAACGTCAATCTTCGCATGCAAGAAGCGCTGCAGGATGTCGGGGCGGTGCTCGGTGGCCTGGTGACCGCTGGCGCCGAGTACCTGTTGGTACCTAACGTTCCGGACCTGGGTCTGACTCCTGAGCTTAAGATGAAGGGCTCAGAAGCCGTGCTCCTGGCCACCGGCTTGTCGGCGGCCTACAATGTGGCGCTCGAGGGCATCATCGGGAGTCTGTTCAGCATCAACTCCGACCTCACGGTTTATTCCTTCGATACCTTTGCTCTGTTGCAACAGGTGGCCGCTCACCCCGGTGACTTCGGCTTCACCAACGTGACCGACCCGTGCCTGGTGAATTTCTTCGTCGGCAGCGTTATCGATCCCGCCAAGCCCGTCACAGTCTGCCCCAACCCCGACGAGTTCCTGTTCTGGGACATCAACCATCCGAGTGCAGCTACCCAGCAGATTCTGGCGAACGGTATGCTGTCGGCGATTCCCGAGCCTGGCAGCTGGCTGCTGGTCGGCATTGGCCTGGTGGCGGTTTTCTCTATCCGGCGTGGAAGGCGGGCAAGCTTGCTGGCGGCGGATGTCGCTACGGCCTGAGGTCCCGATGGCGCGGGGAGGGGCCGACGGCGCGCGTCGTTGATCGCCTGCCCCGGCGCCGCGTAATCCGTGCCGGCCAGAGGCGCCGCCGTCGTGCACGCGTGCTGGCGGCGGGAACAGTGGTAGCTGCCGTCTCGGAGGCGTGCGGACTGCTCAATAATTCTGGCGGAGGGCCTCGGCGATCGGTGTTCGGGCAACACGGGTCGCGGGAAAGAGCGCCGCGGCTGTGGTGGCCACCAGGCCAGTCGCAAAAGCCATGACCAGCTCCGCCGCATCCAGCCGAATCAGCGCCGTGTAACCGATGTTGGCATTGGGCGGCGGCGGCATGGGGATGCCGACAGCCGAGACGAGTGCTGCCAGGGCCATGCCGGTCACGGTACCCAGGGTGGCGCCAATTGTGCCGAGCAGAATGTTTTCGATCAGCACCATCCGGAACACTGTCATGCGTGTGTTACCGAGCGCCATGAGCGTGCCGAATTCGCCGGTGCGCTCGAAAACACTCATATTGACGGTGTTGGCTACGCTGAGAAATACCATGATCAGCAGGATCAACCGCAAGACGCCGAATTGACGCGCGTAGAGATCGACTGTCTTCTGATAGAAATCATTGAGCTGCTGCCAGGTCTTTAACTCATAGCGCTGGGCAGCGAGCTGTGCGGCGAGCTGGGCAGCGATGCGCTCGGTATCCGCCGTGTTCTTCAGCGAGACGACCAGCGCATTCACCCCTGTCGCATTGAGTAGCTCCTGCGCGGCAGCCAGCGGGATGCGTACCGCACGGGCGTCGAATTCCTTGGAAAAGGTCTGGAAGGTGCCCACGACCTCGAATTCAAGGCTGTTCATCGCGCCGTCGGCGGTATTGAGAAGCAGCATCACGCGGTCGCCTGGCTCGATTCGCAAGCTTGCCGCGACCCCATGACCGACGAGAATCCCGTAGCTGTCCTCTGGTCCCAGCTGGCGGCCCTTGGAGATTCGGAGGTGGCTGCCGAGCCTGGCCTCCTTGTCCGGTTCGACACCCTCGCCAATGATGGACAGATCGGTACGGCCATTGTTGAGCAGACCTGAAAAGTTGAGCCGGGCCATGGTTTCGTCGATTTCCGGCACTTGCTTCAGAATGCTCGCCAACTCGTCGGGTTTTTCAATGACAAACTTGTCGGGTGTGCGCGAGCCCTGCGCAAAGAAGCCTGTCCTGTAGATCTGTAGATGCCCGGACTGGGAATGGATTGTCGTCTCGCCCAGCTGAAAAACAAGGTCCGCGACGAATCCTCCGCTCAGGATGAGTCCCACCACGCCGAAGACGATCGCCGCCAGAGTCATGGCGGTCCTGAGCTTGTGTCGGAGGATGTTGCGCAGGGGAAGTTTCAGCATCGCTTGCCAGGCACGGGAACGAGGATAAGGCGCTGTCTAGCGGCTGTGACGCAGGGCATCGACAATCACCATACGAGAAGCCGTCCACGCGGGATAGACGCTGGCCAGCAAGGTAGTACCGAAGGCCAGAGCGAAGGCGTCGAACGCCAGGCGCCAGGTGATGAGTATCTCGCCGGTGAAACCCAAGGCCATGCCCGGTGGAGGCGGCATGGGGATGCCGATGGCCGAAATCAGGTGGGCCAGCATCTGCCCCAAGATCAAGCCGGAGGCGCCGCCAAGGAAGCCCAGCAACATGCCCTCTCCTATGAACAGGCGCAAAATCGCCAGGCGACCATAGCCGAGCGCCATTGAGGTGCCGATTTCTCCAGTACGTTCCACCACGCTCATCATCAGGGTGTTGGAGATGCTCAATACGATGATGACGGCGATGACCAGCTTGACGACGCTGACCTGCTTGGAAAACAAGACCACCGTCTTGTTATAGAAGTCGGCCAGCTGAGTCCATGGGACGACCTGCAGCTTCGCTCCCCGCAATTGCGCCTGCAGTTGCGCGACGAGCTCGTCGGTGCGCGCGGTGTCGTCCAGTAGTACCAGCCAGCGATGAGCCCCGGAGACACGTAGGAGACGATGTGCCACCGGCAGAGGAAGGCGAAGTGCCATGTCGTCATAGGCCTTGGTGACCGTCGAGAACAGGCCGCGAACGTGGCACTCCACGGCGTTGATGCCACTCGTGGCGGTATTGGCAACCAGTACGACGGTGTCGCCGACAGTTACTCCGAGGTTGGCTGCGAGGCCGTCGCCGACGATGATTCCCAGGGGATCGCTGGACGACAGCCCCTCGCCTTTCGAGATCTGCAGCGTTCGGCTGAGCAGCACCTCTTTTTCGGGATCAACACCATCGGCGATGAACGAGAGGGTCGAGTCATCGTGGCTGATCAAGCCACTGAAGGCCAGTCGCGGCGCGAGGGTGACGACGTGCGGCAGGCTTTCAATGGCTTTCCGCTCATCAGAGGTGTCGGGCAGGAGGTAGGCGTAAGGATCGGCAAGGCCCGAGTCCAGGTACCCCGGGCGGACGATCTGGACGTGTCCGAGGTGCGAATGAATGGTGTCCTCGCGCATGGCCTGATAGATCCATTCGATGAAGCCGCCGGCGAGGAGAATGGCGACTACACCGAAGCAGACCGCAGAGAGCGCAATCGCCGAACGCCTCGTTTGGCGTACCACGTTGCGCAGGGCAAGAGATAGGTCTACCTGGACCGAGGACATCGTCGAGAGAGTTTCGAAACGAGGATTGAAGGTGCTTTTCGGATTCTTGCGCGAGGACGGAAAATACCATAGCTGCGAGAGTCTTGTAAGCGTCGCAGGAGCGGTGAGCTGTGTCAGGTGGGCGATTGTCGCGAGTAAACGAAAACAAGGGGCTTTCGCCCCTTGTTTCCATCGCCCCGCTCAGGTCTTCCTGCTGCTTGTTGCCCTGAGCGGGATTCGGGCCAGAATCAGGCGCCCCTGCGACGGAGGCGCAGGATCATGCCCAGCAGGCCAAGACCAACTAGAGCCATTGTGGCAGGCTCGGGAACGTTGCGCCTGACGTCGGCGTTGGTTTGTGCGCGCGCTGACAATTGATAGAGAGTGCCAGCAGCCAGCACTGGAGTGGTGCTGCTAAACGGCACGAATCCGCCCGTGTCCTGGATTAGCTGGAAGTCGCCCGGCAGAGCTGCGTCCAGGGTGATCGTCTTGACGCCGTTGCCGAAAAGATCGGGCGAGTACGTGTAGACCGTGGTGCCGGTGGCGAGATCGACAATCGAATAGTCCACCTGGTACGAAGCGGTGGCAAATGCCGGATTCATTTCCTCGGAGGTGATCGAGGTCTGCAGGTAGGCGTCAAACTTGAGGATGAGGTCGACCGATCCACTCGCGACTAACATGAAGCTCGCGTCGAGAGTGTTTGCGGCCTGTGCAGACGACAGCGTATTCAGCGTCGTCAGTCCTGCAAAGGCGCCACTGGCGACGGTCGCCGGGCCGACCGGGCCGATGCCGCTGATCGGCGAGCCCATTTCGTGCTGGTCGGCAGCCGAATAGTTACCCACCGGCTGGGCTACCAGATGTGGGAAGGTATCAGGAAAAGAGGTGAAGGGCACGCATGAGGCGCCCGTACCGACGCAATCAGGCGGCAGATTAACCGGGACAACAGCACTTCCGTCAAAGTAGTTGCCGACGCCGACGAGGTTGCCGGAATAGCTGCCGGTGCTGGTGAAGGTAAGAAAGCTGAAGTCGGCTGCGGTCAGCTGAACGCCGCCCCTGCTGATGATGAAGTCTTTCAGAGCGACGTCGGATGTTGCCATGACATTGGCCATCGCAGGAGCGGGGATGGCCGCCGTGAAAACCCCGGTCGCGGCAAGGGCGAGAGAAGTCTTGGTAGCCCTGTTCATTCGTCTTTTCCTCAAGTGCGATGTTGTGTGCTCAAGGCAGCTGCCGATCAGTTTCTTTGAAACGCCCGTTACCGTGACGACAACAGGGAACTACGAGACGACAGACTCAACAGGTGCGTCGGGCAAAAAAAAAACCGCCGAATCCCAGCAGCGGGGAGTCGGCGGCGCTACGTACTGTGCCTGCGCTTATTTGCGGCGAAAGCGGCTGCCAGCCAAACCGAGAAGTCCGAGACCGAGCAGCGCGACCGAAGCAGGCTCGGGGACCTCCATCAGCTTGAACTGACCATTATTACTGACGAAAATATAGTCGCCCGGTGAGTTTGCGTAGCCTACACCTGAGGGGCAACCTGGACCAGTAAAGCCGGCACCTTGGCAAATAATTTCACTAACCTGGAGGGTGGTCGGCATACCGACGGTATTGGCGTTGGTGAACGCAAATCCGAGGACCTCGCTGCCGGTCAGGTCGTTGCCCTGTGGGTCAAAGAAGTATCCCGGAAGTAGTATGTCGCCCACGTCCGCGTAAGCTAAGACAGTGATTTGACCGTTGGCCGTTGGGTTTCCGCTAGCATCAACCAAGCCACCACCACCGGGTAACACGGTGAACGAGGCGATGTGGTTACCTAGGTCCGCGCCGTAAATTCCCAGGCTGGTGGCGTACTGGTTGTTAGTAGGGTTTTGGTAAATGTCAAGTTTGCCGCCGGCGTCGAACGAGAAAAATGAATTAAATGTGCCGCTACCCGAAGCCGAAAAAGTGGCGGTGATGTTGCCTCCGGGGAAGTTGAGCGGGAAGAGTTGCCCGTTGCCGTCGGCCTGTACGGAGTTGAAAACGCCAAACTCAGTAAAGGTGAAGCTTGGCCCGCCGCCGCCGGCGTCGATGTCAATGAACGCAGTGCCATTGATATCGAGATACTCGTTGATCTGCTGAGCGCTACCGAGGCCCCCCCCATTTGGGTTGAAATACCAGTCGTTCATTATGGCGCTCGCCGTTCCCGAGGCGCCGATGGCCGCGATGGCCGCAACAATGGTGCAAGCTTGCTTTATAAATTTCATGATCTGACCTCCAAGTTTGTTAAGGCCTTAGTGCCTCGATTTGTAGAAAGCAATTGCCGTGCCACCAATGGCCTATTGTTCCTATAGTCTTGTTTAGTTGGGAAAAGTAAAAGTGGTGGCGGCGTTTTGTCGGCGTTTAGGAACGCTAGGTGTAAAATTTTCCGACAGCTGTTTGGCATGCTGTCCAGGGCTGCGTTACAAAATCGGATGTTGCAGTCGACGTTGCCGGGTATGGCCATCGCTGGCGTTGGATGATGAATGCTAAAAGGCGCGCGGCGCTCACAGAGGTGGGGTGACTTGAACCGCGGGTACGGCCAGACGGGCCTCGGGCCGGTAGTGCCGCACTATGTGTCACTATCGAAGCAGCCGATCGCGGCCCATGCGCAGAGAGCGACTCCAGGGCGTCGACGAAACGCCGACGCGGCAGAAGAAGAAGAACGGCTCGTCTGGCCCGCACTGTGCCAGGCGCTCAAAGACATGCGACAGGCGCTGCGCATCTTCGAACAGCGCCGGAGCGGACGAGAAGCGGCGATTGTCGCGCGCGTACCAGCGAAAGATCACCGGTGTCAGTTCGGGCTGAAGGTGTAGTCCTTCCTTGGTGACCGTTAGCCAGAGCCGCTGCAGGGACATTCCCAGACGTACCCAGTCTTCCAGTCCGGTGGGTGCGCGGGCGGGGCGCAGTAGCAGATGTGCGGCACAAAAAACGGCTGGCAGGAAATCGAGCTGGACGCGCGGGGCGACGGTGCCGAGAAGGTAGCGATTGAAAAAGCGCACGCGCTCCCAGCTCTGCATGACCCATTCCATCAAACGCGCGGTCAGCGGATCGACGCCGACCGCCTGCTCCGGGATGCGATCTTCACTGAAACGAGCCCGCCACTCGATGACCTTTCTGTGCACGGCAAACGCCTCCGGGCAGGTCAGGCGGATTCTGGCGTTTTGCCAAAGCAGCGACGCCACCTCTAGGCGCTCGGAAAAAGAGTCGAAAAACTGGACCTCCAAGCCATCACCGGCCGACGCATGAATGGCGGCGCGCTGCGCCGGTGTCAGCGCAGTGGTGCGCATCGGTCGTCGTTGCACGACGCGTTTCTCGATGTACGGGAAAAGTGGGTCGGTCAACCCATCCGGCTGCGCCGAGAAATGAACGTCGTAGACCGGGCTGCGTGCTTCGCTATCGGCCTCGACTGTCCAGTGCGACGTCAGACCGAAACTCGAGGCCGCGACTCGCAGCGTCTCGAGTAGTGCGCCGTGCGCAATGTGGCTGGCGCGGCCCTCGTAGTCATAGAGAACTTCGTCGCGCGTGTCGTGACCGTGCACGCGCAGATGTTGCTCACCGACGATGCTGAAGCGCCATGGTTGAGTGTTGTCGCCGCTCGGCGCCCAGCGGGCGAGGTCGATCAGTTGCAGCAGAGTGTCACGATTCACGGTGCGCTCCCCTTGGCGGTACGCTGTACCATGCCTTTGAGCTGGCCCTTGAGCAGCATGATCATCAGGCGCTGCAACGGGTTTCGGTAGCCCCAGGGACGCCAGGTGTGCACCAGGCGCATGCGATAGGCATCGAATTGGGTCGCCCACGGAGCCAGCCGCACGCCACCACGACCGAGCAGCAGTTTCAGGACCTCAACCGCGGCCACTCCTGCGCAGAGCTGACAGGCGGCAATGCTTGAGGGGCCCCGGCGTTCGGCCAGGTTCACCCGCGTTTCGTCTACGATGTAGCCGCGCTGCAGCATCGCTGGCGACAGGCCGACCAGGAAGCGGATCGACATCTCCAGCTCGTCGCTGTCGCCCCATCCGAAGTAGTCCTCGAAGGGCATGCCGCCAGGCGCAAAGCTCATTACCGCGGTCCCCAGGCCGAGAGGGGCTGCGGTGACCACCGGAATGCCTTTTCTTTCGCACGCGGCAAACGTCATCCGACGGGCGGCGAAAGCAAAAAAATCGAGGCCGTCGACGTAAATATCTACACCATCCAGGAAGTCGTCGAGTGACTCTGCATTGATTCCCGCCGGACAGCAGCGGAGCTCTGCGTCGGCATTGATATCGCGAAGCTCATCGGCCATCACGTCTATCTTGGGGCGTTTCAGGGTACTCATCCGGGCGCCGACCTGGCGATTGAAATTCGCCATCTCGAAAACATCGAAGTCGGCAATCGTGAAGCGGCCGATGCCGAGGCGAGCCAGCGTCAGCAGGTGAACGCCGCCAACGCCGCCAAGCCCACCAATCGCCACTCTGCAGTTGCGTAGTTTCTCCTGTTCGGCTTCGGTAACCCAGCCGATATTTCTCGAAAAGGCTTCCTGATAGTCAAACATGTCCATGCTCTCCTTTCGTCGCTTCAGTGAGATGTTGGACCGAAACGCTTACTCTGCTGGCCGTCCGTCCGCTACTGGGTTGCGAGCTCAAGTTGGTAGCGCTGCCAGTTGGCGACATAGTGGTCGGCGCTATGCGTGAGGCGCTCGACGTCTTCGTCACTGAGTTGTCGGATCACCTTGCCCGGTGAGCCGACGATCAGCGAGTAGTCGGGAAAGACCTTGCCTTCCGGAATCAGTGTGTTGGCCCCGACGATGCAGCCCTTGCCGATCACCGAATGGTTGAGCAGCACTGAACCGATGCCGATCAGGGAGCCGTCGCCGATGCTGCAGCCGTGCAGCATGACCAGGTGGCCGACGGTGACGTTGCGGCCGATGGTGAGCGGCACGCCTTCGTCGGTGTGCAGCACCGAGTTGTCCTGGATGTTGCTGTTTTCGCCGATGCTGATCGGGTCGTTGTCGCCGCGTAGTGTGGCGTTCCACCAGATCGAGGCATTCTTCGCCAGGCGGACGTCACCGATGACGATCGCTGTGGGGGCGACCCAGCTCTGTGGGTCGAGTTGCGGGCGGCGGGCGCCGATTGCGTAAATGGGCATGGCAGGGGTCTCGCGGTCGTTGCGGACTGCAGATTGTAGCCTGTAAGCAGTTCCAGGCCTATTGATGGCGAAGTGCTTCGATCGGGTCGAGCGCGGCGGCCCGACGCGCCGGGTAGAAGCCGAAGAAAATGCCGATCCCCGCGGCAACGCCGAAAGCGACCAGCACCGAGCCACCGGAGATGACGATCACCATATCGGAGATGGCGTTGATCAGCAGCGCGCCGCCGATTCCGAGCAGCAGGCCGATCAGGCAGCCAGCGATGGAGATCATCAGTGCTTCGAGCAGGAATTGGCTGCGGATGTCCGTTTGGCGGGCGCCGATGGCCATGCGAATACCGATTTCGCGCGTCCGCTCGGTCACCGAAACGAGCATGATATTCATGATCCCGATGCCGCCGACGAGCAGCGATACCGAGGCGATGGCGCCGAGCAGCAGCGACATCACGCGCGTCGTTTCGGCAGCCGAGTCGGCCGCAGCGGTCAGGTTGCGAACGTAGAAGTCGTTGTCCTGTCCTGCGCGCAGGCGGTGGCGCTGGCGAAGCAGGGCGATCATGCTGGTTTCCACGCCCGGCATGGCTTCGGCGGACACGGCCTGGACCAGCATCACCCGCACCGATCCGGGAAAGGGCGTGCCGAAAACCTTGCGCTGGGCGGTGCTCAGCGGCACGATGACCGTGTCGTCCTGATCGCGTCCGTCGAGGTTCTGGCCTTTCTTCGCGAGAACGCCGATGACCAGGAATGGGCTCTGCTGAATACGGATGGTCTTGCCGACGGGATCGTCGCTGCCAAAAAGGTTGGCGGCGGTGGTCTGGCCGATCAGCGCGACGCGGGTCGCCGAGCGCAGGTCGGAGTCACCGAAAAGATAACCGTTGGTCACCGCCCACGCACGTGCGTCAAAATACGCGGGTGTCGTGCCGACCACCGTCGCACTCCAGTTGTTCGCGCCATGCACCAGTTGTTGTCGCCCCTGATGGACCGGTGCCACGTGGCTGACGCCGTCGAGTTGAGCTATCGCCTCGGCGTCGGCAACGTTCAGCGATGGGCCGCCGCCACCGCCGCTGCGCAGACCGCCGGAGCTGGTCGATCCGGAGATCACGATGTACAGATTGCTGCCCATGGTGCTGATGGTCTGTGCCACGGCGTACTGCGCACCCTGGCCGATGGCCATCATCAGGACCACCGAGCCGACGCCGATGACCATGCCGAGCATGGTCAAGGCGGTGCGCATGCGGTTGGCACCCATCGCCTGCCAGGCTTCACCGAGCATGGCTTTCAGCATTCGCCGGGCGCCCTTGCCGCGGTGGCGACGTCGCTGACGATGAGCCCGTCGAGGAAACGCACCTGCCGCCGTGCGTAGGCGGCGATGTCGGCCTCGTGGGTGACCAGGACGATAGTGATCCCGGCGCGGTTGAGCTCCGAAAACAGGTCCATGATTTCCTCGCTGGTATGGCTGTCGAGGTTGCCGGTTGGTTCGTCGGCGAGAATCAGTGCTGGCGAATTGACCACCGCGCGGGCGATCGCCACGCGCTGCTGCTGGCCGCCGGAGATGCGACTGGGCAGCGAGTCGAAGTAGCCGGCGAGTCCGACGCGGTCGAGCGCCTGCTGCGCTCGCAGGCGTCGCTGCGCGCGCTCGACGCCCGCGTAGACCAGCGGCAGGGCGACGTTGTCGGTCAGCGTCATCCGCTGCAGCAAATTGAAACCCTGGAAGACGAAGCCGATGCTGCGGTTGCGCAGCGCTGCCAGTTCGTCGTGGCCGAGATGAGCGACATTGCGGCCGAGCAGGAAATAATCGCCGCTGGTCGGCGTGTCGAGGCAGCCGAGCACATTCATGAGGGTCGACTTGCCGGAACCGGACTGACCCATGATCGCCACGAACTCGCCGGCTTCGATGCTTAGATCGATGCCTCCGAGCGCCGCGAACGGTCCGGCAGCCGTGGCGTAGGACTTGCCGAGTGCGGCGACGCGCAGCAGTGGCGGCGGCATCAGAACAAGCGCAGGCCGACGCTGCTCGGCTTGCCGCCCGAATTGAGCGGGTTCTCGCCGATGACCACCCGCTCGCCGACCTTCAGCTCGCCAGCGAGGACTTCACTGTTGCGGTTGTCGGTGATGCCGAGTTGCAGACGTACGGCTTTCAGCTGGCCTCGATCGACAATGTGTACGGTGCCGCTGCTGCCGCCGCGGTTGGCGTCGCGCGTGCGGCCCTTGCCGGTGGCCTTGCCGGCTTCTGGGGGGGGCTCCGCAGACTCCGCCGACTCCGCGGGGAGCGACTTGTTGGCGTCCTCCGGAGGCTTGAAGCGCAGCGCCGCGTTGGGGACCAGGAGAGCGTCGTCGCGCTGGGCGACGGCGATGCTGACGTAGGCGGTCATTCCGGGCAGAAGAATGTGTTCGGGATTGGAGAGCGAAACGCGGACGTTGTAGGTGACGACGTTCTGCTGCGTGGTCGGGTTGAGGCGAATTTGCTGAACGCTGCCCTCGAAACTCCGCTCCGGGAAGGCGTCGACGGTAAAACGCACGGCTTGTCCTTCCCTGATCTTGCCGATGTCGGCTTCGGCAAAGCTCGAATCGATGCGCATTTCCGACAGATCCTGGGCAATCTTGATTAGCGTCGGTGTCTGCAGACTGGCGGCGACCGTCTGGCCCAGGTCGATGACGCGGTCGACAACGACGCCTGAGACCGGCGAGCGAATCGTGGTGTAGCGGAGATTGACCTGATCCTTGTCGGCCGCTGCCCTGGCTTGCGCCAATTGCGCCTCGGACGAGCGGCGGGTCTGGATCGACTGCTCGAATTCCTGGCGGGAAACGTACTCCTGCGCGAACAGGGCGCGCATGCGTGCTTCGTTGGCGCGTGCCAGATCGAGTGCTGCCGAGACGTTGTTCACGTTGGCCGCCGATTGCCTAGCCTGGGCGGCGAGCAAGGAGTCGTCGAGTTCGAGCAAGGCCTGCCCCTTCTCGACCTTGTCGTTGAAATCGACGTATAGCCGGGTCACTGTTCCCGAGACTTGCGTGCCGACGTTCACCAGCACCACCGGGTTGAGAGTGCCGTTGGCCGATACCGTCTGGGTGATCTCGCCACGCTCGATCGCCTGCAGCTTGTAGCGCTGCTCGGGCGACAGGGTGGCGTTCTGATGCTGCCAGTACATGCCGCCAGTGGCGAGGGCGACGGCGAGTAGGCCAAGAAGCGATTTGGTGAGTGAGATTTTCATGGATTGCGGGCATTTTGTTCAGCGCTGACCGAGAGCAGCAGGCTGCTGTCGAGGGCGCCGATCGATCTGGCCAGTGCGGCGCGCGAGACCTGCCAGTCGAGCATCGCCTGGATGCGCTGCAGGCGCGCCGCCGCGAGTGCGCTCTGCGCGTTGAGGACGTCGAGGATATTGCCGACGCCGGCTTTGTAGCGCCCGAGGGCAACGCGTTCGGACTGCTCGGCACTGCTCAGCAGGTCGGCGCTGCTGCGGACGGTCTGGGTGGCGGTGCTCAGGCTTTGATAGTTTTCCCAAACCTCCAGCGCCACCTCCTGGCGAGTGTTTTCGAGGCGCGCGGCCTGAAGCTCGCTGCGCGCCTCGGCGGCGCGTATCTGGTAGGTGGTATTGAAGCCGGAAAAAATCGGTAGCTGGACGCTCAGGCCGATCGAATTGCCCTGGCCCGAAAGACCGTCGAGCTGTTCCCATTGCGGGCCGCCACTCAGTGAGATCGTCGGCCGACCGGCGGCGCGCGCGTAGTCGATGCCCGCTTCAGCGGCTTTCAGTTCCGCTGCGGCGGCTTGCATCTCGGGTCGTCGCCGGCGCGCTTCGCTAATCAGCGCGGCGACGTCGCGGTCGAAACCGCTGTCGGGTAGAGTCCTTGGGATGTCGTCGAGACGCAGCGGATGGTTGGCGTCCAGTCCCATCACATTGGCCAGCCTGCCGAGCGCGTTGCGCAGCACGCCTTCGCTTCTGATTCGGTTGAGCGTCGCTTGCGACCAGGCGGTCTGTGCCTGCAGGCGGTCGGCTGGCGTGCCGCTGCCAACGCGGTAGCGCACTTCGGCGGCGGTCAGGCTTTCGCGACTGGCTTTTTCCGACTCCAGCGCAGCCGTGACCGCAGCCCGCGCCGCCTGGGTGTTGAAATAGGACTGCAGGGCGCTGAGAAAAACACTCTGCACGGTGGCATCGAGCGTTGCCGACGCGGCGCTGAGCAACTGCCGGGCGACTTCGAGATTGGCCGAGCGGGCACCGAAATCGACCAGCAGCCAGGACAGGGTCAGCGACGCATTGCGCGCGGTGGCGCTACGCGAGTTGCCGTGCAGGCGATTGGCCGCCAGTTGGCCGTCGATCGCCGGCAGGAACTGGGTCTGCGCAACACCGACCTCAGCCGCTTGTAGGCGTGCGATGGCCCATATTTCGCGTGTCGTCGGATTCTTGCACAGTGCCAGGTCGACGACTTCGAGAACGCCATAGGGGGTGTCGCTGGGCAGCGCCTGGCATGGCAGATAGGCTTTTTCGGCTGCCGAGAGATCGAGGGCCGGGCGAGGTGGGGTGATGGCCCTGGTGTCAAAGGGATCACTCGCTTCCAGGGCCGACAGCGGCTTGGGAAGCGCAGCGAGCAGGATGACGAGGGGGGCGAGGAAGCGAGCCGCGCGCGGCGGCAGTGAAGCCGGTCGGGATGTGGTCATGGCCATTTTTCGCTAGTATAGCCAAGCGCGTCGCGATCGCAGTGGAGCGATGCGCTCGGCGTCGCTTTTCCGATGCGAAAATGTGGCAGCCGCGCAGGCGGTGACCCGGCGCTGCCGCGAACTAACGGTCATGACATGTCGAGACACACCTGTTGATGAAAGCCATGACCGTCCCCCTCTTCCCCTGACCCTTCTCCCGCGAGGGGAGAAGGGAGGTTCGTGAGTCGCATACGCGACTTTCACATTAAGACAACGAGGCCATTGGTGATGACATTCAAGTGTTCAGGTTGCGGCGCTCGGCGCCGCCGGGCCGCCAGCTCCGGCGGTAGCATGGGTGTCGCTGGCCGCGGCCGCGGCAGCCGCTGATGCCTTGGGCGGAGGTGCTCAGCCTGCTGGCGATGCTTGCCGGCGGTGCCTTGTGGTTCGACAGCTTCCAGTCGCGCGAGGCCGGCATGCGAGCTGTTCGCGCGGCCTGTGCTGCCGAGGATCTGCTGCTTCTCGACGACACCGTTGCGCTCGCTTCCTTGCGCCCGGGACGCGATGATGAGGGTCGCTTGCGACTGTGTCGCGTCTATCGTTTCGAGTTCAGCGATACCGGTAACAATCGTCGCGATGGTCGGGTAACGCTGCTCGGCAGCGAGCTGGTGACGCTGCACTTGCCACACTCGAACCGGTCGCGTCTGCGCTCGGTAGGCACGGCAGAGACGGTAGACGGCGAGCAGAATCGACCGTTTCCCCGCCTGCCGTCTTGAACTACCTGGCACACGCGCTGCTGGCCGGGCCCGACGACGACTACCGGTTAGGTGGCTTGCTCGGCGATTTCGTCAAGGGGCCGCTGTCGCCAGCGCCGCCACAGTTCAGCGCGGCCGTCGTGAAAGGGCTGCTATTGCACCGGCGAATTGACAGTTTCGCGGATGCGCACCGGGCTTTTGCGCGCAGCCGGCAACGGGTCAGCGTCGAGCGTCGCCGCTACAGCGGCATCGTCGTCGATATGTTTTACGATCATTTCCTGGCTGCGCACTGGGCGCGTTTTTCGACGCAGCCGCTGGAATCCTTTTCTGCCGCCGTCTATGCGCTGCTCTCCCGGCGACCGCTTCCCGATCGTCTGGCCCGGATTCTGCCCAGAATGCGCCAGGAGGACTGGCTGGCCAGTTATCGTGAACCGGCGGCGGTGGGCCGGGCGCTCGACCAGATCGCCGTGCACCGGCTCAAACGCAGCAACACGCTGAGCGGCGCGGGGGGTGAGCTTTTGCAGTGCTACGCCCAGTTTGAAAGCGACTTTCTCGAGTTCTTTCCGGCAGCCATGGCCTTCGCCGAAGGCTTCCGCCGACAGCGCGCGTAGTCAAGCGCTCAAAGGCTCACAGGCCCAAACGCGCTCAAGCACCGCCGATCAGCCTTAGCGCGAGGCGCGTCGGCGCTCGTTGTCGGTCAGCAGGCGCTTGCGGATGCGAATATTCTTGGGGGTGATTTCGACGAGTTCATCGTCGGCGATGAACTCGACGGCCGACTCCAGGCTCAGCGCCACCGGTGGCACCAGGCGCACCGCTTCGTCGGTGCCCGAGGCGCGGACGTTGGTCAGTTGCTTGCCTTTGATCGGATTGACCACCAGGTCGTTTTCGCGGCTGTGGATACCGATTACCATGCCTTCATAGAGCTTGTCGCCAGGGCTGCTGAACATCCGCCCGCGATCCTGTAGCTTCCACAGCGAGTAGGCGACGGCTTCACCACGCTCGGCCGAGATCAGGACGCCATTGCGGCGGCCAGGAATGTCGCCCTTGACCGGTGCGTACTCGTCGAAAACGTGGCTGATCAGTCCGGTGCCACGCGTCAGGTTGAGGAACTCGCCCTGGAAGCCGATCAGGCCGCGCGCCGGGATGCGATATTCGAGACGGACGCGGCCGCGTCCGTCCGAAGACATGTCCTGCAGATCGCCGCGCCGATAGCCGAGCGCTTCCATGACCCCGCCCTGATGTGTTTCCTCGACGTCGAGAGTGAGCATTTCATAGGGCTCGCACGGCTCGCCGTCGATCTCCTTGACGATCACCCGCGGGCGCCCGACGGCCAGTTCGTAACCTTCTCGGCGCATGGTCTCGAGCAGGATGGTCAGATGCAATTCGCCGCGCCCGGAAACCAGGAAGCTGTCGGTGTCGGTCGTCTCCTCGACACGCAGTGCCATATTGGTGAGCAGCTCTTTACGCAGGCGTTCGCCGATTTGCCGGCTGGTGACGAACTTGCCTTCAGTCCCTGCGTAGGGCGAGTTGTTGACCATGAAGGTCATGTTCAGTGTCGGCTCGTCGATGCGCAGCATCGGCAGCGCTTCGGGTTGCTCGATGGAGGTGATGGTGCAACCGATCGAGAGGTCATCCATGCCGGTTACCAGCACGATGTCGCCGGCAACAGCCTCGTCCATCGGTACTCGCTCCAGGCCCTGGAAACCGAACACATGATTGACTTTGGCCGTCTTTGGTGCGCCGTGCTCGAAATTCCCGTCGGCATCTGCCTGGCCGTACATGATGGTGACTTGCTGGGCCGGCTTCAGGCGGCCACGCTGCAGGCGGCCAATGCCGATGCGTCCAACGTAGCTCGAGTAGTCGAGCGCTGAAATCTGCAGTTGCAAGGGCCCATCGATCTCGTCGGCGTGCGGTGGCGGAACGTGCTTGAGAATGGTCTCGAACATCGGCCGCATGTCCGGCGAGGGCTGTGCCAGATCCAGCGTTGCATAGCCGTTGATCGCGGAAGCATAGATCACCGGAAAGTCGAGCTGCTCGTCGCTGGCGCCGAGTTTGTCGAAGAGGTCGAAAGTGTGATCGACCACCCAGTCCGGCCGCGCGCCGTCGCGGTCGATCTTGTTGACCACCACGATTGGTTTCAGACCGAGGGCGAGCGCTTTCTTGGTCACAAAGCGCGTTTGTGGCATCGGACCCTCGACGGCGTCGACCAGCAGCAGGACACCATCGACCATCGATAGAACCCGTTCGACTTCACCACCGAAGTCGGCGTGTCCCGGCGTATCGACGATGTTGATATGCACGTCACCGTAGTCCACCGCCAGGTTCTTGGCCAGAATCGTGATCCCCCGTTCCTTCTCGAGATCGTTCGAGTCCATCATCCGCTCGGTGATGTGCTGGTGGGCGGAGAAGGAGCCCGCCTGAACCAGCAGCTTGTCGACCAGCGTGGTCTTGCCGTGGTCGACGTGGGCAATGATGGCAATGTTACGGATGGCACGGGACATAAGGGGTCAAGCCTCTCAACAGGGGCGGTTATTCTATCACAGGCGGGCCAGCCGTGCTGCGCTGCAAAATACCGCTCGCCTAGGTGGGGTGGTTGCGCATGAAGTCGGCCGTTTTGAAGAAGGAAAGCAGCAGCTTCTGGCGAAGTGCTTCCTCGATTCCCACCGCTTCCATGGCCAGCAGCATGCACGCCACCCACTGGTCACGCTCGGCCTCGCCGATCGCAAAAGGCAAGTGACGTCGGCGCAACATCGGCTGGCCAATGTTCTGCACGTAGAGGTCGGGTCCGCCCAGCCAGCCGGAAAGAAACATGAACAACTTGTCACGCGAGGACTGCAGGTCGGCAGGGTGCAGCGCGCGAATCGTTGCGAACTGAGGGACCGTTGCCATCAGTTCGTAGAAGCGTTCGCAGAGGCTGGCGACGGTGGCTTCGCCGCCGATGAGGTGGTAGGGCGTCTGTTCCTGCATGGTGCTCATTCAAGGTCGATGGTGTGCTTCGCCGAAGGCGTGCTGGTCGCCGTGCCGAACATCGCGCGGGATCCGCGCGTGGCTGCCTTCTGTCTGTCGTCAGCGGCTCGCTGCATGGCGTTTGTTGCAACGCAACAAAAGTGCTTGACAATCACTGTCCAAAGGCTAGAATGGCTCATCCGCTGCAGTGCAGCAAACGGCTTCAGGCGGCAGCAGCCTGGGCGGTGTTTCGGTTTCGCAATTTCAAGGAGAGTATCGTGTACAACGTAGCTGAGCAATTCACCAGCAAGAGCCAGGTCGGCCTGGAAGCGTGGAAGTCGGTGGTCAATGCGTCGCTTGACGGAATGGGCAAACTGGCTGCGCTGAATCTTCATACGGCACGTGCCGTCGCCAAACAGGGTGCCGAGAACTTCAAGGCCTTGTCCGAGGTTCGCGATATGGCCGGCCTCAAGGCGTTGCAACAACCCATGGCGGTTGCCGCCGTCTCGCAGTCGGTCGCCTATTCGCGTCGTGCTTACCATATCTCCAACGAGTCTTCGTCAGCCGTCGTCCAGGTCTTGGGTGGCCAACTGTCGCAGGCCGGCAGGGGTGTGGTCGGAGTGCTTCAGGAAGCCAGGAAGAACACCCCTCCGGGTGTGACTTTTGCGGTGTCGTCGGGCAAGGCGATGCTGTCAATGGTCAACTCGATACTTGCCAACCTGGCCCAGATCGCCAAGCCGGCGACCGAAGCCAGTGCCGAACCGGCAGTGAAAATGATTGCCAAGACTGCCTGACCAGACCGATCGGTCGCCAGTGCTTTTTCTGGTGGCTGACTTCGTTCAAGCCCGGTGTTACAGCACTGGGCTTTTTTTGCGCTGAGCACAGTGGGCGTTTCCGCGCTGCTTTTATGCCGGCCCATAGCTGCCGTGATGCGCCCTGCGCAGGCGTCAGAACCGGCTTGTGCCCGGGCGCGATTTGCCAGAATGGCATCTGCGGCGCACACTGACACATTTTGCCGACTGGCAAAAGCATTCTTTGGGAGTTCAGATGACCGATTCGATCCTTGCTTTCCTCAGAGCCAACGGCGAGCAGCTCGATGTCGACATGGCAGCGTCGCTCGATATTCCGATCGCCGAACTACGCGACGAGGTCGCGCGGCTCGCTTCATCGGGAGACCTGATCTGTTGCCGGGTGACCCGTTTCATTGACGGCCGGAAGATTGAGGGCACCAGTTGCCGACTGTCGTGCGATCCGCCGACGCCGGCGCGCGGACGCAAGCCGGGTGTGAAAAAGGCCGACGACAGTAAGGTCGACGACAATAGCGAGACCAACAACTACTGACCTCGTCGGTCTGCGCAAACCTGGCGCCGGTGGCCTTGCCAGGGCGCCACTTGTAAAGCTGGCGCGGGGGCGGTCGCGCGGGCCAGAGTCAGTCCTATCTGAGCAGATTCAGGTTGAAGTGGGCCTTGGCGAACTCCTGGAATTTCTCGACTCCCTTCAGCGCCAGCTGCAGGCGGCCGAGTTCCATCATGTTGAGACGCTTGAGGGGAATGTAGTTATCCGGTTTGCGCCCTTCACGCACGGCTTCGACCTGACCGCGCAAGCGCATCAGAACCAGAAAATCGAAGGTTTCGGCAATATTGTCGGCCATCTTCGGGTTGATCAGCTTTTCCTTGACCAGCGCTTCCAGGCGTTGGTGGGTGCTGCCTTCGAGCTTGCCGGCGAGAATGGCTAGTGCTTTGACGCCCTCGGAAATGGCAAAGATGCCGGCTTTCTTGATCTCCAGCATGCCGGAGTGCTCGCCACCGCTTTCGCCTTTGATCTTGCCAAACCAGCCCAGGGGGGGGGCAAAGCGCAAGGTACTCTCGACCATCCGCATCAGGAACAATTTGTCGCGCTGCACGTGCTCGTAGAGTTGTTTCTTAAGCTCCCGTTCGAACGAAGGGTCGCCGTAGATCGTGCGAATGTCTACAAACGTGCCACAACTGAGGACATGCTTCGGGGTCGGTGTGCGTAGCCAGCGGTCGAGTTGCTCGCGCCACTTGCCGATGCTGCGCCGCCACTCCTTGTTCTTGGCCATGATGCCGCCGGGGCACGGCGGGATGCCGATGGTGATCAGCGAAGCGACCAGCTCTTCCGAAAAGTCTTCGATCTGCGCGATTTCTTCGGGGCTCAGTTCGTCGCCATAGACGATGGCATTATCCTGGTCCGTGAGCAGGGTCTGCTCGCCGCGTCCCTCGCTGCCGAGGACGACAAAGGCAAAGCGTGCAGGCAAGTCGGCAAAGCGGCCGGCGCGCATCAGCGCGATCAGCCGCAAGAGAATCTGGTCGTTGAGATGGGCAATCAGTCGTACCATGTCGCGCGTGCTGGTGCCGCTGCCGCTGAGGTGCAGGACCAGGCTCTGAATCCTGCCGTACACGACCTTTACTTCGTCGATGTCCTTGGTTGCTTCGATGTCGAGGACGAGTTGATGCGGTGAGTGCGATTGCAGGCGGATGATGTCGCTGTCGGTGATTATTCCCGAGAGTCTGCCCTTGCCATCGACGACTGCCAGCCGATGGATCTTCATGCGTGACATCCGGTAGAGCGCTTCATAGAGCAGGTCGTCCTCGCCGATTACCGCCAGCGGGCTGTTCATGATCGCACGGACGGTGAGCGTCGAGGGGTCGGTACCCGAGGCGACTACCTTGTTGCGCAGGTCGCGGTCGGTGATGATGCCGCAGGGTAGTTTCTGGTCACAGACCACGACGCTGGAGATATTCTTCTCGCGCATGATGCTGACCACATCAACCAGTGCGTCATCCGGCTTGCAGGTGACGACCGTGCGCTGACAAAAATCCTTCACCGGGCGAAAAAACTCACCTTCCTCAGCCATCGTGTGCTGTTCCTTGTTGTCGGCTTGTTGTTTGCCCCGGCGGTGTGCGAGGTGCGAGAGCGAAGCCAACACCGGACGGGAAAGTACGAGGCGCGATTCTAGCACTGGTGAGGGGTGAGAGTCTGCTACCCGCCTGGCAGAGTCCCCGTGGCCCGCCCTGTGCAGCAGCGCAGCCAACCCCCTGTCTTTTTGCCCAACCGCCATGGTTGCATTGGCGCACCAGTCGGCTCTTGCCGGCTGCATCGAGCAGGGATTTTGCCATGGTGTACGCTCGCGCTTTCCAGCTGGCCGGATAACGAGCGACACTGACGCTGATCAAAGATGTCTCTCGCGAGCCAGCACTCAAGCTTGTGGTCCACGCGACGGAAACCCCCTCACCGACATGCAGGTACCATGCATTCGCCTTCCGAAAGTATGCCGCCCGCTACTTGGCCGTATTTGCCTACCGCTTCAACCGCCGATTCGACCGCAGGACGCTGCACGAGCGCTTGCTTGTCGCCGCAGCACTGGTCGCCTGTGCGGCGAGGTGGGGAGGGTGGCGAGCCCCGGGCATCCAGCCGAGAGATGTGCTGATCTGGCTGGAGCGGGCGGCGGCGCTGCTGGCGGCGTGATTCGGTCGCTCAGGGTCGCCGCGAGCGCCGGCGCTTGCGCCTGACGTACCAGTACCAGCCGACACTGGTCAGGATGTAGCTGGCGAGGCCGATCAGACTGGCGGTGATGGCCAGGCCGACGACCAGCGGTGCCCCGAGGGCCGTGATGCGCCGCCAGATGCTGGTGTTCGCTGCTGCCGGGGCGGGGCTCGCGGTTGGCGCCGACGGGTCAAGCTTTTCGCCCGTGACCCAGGCGCCGATCTTGTAGGCGGCGAAATAGACCGGGGCAAAGGTGATCGGGTTGGTGACCAGGGTACTCGCCGCGGCGGCCGGCAAATTGGCACGCAGTATCACGGCGGCGGCCGCGGCGAACGGGATTTGTGCAATCGGGATTAGCAGTCCGAAAAAGACGCCGATCCCGACCCCGAGCGCCACCCCGCGGCGGGACCAGTGCCAGAGTTTGGGGTGGCCGAGGTAGGGCGCCAGCCAGCGCAGCCAGCGATTACTGCCAATCTGCTCGCGGGTCGGGATCAGCGCGCGCCAGCGTTCAAGCATCGCTGGCATGACCGTGAGGCGTCCCGATATCGCTGGTCACCAGCACATCGCATTGCGATTCGGCCAGCACGTGCTTGGTGACGCTCCCCAGCAACAGGTCTTCGGTCAGGTGCTGGCCGTGCTTGCCGATGATGACCAAATCGCAGGCCTGTTCCTGCTCCAGGGCAGCGATCAGTTGCGCGGGGTCGCCGTGCCGGACCAGCGGTGCATATTCGCCGGACGCCAGTCCCGCGCCAGCGGCCAGTTGATGGAGTTGTTGCCGCCGTTCCCGATGCGCAGTCTGTAGGTAGCCATGGATGACAACATCCTCGACGCCGGCAATGCGCAGTTTGCCCTCGTAGGGCAGTTCGAAGGCATGCAGCAGCACGATTTCGGCTGTGGGGGCCAGTTGCCGGCCGAGGCGGATGGCCTGTGCGGATGCCGGCGAGAAGTCCACCGGGATCAGCAGGCAGCGGTAGGTTTCGTGCGGCGGCTGCTTGACCACCAGCACCGGTCGTCGAAGCGACTTGCGCAGCAGGCGCGAGGCGGTGGATCCGAGCAGGGCATGGCGCAGGAAAGCCTCGCCGCGCGCACCGACGACCAGCAGGTCGGCATCGAGTGCATCGGCCTCATCGGCGATGACCTTCAGGGGGGCTCCGGAAACGATGCGGGCATCGGCTGCCACGCCGCGGTTGTGCGCCGGGTTGGATAGTAGACGCTGCAGCGTTTCGCGCGCATCGTCGGCCAGTCGCTGCTTGATTTCGCGGGTGTCGGCGCCAAGCAGATCCGACAGGCTATCCAGAGCGTCGAGTTCCGTTGCATGCATTACCGTATAGCGCGCATGGGTGTCGGCGGCGATACAAAAGCCACGATCCACCGCATGGCGGGCGGGTGCCGACAGGTCGGTGGCGGCGAGGATCCGGGTGATGGGCTTCATGGTGCTTTCTCCTTCGGGCCAATGAGGTCGGTGATGGCGGCGACGACGTAGTCGACCGCGTTGCGCATCGGATAGAGAACGGCCGGCACCCCTAACTGTTTGAGTGCCACGCCTTCGAAATCCTCGCGCGCGACGACGGCAATCTCGCCACCGTAATGATGCTCGCGCAGGGCCCGTAGCAGGTCCCGGTTCGAGGCTGGATCGGGAAAAATGCTGATAAGCCAGCGGGTTTGGGTTCGCGGCAGGCTTTCGAGAAACTCGGTCGTTGTGCCGTCGCCATAGCGCACGGCGATGCCCTGCCTGCGCATGGCGCGCGCGACTTCGGGATCGAACTCAACGCCGAGCACCGTCCTTCCTGCTTCCTTGAGGCCAAGCGCCAGCCTGCCACCGTAGCGGCCCAGTCCAAAGATAATGACATCTGCCTCTGTCAGGTCGTGCGGCTCTTTCGCCACGGCGAGTTCGCGGAACGGCCGCCGGCGCTCGAAGCTGCCGAGCCAGGGTGCGAGCCGTTCGTAGAGCGGATGTGAGTAGAGGATCATGTAGGTCGACAGGGTAATCGTCACAACGCCGACCAGCGTGGTCAAACCGAGCGCGCTGCTGCCGACATGGCCCAGTGAAATGCCCATGGCGATGAAGATGATCGAGAACTCGCTGATCTGGGCGACGGTCAGGCCAGCCATGAAGCCGGTACGCTTGCGGTAGCCCATGTAGCCCATGATGGGATTGCTTCTGCAAGGCGTCGGCGACAGGCAGCGAGTGCCAGGCCGGCGGGTTGTCGGGTGCTGTACGCGGAGTCGACATAGATCACCTGACGGGAAATGCGCCGGATTGCCAGGATGCTTCGGCCCTCAAGCTCAAGTCAGCCTGTGAGTTTCCTCCGGAAATTCGTCTTCCGAGCGCCCGGGAACAAGAACGATTGAAACGAAGGAAGTACGGTGTTCGCGAGTGGCTTCATCGCTGCCCCGCACTGTTGCGCAGCGCCGCGATACGTTCGGTCAGTGGCGGGTGGGTCATGAACAGGCGCTTGATGCCGCCACCATCACCGCCGCTGATGCCGAAGGCTGCCATTTTTTCCGGCAGCGGCGCTGGATGCTGCGAGTTCAGCCGCTCCAGCGCGGCGATCATGTGCTGTCGCCCGGCGAGGGTGGCGCCGCCCTGGTCGGCGCGGAATTCGCGCTGGCGCGAGAACCACATGACGATGATCGAGGCGAGAACGCCGAGCACCAGTTCGGCGACGATCATGGTGACGAAGAAGGCCGGCCCCTGGCCGCGCTCGGTCTTGAACACGACGCGATCCACCAGGTGGCCGATGACACGCGACAGGAACATGACGAAGGTGTTTACCACGCCCTGGATCAGCGCCAGCGTCACCATGTCGCCATTGGCGACGTGGGCAATTTCGTGACCGATGACGGCTTCCGCTTCGCGTTTCGACATCTGCCGCAACAGGCCGCTGGAAACCGCGACCAGTGAGCTGTTCCTGCTCATGCCGGTGGCGAAGGCGTTGACCTCGGGGGTGTCGAAAACGCCCACCTCGGGCATCTTTATGCCGGCCTTGGCCGAGTAGGTGCGCACTGTTTCCAGCAGCCAGGATTCGGTCGAGTTGGTTGGCGTTTCGATCACCTGCACGCCCATCGCCCTCTTCGCCGACCACTTGGAGATGGCCAGCGAGATGAAGGAACCGCCGAAACCCATGACTGCGGCAAAGATCAGCAGCGAGGTGAGATTCAGGCCGTTGGCGTTGAGGTAGGGCTCGACGCCCAGGAGGCGCATGCTGACCGACAACACCAGCACGATGGCCATGTTGGTGGCCAGGAAGAGGAATATGCGTTTCATGGGTGCTCCTTGAGGTTCGTGCTCATGGTCGTTTCAGCGATACACCAGAAAGGACAGCGCCAGCAGTGCAATCGTTGCCCAACCCAGGCGGTCCATATAGCGGTGCAGGACCGCTGCCATGTGCGCGCCGCCCCAGGCCATCAGCGCGACGACGAGGAAGAAACGCGCACCGCGCCCGATCAGCGAAGCGATGGTGAAAGGCAGCAGGGCCATCGACAGGGTGCCGGCTGCCGATCAGAAAAATGGGGATATCGATCATTCTGTAGTCCTTTGTCGCTGCTGTGCAGTATTCGCCGCACGACGATCGCCGCGGAAATCGCGGCCACTGATTGCTGTGACAGGACAACTCATGGCAATTTCTCGGTGGGCGCTTGTTGCCGCGCGCTTGCCATCATGGGGACATCGCGTTCCTGCGCCATGTGGCGATCAAGCGCCCAGCCGATGCGTTCGGCAGCGCGCTCGATGGCAACGTCGAGGTCGCCCTGGATGTCCTCGACGGTCAGGGTCGGAGCGCCCTTGAGGCGCACTTCGATGCGGCAACACTTGTCTTCGTCCCCGCGCCGGCCATTGACATCGGAAAGGCGCACCACGATGCGTGTGACGATGTGCCGGCCATTATTGAGGGCGTGTGCGAGGGGCAAGCTGATGTGCTGGCGCAGCCCGTCGGTCAGCGGAAAGTCTGGAGCTTGAATCGTCAGGTTCATGGCATTCCTCGGGCGCGATTGGACGACCACAGTCGTATTATTCTCGCGTGTTTATTGTTCGATACAAACAGGCATAAATATGCGATAGGATCGAAAAAACCGAACGATTGGAGGGCGCTATGCTGAACTACAAGCACTTGCATTACTTCGCCAGTATCGCCAGCTCGGGCGGCGTCACCCGCGCCGCGAAGCGCCTGCATCTGACTTTCCTCATTTCAGCCGAGCGGCGGCTGACTCATCCCGCTGCGCAGGCGGTCAGCGAGAATGCGCACAGCGAGTGTTCACGTCGCCGCTCCCTGCCCGGTGAAGCGGACGGCGCGGGATCCGTGATCGCTGCTCGCTACGCCGGCGGGGATTTCTTTCAGTGCTGTCCCGGCAGCTGCTTGCTTTTCGGCGCTGGCTGCCCGGAATTGCGTCCGCTCGATCTGCGGTGCAGCGCCGCTTTGGCCAGCAGGTAGGCCGTAACCGGCGCGGTGATGAACAGAAAGAACAGGGGTGCCAACTCGTGCAGGCTGATGCCTTCGCTGTCCTGTACCGAAAAGAAAATCGCCGATGCGAGTAGGGTTGCGCCGACGCCCAGGGTCGTGGCCTTGGTCGGGCCGTGCAGACGCATGAAAAAATCGGGCAGTCGGGCGAGACCTACGGAGCCGAGGAGGACGAAGAGTGCGCCGAGAACGATCAGTGCCGAGATGATGAATTCGGTGGCGGTGCTCATTCGCTGATGTCTCCGCGCAAGAGATATTTGCACAGCGCGACGGTGCCCACAAAGCCAAGCAGGGCGAGCAGTAGTGCCACCTCGAAGTAGGCGGTGCTGTTACTGCTGATGCCGTAGAGCACGAGGAGCGCTATGGTGTTGATTCCGAGGGTGTCGAGAGCCAGGATGCGATCCGTCGTATCGGGTCCGACGAGCAGGCGATAAATGTTCAGCGCCAGGGCCACGGCAACCAGGACGAAAGCGATTTCGATGGCGGCATTCAGCATGCAAAAATCTCCTTCAACGCCTGTTCGTAGCGCTCCTTGATCTCGTCTATCAGGGCCTGCGGATCGGGCACATCGAGGGCGTGTACGAGTAGCACCCAGCGCTGCTGGTCGACGTGGATGGACACCGTTCCCGGGGTCAGCGATACGACGCTGCCAAGCAGGGTGGCGATGAACGGGTCGCGCAGATCGAGCGGTACCTCGACGAAAGCCGGTGATAGCCGATGCAACGGCCCGATGATCTGGCGTGCAACGCGCCAGTTGGCAGTAACGATGTCGAGTGCGAAGACGCCCATGAAACGCAGTGCTCGCCAGGGACGGACGAGGGGTGGGGGGGCTGGCCAGAAATCGCGGCTCAGCAAGGGGATGACGATCGCCAGTAGGGCGCCGAGGACGAGCTGACCGAGCGATGCGGCGTTGGTGATTACGGCCCAGAGCAGAAAGACCATCAGCGATAGCCGCGGGAATGGCAGGATGGCACGCATTATGGTGCTGCCTCGCGGCCGGTCGTGGTGCCTGCTCCGAGAACGCCGGTCACATAGGCGCCAGGTGCATGCAGTTGTGCGGCTGTGCGCGCGGCGTAATCCGACAAGGGGCGTGCGCCGATTGCCAGCAGCGGTCCCGCGGCGATCAGCAGCACTGTCGCCGTCGCCCGTTGCCAGCCGACGGGTCGGCCCGGCAGTGGTGTCCCCGCTGCCTTGTGCTTCCAGATCAAGGCGCAGCCGTCACGTGCCAGCGCGGCCATGACGATGAAACCAGAGATCAGCACCACCACCCAGATTGCCGGTCCGGCTGCGACCCCCCGGGTAGTCGTCAACAGCATCAGCTTGCCGACGAAGCCAGAGAACGGTGGCAGGGCGGCGGCGGTTGTCGCGGCGAGCAGGAAGGCGATTTTCAGCCAGGTGGCAGGCAGAGGGGGGCCGGCCAGGAACTGATCGGCGGCCTTGCCGCGTTGCTCGGCGATGAGGCCGGCAAGCAGGAAGAAAGCAGCGCCGGCAAGCGTCGATTGCAGCAGGTAGTAAAGTGCCGCAGCGCTGACTTCGGCGCTCGCCTGTGCGGGCGTTACCAGCAGAGTGCCTGCCGACAGCAGCACCAGCCAGGCGACGAGTGCGTGCAGGCGGCTTGCCGCCAGCGCACCGAGGGCGGCGAAGGCGACGGTGGCCAGGGCCAGGGTGGTCAACCAGTTGTCGAGCAGGTCGGGCATCACCGGTTCCAGGGCGATCACCTGTACGCGCAAAATGGCGACGATGCCGACCTTGGTCATGATCGCAAAGAGCGCGGCCACTGGTGCGCCGGCGGCGCTGTAGGTATGTGGCAGCCAGAAGGATAGCGGCAACAGCCCGGCTTTCAGGGCGAAGACCGTAATCAGCAGTGCGAACGCCAGTCTGGCGAGCGCGCGATCGTAGCCGGGCAGCGTCAGAACACGTGCCACATCGGCCAGGTTGAGAGTGCCCAGCGTACCGTAGATCAATCCCAGCGCGATCAGGAAAAGCGCCGAGCCGACCAGATTGAGCACTACGTAGCTGATGCCGGCGCGGGTTCGCGTCAGGCCGCCGCCGTGCGCCAGCAGCACGTAGGAGGCAAGCAGCATGATTTCGAAGAAGACGAAGAGATTGAACAGGTCGCCGGTGAGAAAGGCGCCGAGCAGGCCGAGCAGTTGAAACTGGAACAAGGGATGGAAATGAATTCCCTCCTCGTCAAAGCCGGCGCTGGCATAAAGCAACACCAGGAAGCCGAGGACGGCCGTAAGCAGGGTCATTGCCGCAGCCAGCCGATCGACGACCAGCACGATGCCGAAAGGCGCCGGCCAGTCTCCCAGTGCGTAGACGCGCAGCAGGCCATCGTCGGCGAGCAGTGTCAGCCAGCCGGTGACCAGGACCAGCAGAGCGGTGGCCAGCAGTCCCACCACGCGCTGGAAACGCAGGCGTCCGGAGGCCATCTGCAGCAGGGCTGCGGCCAGGGGGATAAGAATCGGCAGGATCGGCGCGTTGGCGTTCATGGTTCCCTATGGGCGTCGACGTGGTCGGCACCCGATTCGGACAAGGCGCGCAAGGCGAGGATCGCCAGATAGGCCGTCATCCCGAAACCGATGACGATGGCCGTCAGCACCAGTGCCTGCGGTAGCGGATCGGCATAGCTGGCGCCGGCGCGAATCAGCGGCGGTGCATCGATGCGCAGGCGGCCGCTGGCAAAGAGAAAGAGGTTCACCGCGTAGGAGAGAAGGGTCAGGCCGAGCAGGACCGGGAAAGTGCGCGAGCGCAGGATAAGGAAGACGCCGCAGGCAGTCAGCACCCCGATGGCAATCGACAGCAGTACTTCCATCAGTTCACCGCCTCCTGGCTGTGCGCACGTTCGGAAAGCCGGCCGAGTCCGGACAGAACGGTGACCACGACGGTGACCACCACCACGTATACCCCGAGATCGAAGATCATTGCTGAAGCCAGTTCGAACTCGCCAATCAGCGGCAGCGAGACATGGCCGTGCGCGGTGGTCAGGAAAGGTCGACCGAAGAGCCAGCTCGCCATCCCGACGCCGACCGCCAGCAGCAGTCCTAGCGACAGCAAGCCGGCCGAATTTCGTGGCAGGCGCCGTTGCGCGAAGAGGTTGCCATTGGCCAGGTATTGCACGACCAGCGCGACGCTGGTGATAAGGCCGGCGACGAAGCCGCCGCCGGGCAGATTGTGACCGCGCAGAAAGATGTACACCGAAACGGTCAGCGTCAAGGGCAGCAGGGGGCGCACGAGCATCGAGAGGAACAGCGGGTGGGCCTCGCTCGACCACGGGCGACCATCGCTATCGTGGCTTGGCGCGGTCAGAACCAGCCGCTCGAGCAGGGCGTGTGAAGCCAGAGCGACCATCGCCAGGACGGTGACTTCGCCAAGGGTATCGAAACCACGGAAATCCACCAGGATGACATTGACGACGTTGGTGCCGCCGCCGCCGGGAACTGCTTCGCGAAGATAGAAACCGGAGATCGTTGCGAAGGGCGCGGCGAGCATCTTCAGGGTGATCAGCATCATGCCGCCGCCGGCGAAGAAGGCCAGGAGCAGGTCGCGTCCCAGGCGACTGGCGCTGCTTCGCGGTGCTTCGCGTGCGGGAAGATAATAGAGCACCAGCAGCATCAGGATGATGGTCCCGGTTTCGACGGCCAGCTGGGTCAGAGCCAGGTCGGGTGCCGACAGGCGCACGAAGATCAGCGCTACGACCAGGCCGACGACGCCGACCAGGGTTACCGCCAGCAAGCGTTTTCGATACAGGAGTGTGCCGCCCATGCTGCCCAGCAGCAGAGCGAAAAGGGCAATGTAGGCGGCTTCGCCGGCCGGCTGGGTAGGTAGCCGGAGCGTCGCGGCCGGTCCCGAAAAGAAGGCCCAGCCACCGAGCAGCAGGATGAAGCTGAACAACAGCGCGTTGTAGCGCTGCAGAGAGCCATTGTCGAGCACTGCTACGACCCGTCGCGCAGCAGCGGCAAACAATCGGTAGACGCGCTCGAAGGCGGTGCGCGGGCGCAGGGGTGGCAGTTGCGCCTGCCAGGCGAAAAGCGGACCGCGCAGCGCGTAGATGAAAACGCCACCCGCCAGCGCCAGCAGGCTCATCATCAAGGGTCGATTGAATCCATGCCACAGCGCCAGTTCGAATGCCGGGATGGGTGCTTGCAGCGTGGCTGCCGCGGCGACGTCGAGCAGCGGCGCAACGGTCCATGCCGGGAAGACGCCGACCAGCAGGCAAAGCAGGACCAGCAGCTCTATCGGCGCGCGCATCCAGCGCGGCGGCTCGTGTGGCTGGCGCGGCAGGTCGATTGGCTCGCCGTTGAAGAAGACGTCGTGAACAAAGCGCAGGGAGTAGGCGACGGCAAGCATGCCGGCGATCGTGGCGACCAGCGGCAGGAGCCAGGAAATGGCTTCGAATTGCGGGTGACCGACCGTTTCGGCGAAGAACATCTCCTTGCTCAGGAAGCCATTCAGCAGCGGTACGCCGGCCATCGAACTGGCGGCAATGATCGCCAGGCTGGCGGTGATCGGCATGCGTTTGAACATGCCATTGACCCGGCGCATGTCGCGTGTGCCGCATTCGTGGTCGATGACCCCGGCGGCCATGAACAGCGAGGCCTTGAAGATGGCGTGGTTGATGATGTGAAAGACGCCGGCGACGATCGACAGCGGCGTATCGAGGCCGAAGAGCAGGGTGATCAGGCCCAGATGGCTGATCGTCGAGTAGGCGAGCAGGCCTTTGATGTCGTGCCGAAAAAGTGCCGTCGCTGCGGAGTAAACCAGGGTCACCGCGCCGGTGCCGCTGACCAGCCAGAACCAGGCGTCGGTACCGCCGAGCGCCGGGTGCAGGCGGGCGAGCAGGAAGACGCCGGCCTTGACCATGGTCGCCGAATGCAGGTAGGCCGATACCGGCGTCGGCGCCGACATGGCGTTCGGTAGCCAGAAGTGGAAGGGGAATTGTGCCGACTTGGTAAACGCGCCGAGCAGGATCAGAATCAGCGTCGGTGCGTAAAGCGCGTGCGCTCGAATCTGGTCGCCGGCTGCCAGAATCACCGAAAGCTCGTAGCTGCCGGCGATATGGCCGAGCAGGAGAATGCCGGCGAGCAATGCCAGGCCACCGCCGCCGGTGACTGCCAGGGCCATGCGGGCACCGATTCGCGACTCATACTTGTCGTGGCTATAGGCGACCAGCAGGAATGACGAGAGGCTGGTGATTTCCCAGAAAACCAGCAACAAGAGCAGGTTTTCGGAAAGCACGATGCCGAGCATCGCCGCCATGAACAGCAGCAGAATCGAATAGAAGCGCCCCATGCGGTCGCTTCCCGGCAGATAGTAGAAGGCGTAGAGCACGACCAGCAAGCCAATGCCGCAGATCAGCACGCTGAAGAGTAGCCCTAGACCATCCATGCGCAGGCTGAGGTCCAGTCCGTAGATGGGTAGCCAGGACAAGCGCGCGAGTTGCGTTTCGCCAGCGAACACCGCGGGCGCCAGCTGCAGCACCAGCGCCAGGCAGCTGCCGATCACCGCTGCTGCGGCCAGGGTTGCGGCAACGCGCCCGAAGCGCTGCAGCAGCAGCGGCAGCAGGAACGCGGCGAAGGCGGTGCCGGGAATTGCCAGGAGCAGCAGGTTCGAATTCACAAAGGTCGATCCAGGAGTCAATTGTCCGGGGGTGACTAAGAGGTGCCGAAAGTGCGACTATTACAGAAACAGCAGTCGTGCGCTTGCTTCATCTTGGCAACTTCGCCGTCCGCCAGCGTCGCAGGTTTCGGCGCGGCCCTCCATCGCTGCCGTTTCGCCGCGCAGCGACCGGTACTGCGAAGGTCCTTGCCCGGGATTATAACCGTCCGCGAAGTTGGCGGCCGACTACGCGCAGCGAGGAAGCGAGGAAGCAAGGAAGGCAGGACGCCAAAGCGGCTTTGAGTGGGCGGGGTGGCGTCATCGCGCCGAAACATTGGCCGCGTAGCCTGCCAGCTCTCCTTCGCAATGTAAACAAGACAAGAGTGCAAGCCAATGAGCAATCATCTCAGCAAGCAGTTCGATCTTGAACTGGAACATATCCGGACTCGCATCCTGCAGATGGGGGGGCTGGTCGAAAGTCAGCTGCAGACGGCGATCGACGCCTTCAGCAGTGGTGACATCGAGGCCATGCAGCAGGTCGTCGAACGTGATCGCGAAGTGGACGCCAACGAGGTCGGCATCGACGAGGACTGCACCCTGCTGATTGCCCGTCGGCAGCCGACGGCGCGCGATCTTCGCCTGGTGATGGCCGTTTCGCGTATCGTCACCGACCTCGAGCGGATCGGCGACAAGGCGGCGAAGATTGCCAACAAGTCGCGCAAGCTGCACGCGGTTGCTTGCCAACGCATCCCACGCTTGTCCGAAATCCGGCATTGCGCACGGCTGGCCATCGAGATGTTGCAGAGTGCGCTCGACTCGCTGGCGCGCATGGATATCGATACGGCCCGCCAGGCCATCGGCGCTGACAAGGCGATCGACGCCGCCTTCAACGCCATCCTGCGGCAATTGATTACCTACATGATCGAAGAACCGCGAACGATCAGCGAAGCGCTGGACATCATCTGGGTCGTGAAGGCCATCGAACGCGTCGGTGATCACGCGTCGAACATCGCCGAGAATGTCATTTACATCGTCAGCGGCGAGGATGTTCGGCACACCGGCGCTGCGCGCATGAGAGCGGACGAGGCGTGACAACATCGGAGACTACCAGCCTGGCGCGCGTTCTCGTCGTCGAGGACGACAAGGGTATTCAGGAATTGCTGCGCTTCGCCCTGCTGCGCGGTGCTTACCAGCCGCTTTGCGCCGACAGCGCCGAGCACGCCGAAACCCTCCTGCGCGAGACCTTGCCGGATATTGCCCTGATCGACTGGATGCTGCCCGGCCAGTCGGGCCTGGCGCTGACCAGCAAGCTGCGCAAGGAACCACGCACGCGCAGCCTGCCGATCATCCTGCTGACCGCTCGTGGCGAAGAGGTGGACCGCATTGCCGGGCTCGAAGGCGGCGCCGATGACTATGTCGTCAAACCCTTCAGCCCGAAAGAACTCCTGGCGCGGATACAGGCAGTGCTGCGGCGTTGCTCGCCCGAGCATGTCAAGGGTACGCTGAGCGCTGGACCGATCACGCTCGATACGGTCAGTCACGAAGCCAGCGTCGAGGGACAGCGGATTACACTGACGCCGACGGAGTTCCGCTTGCTGCGCTTTCTGATGGCCAGCCCCGGGCGTGTCTATTCGCGTCAGCAACTGCTCGACAGCGTTTGGGGCGATCATGTCTACATCGAAGACCGCACGGTCGATATCCACATCCGGCGCCTGCGCGTCGCTCTAGGCGTGGCCGCCGAACATATGGTCGAAACCGTGCGTGGCGCGGGCTACAAGCTGTGCGCCCGGCCCGGAGCCAAGGATCACGGCCATTCGAGCACCCCCCGATGATGAAAGCTTTGCTCGTTTCCCCTCGCCCCGATCCTTCTCCTGCAGCGGCGGAAGGGAGTTTCGTGAGTCGCTTGCACGACTTTCACAGTAAGCTTCCGGCCGCGTGAGCCGCTCTGCTGTGTGGTTTGCGAAGCTTCTGCTGCGCGGCCTGCTGCCGGTTGGCTGCTTCGCTTTACTGGCCTGGTTGAGTCATGGGCCAGCCTGGGCCTGGGCCGTCGCTGCGCTCGGTTGCACGCTGCTGGTTTGCGTGCACGCCCGGCAGTCGGCGGCGCTGGCCGCATGGCTCGACGCTCCGGAGAGCCGTGAATTCCCCAAGGCCGGCGGTGCCTGGGGCGAAATCCTGCGCCAGCTCGCTGACAAACTGGCTGACGAAAGGCGCGGCCGCGAGGAAGTCGAGGCGAGATTACTATCGTTCAGGGGAGCAATGGACGCCGTCCCCGATGGGCTGGTGATTCTCGACGCTGACCATCGTATCCAGTGGAGCAATCGGGCCGCAGGCGCGCATCTGGGAATCCGCTTGCCGCGCGATAACGGCGTGATCATCGAGCATCTGGTGCGTACGCCAGGTTTCGCCGAGTACCTGGCCAGTCCCGACGCGCATAACCCTTTCGCTCTGCAGGCGCCGGCGGCACGAACGCGCATCTACACCATTCGGGTTGTTCCGCTCGGTGACGCCAACAAGCTGCTGGTCAGCCTGGACGTGACCGATGCCCGGCGCGTCGAATCGATGCGCAGCACCTTTGTCGCCAATGTCTCTCACGAACTGCGCACGCCCCTGACCGTGGTCAGTGGCTTTCTCGAGTATTTTACCGACGATGGGGCGCTGGACGCCGAGCAGCGCAGGCAATTCGCGCGGCGGATGAGTGAGCAGACGGCGCGTATGTTGACTCTCGTCGATGACCTGCTGACGCTGTCGCGGCTGGAAGCAGAGGACGCGCCAGCGAGCGAAGAGGCGGTCGATATGGCTGCGCTGCTGGAGCAACTGCGCACCGAAGGGGAAAGTCTCAGCGACGGCCGGCATCGCCTCGAAGTGATTTGCCAGGGGCCGGCCTTGCGTGGCAATCGCAAGGAGCTGCACAGCGCTTTTGGCAACCTGGTGTCGAATGCCATCCGCTACACGCCAGCAGGCGGCGAGATCATCATCGAGTGGGCGGTGCGCGACGGGGCAGGCGTTTTTTCGGTTCGCGATTCCGGTGTCGGTGTCGCCGCTGAACATTTGCCACGCCTGACGGAACGCTTTTACCGGGTCGACCGCGGCCGTTCGCGTGACACCGGCGGTACCGGTCTCGGTCTGGCGATCGTCAAGCACATTCTCTTGCGTCATCAGGCGAGCTTGAGCATCGCGTCGGAAGTCGGTACAGGCAGCACCTTTAATGCAGTCTTTCCGGACTGGCGCTTGCCGCCGTGGAAGTGAGCTCCGGCGCGAACGGATTTCCTGCCCATGCGCGCAGCGCATCGGCGTGCCTGGATTTCGGGATTAGCCGCCGCCTGGGAAATCGGCGGGCAATGGCTGCGTCGGGTAGTCACCGTCGTCGACTGGCGTGTTGCCGGGGATCTCGGGCGCCCACAGCGCCGGTCCGAATGGCCTGAGTTCCGCTCTTGTGCTGGCGAGACCGCGCTCGATCTGCTCAGCAATGTGGTAAATGCCGGCCAGCACACCGCTCGCCGGATCTTCCACCAGCTGCCGCCACATTTCCTCCTGCGCTACATCCAGGGTCTCGCGTAGCTGCGCTTCCAGCGCCGGCTTTTCCTGAGCGTGCGCGATGGCACCGAAACCGGCTGCTCCCAGCGAGACGACGATTCCGGCGACGCCACCAAGGGCGGCAGCGGCAGCGCTGGCGCCGCTTTTGATCGCCAACTGGTCCATGAGGCTTTCTGCGGCGCGTTCGGCGATCGGCGACAGCCGCGCGTCCGACGGCCCGGCGCCGAAGCCCGCACGCCGCTCGCGCAGATGCTCCAGCAAGCTTGCATAGGCCGGCAGGGCGGCAATGGGGTCGCTGTAAACGAGGCGATAGAGCGAAGCGTTCTGCGCGCCAGGTGTCGCGGCAGCAATCGCCGGAATGGCCTGCAGCCGGTGCTCGAATTGGGCCGTCGGTACGTCGTAGCGTCGCGGGATACCCTGCAGTTGTTCGGCCAGCAGCTTGACATACAGGCTCGTCGCTTGTTCGCTGACCGCGTTCGGGTCCACTTCCTCCGCCGCTGGTTCGAGGACGCGCTCCTGGTACTCTTCCTGCAGATAGGCGGCCAGGCGTCGTACGGCCGGATCGTCCCCCCCGTCGTCCCCGTCCTCATCCCCCATCTTGTACCAGGCCACTTTGATTGACAGCCATTGCTGGGTCCAATAGCCGGTATACCAGGGGATGAAATCTTCCTCGCCGAGTTCGCGCACTCGGCGCATCCATCCGTCCATGAGGCCGTGCGCGTAGTTTTCAGCCGCTTCTTGTGCGGCCAGCGAGGCGCTGGCAATGTCGTGATCGACCTGCTGCCAGGTCGTCGCAGATACGTGGACGGTAGAATCACCTTCAGGCGAACGTTCGGGAGCCGCACATCCGGCCAGGGACAGCAGCAGTGCGACGACCAGGGCATGGGTCGCCAGGAGCCGGGTCCTGTAGTATGAAGTCTGCACCTTGTTCTTGATCACCCTTTTGCGCGCGGCGGGACGGGGGCTTTCTCAGCGCTCGTCGCTGCTGCAATTATAGTCGGCGAACAAGCTTGGCCGGACGCCGGGATTCCCGCGGACGGGGAAGCAGTGGCTGTCCGGCTGTCACCTAAGGATTTGCTCCGAGGAGAGGAAGTGAACACGCTTCGTTTACTGGCCGTGCTGTGCCTGTTTTTCGTTTTGCCCAATGTTCAGGCTGTGGACAACCTGAAAGCGTTTCCCGCGGCTGAGCAGGGAATGGTTCGCCATGTTCTGCAGCTCCCGCAGCAGGAACAGGCAGAGGAAGCCGACTTGAAGGTCGAACTGGTCGTCGGCAAAATGGCCGAGGTCGACGCGGGGAATCGCTATTTCTTCAGCGGTCGGATTTCCACGGAAACGATCAGCGGCTGGGGATTCCCGCGCTACATCGTCAGCCAGTTTGGCCCATTGGCAGGCACTCTGATGGCGATCAATCCGGACGCGCCGAAAGTCCGGCGCTTTATCAGCCTCGGTGGCGAACCCTATCTCATCCGCTACAACAGTCGCTTGCCGATCGTGGTTTACGCGCCCGAAGGCGTCGAAGTCCGTTATCGACTATGGCGAGCCAGCCCCGAGGCGGCCGTGATCGACAGGGGCTGAGCAGCTACAGTGCGCAAGTGATCGTCCAAGCGACTTGTAATTTCTTTTCCGGAGTGTAAACTTTCCTGAAAAGGAGAGTTGCGATGAGTCTTGCCTATGCATATCCCGCCAGCCGCTTCGAGCCGGCGATTCTCGTCGACCTGAACCTCCGCTCGGAGCGGCAGCGCTTGTCGAAGTCGGCTTTGCAGGGTTTCTTCAAGTTGGCCGAAGCCTGGAAGCTGCGTGACGACGACGCGCGTGAGTTGCTCGGTGGTCTATCGAGCAGCGCTTTCTACGAGTGGAAGAAAAACCCGGCGCGGCTGCTCGAAGTTGACCGCATCACCCGTATTTCCTACCTGATCGGTATCTACAAGGCCTTGCACATTCTTTACGGCGATCTGCTCGCGGACGAATGGTTGAGCCTGCCCAACCGAAACCGCATCTTCGCCGGCCGCACGCCGTTGGCTTATATGCTTGGCGGTGGCCTGTTGGCCATGCAGACCGTCCGCAAGCTGCTCGAAGCGCGTCGTGGTGGAGTCTGATGCTGCCCACTCCGGCAGTCGTCGTTCTGCGTCAGTTCGACACCGTGCGGCTGATTCCGTCCCGCTTCGCCGACCGGGAGGACTCGGTGCTGATCACTCTTGCGGAAAATACCGACCATCTGCGCGATCTGTTCGATCTGGACAACGCCACCAATGAGCGCTTGCTCGCCGAGCAGGGTGGTCTGCCGGGAATAGGTGTTGATGAGCTGGTTTTCGGCGTGCCGAACTTCCGGATCATCAACGCTGCGTTCGCCTACCCGCGTCCGGAAGGCAGTCGCTTCAATGATGGTGATCGCGGCGCCTGGTATTGCGCTTTCGAGCTGGAAACGGCGATGGCCGAAATCATCTTCCACAAGACGGTCGAGTATCAGGAAATCGACCGTTTCTGCGACAGCGTCAGCTATCAGGCGCTGCTGGCGGATTTCAGTGGCCAGTTCCATGAACTGCGCGATGCGGGTCATGGCGGGACATTTGTCGCCTGTCTCGACCCGAGCAGTTACCTGGTTTCTCAGCAATTGGCAGCGCAGCTGCTCGATGCCGGTTCGCTGGGCATCGTCTATCCGAGCGTTCGGCGCGAAGGGGGAACCAACCTGGCGTGTTTCCGGCCAGCGCTGGTCGGTAATCTACGCCGTGGAGCCGCCTACCGCTTGACCTGGAGTGGCTCGCCGCAGCCCGTCGTCGAGCCGATTTCCGCTGGCGCCTAGCGCTCTTTTACTGCCGCTTGTCGGCTCTGCAGCCACGCGGAAAAGTCAGCGCCAAGTTCGGGGTGTGTTTCGCCGAGTACGACGCTCGCTTGCATCAGGCCCAACTTGCTGCCGCAGTCGTAACGCGTGCCGTGGTAGCGATAAGCGAGTACCTGTTCGGCGTTGAGCAGCGCGGCGATGCCATCGGTGAGCTGGATTTCGCCACCGGCGCCGCGTGGCTGTTGGCGAATCAGGTCAAAGATCGCCGGGGTCAGGACGTAGCGGCCGGCTACCGCCAGGTTCGACGGGGCGACGTTCGGCTGTGGCTTTTCTACCAGGCCGCTGATTCCGACCAGATCGGGTCCCTGTGGCAGGCCCTTGACGATTCCGTAGCGATGCGTCTGGTTTCTCGGCACCTCCTGCACGGCCAGGATGCTGCACTGGTGCTCGGCGAACAGTTCGATCATTTGTTGCATGATCGGTGGTTCGCCAATCATCAGGTCGTCGGCGAGCAGGACGGCAAAGGGTTCGCCGCGCACCAGACCCTCGGCGCACAGCACTGCATGGCCGAGACCCAGCGCGCGCGGTTGGCGTACGTAGACGCAGTCCATGTCGTCGGGCTTGATCGAGTGCACCAGCGCCATCAGCTCGTCCTTGCCGCCGCTGGCAAGTTCTGCTTCCAGCTCGTAGGCGGTGTCGAAGTGGTCTTCGATGGCCCGTTTGTTGCGGCCGGTGACGAAGATCATCTCGCGAATTCCGGCCGCGTAGGCCTCTTCCACCGCGTACTGGATCAGCGGCTTGTCAACGACGGCCAGCATTTCCTTGGGACTGGCCTTGGTGGCTGGCAGGAAGCGTGTGCCCAGGCCGGCGACCGGGAAGACTGCTTTTCGAACACATAAGTCTTGGTTTTTTATACTCATCATGGTTTCCAGTTTGAATGGGCGGCGGCCTGTTCAGGCAATGCGTTCGGTGCTCCACGCCATACCGCCGAGAACGGCCAGTGCCGAAACAATCATCAGCAGCGCGCAGATCGCGAAGTACAGCCGTGGACGATCCTCGTGGTCGGCGATTGCCAGGATGTGCAGCGCGCCCCAGGTGACGGCCAGCCCAACGAGCAGCGGAATGCCGAGCACCTGCCATTCGACGCTGTTCAGCGACCCCATGCGGCTCTCGTGCCAGGGTACGGCAAGAAAGACGCCAAAGGTCCAGAACAAGGCGAGGCTGCCGCAGGCGACGAGGGCTGCGACGGCGCGGGTGATCCATTTTTCCATGCAAGTTCCTTGCTGACTGTTCTGATTATTCGTCGAGGTGGCAGCGGCCTCGACCTTCCCGCTAGTGGCCAATTAGTGGTCAATAAATGAAGCGCTCGCGCAGCTCGTCGAGATTCAGTTCGTGCAGGATCTGTTCGAGTCGCGTGGCGGCGTTGCCGCGCGCCTGCCCGGTGTGCCTGGCGATGATCAACTCGTTCTTCAGTGAGTGTTCCCAGCCGACAAGTTCGGTCACCGTTAGCTGATAGCCGCGCGCTTCGAGTTGCAGGCAGCGCAGGGCGTTGGTCAGCTGGCTACCGAATTCGCGGGTATGGATTGGATGACGCCAGATCTCCGACAGCGGCGTCTTGGTGAAGGACTCGTTCTTCTTGCTGCGCAGCTGCGCGGCGACTTCGGCCTGACAGCAGGGGACGAGAACGATGAACTGCGCCTGTTTCTCGAACGCAAAGCGAATGGCATCGTCGGTGGCGGTGTCGCAGGCGTGCAGCGCGGTGACGATGTCGACTCGCTCGGGCAAGGCCGGAGAGTCAATGGCATTCTCAACGCACAGGTTGAGGAAGGACATGCGCGTGAAGCCGAGTCGTCGAGCCAGCTGGCGTGAGCGATCAACCAGTTCCGGGCGCGTTTCGACGCCGTAGATGTGACCGTCGTCCCTGGTCTTGAAAAATAGATCGTAGAGGATGAAGCCGAGATAGGATTTGCCGGCGCCATGATCGGCCAGGGTCAGGCGGCTGTCGGTGGCGACGAGTTCGGAAAGCAGTGGTTCGATGAAGTGGAACAGGTGGTGGACCTGCTTCAGTTTGCGCCGGCTGTCCTGGTTGAGCTTGCCGTCGCGGGTCAGGAGGTGCAGTTCCTTGAGCAGTTCGATCGACTGCCCGGGCCTGATGTCGGGGATCGGGGGCAAGTTTGTCCTGAGGCTTGATTGACGAGAGACCTGCATTCTAGCGCCTTCGGCACTGCTGTGACGAAAGTGGCGGCGGACGACAGAAAGGCCGGAGCAGCGTGCCAGAGGGGGGTAGAAGGGTGCTCGAAGCGCGGCAATAGCGGCCAAGCAGTGGGATAATGACCGCTTCTTCAGTCAGTCTTTGGATTTTCATGACCATCCAGTGGTTTCCCGGACACATGAACTCGGCACGCAAAAAAGCGGCCGAGACGATGGCTTCGATCGACGTGGTCATCGAGTTGCTTGACGCACGCATGCCTGAGGCGAGCACCAATCCGCTGGTCCGCGAACTTCGCCTGCAGCGTCAGCGCCCGTGCCTGAAAGTCCTCAACAAGGCTGATCTGGCTGACCCCGCGGCAACGCGGGCGTGGATCGATCACTACAATCGGCAGCATGGTGTGCGTGCGGTCGCGCTGTCCTGCCGCAAGCCTGGCGACGCGACGCGCCTGCCGATGCTGTGCCAGGCGCTGGCGCCGCACCGCAACGACAACGTCAAGCCGCTACGCATGCTGATCATGGGTGTTCCCAATGTTGGCAAGTCGACGCTGATGAATGTCCTGTTCAAGCGCAAGATTGCCAAGGTCGGCGACGAACCGGCAGTGACCCGCCAGCAACAGACCTCACAGCTCGATGTTCGTCACACGATCACCGATATGCCGGGGCTGATGTGGGCCAAGATCGACCATCCGAGCGATGGTCTGATGCTCGCCGCCAGCAATGCCATCGGCCGCAATGCGATGATTGATGAAGAAGTGGCGGGCTTTCTTGCCGGCCTGTTGCTGGCGCGCTACCCGGCACTGCTGGCGAGTCGCTACGGCTTGCCAGCCACTGCGCTCGCGAAGCTCGACGCGGTGGACGTCATCGAGCGGATTGCCATGCGGCGCGGCCTGCGTCTGCGCGGCGGCGACGCCGATCTCGATAAAGCAGCGAAAGTGCTGCTGCAGGACTATCGCGACGGCCTGCTGGGACGGATCAGCCTGGAGACGCCGGCAACGCGTCGACTGATGCTGACCGGCGAAGCGACGCAGGATGCTTCTCCGCAGGCGGCGGGGGAGGAACAACAGTCGGGATCGCAACCCCAGGGAAGCGTTCCGGAGACGCGCTCCGACGCCTAAGTTGGCCCGCGTGTTCGGCGCTGGAGTTTCCGTTCATGCGTTGGCACAACGAAGAAGCGACCGAGAAGCACCCGGAACTGCCCGCTCGGGACCAGAAGGCGACGCGCAGAGCCTGCAGGTCCTCAGGCCCTTGGAGAACGGCGATTACGCCAGGCGGCCGCTGGTCTCCCCCTCCGACAAGTACGCCGCGGCTGGCTGCGTCCGGTATTGACGATTCAGGCAGGAAATGGCTCGTTTCGTCGCTCCTTGCGGGCGCTTTTGGCCTTGGCTGTGCGCTCATTGATGGCATAATTGCCGGGCAATGCCCATTTCTCTCATCATGCTGTTCATAAGGCAGGTTTTATGTCCATGTCACTAGGCAGGGTAATCGCTGTTGTCTCGCAGAAAGGCGGTGCCGGGAAAACGACGGTGGCGATGCAGTTGGGCGGCGGCTTTCATGCCCTCGGCGCTTCGGTATTGCTGGTTGACCTCGACCCTCAGGAAAGCGCGTTTCGCTGGGCGGAGTCCGCGCCATTGCTGGACTCGGAGCTGCAACTCGATGTCCGCAAGATGTCCGGGCTCGAGCTGATCAAGCACGTCGGCGAGTTGCAGCGGGAGGCCGACTACGTGGTCCTCGACACGCCGCCATCGATCTACCATCCATCGACTCTGGCGGCGCTGGCTGTGGCTCATCTGGCCGTCATTCCGGCCGTGCCCAGTCCGACTGATCTCTGGTCGACGCTGGCCGTCGAGCGACTGATCCTGACACGCATGGAGCAGAGCCATCGCCTGCACGGGTGCATTGTTCCGAACCGTGTGCAGAACACCGCTCTGGCAAACGATGTCCTTGAATTGTTGCATGAATTTACCTTGCCGATCCTCGATGCCATGCTTTGCCAGCGCAACGCCTATGCGCAAAGTGCGGTGATCGGTGCCTCTGTTTTTCAGCTGGGATCGGGTGCTGACGCCGCCCAGGGCGAAGTCCGCAAGCTAATCACCGCCGTTCTTAAACAATTGGAAGAAAACTAATGACGACATCTTCACCTCCGAGCAGCAACAAGACCGCGTTGCGGGCCAGTCTGAAGAAGGAAGACGATTCGCTGGCCGATCGCCTGGTGGGCACCGACGCTCCCATTGTCGCCACGAATCAGACCGATGTTTCCGACCTCGATCTGCCCACCAGCGCCACTGCCGCTGCCGCTCCTACTGCTACTGCCACTCCCGGCGCTCCGGCGCAGCCGGCTGCAGCACCACGGTCGGCGACGGTAGCCAAGGCGCCTGCTGCCAAGCGGCCTGCGACCCCCCGAAAACCGCCAGTGCAGGCGTCGGCGGCCGAGCCTGCCGCGGCGCCAGAGGCGCAGCCAGCCGGCGGCAGGAAAGCCGCCGCGACGGGTGCTCAGCCAAAGGCAAGGGCTGCCAAGCCCGTGGGAACGGTCGCGATGCTCGAGAAAGTGGCCAAGCAGAAAGGCGACAAGCTGGTCAGTTACTCGGTGAAGTTGTTGAAGAGTGAGGAAGCAGCGATCGACGCCTTGCGCGATGAGCTGTCAAGGGTTGCCGGTTGGGCGGCGACCAAGTCTGATATTCTGCGCGCTGGCGTGCAGATCTTCGCCGAGCAGAAGTTGGAGCAAATGCAGGCCTTGCTCGGCTCGCTGGCCACGGCTGTGGATGCCAAGACGGTGGAAAAGGCCAAGAAGAAAGACAAGAAGAAAGACAAGAAGAAAAAGAAGCGCTGATAATCAGGTGTGGGTCACAAAAAAGGCGGTGAGAACTCACCGCCTTTTTTGTGAGTGTTGCCCGCGCGCTACTTTCCGGTGCGGGAGGGCGAACGGCGTTTCGCTGCCGGCGGCGTGTTTGCGCGATGGCGAAGCTTGTACGATTCATGGACGAGAGCAGGACAATGACGGAACGTTTCGTAGTCGGGAGAGAGGAAAAGCGTCGGCGTTGGATCAACGTTGGCTGGGGTCTGCTGTTCAGTGGCGCGATGGTTGCGACCGTTGCCTTCGAGCACCAACACGACCCGGAGCGCTATAGCAGCTTCTTGTTATGGTCTGTGGCCTCGGTCCTCGGCGCGGCCAACTTGGGCAGCCTGGTGTTTCTCTTGCGCTATCTGCGTTTGATTGACGATCACTGTCTGGAAGTGGTGGCTGGCAAGCTGCGCTTCCTGACCGCCGGGCAATGCTCTGAACTTGAGTTTGAGCAGGTGAGCGCGCTGCGTTTGTTCCGGCGCTGGGGTAAGCTACGGCACATCCAGTTGGTTCTCAAGAACAATCGGGGAATCCGCCTCGAGGGCTATCAGGATCTGGACCGTCTGGCCGAGTGCTTGCAGGATGCGCTGCCGGGCAAGCTGATGCCCTGAGCCGTCGGCCGCAGCCTGGCGATGATCCGCTCCCTATGCGGCTCGCCTGGCGGGTGATCCGACAGGCTCTCCAGAAAATGCGAAATTCGTCCGCAAACAGGCTCGTCCTGACCCTGCCTCACCGCTAAGCAGCACCTCCTCCGCACGTTTCGTGCATGCCACCATGCGGCGCCTGCCGCGTATGGCCACGCCGCTCCCTCGGCAACTGCGTCGATCGTCGTCTTGCGTGTCGTTCGGGTACCCATACTGTGTGCTCGGTGCTCGTCTACCGCTAAATCGCCCGACTCTGCGCATGATCAAAAAAAGTTGCAATTTCGGGTACTTGCATTGGAAAACCCACTTGACACGTGCTCTTTTCGATGTGTTTAGGGCTACAATTTGCCCAGGGTTCAGAGGCGCGGAGAGGCGCTTCACGGGGGCTAACCATCTGTCTTCGTGGGCGTCGAAAACCGAGCTGTGTCGTGTTTTTCGTCTTTTTTTACCAACCACACCGGAGGACAAATGTTATCCACCAATCCGATTGCAGCTTTGTTCGGCAAGTCGCCTTTCAAGCCAATGCAACAACATATGCGCATCGTCTGCGAGTGCGTGGCAGAGATGCCGGGGCTTTTCAATGCCCTCATCGAGCAGGATGCCGCAAAGCTCGAAGCCCACAAAGACCGCATCTTCGTCAAGGAGGGTGAGGCCGACGCGCTCAAGAATGATCTGCGTGACCATTTGCCGAAAAGCATGATGCTCGCGGTAGACCGGCGCGACCTGCTGGAACTGCTGGCGATGCAGGATTCCATCGCCGACACCGCGCAGGATATCGCAGGCCTGCTGGTCGAACGCAAGATGGAAGTGCCCGAAGGCATGGCCGAACCACTAATGCGCTTCGTGACTCGTTGTGTGGAAACCTGTGAGCAAGCGCACAAGATCATCGAGGAGCTCGATGAACTGCTGGAAATGGGTTTTCGAGGCCGTGAAGTCGACCAGGTCAACGCCATGGTGCTGGAACTTGGCCACATGGAAAGCGATACCGATGTGATGGGCATGGCGCTGACTGGCGCTCTCTTTGCCCAGGAAGACAGCATCAAACCGGTGTCGGTGATGTTCTGGTACCAGTTGATCCAGTGGATTGGCAATCTCGCCGACAACGCCGAGAAAGTCGGCGACCGCCTGCGCTTGCTGATTGCTCGCTGAGCACCGCCGTTCGAGCGCGTCGCAAACGACCTGGTCATCTCGACCTTGCCGATCCAGGGCATTCCGTTCGCATGGTCACTAGCAGACTCTACAGTTAAGGTTCGTAAACATGGAAATTATTGCGCAGCACCAAACCATCTTCTTAATCCTGGCCTATAGCTTTGGCCTATACATGACCTGGGGGATCGGCGCCAACGACGTGGCCAATGCCATGGGTACCTCGGTCGGTTCAGGCGCCTTGACCGTCAAGCAGGCGATCGTCGTCGCCGGCATCATGGAGTTCGCCGGCGCCTATCTCGCGGGTGGAGGCGTGGCGTCGACGATCTCGAAGGGGATTATCGACGGCGAGGCCTTCAAGCCGGTGCCGGAACTGCTCATGCTCGGCATGCTTGCCGCGCTGCTGGCAGCCGGCATCTGGCTGATGGTCGCCAGCATGCGCGGCTGGCCGGTGTCGACCACGCACTCGATCGTCGGCGCCGTTGTCGGTGTCGGCGTCGCGGCGATCGGCACGGACGCCGTGCAGTGGGACAAGCTGGGCGAGATCGTCGCCAGCTGGTTCGTCTCGCCGGTGCTCGGCGGCTTCTTCGCTCTGCTGCTGACCTTGAGCATTCGCAAGCTGATTCTCAACACCGAAGACCCGATCGGCCAGGCGCGCAAGTGGGGGCCGATGTACGCCTTTCTGGTTGGCTGGCTGGTGTCGTTGGTGACCATCACCAAAGGCCTCAAGCACATCAACATCCATCTTGGTGAAACCGAAGGTCAGATTCTGGCGGTCGTCATCGGCGTTGCCCTGGCAATTGTCGCCAAGATGATGATGAACCGTATCAAGACCGACGAGCGCGCGAACAAGGACTTCCACTACGCCAGCGTCGAGAAACTGTTCATTCCGCTGATGGTGTTCACGGGAGCTGCCATGGCTTTCGCGCACGGTTCGAACGACGTTGCCAACGGCATTGGCCCGATGGCTGCGGTGATTCAGTTGATCGAGACCGGGCAGGTGTCATCAAAGTCGGCGGTGACGCCGTTCATGTTGTTCGTCGGTGGCGTCGGTATCGTCGTCGGTCTGGCGACCTATGGCTACAAGGTGATGGCCACCATCGGCAACAAGATCACCGAGCTGACTCCGACCCGCGGTTATTGCGCGACCATCGCCGCGTCCTTCGTGGTGGTGCTCGCTTCCGGTTTGGGACTGCCGGTATCGACCACCCACATCGCCGTCGGTGCGGTGATGGGCGTCGGCCTGGCACGCGGCATTGGCGCGCTCGACCTGCGAGTGATTGGCGGTATCATCCTCTCGTGGTTCATTACCGTGCCGGTTGGCGCTATCCTGGCGGCCATTATCTTCTTCATCTTGAAAGCAATTTTCATCTAGGCTGATGGCAACTCTTCCAGGCGGCGCCTCCTCCCCGGGGGCGCCGCCTGGTTTTTGTTCAAGGATTCGATTGCAACTTCCAACTATGCCGGAACCGCCTACCGAGCCCGTAGAATCATTGCAGCACTTCAAAGGGATCGCCTTCCCGAGCGATGTCCGCTTTCGCCAGATCCTGGTGACCGGCCCTCCCGGCTCTGGCAAGAGCACCATGATCCGTCGCCTCGGCGGCTGGTCCGAGGAAGGCTACCTGGACATCAGCCGGAAATACTGGTGGCGATCCGAAATGCTTTCGGTGCGACCGCGCGAAATTCATCTGGGTCTCCCCATGGTCGGTCTCGCCGACGCGGTGTCGGTTTATGACGCCCAGTTTCTCGACTGTGATCCCTTGCCGAGCGTCGACCTGGCGCGCATCGCCCTGCCGCCCCGGCAACTTTTCTTCCTCTCCGTCGACTGGTATCGACGCTATATTTTTGATTTTCTGCTGCCGCCAGCAGAGCTGGTCTTTCAGCGCCGCAGCATGCGCGCACGGCAAAGCACGCACCCGGTAGACGAGCGGCTCAGCCTGCAGATCTGCGCGGCACAGATCGAAGTCTTTCGCCAGGTTGCCGACTACCTGCACCGCAAGGGCTTCAACGTCTACGTTCGCGAGGCGGTCGAAAGCGTCCCGCAACGCTTCGTCGATTCCTCGGGCGTGGCGGCAAGCGCCGCTCCCAGACGTCGCCGATTCTCACTGGCGAACGCCCTTTCCCGGCTCAAGGCCATCTCTGCGCGATTGGGCTTTGGCGTTGGTCGTCACCTCCGCTTGCGCGGTGCCTATCGCCTGGGAGACAGCAAAGTCCGCGTGACGCTCGACGGTCTGCCCATCGAAATCACCCTTGGTCTGGATGACAAGCGCCTCCGACTCTACCCCGAGACGCGCATCAACCACTTGGGAGAGGCGATCAAGGTCGGCAGTTTCGTTCTTGTCGACCCCGCCACCCACTTTCGCCAGATTGGCGGGTTTCTGCGTTTGAGCCCCAGGAACTGGCTGGTCCTCGGTTCGGACGACCGCGTCCAGCAAGCAATTTTCGACTACCCGGAACCTGTTGATGGGCATCATCTGGCCTTGATCCACGGCCGCGACGGTTTGGTATTCCGCAACCTCAGCGACGCCGGTACGACCATCGCGCCGATCGTCGAACAGCCGAAAGTGATCCGCCTGAAGCGCTTGCGGCGGCTGCGCAAGCGTAGCCGGCTGGTGGACCAGGGTATCCCGATAGCACCGATGCTCGACAAGGCCAGAGCGCTGCGCATGAACAGGTTGCAGCGCTTGCGCACGATTTTCGGCGGGCCGATTACCCTGGTGCCGCGGGATGAGGCTCTGGTCCTCATCAATGAGGTCAATCGGCTGATGCAGAACGAGGTCTATCGGCCCAGGGACGATAGAGGCTTGCCTGGCGGATTGCTCGTGCTGCCGCGCGGCTTGATTCCGATTGTGATCGCGGACATGCATGCGCAGATCGATAACCTGCTCACCGTCTTGACCCAGAACGCGTTCCTGGAAGCGCTGGAGGATGGAACTGGCGCCCTGGTGATTCTCGGCGATGCTGTGCATTGCGAGGTGGACGGTCAGCTGCGGGCGATGGAAAGCTCGATGATCCTGATGGACCTCATCTTTCGCCTCAAGCTTCGTTTTCCGGAGCAGGTGTTTTACGTCCGCGGCAACCATGATTCGTTTTCAGAGGATCTGGCCAAGGATGGGGTTCCGCAAGGCCTGCTGTGGGCAAGGGAGCTGAGCGAGCTGCGCGGCGCGGTCTATCAAAGGGCCATGGGCGACTTTTACCGCCTGTTGCCGTACGTGGTCATGTCCCCGGATTTTTTCGCCTGCCATGCCGCTGCGCCAAAGAGCAAGGTCAGCAAAAGAATCCTGGTGCAGCTCTACCAGCGACCCGAACTGATCCTCGAACTGATCAACAACCGCCTGCAAAAGGCCAGTCGACCGCAAGGCTACAGCCGGCGCGATGTCAAGCGCTTCAGAAAAAACCTGAACCTTGACCGGGAGACTCCCTTCATCGTCGGCCACACGCCAATGGACCGTGAGGAGACCCTGTGGCTGAATGTCGATGGTATTGACAATCACCATGTCCTGTTCAGCGCCAATCCCCAACAGGTGGGCGTCTTCACCCTCGTCGGGGAGGTCATGGTGCCATTGACCTATCCGGTGGACGAACTGACCCCGATCCTGAACGCCATGGCATTCAGGAAAGCCGCCGAGCCGACCGAGGCCGGCGAACCCAGCGAGGCCAGCGTCGCGCCTGACGGCTCAGATCAGGAACCAGCAGTAAAACAGCAAGCCGTTGCCAGACGATGGCGGCGCGGGACCTAGCCTGTCGTTAGCTGCCTTTCTGGCTGGCCATGCGTGCGGCAAACGCCTAATCGTCTGTCAACTACCCGTCCGGGCGCACAGAATCAGCGGAGTCAAATTTGGAACATCGCCTTGTCGAGCTGGAAGTACGGCTAAACCTTACCGAAGAGCTGGTCGAGGCGCTGAACCTGACTGTCTATCGACAGCAGCAGCAGATTGATCTGTTGCAGCAGCAGTTGCGCCACCTTTACCGGCAAATGCAGGAGGCTCCGCCTGCGCTCGAGAAGCGCAGGGGGGACGAGGAAATCCCGCCGCACTACTGATTCAAAGCTGTGTGCCTGTGAGATGGCCGGTTTCTTGTTGATTCGTGTCAACCGCTCTCCCGAGCAAGCGTTATGCGCTGCATGGGCGGGACGCAAGAACGAACCTTCTACAGGAGAGAACAAAATGGGTAGCGTGAGCAAAGAGTCTTTTGACCAGTTCCTGGATTCATTGAAAGAGGCTGGGGTCGAAATCAGCAACGAGCGTGAGTTGCGTGAGCGCCTGGCAGAAGCCCAGCGCTGGCGTTTCGCGTTCGCCACGCTGGCGGCCAATGGCCGCCAGTTGGGGATTCGCTTTCAGGACCCCAGCAGCGGCGTCAACGACGCCGATATCCACAGCGCTTTCACCCGCTTCGAGTTCCCGGCAAATCTGGAAAGCTCCTTTGCCGCCAGCCTTCGGGCCGAGCACTAGCCGCCCGTTCTTGCCACGCTCAAGTCCGTGCTGGCCGTGTCTGCCGAGCGCTGAGCAAGTCCAGTGTGAGGACGAAAGAAGGACCCGCTGCGGCGGGCTTTTTTTTCCTGGCTGCCATTTCCACAGCCGACACCGAGAGGCTGCGCAAGCTTGTTGTTGGACGATGGCGGCGCTGTGAGTCATAATGCTGAAATGAACGAATCACCTCCCCAGGATCCGCGTCGTCGGCTCCGTGAACTTCTCTCCATCCCCGAGCGCGATCGCAGCGATCCGCAATGGGATGAAATTATCGAGCTCGAAATTACCCTGGCTCCGGGAAACCGTGAGTCCGATCGAAATTCCGACCGCCTGCCAGGGCAACCGGAGAAGCGCCAGAACGCCTCCGGGCCAGGTCGTCGACCAGAGCAACGCAAGAACGGCCCGACCGGCCCGCGCCCGGCTGGGCCTCCGCGCCAGCAGGAGCAGCGGCAGCCGGCCGCGCGGGCAGAAAGCGCCACGGATGGGGCGTCGCCTGAAGGGCGTTCGCCCGATTCCAGGGCGACCCCCAAGCGGCATGGCCGGCGGCCCAGACGTCCACCCGAGACGCCCAGCGACAGCTGATACATTCGATACCCGTTGCGGTCGCTTGCGCGATCGATGCTTGCGTCTGCAGCGCGTTTGTCGCCAGATTTCCCTGCCGCAGCTATTGCTGCCGGTGAGCTTGCGGTTGCGGATCGCGCAGGACCAGCTTCGGCGAAGAAAACGGTGCCAGGCGCTCGAGGAAATCGAGTAGTTCGAGCAGCGGTGAGTTACTAAAGAACTTGGCCATCGGCATTTCGATCCAGAGCTGGTCCGCGTAGGCCCAGATTTCGTGTGCGCTGTCACCGACACCGTCACCGTTCCGGTCGAAGCCCTGGTAGTTGTCCCAGTAGTTTCCCCGCCATTCGTTGTGATCGACCTGGCCACTTTCGCCGACCAGTGCCGGCCAGAGATTGTGTTCGAAGCGGTTGCGCAGGATGAGATGGCCGCCTCTCTCGCCGTAGAAGCTGATTCCCGTGAAGTTGTGGGCGATGCGATTGTCGATCACCGTGATGCGGTTGATCGGATGGGTCGGCGAATCGGACATCAGGCCAACCGCACAGTGAATGATCTCATTGCCTTGAACCAGCGTCGTGCCGCTTTCCTTGAGAGCGATGCCGGCACCGCTGGCGTCCACGGAATGCATGATCTGATTGTTGCGGATGATGACGCCGCTCGAGTTGACACTGGTAATGCCCGTCGAGTTGTTGGTAAAGCGGTTCCTTTCGATCAGGGTGCGGTGCGAAAAAAGCAGATTCAGCGCCCGGCGACTCTCGGTGATGTGGTTGCCGATGAAGCGATTGTGCAGCGAGTTGCTGACCGTGATGTCACGAATCCGTGCGATGTCGTTGTTTTCGATTCGGTTGCGCATGCTGTACCAGAGGCGGATGCCGTCGCCCCGGTCGGCAGGGTCGCTGTGCCTGGAGCGAATGCGATTGCCGACGATGCGATTGTCGTTGGAGGCTTGCAGCGTCACGCCGAACAGTACGTCGTCGATAAGGTTGTTTTCGACCAGATTGTCGCTGCCGTTTTCGATCAGCAGGCCCGAGTCGAGGCTGTCGTGCGAATCGCCCGAGTGCTTCAGATGCAGTCTTCGTATGGTCACGCCAGTGGCGCGCACGGTCAGCACTGTGCCTTCACCACCGCCGTCGACGGTGATTTTGTCGTCGCCGTCGATGATAATCGCTCGGCTGATCACGGCCGGGCCAGCATAGGTGCCCGGTGGTGCACGCAAGCGGCCCCCTGTCGGGGTGAGGTCGATCCAGGTTTGCAGCGGCGGCAGCGCCACGGTCGACGCCGCGTGCGCGGCGCGCAATGCTGAGAAATGCGGGGCGACAAGCGAGGCGAGAAGAGGGGGCAGCAGTGCTGCGAGCAGGAAGCTGCGCACGCGCGCAGAGAGCAAGAGCAGGTGCCGAATGCGGTGAAGGTGGTGAATGGGTTGAATGGGTTGAATCAGCTGCTGCTCTCCAAATGCAGCCACAGGCATTTGCCTTTGCTTGCTTCGTCAAGGTCTGCCAGCGCTTGCTGGTGTTCAGCGATTTCTTCGTCGTTGGCGCGCCTGACCACCTGGGCTTTGCGCCCGCCCGAGGAGGGCAGCGGGCGGGCCGCTGCGATGCGGCTGGCGCTGTCATCGCCGAGATCGATGATCAGACTTTCCTGGCCGCGGGTCATTGCCAGATAGACTTCGGCGAGAATTTCGGCGTCGAGCAGGGCGCCGTGTAGGGTCCGGTGCGAGTTGTCGACCCCGTAGCGGTCGCACAGCGCGTTGAGGTTGTTCTTCTTGCCGGGGTGCAGATCCTTGGCCATGCGCAGAGTGTCGCAGACGGCGTGACAGACGGTATCCAGCGGAGCCATGTCGAGCATGGCCAGTTCAGCGTTCAGAAAGCCAAGGTCGAAAGCGGCGTTGTGGATGACCAGCTCTGCACCGCGCACGAAATCGAGAAACTCGGCGGCAACGTCGGCAAAATGGGGCTTGTCGAGCAGGAATTCACGGCTGATGCCGTGCACCGCCAGGGCGCCGGCGTCAATATCCCGCTCGGGATTCAGGTAGCGGTGGAAATGGTGATTGGTGAGGCGTCGGTTGCACATCTCGACGCCTGCGATTTCGATGATGCGGTGGCCAAGCCTGTGCTCCAGGCCGGTGGTTTCGGTATCGAGAAAGATCTGGCGCATGGGCATTGTCCATTGCTGGTGAAGAGCCCGCGATGTCGCGGATTCTGTGGTCGGCGCGGGCGGGCGGGGGCTGGTGCGGGCACTTGGGCAGGCGGTAGCCGAGCGCAGGTCAGTGCTCAGGAGGTCTTGGTACGCAGTTCGTCCATGCCGCGATTGGCGAGTATGTCGGCACGTTCGTTGCCGGCATGCCCGGCATGTCCCTTGACCCAGAACCACTTGATCTGGTGCCGGCTGGCCACTTCATCGAGACGTTGCCAGAGGTCGGCGTTTTTCACCGGTTTCTTGTCCGAGGTGCGCCAGCCATTGCGCTTCCAGTTGTGAATCCAGGCACTGATGCCTTTTTGCACGTACTGTGAGTCGGTGTGCAGGTGCACCGTTGCGGGTCCGTTAAGCGCCTCGAGGGCGCAAATGGCGGCGGTCAGTTCCATGCGGTTGTTGGTCGTGTCTTGCTCCCCGCCCCACAGTTCCTTCGTTTTCTCGCCGGCCTGCAGGAGCGCGCCCCAGCCGCCCGGCCCGGGATTGCCGCGACAGCCGCCGTCGGCGTGGATGATAACCACTTGCTGATCATTCATGTCTTGCTATTTCCTTTTTTCTGAGCACCGAAAGCGCCTTGCGCGGCGCGGCCTTTTGTTTCCAGCTCGGCAGGATCAGGCGCATGCTATGCACGCGCTTGACCGCGCGCAGTACGTAGACGCCGCCGGCAAAATTCCACCAGCGCTGGCCGCTGGCTTCCAGGAAATGCCAACGCTTGAGCCAGCGGTCGTTTCGGAAGGGTGGGGCGTAGCAGCCAAAGCTACAGTGCTCGGCCTCAAAGCCGAGGAGTTGCAGCCAGTCCTTGAGGCGCGGCAGCGACAGGTAGCGACCGTTCCAGGGAAAGTGTTGCGGGCAGTTGGGTAGCCGGCGACGCAGGCCCCAGATCGAGATCGGATTGAAACCGGCAATGATTACTTCACCCTCGGGAATCAGAACACGTTCCACCTCGCGTAGAATCTGGTGCGGGTCGTCGTCGAACTCAAGGCTATGTGCCATGACCACCAGATCGATGCTGTGAGCGGCGAAGGGAAGTTGCCGCAGGTCGCAGAGGACGTCGACCTGGCCCGAGTCGTGCGCCAGTTGGCGGAGGGGGATGCGGTTCTGCGCGAGCAGGTCGAATTGTGGCAGGCCCAACTGAATCGCATTGTAGCCGAACACATCGGCGACCATCTTGTCGACAGTGGTCTGTTCCCAGGACATGACGTACCGTCCCTGCGGCGTTTGAAGCCAGGCGTCGAGGCCAGCAATTGACATTTTCCGCAGTTCTTCCAAAATTGAGCGATGTTCGACGTCATCCGCATTCCAGCCTTCAAGGATAACTACATCTGGTTGTTGCGCAAAGGCGCGTCAGCGGCCGTGGTTGATCCTGGTGATGCACGCCCGGTGCTCGAGGTTCTTGAGCGTGAAGGCCTGTCGCTGCGCACCATTTTCGTCACCCATCACCACGCCGATCATCAGGGTGGGGTGATGAGTCTTCTTGCCCATCACCCGGCCGAGGTGTTTGCACCCGCGGCAGAATCGATTGCTGGCGTGACCAAACCCTTGCACGGTGGAGAAAGGATTCGCGCGGCTTTCTGCGATGTCGAGTTCCAGGTCCTCGCGGTCCCCGGACACACGCTTGGGCACATCGCCTATTATGGCGCAGGCTGCCTGTTCTGTGGCGATACCCTGTTCGCCGGTGGTTGCGGACGTCTGTTCGAGGGCAGCGCAGCGCAACTGTTCGACTCGCTATCGCGCTTGGCCAGCTTGCCCGACCAGACAGCGGTCTATTGTGCGCATGAATATACCGAGGCGAATCTACGCTTTGCACTGGCGGTGGAACCTGCTAACCACTGTCTGCAAAGCCGGGTCAATGAAGTCGCGGTGGCGCGCGCCAAGGGGTGGTCGACGGTGCCATCGACGATCGCGATCGAGAAGGCAAGCAATCCCTTCCTGCGCTGCGCCGAGCCGGAAGTGGTCGCGTCGGCGCGGCGCCGGGCACCCAAGGCGGCCGATGAGCTCGCCGTGTTTGCCGCGCTGCGCGAATGGAAGGACAGCTTCTGAATCGTCCTTCCGCTGGGTTCGGCTGTTGCGGTGCTTTCATGGCCGCGGCGAATGCGGGAAGCTCGCCTTCGTGCTAAATTCGCGCCTCTTCCAGCCAGCTTGCGGCCTGCTGCCATGACCGAAACAACAGATACTGCCAAGCCTACGGCTTCCATCGAACTGAAGAAATACGCGCTGCGCCTCGCGCTTGCCATGCTCGTTTTCAGCGTGCTCGGTTTTCTCGCTCTGCCGCTGCTTGCCAAGTGGGTACTGGTCGACCAGCTGACCAAGGCCTTGCAGCGGCCGGTGGCAGTGGAAAGCGTGCGGATAAACCCCTACACCCTGTCGGTGCAAGTCGCCGGATTTGCGATTCAGGAGAAAGGCGGTGGCGAGGCTGTGGCGGGTTTCGACAGTCTGCAGGTGGACGCCGAGTGGAGTTCGCTATGGCGTGGCGGGCCGGTGATCAGTGAGCTGAGCCTGGTCGCACCGACCTTCCGAGTCGTGCGTCTGGCCGACGGGCGCTTCAACTTCTCCGACTTGATTGACGAGTTCGCTGCCCAGCCGGCGTCGGATGCCCCGACACCCCTGTTTTCGCTCAACAACATCCAGATCTCGGGCGGGAAGATCGATTTCGACGATCAGATGCTTGGTGAAAAGCACCAGCTCAGCGAGCTGAATATCGGCTTGCCGTTTATCTCCAGCTTGCCGCAGGCGACCGCGGTATTCGTCGAGCCGACTTTTTCGGCGTCGATCGATGGCTCGCCGCTGCTTGCGCAGGGCAAGAGCAAGCCTTTTGACGCGTCGATGGAAAGCGAAGTGGCATTCGAGCTGCGCGATGTGCGACTGGGCAAGTATATCGATTACCTGCCGCATGGTTTGCCGATCGAGGTCGTTTCCGGCGCCCTTGATAGCGATTTGAAGCTGGCTTTCCAGCATCGGGAAGAAGGGCGTTCGACACTGGCGATTGCGGGTGGCGTCGCGGTCAAGGATCTGGTCGTGAAGAATGACGCCGGTGCCCCGCTCCTTTCTTTGCGTCGTCTGGAGGTGGCGGTCGGCAGCCTGGATCCCCTGAATGGCAAGTTTGCGATCGACCGGGTGTCGCTCGAAGAGCCAGAGATACACGCACGGGTCAGCCCGCAGGGAAGCATCGACTGGATCGACTTTTTCAGCGCGAAACAGGCCTCCCCGCGGCGGCCGGCATCTGTAGACGAAGTGTCGGCGAAGACGGCGCCGCTCGAGTGGTCGCTGGGCGAAGCTGTGATCACTGGTGGGGCCTTGCGCTGGCGCGACGAGTCGCATGGGGAGCCGTTCGATGCCCGCATTGACGGGCTTGCCGCCAGGCTGAGGAATGTCGACAGCAAGAGCAGCGCAGCGAGCGAGTTCGATCTGGCGTTCAGCCTGGATGCCGAGCCATGGGTCAAGCTCAAGGCTTTCTCGGTGCAGGGCGGCCGTTTCGATCTCGCCAAGCGCGAGGTGCTCATTGGTGAAGTTGCGGTGCGCGACGCGATGCTGCTGATCCGGCGTAGCGCAGACGGCAGCATCCTGTTTGTCGAGCCGCCGTCCTTGCGCGCGGTCGAAGCCTCACAGGAAGATTCGTCGAAGCCGTGGAAGTTGACGCTCGCCAAGTACCGCGGTGAAAACTTCGGCTTGCGCTTTGAAGATGCCGTCATGTCGCCAGTGGTGGTGCACAGCATCGAAGCGATGAAGGTGGATGCCGACAACCTGTCTACCGAGCCCGGCACGACCGCCAGGATCGCGACGCGTTTCAGAGTCAACACGAAGGGCGAGGTCGAGGTCGGCGGCACCGTCAAGTTTTTTCCACTCCTTGGCGAGCTCAAGCTTGCCGTCAAGGCGCTGGAACTGATACCGCTGCAACCGTATTTTACGGAGCAGTTGAACGTCGTCCTTTCGAGTGGTCAGGTGAGTTTGAGTGGCGATGTGCGCATGCAACAGGCGCCCGCGGCAGGTTCTGCCGATGCCGGCAAGCTGGCGGGAAGTTTCACCGGGGAAGTGGCGGTAGCCAATTTCGCGGCGGTCGACAAGCTTGATTCCTCCGATTTCCTGAAGTGGAAATCCTTGTCGTTTGCCAACATTGACGCGCGCCTGAATCCGAACTCGCTGTCGATCGGTGAGGTGGGTCTGGCGCAGTTTTTTGCGCGCGTGGTCATCGACCCGCAGGGCAAGCTCAATCTCTCGCAGATCGTGCGCGAATCCGGGGCGGCCGATAACGCCAGACAGGCGACTGCCGTGATCGCTGGCGAAGGTAAGGCAGTTGCACCGGTTGCTAGCGCAGACCAGCCGCAGTTGCCGATAAAGGTCGGCAAGATCAATTTGCGCGGCGGCGACATCAAGTTCAGTGACCATTTCATCAAGCCGAACTACTCGGCCGATTTGAAGAAGATCGGTGGCACGATCAGTGGGCTCTCTTCGGCAGATGGCAGCCTTGCAACGCTGGATCTACGTGGGAGCTACGACAACATTGCACCGCTGACGATAGCAGGTCAGCTCAACCCGCTGATCGCTGATCCCTTTCTTGACCTCAAGGCAGACGTCAAGGGTATCGAATTGACGGCGCTTTCGCCGTACTCCAGCAAGTACGCGGGCTATGCCATCGACAAAGGCAAGTTGTCGCTGTTCGTCAAGTACAAAATCGAGAAGAAGCAACTGACCGCCGAGAATCGGATTTTTCTCGATCAGCTGACTTTTGGAGAAGCGGTCTATAGCCCGGAGGCCACCCGGTTGCCGGTGACCCTCGCCGTTGCCCTGCTCAAGAACAGCAAGGGGGAAATCGACATCAATCTGCCGGTTGCGGGTTCGCTCGATGACCCGGAATTCAGCATTGGCGGGGTGCTTGGCGAGTTGATCGGCAATCTCCTGGTCAAAGTCGTTACCTCACCTTTTGCTTTGCTGGGTTCGGTGTTCGGCGGTGGCGAAGAGCTGTCGAATGTCGAGTTCGACCCCGGTCGAGCGTCGCTTGCCGCGTCGGCGAAGCCGCGCCTTGAAGCACTGGCCAAGGCCTTGCTTGAGCGGCCCGCTCTCAAGCTCGAGATTACCGGACAGGCCGATTCGGAAAGCGACCCCGAGGGCTTGCAGCGCGCTCGACTCGACAGCAAGCTGCGGGCGCTGCAGAGCGAGGGCGCCACGCAAGGTGACGCTGATGCCGCGGTGGAGACGATAGACATGGACAGCGAGGAGTATCGGGAGCTGCTGGAACGTGTCTACCGTGACGAGGACTTCGAGAAGCCGCGCAACGTGCTCGGGATAGCGAAGAATCTGCCGGTGGAGGAAATGGAGGCGCTGATTTTCGCCAACACGGTGCTTGATGAGCAGGATCTGCGCGATCTGGCCGATCGGCGAGCCAAAGCCGTCCGCGACTGGCTGCTCGTCGAGAAAGTTCCGGCAGAGCGCCTGTTCCTGCGCCCGGCCGAGATCGTCAAGGCGGACGACAGCGCGGACGAGAAGGCAGAGTCGTCCGGGCAAGACAAGGGAAACCGGGTTGCATTCTCCCTGCAGTAGAGGCTTTCGCGCTTCATTTCCTGAGCTTGCGGCCGCTCTGTCCGAGGTAAGCCAATGAGCCAGGCCTGGTTGTATGCGGTGAGTGCGCTGGCGCTTGTGCTGATCGTTCTGCAGCTCGCACTGCTGTTGCGCGCTGGGACGACGCGCGAGGTGCTGGCGGTCCGTTTGCGCGATCTGCAAGGGGGCCTGGAGCGGCTGGAGCGTGATTTACGACAGGAGTTGTCGCTGGGCCGGCAGGAGGCGGCAAGTACCGCACGTGGTGATCGCGAGGAGCAGTCGCAGACGCTGAACCGCGTCTCACAGACGCTTGCCTCGCAGTTGGCCCAGTTGGGGCGCTTGCAGGCGCAGCAGCTCGAATCCTTCGCGCAGCAACTGGCGCGCCTGACGAACAGTAACGAGCAGCGTTTCGAGCAGCTCCGCCGGGCAGTGGAGGCCCGCCTTGGCGCGATGCAGGCCGACAACGCCAGCAAGCTCGAAGAGATGCGCCGCACGGTCGATGAAAAACTGCACGCGACCCTGGAGCAACGCCTTGGTGAATCGTTCAAGCTGGTCAGCGATCGCCTCGAGCAGGTCCATAAAGGACTCGGCGAAATGCAGACCCTGGCCGCCGGCGTCGGCGATCTGAAAAAAGTGCTGACCAACGTCAAGACCCGTGGCAGCTGGGGGGAAGTGCAGCTGGCGACCCTCCTCGATCAGTTGCTGACTGGCGAGCAATACGGCAAGAACGTGGCCACGCGGCCGGAGTCCTCGGAGCGCGTCGAGTTCGCCATTCGTTTGCCCGGCCGGGCGATCGGCGACGAGGAGCAACGGCCGGTGTGGCTGCCGATCGATGCGAAATTTCCGCTCGAGGATTATCAGCGCTTGCTCGAGGCGCAGGAACGGGCCGATCCGCTGGCCTCGGCCGCGGCTATCAAGGCGCTGGAAGTTCGCCTGCGTGACGAAGCGCGAAAGATTCACGACAAGTACGTCGAACCGCCATACACGACCGACTTCGCCATCCTTTATCTGCCGACCGAGGGCCTCTATGCCGAAGCCTTGCGGCGACCGGGCCTGGTGGACAGCCTGCAGCGCGATCTGCGCATCTGTATCGCCGGGCCGACGACGCTGGCGGCGCTGCTCAACAGCCTGCAGATGGGTTTTCGAACCCTGGCCATCGAGCGCCGATCGTCGGAAGTGTGGGCGGTTCTTGGCGCCATCAAAACCGAGTTCGGCAAGTTCGGCGAGGTGCTCGAGGCAACGCACAGGAAGCTCGAACAGGCCAGCCGCAGTATCGAAGCAGCTGGCGTGCGGACGCGGCAGATCGAGCGCAAGCTGCGTGGCGTGGAAGCCCTGCCGGCGAGCGAGGTGCGTTCGCGGCTGGGTGATCTGGAAGATCTTGGCGCGCCGGGCAATGAGCCATGAGCAGGGCCGTGGCTGCAATGGAGGCTGCATTCCTGGCGACGACCTATCGCGTGGAGACTCCCGAGCGCGTCTTCGACTTGCGTATCGGCCTCTTCAGTACCGAGTTCGATGCATTCATGCGCCATCAGCAGGCTTTGCTTCCGCCGCTGGCTGCCCCTGCAGCGTCCGCGAGCCAAGCGATCGGCTGGGGAATCGTGACCGCCTACAATCCCGGCGAGCGGCTCGCGGATGACCAGAACGAGTCTCGCCAGCGCCGCTTGCGCGAGCGAATCGCCGCTTCGGCTTGCGCTTTCTTCCCGGCCAGCAACATCGCCGATGGTGGCGAGGGTCACCATGCGAGCTGGCCGGTGGAACCGAGCTACCTCGTCTTCCCTGTCGATGAGCAGCAGGTCGCCGCCCTTGGTCGTGCATTCGGCCAGCTCGCGGTCGTCTATGGAGAAAGGGGTTTGGCGCCGCGCTTGCTGTGGCTGTGAGGGGACGTTGCGTGGCGGCTGTGAGGTTTCGAGCTGATTCGTGAGCTGGGTTGAGGCAGCTGGAGCGTCGTCGATCCGGCGCCAGAAACGCCAGTGCCGGTGGCGGCAGCATCAGCACCGTGTCGCGGGCTCACTACCAGAGCTTCCACCAGGGTTCCTGACGATCGAGGCCGCGCAGATAGTATTCGCTGTTCGGGTAGTTCTTGCGCATGACGCGTTCGGCGTCGTCGCGCAGATCGTGCAGGCCGATGGAATCGTACGCCTTGACCATGATGAATAGCGCTTCTTCGCTGGACGGCGTGTCGGGATAGTTGATCATCGCGTACTGGGCGCGATTGGCGGCGGCCAGATAGGCGCCGCGCTTCATGTAGTAGCGCGCCACGTGCAGTTCGAGGCGCGCCAAGGCGTCGACCAGGTACTTCATGCGCAGTAGCGCGTCGGGGGTGTACTTGCTGTTCGGAAAGCGGGTGACCAGTTCCTTGAAGGAATCGAAGGATTCACGGGCCCCCTTGGGGTCGCGTTCAGTCATGTCCTGATTGCTGATCGAACCGAGAAGACCGAGATCTTCGTTGAAGTTGATCAGACCGCGCAGGTAATACACGTAGTCGACATTCGGATGGTTCGGATGCAGCTTGATGAAGCGGTCACAGGCGGCGATCGCCGAGGCCGGCTCCTGATCCTTCCAATAGGCGTAGGCAATCTCGATCTGCGCTTGTTGGGCATAGCGACCGTAGGGGTAGCGCGACTCGAGCTTCTCGAAGTAGCCGATGGCCTTGGTGTAGGAGCCGTCGTTGAGCGCATCCTTGGCTTCGGCATAGAGCTTGTTGGCCGACCAGCCGACGGTCTCATCCTTGGTGTCGGGAAGAAGCCCACAGCCAGTGATCAGCAAGGCGAGGAAAAGGGCTGCGATAACCGCTAAACTACGCATGATGAAAAACCCACAGAAGAAAGAAGCACTGGCGGAGGAGGCAACGCGGAACGGCGAGCTTGCGGATTATAGCGCAAACCCCCGAATTGCCCTGAGCGTACCTGGCGATTGCAGCGGTCAACGGCTCGACCAGGTTCTTGCGCGCTTGCTCTCGCAGCACTCGCGCAGCCGTCTGCAGAACTGGATACGCGAGGGCCGCGTGACGGTAAGCGGTGAGTGCGTCGTCGAGCCGCGGCAGAAACTATGGGCTGGCGAAAGCATCGAAGTGGCCGAAGCGCCGGATGAGCGAGCCGAATCCTCGGCGCCCGAAGATATCCCCCTGCAGGTGGTGTATGAGGACGACTGCCTGATCGTCCTCAACAAGCCAGTCGGTTTGGTGGTTCATCCGGGTAACGGCAACTGGAGCGGGACTTTGCTTAACGCTCTGTTGCACTACGCGCCGCAACTCGACAAAGTGCCGCGGGCGGGTATCGTGCATCGGCTGGACAAGGATACCAGTGGGCTGATGGTGGTTGCCAAAACGCTCGAGGCGCAGACCGATTTGGTCAGACAGTTGCAGGCACGCTCCGTGAAGCGCTGCTATCAGGCCCTGGTGCGAGGCATCGTCGAGCGTGCGGGCAGCGTTGACGCTCCCATCGGCCGGCATCCGACTTTGCGCACCAGCATGGCCGTGGTGCGCACCGGCAAACCGGCACGTACGCACTACCGTGTTCTGGAGCCGTTTCTCACTTGCACGCTGATTGAATGCGCGCTTGAAACCGGGCGGACGCACCAGATTCGCGTGCACATGACTTCGATCGGGCATCCGCTGGTCGGCGACCCGACCTACGGCAGCGGCGCCAGCCGCGTGCCCCGCCTGGTAGAATTTCCGCGCCAGGCGCTGCACGCCTGTCGTTTGTCGCTGCTGCATCCGGGTACTGGCAAGACCATGCTCTGGCGCTCGGGCTTGCCAGACGATATGGCTGCCCTGATCGACAGCGTGCGACTGGAGGCGGTCACTGCGCGCGCTGGCGAGTGCGTCAGCGACGAAGAACTGGCAGATGATTGGGACAATGACGATTGGGGCAATTACGATGACGATGATGGCCCGGAATTAATGATCGTCAACGGCGATGGCGACGATGGCGATGGTGACGATGGCGATGGTGACGATGGCGATGGTGACGCCGAAGACGACGATGAGGACCTGGGTGAACAGTAAGGGCTGCTTGCTTCCCGACTGGCCGGTGCCGACGCGGGTGCGCAGCCTGATCACCAGCCGCGACGGTGGCGTGAGCCTTGCGCCGTACGCCAGCCTCAACCTTGGCGCCCACGTCGGTGACGATCCGCTCGCCGTTGCCGAGAATCGTCGCCGTCTTGCCGATCATCTGCCGGCATCGCCCTGCTGGTTGGAGCAGGTGCACGGCACGACCCTGGTGGACGCTGCCGGGCTTGGCGTGGCCGAGGTGCCGGTGGCCGATGGCGCATTTGCGCGTGCTCCCGGGGTCGTCTGTGCCGTGATGACGGCCGACTGTCTGCCGGTCTTGCTCTGCGACCAAGCGGGCAGCGTGGTTGCTGCGGTGCATGCGGGTTGGCGCGGTTTGCAGGCCGGCATCCTGGAACGGGCGGTGGAAGCGCTGGCTGTGCCCGCTGTGCGGGTGCTGGCCTACCTGGGTCCAGCCATCGGCCCGCAGGCCTTCGAGGTTGGTGAGGAGGTGCGTAACGCATTCCTCGCTGCACATCAGGAGGCCGTAGCGGCGTTCCTGCCGGCGCCGCAGCCGCCTGCACACAAATGGCTGGCCGACATCTATCTGTTGGCTCGGCAAAGTTTGCGCCGCGCGGGGGTCGACGCCATCTACGGTGGTGGCAGCTGTACGCTGCGGGAAGCACAGCACTTCTTTTCTTATCGGCGAGACGGTGTCACCGGGCGGATGGCAGCGCTGATCTGGTTGGCGGACGTTTAGCCCGCGATCGTCAGCGATCGTGTGGCTGTTTGGTTTCGCGGAAGCCATTGGCTGCATTGGCCGCATTGGTTTCATTGGCCTGGCGCGCCATTCTTGCGGCGCGACGACGCGTCGGGCCGCCGAAAAGCCAGATCAACAGCGCCGTCGGGAGCAAGCCGTAGAAGGTCAGGCTAAGTATCCCGGCGACGACGCTGCTTTCGGTCAGCGCCATTAGCACGGTGACGTACAGCCAGCCGATCACGATGATATACATGCCGGCATTATAGAGCGGCAGGGCGCCTTGGGGCCATGCCCGGTGGTCGGCGGAGGCGCTTGCTCGGCAGGATCGCGTCGCCGTGGGAGCGAGGATGGCCAATTGTCGAGCATTGACAGCCTGGATGCTGCGATGCAGAATCGGCAACGCTTGGGCCTTGTCGTTTGCCTCGCAGCTGTCAGTTCCATGCCTGTGTGGAGCAGCCGATGTCGTCCGCGAGCCGGTGCTCGGCCTCAGTCGCTGTGCGCTTCCTGAGCCTTACCGCGACGTTCCCGTTCTGTGTTGAGCGCGGATTGGCCAACTTCGACGCTCAGGGCCTCGTCAACAGCCGATCGTCGTGGGAGAATGCCGGTTGGCCTTTTTCGCAGGCGGTTCGCGAGAACCCGGGGAAATCGTCGGGGCTTGTCTGCTAGCCCTGCAGGATCGACGAGCTATGCCGAAGCGAGGTGAGGTGCCCGCCTGGCTCGGTCAGCAGGTGTTGTAATCGTGGTGGTGGATTGCCGCCAATCGTTTCATTCGTCAACAGGAAAGGAAGAGTTATGACGCAACGTGTTGCTTTGGTTACAGGTGCCATGGGTGGGCTTGGCACTGCTATCTGCCAGGAATTGGCGAAAGCCGGTCACAAGGTGGTTGCTGCCTACCATCCGGAGTTCGATAAGCCGGACGAGTGGAACAAAGCCATGGCCGAGGCCGGCTTCAACGATTTCATCTGTGTTGCCGGCGACGTCGCCAACTTCGAGTCCTGCGTGGCCATGGTCGCCGAGGCTGAAGCCAAGGCAGGTCCGGTCGACATTCTGGTCAACAACGCCGGAATTACGCGCGACAAGATGTTCGGGAGGATGGAGGAGGCGCAGTGGAATGCGGTGATCGCGACGAATCTGTCGAGCCTTTTCAACATGACCAAGCAGGTTTCGACGAAGATGGCCGAGCGTGGCTGGGGACGGATCATCAACATCTCCTCGGTCAATGGGCTGCGCGGCCAGGCCGGTCAGACCAACTACTCGGCGGCCAAAGCCGGCGTGATTGGCTTCAGCAAGGCGCTCGCCGCCGAACTCGCCGCCAAGAACGTTACGGTCAATGCCATCTGCCCGGGCTACGTGGCGACGCAGATGGTTCTGGCCATCAAACCGGAGATCCTGCAGAGCATCATCGACACCGTGCCGATGAAGCGCCTGGCCAAGCCGGAAGAGATCGGTGGCGCATGTGCCTATCTGGCTTCGGACATTGCCGGCTTCATGACCGGTTCGACGATGAACATTTGCGGTGGTCTCTACTACCAGTAAGTGATTTTTTGCTGCCCCTTGCTCAAGACAGGCCCCGCGAGGGGCCTGTTTTTTTTTGCTAAGGATTTTTGCTAAGGTATAATTGTGCTGCACCGCACCATGAAGCGCGAGGCTGCGCTCGTCGAATTACCTGCAGATGGAGGAAGTGTCGTCATGCCCGAGCAGCTGCGACTGATCAAGAAGTACCCGAATCGTCGCCTTTACGATACCAAGACCAGCGCCTACATCACGCTGACCGATGTAAAGGACCTTGTCCTGTCCCGTGAGGCTTTCAGTGTTCTGGATGCCAAGACCGGCGAAGACATTACGCGCTCGATCCTGCTGCAGATCATTCTTGAGGAGGAAGCGTCGGGCGCGCCGCTGTTTACGGCTGATCTTCTGGCGCAAATGATCCGCTTCTACGGTCATGCGATGCAGGGCATGCTCGGCAAGTACCTGGAGACGAGCGTCAAGTCCTTTGTCGATTTCCAGAAGAAGTTGCAGGAGCAGTCGCAGTCCCTCTACGGGGAAAGCAACAGCCAGATGCAGAACGACATGTGGTCGCAGTTCATGAATTTCCAGGGACCGGCGATGCAGACGATGATGACCACCTATATGGAGCAGAGCCGGAAGATGCTTCATCAGATGCAGGACCAGCTCAAAACGCAGACTCGCACGCTCTTCAACGGCATACCGCTGTCCGGGTTTCCCGCCGATTCCACCAAACAGCCGCACGACTCCGAACAAAAATAAGGGCGTCCTTGTGATCGCGGCAGGGCCTTGCTGCAAGGCATTGTCGCTGATTAACGGCAAAAAGCGCCTGACTACTTGCGTAGCCAGGCGCTGTTTCGTGGTGCCGCGCTGCTTGCCGCTTAGCGCAAGAGCGAGATGAAGGTCGCGGCGATGATCGCCGAAGTGATCACCCCACTGATGCTGGCTCCCAGTGCATGCGGCATGATGATCGCACTCGGGTTGGCGGCCATCGCCACTTTCTGGACGATCTTGGCGGTGGTCGGTACGCAGCTCACGCCCGCAATTCCGACGATCGGGTTGAACTTGCCGCCGCTCCAGAAGTACAGAATGTAACCCCCCGCCAGACCGCCAAGCGCCGAAACTCCCAGAGCCAGCATGCCCAGAAGCAGCAGCTTCAGGACCGTTGGGTCGAGCAGCGTGTTGGCTTCACAGAGAACGCCCAAGGTCAGGCCGAGGAAGAAAGTGGCCCCGTAGAGGAAAGTTTCGCCGAGCAGCTTGGCGAAGTTCTCGAGGCCGCTTTCACGCACCGCGACGCCAACAAACAGCGAGAAGAACAAGGGCGCAGCCACCGGAAAGAGCAGGCACAGCAGCGTGCAGGCGACGACGGCAAAGATCAGCTTCTGCGAACGGCTGATCCTCGGCCCCTGATCGGCGGCCATGCTGATGCCGCGGATGTGCTTCGGTACCAGCCACTTGATCATGTACGGGTAGACGCCGTAGGTCAGACCGAGGTAGAGGTAGCCCACGACGGTGATCGACACGAACAGATGCTTGGCGAGAACCAGTGAAGTGAACAGCACCATCGGCCCGTCGGCGCCGCCGATGGTGGCGACCGACGCTGCTTCGGGTGCCGTGAGGCCGAGAGCAATGGCGAAGGGGAAGACCACGAAGGTGCCGAGTTCGGCGAACAGGGCGATGAACATGCTCTGGAAGGGGCGTGCCATGACGTAGCCGACGTCCAGAAGCACGCCGATACCCATGAACACCAGACAGGCGATCAGTCCGTTGCTGAAGGTGAGCGTGTATATCGGTTGCAACCAGTCGATCTGCAAAATGTTGATCAACTGGATCGGGTCGGTAATCAAGGGGTCGACGAAGAGCGTTCCCGGCTTGCCGCCTTCGAGGAACATCACCGCGGCGTTTACCGAGGACATGCCCATGCCCATCGGAATCATCAGCAGGGGTTCCAGGACGTTCCGTGAGCCCAGATAGATGAGCAGGAAGCCCAGCAACATCAGGAAGATACGCCCCATCATGATCTGCGGCTCGGCGGCGATCAGAGTGGCTACACCCTGGAACAGATCGAGAAAATTTATGCTTTCCATGCGCTTCAGTCCTCGTGCCTAGCCGCAGCGCCCACCGATCCGCTTGTCGGCGTGCAAACCGACTCGCGGAGCAGGTGGGGTGTCGGGTGTCGGCTGATATCCGCTCACGCGATTGTCAACAGGGGCTGTCCGCCCTCGATGGGATCGCCGGCGGCGACCAGAACTCGCGTCACTTGGCCGGCACGAGTCGCCATCACCGGTGTCTTCATTTTCATGGCTTCCAGGACCATCAGTCGGTCACCAGCGGCTACCGACTGACCCACCTTGACGAGGACTTCAACGACGGTGCCACCCATCCCGGCAAGGATATCGCCGTCACCAGCGCCAGCTGCGGCGGACGGCAGGGTGGCTACCGCAGGAGCTGGCGCGTTACCCCCGGCCTGTGGCGCGGCGGCGACGGCCGCGGGTGCTGCTGATGGCGCCGATTGGCCGGCATTGAGTTCCAGTACACTGACGTCGTATTCGCGTCCGTTGACCGTGACCTTGAATTGTCTGGGCATGTTTTGCTCCTGTTAGCGGTGGCTTCGGCCGGGAGCGTGCCCCGGCGTATGTGATGAATGTTGGGCGGCGCGACCGCCGACTGCCCAGCCGTGACTGGGTTGTGAAATGCGCAAGATGCGGTGCGGGCCGATGGCCGCGAAGATCGCCGCCGACAAGACCGCGACGTCTTCGTCCGGAACGCCGAGGAGCACTGGGCAAACGTCTCCGGTCGGGATGTCGACCGCTGGGCGTTTTTCCATCCTGCCGGTCACTACAACCAGCACTTTGATCAGTACGGCGACGACCAACGACACCACAATGGCGATGCCGTAGACCTGTAGCGATGTGATGATAGCTGCTGTAAGCATGGGTTTCTTCTTCCTTCCGCCAGTTACATGGGGATGTTGCCGTGTTTCTTGGTCGGCCTGAGTTCATGCTTGTCGAGCACTTTGCGCAGCGCCAGGGCAACCATCCAGCGGGTATCCTGTGGCTCGATGACGTCCGTAATGTAGAAGTTGCTGGCCGACACGTACGGCGAGGCGAACTTTTCGCGGTATTCCTGCGCCATTTCCGCGGCTTTTGCCGATTGATCGTCTGCCGCCGCGATTTCCTTGCGATAGAGAATTTTGACCGCCGCTTCGGCCCCCATGACGGCAATCTCGGCCGTTGGCCAGGCGAAGACCATGTCCGCGCCCATTTCCTGACTGCACATGGCGAGATACGAGCCCCCGTAAGCCTTGCGCAGGATGATCGTGATTTTCGGGGTGGTGCAGGAGCCGTAAGCAAACAGCATTTTCGCGCCATGGCGAATGATGCCGCCACGCTCCTGCTCGACGCCGGGCAGGAAACCGGGAACATCGACCAGGGTCACGACCGGTACGTTGAAAACGTTGCAGGTGCGCACGAAACGCGCCACCTTGTCGGCGGCATTGAGGTCGAGGGCCCCGGCCATGACCATTGGCTGGTTGGCGACCAGGCCGACGACGACGCCGCTGATGCGCGCGAAGCCGACAATGATGTTGCGGGCAAAGCCCGCATGGACTTCGAGCAGCTCGCCACTGTCCACCAGACGGCGAATGACGGCGTACATGTCGAGCGGTTCCGACGGGCTATCCGGGATGCAGTCGTTGATACCCGGGTCTTCCATCTCCTCGATCGGCACCGACAGGTCGTGCGGCGGGTCCTCGGTATTGTTGGACGGCAGGTAGGAGAGCAGTTGCTTGACCACGCCGATGGCGTGCTGGTCATCGTCGGCAATGAAGTGGGCATTGCCACTGATCGTGGCGTGCATCTCGGCACCGCCGACTTCGGCCATCGTCGTCGCGCGTCCGGTCACTGCTTTGATGACCTGCGGACCGGTCAGGAACATGTGCGCGTTTTCGCGAGTCATGATCACGAAATCCATCAGCGCCGGCGAGTACGCCGCGCCACCCGCACAGGGACCACAGATCACCGCGATCTGCGGCACGACGCCGGAGAGCAGCACGTTCGAGTAGAAGACGTCGCCGTAGCCGGAGAGTGCATCGACACCTTCCTGAATACGCGCGCCGCCTGAATCCTTGAAGGCCACCACCGGTACGCCGTTTTTGAGGGCGTGGCGCATGGTACGGTTGATTTTTCTGGCCTGCATCTTGCCAAGCGTTCCAGCGACGACACTGAAATCCTGGCTGAAAGCGGCGACCTGCATGTCACCAACGTAGCCGGTTCCGCAGACTACGCCGTCGGCGGGTAGCGTTTTCTCCGCCATGCCGAAGTTGGTGGCACTGTGCGAGGCATGCAGGCCGAGTTCCTGAAACGTTCCCTCGACAAAGAGGGTTCCAAGGCGTTCGCGAGCCGACAGCAAACCCTTGGCGTGCAGCGCTTCCAACTTCTCTGGGCTGACGTTTTCCGCCAGCTGTGTGCGCTTGCTGCGCAGCTTGTCTATTAATTCCGGTCGTATCGTCATCTGGAATCCTAACGGGTGGCTAAGTTTGAACTGTTGGAACGAACTCGCAGCAGCGGGGCTGGCGACTTTCCGGCAGCGTAGTATCCACACTTTTGTAGGTGCTGGCTAGTGGTTGTGAAAATCATTCGCAAAGCACCCCCCAACCGGAAAGATTGCCTCCCGGGAGCGGCTCGCGCTGGCTGCAGCAGGTCGTCGTTGGCCCGGCCGAAAGTGCCGATCGGCGGGGTCGTGCCTGTGCTGGCAGGAAAAAAACCGAGAGCTGGAGGTTTGCGCGTCGCGCGGGGAAGCGGGGGCATCGCACGCGTAGTCGGCGTACAATTCGCCGTGGCCGGCCCTGGCCTTGCCGGGCGGGGTTGGACGGGCAAACGTATTGCGCTGCTAAGACGCAAAAAAAGCCCTGAATAATCAGAGCTTCTGTTGTTTAAGACTGGTGCCCAAGAGAGGAATCGAACCTCCACGGTGTTGCCACCACTAGGACCTGAACCTAGCGCGTCTACCAATTTCGCCACCTGGGCATTTCCAGAGAGGCCGAATTCTATAGGAACAAGAGTAAATGTCAATAAGCAAATTGTCTGCAATTCGACGCGCGGATCCCTATCTTGAGCGCGAGCTGAAGACCTATGAACAGCCCTTGCCGTCGCGTGAGTACATCCTGCAGCTCCTCGAGCAGGAGGGCAAGCCGGTGAGTTTCGACGCGCTGTGCGTCTTGCTCGACATTCGCAAACACGAGCTGGAGCTCCTGCAGCGCCGCTTGCGGGCGATGGAGCGCGAAGCACAGCTGCTGCGTAACCGCAAGGGCTCGTTCATTCTGCCCGAACGCGCCAGCCTGATTGCCGGCCGTATCGAGGGACATCCGGATGGTTACGGCTTCCTGGTTCCCGACGATGCCGGCGAGGACCTGTTTCTCGAAGCCAGGCAGATGTCCAAGGTGCTGCATGGCGACCGTGCCCTGGTGCGTGTCGTCGGTGTCGATCGCAGGGGGCGCCGCGAAGGCGTGATCGTTGAAGTTCTCGAACGGGCGAACAGCAGGGTCGTTGGCCGGGTGCTGGTCGAGCACGGGATTACCCTGGTCGTTCCCGAGAATCGGCGCATCAACCAGGACATTCTGGTGACGCCGGACAGCAGGAGCGGCGTACGCACGGGCGAGGTGGTTACCGTCGAGATCATCGAGCAACCGGATCGCCATTCGAAGCCGATCGGACGCATCGTCGAAGTGCTCGGCAACTACGCCGATCCGGGCATGGAGATAGAAATCGCTTTGCGCAAGCACGAGTTGCCTTTCGAGTTCTCCAGTGGTGCCCTTGCAGAGGCGGCGGCGCTGCCGGACGTGCTCCGGCCCTCCGACGGCGAAGGAAGAAGGGATCTGCGCGTGCTGCCTCTGGTCACCATCGATGGTGAGACGGCAAGAGATTTCGACGATGCGGTTTTCGCCGAACGCAAGGGCGCTGGCTGGCGGCTGGTGGTGGCAATTGCCGACGTCAGCCACTATGTGCGGCCAGGGACAGCGCTCGATCGTGAGGCGAGCGAGCGCGGCAATTCGGTCTATTTTCCGCGCCGGGTGATTCCGATGCTGCCGGAAAAACTTTCGAATGGCCTGTGTTCGCTGAAT
>Ga0209573_1000639_pt1 | contig 68581 bp, 67 predicted proteins | sample TNRBio252014_DNA_FD_185870 | JGI IMG/M metagenome (GOLD analysis project Ga0209573, IMG submission 185870) | Wastewater treatment Type I Accumulibacter community from EBPR Bioreactor in Madison, WI, USA - TNR Reactor_6/25/2014_ DNA (SPAdes)... | ecosystem: Engineered > Bioreactor > EBPR >...
CAGGGATAGTTCGATGAACGACGGATGATGATGGCAGGTGGTGGTTCTCCACCCCCTGCCACCATCCGGAGTTCCTCATGCCTGAAAAAACCTTACCCCAAGATTTGCACATGTCATAGAATAAGGGTTTGAGCCTCGCGCTCTCGCACTCTTGCACCCTTCGAGCCACCATGGTTGATCGCCGGTCAAACCGGATCTTAACCACCGACTGAGTAAAAGACAAAGGGCCATTCCACGAATTTCCTCGACGGATCGGTAACCATTGCCGATGGAGGCCGTATCAGCCCCCCGAACGCCTTCAACGGGACGTTCCTACTTAGCTGATGCGCCACCTTCCTCTCCGTTCGATCGTCCTTGTCGCACTTACCTCCACCTTGGCAAGCCACGCCCAGACCCTGCGCTACGACTGGCTGAACCAACCCTGTGTGGACAACCTGAACTGCGGCAACGGCTGTTCCGCCTGCAACCTGCCCGCCGATGCGCCGGCCAACTTCTTCGGCATGGGGGTGCAATGGGTTGGCGTGAGCGTGTGCCCGCACCCGGTGACCGTGGCTGATAACGCGGTTTACACCAACGGTTGGCCCTTGGAACCACAAGCCACAGCATACGCGGGTGTTTCGACCTCCACCCTGGAGAACATCCACATCGATAGCCTCATCATCCGTCACCGTCGTTCCACCGATGGTCCACAGCGTCTACGTGTACAATTCAGCGGGAATGTGACGCAGGTGCCGGAGGTCATCGGCGATGTGCCCGTCACCGAGACCTTTTCCGAATCGGTCTTCACCAACATCGGTTGCCTCGATCTGGTCGAGGGGACCGACTACCGGAACTTCATCCTACGCATGCAGGCCTACCAAGGCGGTGCAGGCGACTGGCAGGTGGATGCCATGCGCATCGTAGCCACGCCATGCAATGCGGGCCAGGTGGGTATCGCCGAGGACTTCCAACGCGACATCCAGGAAGGCACCAGGACCGTGGTGGATGTGCTGGGACGGCCGGTGAGCGGGCAACTGGCACCAGGCGTGTACATCGGAGGCCGCAAACGGGTGCAGGTCTTTTGATCGCGTAAGACGAACCTACGGGTGCTGTGTAATACCCTTTCGCACCATTTGCGTTCATCAGTCCGACGAGTGACCGTTCGGCTCGGATCAACCGAATGGTGATCGGCCGGGAGCACCGTTACACGGTGCTTTTTGCTGATGCGCGTGGATGGAACTGGAGGATGTTGCTACGCAGGTACTCGCGGTCCAGGTGGGTGTAGATCTCGGTGGTGGTGATGCTGGCATGGCCCAGCATCTCCTGCACGGCCCGCAGGTCGGCGCCGCCTTCCACGAGGTGGGTCGCGAACGAATGCCGGAAGGTGTGCGGACTGATCGTCTTCTTGATCCCGGCGGCCACCGTCAAGCGCTTCACGAGGTTGAAGACCGCCATGCGGCTGAGGGGACCACCACGCGCGTTGAGGAAAACGGTATCACCACTGCGGGGTTTGATCGGAAGCCGCGCTCGCTCGTGCTGGATATAACCGTTGATCCGTTCCATGGCCACCGGCCCCACCGGCACCAACCGCTCCTTGTTCCCTTTGCCCACCACGCGCAGGTAGCCTTCGTTGAAGTGCAGCCAGGAGAGGCGCAATCCGGTGAGTTCGCTCACGCGCAGCCCGCAGCTGTACAACGTTTCGAGCATCGCGCGGTCGCGTTCGGCCAGGCGCGCGCTCAGGTCGATCGCCGCGATCATCGCATCGATCTCGGCCACCGAGAGGAATACCGGCAACTTACGCGCCAATCGTGGCCCTTCGAGCAGTTCGGTCGGATCCTCGGTGATCCGCTTGTCGCGGAGCAGGGACCGGTAGAACACGCGCAGGGCGCTCAGGTACCGGGCCTGGCTACTGGCCTTGGTGCCGGCTTTGGCCTTCGCCGTGATGTAGGCCTGCAGGTGGTGCAACCGGATCCCGGTAGGCGATAGGGGAGGCTGCTGCGCCTCGGCGAAGGCTCGGAGTCCTCTCACATCGCGCATGTACGCATCCACGGTCCGATCGCTCAGGGAGCGTTCCAGCTTCAGGTGCATGCGTAGATCGGTCAGGGCCTCATCCCATCGCATGGTGCGAAGGTGGTGGCACAGGACCGGTGGCGTTCAGGATCCCTCGTGGTTCTGCCAACGGCGGTATGTTCAACGAAGTGTGCAACTTCGCGGCATGCGCATCCTGCTGATCAACGGCCCCAACCTGGATCTGCTGGGCAGCCGCGAGCCGCACCACTATGGGGACCGTCGTTTCGAGGACTACATGGAAGAGCTCCGGGCGGCGTATCCCACCGTGGAACTTGCGTACTTCCAGTCCAATGATGAAGGGGCCATCGTGCAGGTGCTGCGCGATCGTTGTGCTGCTTTGGACGGCATCATCCTGAACGCGGGCGGTTACTCGCATACCAGCGTGGCCATCCGCGACACGATCGTGGTGCTGGGCAAGCCCGTGGTGGAGGTCCACATCAGCAACATCCATGCGCGCGAACCCTTCCGCCACCACACCATCACAGGTGCGGTGTGCGCAGGCATCATCACCGGCTTCGGCCTGGAGGGCTACCGGTTGGCGATGGATCACTTGGTGCGCCGCACGTAGCGGAAGGCATCCATATCCAACTGGGTGAAGCGGCGGTGCTGCAGGATGAAGCGGTCGAAAGCGATGCTGCGGTGGTAGATCCCGGTGAGGTCCGGAGCCTGCTCCGATCGCATCAGGGCACGGCGCTGCCGCAGCACGTGAGGTAGCCGCTGGTAGAAGTGGAAGTGTGCGCGGATCACCTCCCACGTGTGGCGCCCGTTCCCCTCCAGCAGGAATTTGATCCCGGCGAAACCGTCCAGGACCATGCGCCGGAAGAGCCACCACCACGCCCAGCTGTTGTGCAGGTTCTTCATGAGCACGATCAAACTGTTGCGGAAGTTGAGGTAGGTCTTGCGTGGGGAGCGATAGTCCAGCGAACCGCCCCCCACGTGGTACACCACGGCCTTGCTGGTGTAGCCAATGGTCCAGCCGGTGCGCCGCAGCCTCCAGCATAGATCGATCTCCTCCATGTGGGCGAAGAGCGCAGCGTCGAAACCACCGGCTTGCCGGAAGGCATCCGCACGGATGAGCAGGCAAGCACCCGTGGCCCAGAACACCTCGCGCTCATCATCATACTGCCCCTGGTCGGTTTCGGTGAGTTCGAAGATGCGCCCCCGGCAGAAGGGGTATCCGTTGCGATCAATGAAGCCACCTGCCGCACCGGCGTGCTCGAACTTCTCCGGTTCGCGCAGGGAACGCACCTTGGGCTGACAGGCAGCCATGCGTGGGTCGCGGTCCAAGTATGCGTTCAGCGTTTCCAACCAGCCTGGTGTCACCTCCACATCGGAGTTCAGCAGCAGGTAACGATCGGCCTGCACCTGCTCCAGGGCGGCGTTGTATCCACCGGCGAAGCCCAGGTTGGTGGGCAATTGGATCAGGCGCACGGTAGGATGTGCGCGGCGCAGCCAGGCCACGGTATCGTCCGTGCTGGCATTGTCCGCCACGATCACCTCCGCACCGGGACTATGCTCGATCACACCGGACAGGAATCGTTCCAACCAGGAACGGCCGTTCCAGTTCAATATGACGATGGCGGTGTGCATCCGGGACCGGGCAGGCGGCAAAGATGCGGCTTGGCCCGTACCCGGCTCAGCGCGGGTCGTTGAAGTATTCCATCACCCGGTCGCTTTCCAGCGTGCCCGGTTGCACGGTCTGCACCCCCGGCATGGCCACGTTGCGCTGGTGCAGGATGTTGTTCCACTGGGGGTTGTTCATCTCTCCGGGCACCTCGCTGTGCAGCAATTGCATGCAATAGTTGGCCATTTCGGGCTGGTAGAAGACGAAGCGGCGATTGGTGAAATGCCCGGCCCTGTAATAATGCCAGATGGTGTAGGGCAGGGTGCCCATCTCGTTGAACCGGTCCATCATGGTATTGGGTGGCCCGTATTTGAGGTACACCCGCCCACGGTCCGTCTCGTAGCCCTTGAGCACCCTGCAACCGAAGAGCTTGTTCACCTTGATCACCTCTTGGCGGTAGGCGTTCCACGCTTGTTCAGGATCGGCGCTGCGGTTGGCCCAGAAGCTGTAGAAGAACCGTTTCATCAGGTCCACGTCCCGGTCCTTGTACCGGTCGTCGATGATCTTGGCCTCGAGCGGGTCGGCGATGGGCCGCAGGCTGGCGATGTGCTCCACCAGGGTGTCGCGGTTGGCGAAGGCGTTGGCGAACTTGCCTTCCAGGTCCAGCCGATCCATGGCCTGCAGGTCGTAGTTGTAGCGTACCGGATTGTTGCGTTGGAAGAACTGCTCTTTGCGGGCGATCAGTTGGCCGGTGCGGTCCCGCGCTTCCACGGCCAGCACGTAGTTCCCCGAAGGCAGCTCGCCGATGTCGAACTCGGCGATCACCGGCTCCACCGGTCGGGCCTTGGCGCGGATGCTCCGTTTGTAGGGTCCAAAGACCGTCTTTGACTCAAAGCCCTCGATCTGGTACGTGAGCAGGTACAGGCTGTCCACGCCCAAGGTCTTGCCGGTGCCATGGACCTCCGCATAGAAGTTCAGTTGCTTGATCGCAGCGGGCAGGTAGTCCATGAGCAACGGCACGGCGGTATAACCGTATTTGCTGCGTTCCCCTTCCACTGCGGGTACGATCCGCTCGCAAAGCAGGATGTCGGTGATGGAGATCCCCGGTGGCAGGGTGGCCACCACCAAGGGTGCGCGGTAGCGCATCACGGCCGTATCGCTGGTGGTCAGGTCCACGGCGTCGATGGCCAGGTCGTAATAACCGGGCGCAAGGGCGAAGAACTCCTGATGGAGCATGTCGTGCGGCAGGCTGTCCATGGCCTCGGACCCGCTCACCACGGTCTTTCCGAAGTCGATGATGGCGCCATCGCGCTCCACCAGGGTGGTCACCTCGATCCGGCCCTGGGTGGTGGTGGATCCGTTACCCTGCGCTCCGAAGGTACCGGCCAGGAAGGCCATGTTCACCTCCACCAATGGGTCTCCAGCGGGGGTGTAGAAGGTGCGTGGTTCCACCACCACCTGTAGCTGTGCCTTCACGGGGCGGTAGGGCCAGGCGGCAAGGAGCAGGAGCAGGGGAGCGATGGCGGTCCGCATACCCCAAAGGTAGGGACCGCACAAGGGCGGCGTTATACCGTTGCCTGGGCAAAAGGCACCGCGTTGCGGAGGAGGGGTCAACCTCACTCCACCACCACGCGCTCGTGGCACACCCCATCGGGGCTGGTGAACTTGATCACGTAGGTGCCGGGGGTGGCGGTGTGCGGGGCTTTCACCGATAACGAAAAGGTCCATTCGCCAACGGTGTCCGGGGCGAAGCGGAATCGAATGTTGTAAGGTGCAAGGGGCCCCACGGTATCCTCGATGAGCATGGCCACCTGCGATACCTGGTTCTCCCATACGGCCTCGCGCATGAAGAAGCCCCATTTGAGGGTCTGGGTACCGGAGGGCCTGGTAAGGGTCATGAGCAGTTGCAACGAGTCGTCGGCGTAGGGATTGAGGTCGTGCAGGGGATCCACCATGCCCGGTGTTGCCGGTCCTTCCGGTCCATTCGAATAGTAGTGCGTGAAGAAGCTATCGATGGCCGCTTGGTACACGGGTGGTAGTTCCAGGCCCAGTTCCAGTTTCTCCCAGCGCGGCACCTGCACGGTGGCATCGACCACGCTGGTATCGGCGGCGGGGCTTATGAGCACGAGCGCGGCGGGGTCGCCGAAGCCCTCGCCGATGTAGGCATGGAACTGGCCGATCCCGATGAAGCCGCCGGCATGGAAGCCTTCGGTAAGGTGTACAGCGGTTCCGGAGACGAACTCGGCGTGTGCTTCGTTCGTGATCCACATCGGTGGCTCAGGTTCGTGCGGGCAGCGGATCCCGGGCGAGGTCGTAGTATGATGGAGACCGGAATTCCAGGTGTTGCCCGGCACGATCACCGGCGGGGTGGGGAATTGGGCCTGGCCCAGCATGGTCATGCCCTGTAGGGCAAGGGAACCAAAAAGCCCGGCACGCCATACACGGTGGTCCTTCGACACGTTCTTTCGGGAGGGGATCACCTTGGATCGATCCGGATGAGTTTGCCGGATGGCACTTTGCAAGCCGGTATAGCGTGCGGTGGCCGTCCACGATCCGCGCGGCCGCAACCGGTTCGGGGGCTCCGTGCTGCGGGCCGGTGCGAGCCGGGCAGCGGCTTGGATCGTGGGCGCCTTCTGGCTCCACCTTTTGGCGAAACAAAAGGTGGTAAAAGACTTGCTGCGCTTCCACAGGAGCCTTGCCACCTGGTACGTGGACCGTCCAAAAGTGGGTCGGGGGGCCATCACTTCCCGGTGTTGAGTTCGACGATGCACTGTTCAGCCAGTTGCAGCCTCTCCTCGAGTTGCAGGATGTACAAGGCCTGTTCCTCCAGTGCCCGTAGCATGCGCACTTGCAGGTCGCCCAGTTCAACACCGCCTTTCGCCTCCACCTCGGCGGCGCTCGGTATGCCCGGCAGGTGGCTTTCCTTGCTGATGAACTTGCGGAACGCATTGATCGGAAGCAACGCATAGTTCGGTTGGAAGACATGGTCCGGGAAGTCGCCGGTCTTGACCAATACATCCCGGCAGGCTATCCCACCGTCAACGAAGAGGCGGTAGTAGCCAAAGGCGCCGATGGTCGGCTCACCGATCACCAAGCGGCTCGTGACCGATACCCGATCGTAGTTGAAGGACATGGCGGGCTGCGGATCGTTGAAGTCGCCAAGGAGATGCCCCGTTCCCGCGGTGTCGATGGCGAGGCCCCACGCCGCCTGATCGTTCCGCGCCCAAAGGCAGATCCCGACCGGGTCGCTGGCCGTGCTGATGATGGAACCATGGGGCGAATGCAGGAGCAGATCGCCCTGTACATGCAAGGTGGTCTGGGGTGCGGTAACACCGATGCCGATCTTACCGGTGGTGGTGATCCGCATCATCCGCGCCATCCGCGGTCAATGCATCCGATCTCCAACCCCAGCACGCAGAACGGCCCCTCTTCCGAAGGGCCGTTCCAACCTGTTGTCGTTGACCTCACTCCGTGGCAGGCGGAAGCTCCTTGCCATCATCGGCCTTGGAGGTCTTCTTCTTGCCCTTGGTCACCTTGATCTGTAGATCGGTCTTCTCCTTGTTCAATCCGATGGCGATCTTGTCGCCTTCCTCCACGCCCTGGTTGATGATCTCCTCGGCCATGGGGTCCTCGATGAACTTCTGGATCGCGCGTTTCAATGGACGTGCACCGAATTTCTCGTCATAGCCCTTCTCGCCCAGGAAGTCCTTGGCCTCGTCGGTGAGTTTCAGGTCGTAACCCAGCTCGGCGATGCGCTTGTACAGGTGGCCCAGCTCGATGTCGATGATCTTGTGGATGTCCTCCCGCTTCAGCGAGTTGAACATGATGATATCGTCGATGCGGTTGAGGAACTCGGGGGCGAAGGCTTTTTTCAGCGCCTTTTCAATGATCCCGCGGTTGCTGTCCTCCTGTCCGGCCGACTTGGCCGCGGTGCCGAAGCCCACGCCCTTGCCATAATCGCTCAGGTCGCGCGCCCCGATGTTCGAGGTCATGATGATGATCGCGTTCTTGAAATCGATGTGGCGTCCCAGGCTGTCGGTCATCTTGCCATCGTCCAGTGCCTGTAGCAGCAGGTTGAACACATCGGGGTGGGCTTTTTCGATCTCGTCCAGCAGGATGATGGAGTAGGGGCGGCGGCGCACTTTCTCGGTAAGCTGTCCACCTTCCTCGTAGCCCACATAACCCGGAGGCGCACCGATCAGGCGGCTCACGGAGAACTTCTCCATGTACTCGCTCATGTCGATACGGATCAGGGCATCCTCGGTATCGAAGAGGTACCGCGCCAGTTCCTTGGCCAACTGCGTCTTACCCACGCCGGTGGGGCCCAGGAAGATGAACGAACCGATGGGGCGGTTGGGGTCCTTCAGGCCGGCGCGGTTGCGTTGGATGGCCTTCACCACCTTGGCCACGGCCTCTTCCTGGCCGATCACCTTGCCCGTCATCTCCTCCTTCATGCGGCGCAGCTTGCCGCTTTCCTTCTCGGCGATGCGCGTCACGGGGATGCCGCTCATCATGGCCACCACTTCGGCCACGTTCTCCTCGGTCACGGTGGTGCGGTTGTTCTTGCTCTCTTCTTCCCAGGCCTTCTTCGCCTTGTCGAGCTCTTCCAGCAACTGCCGCTCGCGGTCGCGCAGTTTGGCGGCCTCTTCGTACCGCTGGCTGCGCACCACCTTGTTCTTCTCCTCCTTGATGTCCTCGATCTTCTGTTCCACTTCGAGGATGGCCTTTGGCACCACGATGTTGCTGATGTGGACCCGACTGCCGGCCTCGTCCAGCGCATCGATGGCCTTGTCGGGCAGGTGGCGGTCGGTGATGTAACGGTTGGTCAGTTTCACGCAGGCCTCCACCGCCTCGGAGGTGAAATTCACGTTGTGGTGATCCTCGTACTTCTCCTTGATGTTGTTGAGGATCTGGATGGTCTCATCCACGGAGGTGGGCTCCACGAGCACCTTCTGGAAGCGGCGCTCCAAGGCACCGTCCTTCTCGATGTACTGGCGGTATTCATCGAGGGTGGTGGCCCCGATGCATTGGATCTCGCCACGCGCGAGGGCGGGCTTGAACATGTTGCTGGCATCGAGGCTGCCGCTGGCGCCGCCGGCCCCCACGATGGTATGGATCTCGTCGATGAAGAGGATCACGTCGGGGCTGTTCTCCAGCTCGTTCATCACCGCCTTCATGCGCTCCTCGAACTGGCCGCGGTATTTGGTGCCCGCCACCAGTGAAGCAATGTCCAGTGCCACGATGCGCTTGTTGAAGAGCACACGGCTCACCTTGCGCTGGATGATGCGCAGGGCCAGACCCTCTGCAATGGCGCTCTTGCCCACGCCGGGTTCACCGATCAGCACGGGGTTGTTCTTCTTGCGACGTGAGAGGATCTGGCTCACGCGTTCGATCTCCTTCTCCCGGCCCACGATGGGATCCAGCTTGCCGTCCTCGGCCAGTTTGGTAAGATCCCGGCCGAAATTGTCCAATACCGGGGTCTTGCTCTTGCTGTCGCCTTGCTTGCGTTGGCCGCCACCGCCACCACCCTGGAAGCCGCTGCTCTCCTCATCGTCGTCATCGGCGCTCTGGGGGCCTTGGGCCTTGGGCGGCTTGCTCGTGAAGGGGCCGTCACCCGTGCCACCGTCGGCCAGGATGGCATCCAACTCGTGTTTCACGCTCTCGTAATCCACTTTGAACTTGTGGAGGGTACGGGTGGCCAGGTTATCCTCGTCCTTCAGGATGCTGAGCAGCAGGTGTTCCGTGTCGATGTTCGGGCTTTTGAAGAGCTTGGCCTCGAGGAAGGTGATCTTCAGCATCTTCTCGGCCTGCTTGATCAGCGTGATCTTGTCCTTGTCGGGCGGGCGCATGGCACTGGCGGGCTCCATGGAACCTTCCACCATCCGGCGCAGTTCCTCGATGTCCACCTCCAGGCGCTGGAGGATGCGGATGGCATTCCCCTCGCCCTCGCGGATCAGACCCAGCAGGATGTGTTCGATGCCGATGTAATTGTGTCCCAGTCGCAAGGCCTCCTCGCGCGAGTAGGTGATCACGTCGCGTACCCGGGGTGAGAATTTGGCGTCCATTCAGGTTGGTTTCTGCTTGTGGAGCGAGTGGTCGAAGGGTGCTGTGTTACCGAGCGAAATTAGCCCTCCGGACCGAGGGGGCAAGCTATTCAACGGGGCAACGGCGCTCTTGTTCCAAGGAAGCGCAATTATCCACACGCAAATGTCGGTTTGTGGATAAATCCGGGGTGTTGTCCGGTGCGATCGAAGTACCTTCGGGCTCCCATTTCCAAGGGCCTGTTCACAAGGACCGGGCCAATGTGACGAACTGACAGCTATGGCAGAAGGAGAGAAGATCATTCCGATCAACATCGAGAACGAAATGAAGACCGCCTACATCGATTATTCGATGTCGGTGATCGTGAGCCGGGCCCTCCCGGATGTGCGCGATGGGCTCAAGCCCGTACACCGCCGGGTGCTCTTCGGTATGCAGGACCTGGGGGTTTTGAGCAACCGCCCGTACAAGAAAAGCGCCCGTATCGTAGGGGAGGTGCTGGGTAAATACCACCCGCACGGCGACGGCAGCGTGTACGATGCCATGGTGCGCATGGCCCAGGAGTGGAGCCTGCGCTACCCGCTGGTGGACGGCCAGGGGAACTTCGGCAGCCTGGATGGCGACAGCCCGGCGGCCATGCGATACACCGAGGCCCGGTTCAAGAAGATCGCCGAAGAGGTGCTGGCCGACCTGGACAAGGAGACCGTGGACATGCGGCCCAACTTCGACGACACGCTGGAGGAACCCAGCGTGATGCCCACCAGGATCCCGCAGCTGCTGGTGAACGGCGCAGCGGGCATCGCCGTGGGCATGGCCACCAACATGCCGCCACACAACCTGAGCGAGGTGTGCGATGGCATCGTGGCCTACATCCAGGACAAGGACATCACCACCGAAGGGCTGATGCAGCATATCAAAGGGCCGGACTTCCCCACGGGAGGCGTGATCCTGGGCAATGCGGGGATCAAGGAGGCCTACGAGACCGGCCGTGGCCGTGTGGTGCTGCGTGCAGCCTGCCACATCGAAGAGGACAACAGAACGGGCCGCGAGACCATCATCTGCACCGAGATCCCGTACCAGACCAACAAGGCCGTGCAGCTCGTGAAGGGCGTGGCCGAACTGGTGAACGAGAAGAAGATCGAAGGCATCAGCGACGTCAACGACTACAGCGACCGCACCGGCATCCGCATCGCCTACGATGTGAAGCGGGAGGCCATGGGCAGCGTGGTGTTGAACCAGTTGTATAAGTACAGTGCGTTGCAGACCAGCTTCAGCGTGAACAACATCGCGTTGGTGGCCGGCCGCCCGATGCTGCTGGGCCTGAAGCCCATGATCCAGCACTTCGTGGACCATCGGATGGACGTGGTGATCCGCCGCACGAAGTTCGATCTGCGCAAGGCCGAGGAAAGGGCCCACATCCTGGAGGGCCTGTTGATCGCGCTCGACCACCTCGACGCCGTGATCGCCCTGATCCGTGCCAGCCAGACACCGGACGAGGCCAAGGACGGGTTGATGGCCCAGTTCGGCCTGAGCGAGATCCAGGCCAAGGCCATCCTGGACATGCGCCTACAGCGCCTCACTGGCCTGGAACGCGACAAGATCCGTGAGGAGCATGCCGAGTTGATGAAGACCATCAACTACCTGAAGCAGGTATTGGCGGACGAAGGCTTGCGCTACAGGATCATCACCGACGAGACCCTGGAGGTGAAGGAGAAGTACGGCGACAAGCGGCGCACCCGGATCATCGAGGCCCGTGGCGACATGCGCATGGAGGACCTCATCGCCGACGAAGCCGTGGTGGTCACCATCAGCCACCTGGGCTACATCAAGCGCACCGCCCTCACCGAATTCCGGACCCAGGGCCGGGGCGGGGTGGGTAGCAAGGGCAGCACCACCCGCGACGAGGACTTCCTGGAGCACCTCTTCGTGGCCACCAACCACAACTACCTGCTCATCTTCACCCAGAGCGGCAAGGTGTTCTGGATGCGCGTGTTCGACATCCCCGAAGGCAATCGACAGAGCAAGGGCCGGGCCATCCAGAACCTGGTGCAGCTCGAAGGCGGGGACAAAGTGGTGGCCTACCTCAATGTGGACGACCTCACCAGCGAGGACTACGTGAACAACCACTTCGTGGTGCTCTGTACCAAGAAGGGCATCATCAAGAAGACCACGTTGGAGGCCTACAGTCGGCCGCGCGCCAATGGCATCATCGCCGTAGGGATCCGCGAGGGCGATGAACTGCTGGAGGCCAAGCTCACCACGGGCAACAGCCACATCATCCTGGCCAGCAGCGATGGCCGTGCCGTACACTTCGAGGAGAACGATGTGCGACCCATGGGGCGCAGCGCCAGCGGGGTGCGTGGCATGAACCTCGAAGGTGGATCCAACGACAACGAAGTGATCGGTATGATCGCCGTGGACAACAGCGAACTGGCCACCCGCCAGATCCTGGTGGTGAGCGAGAACGGTTACGGCAAACGCTCGGCCATCATGGACGATAAGGGCGAATACGAATACCGCCTGGTAAGCCGTGGCAGCAAGGGGGTGAAGACCATCCAGGTCACCGAGAAGACCGGTGCCTTGGTGGCCATCAAGGCCGTGAAAGAAGGCGACCAGTTGATGATCATCAACCGCAGCGGCATGACCATCCGCATGGGCCTCGATGAATTGCGGGTGTTGGGCCGGGCCACCCAAGGGGTTCGCCTGATCGAACTGCGCGGCAAGGACCAGATCGCCGCGGTGGCCAAGGTGGACAGTGAGCTGAACGAGGAGGGGGACGACCAGGCGGACACCGCCGAGGACGGCCCAGGGACCGAAGGAGAAGCCCCCGAAGCCGAGGATGGCACGGATGTGGATAATGCATAGGACAAGAAGAGAACCGAACGAATGAAAAACGTACTACTGACCGGAGCGCTGCTCGCGGGCTTGGGGCTCCAAGCCCAGAATGCCAACGTGGTGAGCGCCTACAACTACATGCAGGATGGCAACCTGGCCAAGGCGGTGGAATACATCGAACCGGCCATAGCGGACGCCAAGACCGGCGCGGCGGAGAAGACCTGGCGCTACCGTGGCGACATCTATCGCTTGATCGCCATGGGTGAGGATGCGGCCCTGAAGGGCCAGTTCCCCGATGCGCTGGACAAGGCGGTGGAGAGCTACCTGAAAGCAACGGAACTGGATACCAAGGGGAGCTACAAGACCGAGAATGTGCGGGCCTTGGGCGCCTTGCAGGGCGTATCGTTGAACACCGGCAACGAAGCATTCACCGCCAAGAACTACGATGCCGCGATCGCCAACTATAGCCGCTCGGAACGGATCGCGAAAGCCTTTGGCCAGGTGGACACCAACGCCATCTTCAACTCGGCCCTGGCCTATGAATCGAAGGGCGACGCCACCAATGCCATTGCCCGCTACAGGGAAGCGATCGCCGCCGGGTACAACAAGGCCGAGGTGTACCGGTACATCGCCAGCCTTCAGCGCAAGGCCGAGGACCTGAACGGGGCCATCACGACCATTGGGGAGGGCCGGGTGAAATTCCCCGACGACAAGGACCTGATCCTGGACGAGATGAGTTACCTGCTGGCCGCCGACCGGAGCGCGGAGGCCGAGGAAAGCGTGAAACTGGGCTTGTCAAAGGACCCGAACAACGCCATCCTGTGGTCGATCCTGGCCAGCCTGTACGACAAGAGGGCCTCGGACGCCAAGGAGGAACCGGCCATGCTGGAATGGTATGGCAAGGCGGAAGAAGCCTACAAGAAGAGCATCGAACTGGACCCGAAGTTCTTCGACAGTTACTTCAACATCGGGGTGCTGTACAACAACCGCGCGGCCTTCGAATACGAGAAGTGCAACAAGCTCAAGAGCGATACGGAATATACCAAGTGCAAGACCGTGGCCGACGGGATCTACGTGAAAGCGGTGCCGTACTTCGAGCAGGCCCATGCGCTGAAGGCGGATGACGCCCAGACCATCCAACAATTGATGAAGCTCTACGCCAAGAACGGCGACCAGGAGAAATACGAAAAGATGAAGGCCTTGCTGAAGTAGAGGCCGAACGGATCATCGAGGAACGAGCCGGGCGTAAGTCCGGCTTGTTCGGTTTTCATCGGGAGGATCAAAGCGATCCCGAACCGAAGAGCGGCGACAAGGAGATGGTGGTAAGGAACGACCTGGGAGGTAGGGCTGGTGTCGACGTGGAAGAGGTCGGTAGCACTGAAGCCGCTGGAATTCACCCCAATACAACTTTACATAATATAAATTATGCGACACATCCGTTTGTTGGACCCCAACCGCTGCCCGTCGCTGTTGACCCTGAACAAGCAACCTATTCGAGAGGTTTGCACCGTTGACCCCACGCCCATGAAAAGCATCGAGTTCGACGCCGTCAACCCACCACGGGATCCCGCCAGCGCGATCACCGAACACACCCTGTACAGCGTCCTGCTCGGTAATGGGCACCTGTGCAACTTCACCTCGGACCGGCACGCGGCGCAGTTCAGTGCGTCCATCCCGCAACAGCTCGTTCAGCGTCTAGAAGATGTCGTCCTCGGTGCTGATGGTGAAGCCCATGGCCCGCAGCCGGTCCTCGACCGCGCCGGGGTTGTTGCCCACGATGTAGCTCACCACAAAGTGGGGGTTGCTCAGGAGCTGGTCGCGAAGTGTCTTCAGCGTCATGGAAGGGAGGGGTCAAGGAAAGGGCGCGGCGGATGGGCCGCCGCGCCCTTGTCCGTTCATGTTCAGGCCGCGTTCGCGCCCACCAGCAGGGTGATGCTGGCCGTTGTGTTGGCATTCACCACCACGGTAAGGGCGGTGAACTCGTTGAAGCCGAGCGGTTCGGCAACGAAGCGCAGCGTTTGGCGCGTGGCGATGAACTGCGTGTTGCGCAGTTCGGCGGTCAGGTTGATGGGCTGCCGGTAGTACCGGTTGTCCGGTCCAGCGGCATGCCACAATGGGCACGTTATCGAACTGCACCGCGTTGCTCACGATGTAGTTGATTCCATTCACGCTGACCGGCGAGCTGGCGAAGGTGCTGGTAACACCAGCCACCGAACCACCGCTTCCGAGGGAAGTGGCCTTCTGCCAAGGCACGGCCGGGTTCACAGCCCCCTCCACCAGGCCCCAGGGGTCGCCGACCACATAAGTGAGGGCACCGGCCGTGGCGTTCACCAGGTTGAAGGTGATGCTGGAAAGCGGTGAGTTCGTGCCCTGGGGACCGGGCATGTTGGCAATGGCCCCACCGTTGGAGATGGGCACCTGGTTCACGCGCACCACGGTGCTCACCGCGTTCACGTCACGGGCTTCCTTGACGGTAGCCGGTTGTTTGGAAAGGACTTGAAGGGTAGCCATGTGTTCGTTTTGGCGTTGAATGGCCGCAATGTTCAGGCGGCCCGAACGAAGCGTCAACGCAGTGGCGAACTACATAGAGGGGGCAAAGTTCGTAGGCATGTCGCGGGATGTAGGCGGTGTCTGAAATGGCGAAGCCCCCGGTGAAGGGGGCTTCGCCGTTCATGGCAGGGAATGCCTATCGGTTGCGGCGCTTGCGCTTGGTGCCCGCATGTAGTCTCGCATTCGCATCCTTCAGCGCATCAGGTGCGGTCAACAAGGGAACAGAAACGTTGCCCACATAGTCGGGGTCGCGCGTTACAATGCCATCCAAACGGCCGGTGCGGCTGGCCGCGAAGTATTGTGAGCCATCTTCAATGTCGTAGAAGCTGCTGTTGAGGGACTGGATGAAGTCCGACTTGCCCGCCGGGATCACCTCCACGTTGGCCAGCAGGTCGTGCATCATGGCCCGCACCATGTTGAGCTTGGGGCCGGGCTTTTTGGCGGACTTGTTCTTTTGCAATGCCGCAAGCACGAAGCCGAGCACCATCGGGGTCACCATCAAATGCACCCTGCGCCGGTAGCCCATGTCAAGCAGTGCCATGGCTTCAATGGGATGATCCTTTCGCACCAACAGGGCATCCATGATTATGTTGGCATCGACGAAGTAACGGGGTACGCCGTTCATGCGCTCTTCCTGCGTTTGGCCCGCTTCATGATCTCATACGCTTCGGTGTTGCGTAGGCCGTCGCCAATGCGGTCATCGGCCTGGAAGTCCTCTTCAGTGAACCAGTCCGCGAACTTTCCCGCCCACTTCGCGAAAGGGGACGGCCCATCGGCATGCGCCACGTTCCGGGCCTCAACGGCATCATCCACGGCGGCGCTCATGGACGTGCGGGTGTGCCGCCGACCAGCCTTCAGTTTCGCGATGGTCTCCGGCTTCAGCGTGAGGGATACCCTGTTCTTCATGTTCCAAAGATACGTATACGGGTATGCGCATGCTATCCCGATGGCTGCACGCCCATTTCCAGCATGATGCCCGCCAGCTTGTCCTCTATGCGTTGGTCAGGCTCCCCGGCCTCGCGAAGAGCCACCTTGCAGGCCATGGCCAGCCGGTTGTGCGCGGCGGTGACCGCGCCGTACGACACGGCCGCGTGGTACCACGCATATCCCAGCACTATGTACAGTTCCTGCACGGTCATTTCGGCCGTGAGCGCGTGGGTGGGGTGGTCAGTGAATGGCATCATTCGCCGATGGTCTGTGGGGTGAAGAACTCGTGGTAGTACGGGTTGCTACCGCTGTTGGCGATGCGGTTCACGCGGTCAATGGTGAGGTCCAGCTCGTCGATGTTGCGGATCTTCTCACGGGCGGCATCGCCAGGCGGCAGGTCTGTGGCGAACACCACCAGCTTCGGCCCCCAGGCGAGCAACTGCCGGTTGATCTCGTCGAAGCTGTGAACGATGCACACGATGTCCAGCATGAGGTGGCCACGGCTGCGGAACATGGTGGCCACACGGCTGGGCAGCTCGGCGTTGCTCTTGATGTAGTTCTTCATGTCGTCCAGCACCAGCACCCCGTTGCGCATGCCGCGCTTGGGGTGGTACACGGCCTCGAAGCGCCGTTGGTCCTCCACCACGTGCAGCAGGCTGGGGCGGCGGAAGGTGAGCATGTCCGGGCTGAACACGATGCGCTGGTCGCGGCCCTTGGGGTCCAGCTCATCGGGTTCGTAGTCGCCTTTCACGGGAAGGGCTGGCAGGCCCGCCCACGTTACGCTGGCGTCGGCCTCGTTGGCGGGTATCACCAGGGTGCGCGGGTCGGCATCGCGGTGCTTCACGATGTTCTCCTGCACCCAACGGCTTTTGCCGCTTCGGGGGCGGCCCACCACGATCAGGTAGAAGGGGTCGCGGTACTCAGTGCTCATTGATCGGGGTTGAAGTTGCTGCGGGGCTGGCCGGTGGGTCGGAAGCGTTACGGCGCTTGGCGCTCACCGCCAGCCCAGCGCAGCGTTGCGAACAGTATTTGCGACCGGTGCGGCGTACAGGCTGTCCGCACTGCGCACACGGCGGTTTCGGGCCACCGCCTGGGGTGCGTGGCCGAATGGTGCTTATCTGCTTGCCATCGCGGTCCAGCACGGTAACGGCCGGTGCGGGCGGTGGTGGTGGACCACCGGCGCGGGGTGCGGTGCGAGGTGCATGCGGTTGGGCGGTGGGCCGTGTCTTCCCTTCGGCTTTGGCCTTGCGCATCTCCATGGCCGTGAAATAGTTGAGGGCGGTGGGCAGCGAAAGGGCAATGAGGAGGCCCGCCCACCAAGGGACTTCGGGGTTTCCCATCTTGCCCAGCCCCTTGGCCAAGTGGTGCGCAGCGCGGGCTTTGATGTCGGTGGGCAGCAGGAACTTGTTGAATGCCTCCAGGTCGCCGGCCAATAAGGCGAAGCCACCCGCCTGCATGGTGTTGTACGCTTCGATGAACTCCTTGGCGCTCTCCTTGCCGTCGGTCGCCTCTCCACTCGCTCCTGTGCCTTCGGCCTTGGGTCCTTCGCCGGTACCCGTGGGCTGTCCCTCGGCCTTCGGTTCGGCCTTGGGCTGCGGTTCGGTCTTCAGCGCATCGTCATAGACGCGCTTGGGCTTGCTACGCTGTTGGCGCAGGAAGTCGGCCGCATCGTCGTTGGGCTTGGCGGCGGGAGTGCTGGCTTCGGGCAGCAGCTTCGGTTCTTCCACGGCGTTCATGCGCTGATGAATTGGGCCAGGTCCAGCTTCTCCAGCTCGGCCAGCACGTCGATGATGCCGCACGGTTCACCGGGTTCGTCCAGCTCGTTCCGCAGCGCGATGCTGGCCATGATGGTCTGCGCCCCGTCGCTCTTGGTGTGCAGGAAGAACCAAGCCCCATGCGTGGCGGGGTCTCCCCCACCCGCCTCGATCACTACGCCGATGACCTTCGGCAGCAGTTCGATGAGCTGCGGTTTCAGCATGGTGGCCAGGCCGGAGTAGTCTCCGCTCATGGCTTTTGATATGAGGGGCATGATGGCCCCCATGTCCTTCAATTTGCCGAACATGGCCAGATGTATTTGAGGTAGCGCTCCGTGTTCTTGTCCCACTCCTTGCGCGTCCCGATCATGCCCGCGTCCTCCAGGTTGCGCACCACGGTGCGGATGGCCGCGTACTGGCTGTCCCGGCTCGGCCCTTTGAGGCCATAACGGTTGCAAATGGTGCGGTTGAGGCTCCAGAGCGTGACGGGCTGGCTCAATGCGGCCTGCTCGCGTAGGTGGTCCATGACCAGCACGGCAAGGCCGCTGGCGCGGCGCTGGTTGTTCTTCTCGGCCGGGTTCATTCTTGGTGCAGGCGTATGGGGTTGCCGCTGGCCATGAACATGTGCTGGCGGTAGATGTAGCCCGCATGGTGCATGATACCCACGCTTAGCGGCTGGCCCAGTAGGCGTTGGCTGTGGTCAATACTGGTGGCCATGGCCTTGCCCACGCCGTGGCACAGCTCCTCGTCGAATGGATGATCCAGCAGGTAGGCCCGTTGGAACATGCCGGTGTGGTGCAGGCCGTTGGCCACCATGCTCAGCTTGCTGTCGTCGTCGAGCACGGTGCAGTTGGTGCTCACCCTGATCAGGTTCGGAGCCTTCTTCCGCATCCAGATGTAGCCATCCACCATGCAGCTCACCAGGTCTGGCGTAAGGGCATCATCATCGCCCAGGAAGAGTAGCAGGTCTGCCGTGCTGGCTCGCACACAAGCATTCCAGGCGGCTCCTATGCTCAGCTCCCGGTCGGTGTTGTCCAGGTCCAGCAGGCCAAGGTGCTCGTAGCTCTGTTCGTGTACGCTGTTGTGCGCTTCCTGCACCCAGGGGTGGTCGGCGGGGCGCACCCGCACCACGCACACGTCCACGCTGAACGGCATGGTGTTCACGGGCTTGCTCAGGTCGGTGTACTTCAGGCGCTCGGTCATGCTCAGAACGGTGCTTCCACGTTGTACACCAAGGGTGCTTGTTCGGCTTGCTGGGCCAAGGCGCGGCCTGCCTTGGTCAGTTCGTACAGTTCCAGCTTGTCGGGGTTGTCGGGCGGCTGGTGCTTCAGGATGAGCGCTTGTTCCAGCTCCACCGCTTCGGCTTTGGTGCGGGTGTACACCACGCGCACCCGGTAGCTGCCTGCCGGTGCGTAGGTGATGCGTTCGGAGCGCTCTCCCCGGTCGGCCCGCTTGTCGTTCCACTCCTGGAAGTGCCGGTAGAGCGCTTTGTACACGTCCACACCGCTGTAGCCGACATAGCGCAGCTTCGGTTCACCCAGCAAGCGCTCGCGGTAGATGAGGTAGCACCCGCGCTTGCGCCGGGTCGGGAAGGTGGTGCTTCCATCGGCCTTGTATGGCGGCAGCAGGCGGGTGCGCTTCATGCTGGTAGGTAGGTGGAGTGCTTCGCTCGACCGGTTGGGTGCGAGCTAAGCGCTTGTTGCGGGGGCTGGACTTGAACCAGCGGCCTCGTGGGTATGAGCCACGCGAGCTACCATCTGCTCCACCCCGCAAGGTGAGGGATATCGCTCCCTCGGGCGGCCGTCTTTGCGAGCTGTCAGAGCGGTTTGGCCGTTTAGTGCATTAACACCCGTCCGTGCCTGTCGTATCCCTATGCTTTCCAGGCTGTCATCGGTCGCAGAGCCATACCGAAAGGCTGCACATAAGCCGCCCCGCTCACTCGTCGCTGGGGGGGGTATCTACTTGGAGCGCTTGGCTTGTTTGGTTGCACCCTTCTTAGTAGCGCTCTTGCTCTTCGGCTTGGTAGCGCTTGTTTCCGCACCGCTACCGCTTGCTGCTTCCAGCTTCTCGCACCGCTCCACCACGAAGCGGCGGTAGCGGGGATAGATGAACAAGCGCCCGATGTACACCAGCACACCTACCACGATGTGCAGCAGGCCGGTGGTGGGGTCCGCTTGTTCGGGCTTGGCCAGCGCTACGGCCGCTTCCAATTCGTCCTGCACCGCTTTGGGCTGCGTGGGGTACTCTACATGTACTTGCATGCTTGTGCTTGTTGGTGGTGCAAATCACAAGCACCACCAAGCGCTCCTACCAAGCGATACCGCTACGTTCCACCGGTGCGGCCGGGGTGGTAAGAACGGCGAAGCCCCACCGGTGGGCGGGGCTTCGAGCGGTAGTGACTGGTCGCTTCAGGTGGTAGCGCTCTCCACCATGCCACTATGCAACGGCATGGCAAGTGCCATAGGCAGTTGCACCAGGAATGGGATGCTCTTGGCCAGGTCCACCTCCCCCCATGTGCGCCCCATCTTCAATGTAGCGTAGTAGTTGGGCAGGTTCAGGCGGTAGTACATCTCGCTGCGCACCTTCCAACCATTGCGGCCCAGGTGTGTGGCAAGGAACCACTTCTCCAAGATGCGGGCCGTGCGTCCGTTCCCATCGGCAAAGGGATGCACCTGCACTAAGCGCAGGTGAAGCAAAGCCGCGTAGTAGAACACCTCGGTGCTGCTCAGAGCGCGGGTGTTGAGTTCCCCCACTTCGGCCATGAGCTGCTCCATCAGGCTCGGCACCTGGGTGGGGTCAGGCCCAACGTACACCGTTTCCCAGAAGTTGCCCACGCGGATGCCCTTGGTGCGGTATGCTCCCCTATCGTTGGTGCCACTCAGCAGCGTGTGCGCCAAGGTTCCATGCGCTTCCAACAGGTTGGCGGCCGTGAGCTTGCGCCGTTGGGCCAGCTTGTAGGCCTGCACCAGGTCATAGATCTCCCGCAGGTCGCGTTGGCGTGGAGCGCCGCCGCTCACCAGCATGGCTTTGGTGTAGGTGCCGAGGCTCACCTTGCTGCCCTCTATCTGGCTGCTGCTCACCGCCCCCTCCACCGTGGCCAGTTCCACAAAGTTGCGGGGCAATTTGGCCGCATCCAGCGCCAACAGGTTTGAACGCAGGTCCACCTTGTTCGCCTTGCGGTAGGCGGTAAGGTATTTGGGAGGAAGCAGCTTCATGGTGTGAAGGTATCGACGCTCTGTTCAGGCTTGTTCATCCGCCGAAATTCGAGGTTGCAGGAGAAGAAGGCTCGTGGATCCGATGCGGGCACATGCCAATAATGTAAGAGCGGTCGGCCAAAGCGCTTGCAAGCGGTTGGAGCGCTTGTATGCGAGCGGTGCGAGCTAAGCGCTTACCGTTCGGCGTCTACCAGTACAGCGGGATCAATGGCCTTGATGCCCGGCAGCTTCTTGGTGCGGTTGCGGAACTTCTTGTCGTTGGTGACCACGGCCTCAATGAGGGGATGGCTGTCGCCTGCTGCGTAGATAATGGCATCCTCCCAATCGGCCCAGCCCATGGCCAGCCCCATGGCGAAGGCGGAGTTGTTGGCATCGATCACCGTAACGAAGGTGAGCAGGGCCGAAGCCTCGGCCATGACCTCGGCCTTGGAGCACATGCGTTCGCCTCGTTCGTTGCGGGCCGAATCCATCAGGTACATGAGGGACATGACGCTCCAGCCGGTGGCGTATGCGTGCAGCTTGCCCTGCTGGCAGGTGCGTAACAGGCGAATGCCGGGGTCTTTTTCATCCCGGTGCCGGATGCCAAGGTCAACAAGGATGTTGGTGTCAAGCAGGATGTGCTTCATGGCCTGTTCTTCGGAAGGTGCTTGCGCAACAAGGCACCGAGCAGGTCGGTACGCTGGTAGTCGGCATCCGTGAACCCACCGGCGAAGCGGCCGTTCATGCGGTCGGCCCAAAGTTCCTTGGATGTGGAGGCGGTATCGGTCTCAAGCTGTCGGGCGATCTCCTCCACCAGTTCGGTGATGCTTTGGCCGCGCCGTGCGCTGGCCCGGCGCAGCATGGCCACGTACTTCGGCCTAACGCTCAGTGTGAGCTTGGACTTGGATGTGCCTGTGGTTCCCATGGCCTCAAATATAGCACGTATCGAACCGAGGTTGTACGTGCCATTGGTAGAGATGCCGGATCACCCCTTCCCCTTCCTACGCCCTTCGGTGGCCATCCAGCAAAGGGCGGCGCAGCAGGCCACTACGGCCAGGTGGGTGTTGGTGTCAATGCTGATGTGCATGCGTGTCGGTGTTGGACGGCATGGCAAGTGGCTGCGGGAGTGTTGGGCGGAAAGAGCCAGGTGTCACGTTTGTGGGCGTAGGGGGTTCGGATGGCGGCATCCCAGCCCACGTGTAGCCCCGCACCACGGGGTCCGTGGTGTAGATGTGGTCCACCTGGGCGCGGCGCAGGTCGGTGTAGACCAACGAGCGGTCGGCCACCCAGTCGGTGAGGTACTAACGGATGCGGGCGTGTGGACGGCAGCAGGTCATGCGGCGGGGTTCATTGAGCGCGTTCTCTCCGCCACCTGAAAATACTTCACATTTTTCACAAGACCCCCTAAAACCTCATGAACCCCCACGGGGACGCGGGTGTGAAGGTGTGAAGACATTTTGTAGAATGGCCTGTGAAGAACTTGCAATCCACGGCAAACACTTTGTGAAGAATGGACAGGCCTGATCATTCTTGAATTCAACGAGTAAATGCAACCTGTTCAAATTGAAGCTGATGGTCATCCCTTAAGGAAACACCCGATCCAAAGCTCCCGGTCACGGCCATTCCTCCATCCTCGATCCGCAGCCCTTCAAAAGGATCGTTCGCGATCAACCATGGCCCGTCCAGGTCCAGTAGATCCGCATTTCCTTGAAGTGTCAACATCGTGGCACAGCCCAAGGAACTCTCGCTCATGGATCCGAGCATCACCTGCAACCCGAGTTCCCTGGCACGTTCAGCCATGCGTTCTGCGATATCCGTTCCGCCGCACTTCATTAACTTCAGATTCACCCCACCGAACGCCTCCGGGGCGCGTTCCAATTCGGCAGGCCCCTGTATGCTCTCATCCCCGAAGATCGGAATGGCTACCCGCGATTTCAACGCCGTATGCAGGTCCCAGCGTTCCTTAGCGAACGGCTGTTCGACCCCCACCACCCGGTCCATCCCCGCCACCTTGATCGCGGCCAAGGCCTCATCCACATTCCGCCAACCCTGGTTGGCGTCCAGGAACAAGGGCCGCTCATCCACGCGCATCACCTCCCGGATCGTTGCCTGATCGGCCTTTGAACCCGCTTTGACCTTCAACACAGCAGCATTCGGTAATTCCTTGATCTTCTGAGCGATATCCTGGACCAATGAGTGCCCCAAGGTGACCATGGCCCGCGCTCGGGGCCGTCGATCGCACGAACCACTTTCCTGCGCCGCAGAGGAGCGCACGGAAGTGCTGTGTTTCAGCTCATTGAAGGCCCCGACAAAAGCTGAACGGGCTGGTGGGCAAAGGGAGTTCAGCGTGGTGTGGGTGTCGGTATCTGACGAGATATGCGATCCATACTTGAACCAAAATGATTTAATTTCCTCATATACACATAGTTGTGTCCATGTCAAATAAGGCGGTAGGGTCGCCTCTCCGTAACCGACCCGTCCTTCTTGGGTAAGCCGTACAAAGACCGCATCGGTCCCATCGCGAAGGCCATGTGCGGTCCCGAACGGATGGATGAATCGCAGACGATAACGTGCCAGGGCGAGTTCCACGGTACGAAGATGCACAGAACGAAGTGGCTCCAGTGGGAACACCACCGGAGCCACCGTTCAGTTCCGGGAAGCGATCACTTCACCATGTAGTAGATGTTGGTCAGCCACTTGGTGGTGTCCTTCTCGGTCGTTGGATCGGTGATGTACTCCTCGATCACGTTGCCGAAATGGGTCAGGTTATTCGCCTTGATATAGGCATCCATGGCCATGTGTGCAGCCATGTTCTTATCGTAGGCGCCATAGTACGGGGTCTTCAGCATCTTCCCCGCCGGGATCACGTGAACATCGAAGCCTTCCACCTTCAGGTCGGCACCAGCTTTCACCGGGAATCCAGCCAGCATATCGGCGGTGCTATCGGTTTCGTTCCACGCCCAGAACACACCACAGGGTGCGCCGGTCATTTCCAACTTGGCCTTTCCGATCGCTCCACCGGCCAACTGGAAGTGCGTGGAATAGAATGCGGCCAGATCCGACCATTTCACCTTGGGATCCCGTTTACCAACGAACACCATTTCGGGGTTCTCCAAGGTCTCGATCACGTATGCCGCATCGGCCTTTTTCACAGCAGCCGCTGCAGCTTCGGCTTGCTCCTTCAACAGGGCCAGGCCTTTCTCGAAGTCGGATCCCACCATGGCATCCATATCCATGAATTTACCCATGAGTTTGCTCATGAAGCCGTTCTCACCGACCATGGCCCAGGTCACCTTGGTCCCCTCGGCCTCTGGCGCGAGTTCGATCAAGGCATCGCACTCGCTTTCCCAAGGTTCGCGGAAATGGAGGTGGGTTTTCACGAAGGAGTTCGGCGCCAGCGAGTCGATCCGCTGTTCACCCTTCCCGACCTGGTCATTCCCCTCCCATTTGTAGATCGCCCCAACGGTCCCGTCCGATCCTTCCATGGACTTCTTCATGCCCTTGTCGTAGGCGTTCCAAGGCGACCACTTATCCATGGCTCCGAGCGATGAGACATGGTCATAGACCAGATCAGTAGGCGCATTGATGGTAACGGATCGTTCGATCCGGTAAGTATCCGGGCCTATCATGCCCAGAATGCACACGATCGCCACCAAGGCGATAAGAATGAACAGTATGGTCTTCAGTACCCTCATGTGGTTTGGTTTTGACCCGAAAGATGCATCCACCCCGGCAAAATCCGCTCACCAGGACAACAAAGAGTGACCGACTGCTGGCACGGTCTTTTCTTTGTCCCACCCAACCAACCGCCGAACATGACCACTTCCCGCACTTTCCTGACGATCCTGGCCTTGGGCAGCTTGCTCACGCTGGGCCTTTCCGCTTGCAACAAGAAGGCGAACCCGGCTGGACAGAAGGTCTCGCAGCCCTTCAGCGGCAACAAATACCAAAGCAACGCGGCCTGGTTCCGTGGCACGGGTGTGGGTGTGAGCCAGGCCCAGAACATCGCACGGAGCAAATCGGATCTGGATGCCAAGAACCAATTGGCCGGGCAGGTGAACACCAACATGCGCTCGGTGGTGGACCAGTACCTGGCCGAGACCGGGAATACCAACGCCTCGGATGTGGCCGACAAGTTCCAGAGCCTGGTGCGCGAGGTAATGAACACGGAGATGGCCGACCTGCGCAAATTCGACGAGGAGGTGCGCTACAACGAGGCCACCAAGGACTACACGGTGTACGTGGCGTACGAGATCCGAAAGAACGCCATGTTCCGCTTCATGAAGAAACAGGCGAAGACCGACGACCGGATCGACGCCATCACCCAGAAGAGGATCGACGAGATCCTGGACAAGGAGATCGAGAAGGCCGACGCCGCTGGGGAGTAGCCGGGGAAATAATGCCTGGTCATCGCCATTGATCTGGCGTCAAACCCGCCGAAATGGCAGGATCCCCTGATCGGCAATGGATCTGCGGCATACGCCCCCAACAGAACGAACATGCAAGGAGCCTATTTGATCGGGATCGTGGTGATGCTGGTGAGCTGGTTGGTGGGCCAACAGCTACGAAGCCGGTTCGCCAAGTATTCCAAGACACCGCTAAGCAATGGCATGAGCGGAAAGGAGATCGCCGAGCGGATGCTGAGCGACCATGGGATCGCCGATGTGCGGGTGATCAGTGTACCGGGCCAGCTCACTGACCATTACAACCCGGCGAACCGCACGGTTAACCTGAGCGAAGCCGTGTACGGGAACCGGAACGCCGCCGCCGCCGCCGTGGCCGCGCACGAGGTGGGACACGCCGTGCAGCACGCCACCGCCTACCAGTGGCTTACGATGCGCAGCAAGCTGGTACCGGTGGTGAGCGTGGCCAGCAACCTGGTGCAATGGGTACTGCTGGGCGGCATCCTGCTCATCAACGTCTTCCCGCAGCTCCTGCTGATCGGCATCATCCTGTTCGCCGCGACCACCCTGTTCAGTGTGATCACCCTCCCGGTGGAATACGACGCCAGCAACAGGGCGCTGGCCTGGATGAAGAAGAATGGCGTAGTGACCACCGGCGAACTTGCCATGAGCACCGATGCCCTGAAGTGGGCCGCACGCACCTACCTGGTGGCGGCCATCGGCTCCATCGGCACCTTGGTGTATTACGTGATGATGTACACGAACCGCCGCGATTGAGGGTGTCGCCTTCCACTGGCCATCGGCTGCCTGGGTGTGGTGCGTTCAGTTCAACCGAAGCACGATGGGCAGATGGTCGCTGTAACCACCCTTGTAGTCGCTGCCAGCGTAGGTCTTGTCCGGTGAGGGACCGTAGCGGGGGTGTTTGAAGAGCAGGCGATCGTCCCAATACGCTTTGGCCGAAGCGGCACGGGCCAACAGGGTCCGGCTCACGATCATCTGATCCAGGTAGTCCCACTCGCCCCGGTAGTTGTAGCTTCCGTGTCCTTCCGGTTGTCCCATGCACATCAGATCGAAGAGGTTCGCCTCGGCGTTGGCATCGCAGGCGGCGCCCAAACCTTGTTGAATGCTGGCATCGCGGGGTGCATCGTTGAGATCGCCCATGATGAGCACCTGTGCCTTGGGATCCTCGGCCAGGATCAGGTCCACCTGTGCCCGGACCACTGCGGCGGCGGCCATGCGCTTGGGCACGCTGGCCTCCCCATCCCGACGGCTGGGCCAGTGGTTCATGAACACATGCAAGCGTTCGCTGTTCGCGATGGCGAGCTCGGCGTATAGCACATCGCGTGTGTGGTCGTTGGGGAGCGGAACAGTAAGGGCTTGCTCCTTCACCACCTTGGCGAACCGGGGATGCACCAACAAGGCCACATCGATCCCGCGTTCGTCGGGCGAGTCGTGGTGTACCACCTGGTAGTCGCCATCCTTCAATGCACCGGTTTCGGCCAGGTCGCGCACCACCTGCCCGTTCTCCACCTCCACCAGGCCAACCAAGGCCGGGGTACCCTCCGCGCTCCAGGTGATCGCTTCCGCGAGCCGTTGCAGTTTGGTCCGGTATCGCTCCGGGGTCCACGCACGTTCGCTTTCGGGCAGGAAGTCCGCATCGTTGGTGGCCGGGTCGTCCTTCGTATCGAAGAGGTTCTCCACGTTGTAGCTCACGATGGCCTGGCCGGCCATGGAACGGAGTCCTTTTCCGGGTGTGACCTCCCCTGTTCCCTGCACGGCCGGTGGGGCGGTGGCCGCGCTGCAACCGAACAGGAGCGGGAACAATAGCCTTGTGTGACCCATGATCCTCATCGTTTGGCGGTTCGGCTCCGGCTGGGCTTCACACCAAGCATCCCCAACAGACCCCGTGTGAATTCCCGCAGGATGGTGTTGCCCAACTGGCGGACCATGGTGTTCTTGCTCACCTTCTCCAGGGTGCTGGGTTCTTCGCGCACCCTTCGCTCGCGTTCGGGGGCGGGTTCCGGAGCATCCTCTTCCTGGAGTTTTCGTTTCAAACGTTGCTCCAGGATCTCGAAGGCGCTTTCGGGATCCACGGTTGCATTGTACTTGGCCGCCAAGGTGCTTTGGGCCACGAGACCTCCGATCTCCAGTGGAGAGAGCACGTCCATACGGCTCACCGGTGCTCGAAGCAGGGTGTGCGCCAAGGGTGTGGGTGCGCCTTTCTCGTTCAAGGCCGTCACCAGGGCCTCACCGATACCAAGGGAGGTGATCAATGCTTCGGTGTCGTAGAACTCGGTGAGCGGGTAGTTCGCTGCGGTCTTCTTGATGGTGGTGCGGTCCTTGGCGGTGAAGGCGCGCAGCGCATGTTGCACCTTCAGACCGAGCTGTCCGAGCACACTTTCCGGCACGTCGCTGGGGTCTTGCGTACAGAAGTAGACCCCCACCCCTTTCGAACGGATCAGTTTGATGATCGTCTCGATCTGGTCCAACAGGGCCTTGGAGGCCGTGTTGAAGATCAGGTGGGCTTCATCGATGAAGAGCACCAGCTTGGGTTTCTCGGGATCACCCACCTCGGGAAAGGTGTTGTAGACCTCGACCAGCAAGCAGAGCATGAAGGTACTGAAGAGCTTCGGTCGGTCCTGGGTATCGGTGAGCCGCACGATGCTCACCATCCCTTTGCCATCGCGGGTGGCCATCAGGTCCTGCACATCGAAGCTTCGCTCGCCGAAGAACCGGTCCGCGCCTTGCTGTTCGATCTCGATGAGCTTACGCAGGATGATGTTGACCGTCGAGGAGCTCACCTGGCCGTATTCCTTCTTGATCTCCTCCTTGCCTTCATCGGAGATGAACTGTAGCACCCGCCGCAGGTCCTTGAGGTCGATCAACGCCCAGGCGTTATCATCGCAATACTTGAACACCAGGGCCAGCACGCTCTGCTGGGTGTCGTTCAGGTCGAGGATACGCCCCAGGAGCACGGGACCGAACTCGCTCACCGTGGCACGCAACCGGGCGCCTGGTTCATCGCTGAGGGTGAGCAGTTCCACCGGCATGGCGGCCGGCTCGTAGGGCAAGCCCAGTCGGGCATGGCGTGCGGCGATCTTCTCATTGGAGGCTCCTGGTGCCGCGAGGCCGCTCAGATCGCCCTTCACATCCATCAGGAGCACCGGTACGCCTTGGGCCACCAACTGCTCGGTGATCACCTGCAGGGTCTTGGTCTTCCCACTGCCGGTGGCGCCACAGATGAGGCCATGGCGGTTCATGGTGCGCAAGGGGATGGTGACGTTGGCGCCGGTCGGTATCTCGCCTTCGTACAAGGCACCACCGATCACCAGATGCGCACCTTTGGTGGCGTATCCGGCCTGCATGACCGCACTGAACTGTTCCTTTGTCGGCATCTGATCTTTCTTGCCCCAAAGGAACACAAGACCACAGCAATTGGATCCGATCGAATCAGGTTCGATGAACATGGCACTTCCTCTGCGGACAGGTACCCCTGCGTCGAACGCCTGGCGCATGGCACTGATCGGACTGCTGATCCTGGGTGCGGCCTATCGTTTCCATGCGGTCGGGACCTGGAAACAGGGTCTATCGAACGATGAAAGCGTCTCGTACATGTGTGCGGCCGCCACTGCGGGGATCTGGGAAACACGGATAAGCGACATGGTGAACACACCGATCACCATCGGTGACCTCCAACGGTTCTACGACCGACCAGAAGGGTTCGCATTCCGAACGGTCTCCATGGACATGGCCTTGTACGACGTACATCCCCCGTTGTATTTCTGGGTCCTGCACTTCATCCATGTGCTCTGGGGCACAGGTCCGGGCACTGGCGCCTACGTGAACATCGTCCTTGGCCTTGGTGTCCTGCTGCTGGTGTTCAGGGTGGCGAAGGGCGTATTGCCAGGCCCCATCGCACCACTGGCCGCCACCGTGGTGTGGTACCTGTCCCCGGCCGTTGTGCAGATCGACCTGGAAGCCCGGCCCTATCAACTGCTCACCCTGCTGGCCCTGGCCTCCTATCTTCTCGGTTCGCGTGTTGTGAATGGCCAGGCCACACGTGCAACATGGGCCGGTCTCACGCTCGTCAACACGCTTGGCCTGCTCACGCACCTGTACTTCCCATTCATCCTACTGCCGGGGCTGGCCCTTGTGGTCGCGAGGTATGGGATGCGGAGGCCATCGCTCTATTTTCTGGGTAGCCTGCTCGTTTCCTTGGCGGGGATGGTGATCCTGTACCCCGAATTCCTCACCTTCCTGTCCACCTACGGCGATCGTCCACGTGATGTGCCGGAACCCGTGTATCACCTCTATCGGCTGAAGGGTCTGTTGTACACCACCATGCAGTTCTTCACCGAGGAACATGCCATGCGCTACCTCTGGCTCGCCCTGTGCCTCTTAGCTGTCGGGATCCTCGGAAGGAGGTATTGCCGTTCCTGCAACCGGACCTTGTACACGGCTACCATTCGTCATCCTTTCGTGCTGTACTTTGGATGGTGGGCGTTCTTCACCGTGGCCCTGTTCCTCATCGGCATCAGTCCGGCCCAGGCCGTGGGGGAACAGTACTTCGCCTATCTATGGCCGTTCGTGGCCATCGGCGGCACCCGGGTCGCCGGCACCATGGCCGACCAGCGGATCCGCAGGTCCCTCCTGGGCGCCTACCTGCTTCAACTGCTATTCGCCTTCCATTCGGGTGTGCGCAACTCCCCGTATCTGGTGCCGGCGCTTCCGGTGGAATGGAATGCCCGGATCGCGGACAACGACATGCTGATCACCGATGAGGCGAAACGGACCGCCCTGCCCCGCATATCGCGGAGCCTGCCCGCCAGCCTACCCCTGTACATCATGGGGCGCAAGCACCCCGACCTCGATGGTCTGGACCGCGTCATCTTCCTGCACCTGGCCATCAAAAGCAGGCCCACCGAGCCCTTCGTAGCGTGGTTGGCCACCCAGGGCTTCCTGCCGGAAGGCGATGTGCTGCGTTCGGATCGCTACGAACTTCGTTCCTTCGCCCGGCATGGTGTACGGTGACGACTGGGCATTGGTGATCCCCCTGGCGAACGAGGAGGATGAATTCGCACCCTTCGTGGATGCCCTGCGTGGAACGTTGGACCGGTTGGGCACCGGTGCCGTGTATTTCGTGGTGGACCGGGTCTCCACGGACCGCACCTTGCAACTGAGCCAGGACCTGGCTTCAAACGACCCACGGTTCAGGGCGATCTGGGCACCGGAGAACCGCAATGTGGTGGACGCTTACATCCGGGGGTACCGGGAGGCTCATGCCAATGGTCATGCGATCATCATCGAGATGGATGCGGGGCTTTCCCACGACCCACGGGCCATTCCCATGTTCCTTCGGGTATTGAACGAAGGCAACGAATGCGCCTTCGGCAGCCGGTTCATCAACGGTGGCTCCATCACCGAATCGAACTACAAACGCACCCTGCTCTCCAAGGTGGGTACCATCCTGAGCAACGTGCTGCTGGGGACCCGGATGTACGACACCACGTCGGGCTACCAGGGATTCCACCGCGCCATCGTGGGGCGGTTCCTGGCCTACCCACTACGCTCCCAGGCGCACTTCTACCAGACCGAACTGCGCTACCTGCTCCGGCGTTCACGGTTCGCCGAGATCCCGATCCATTACAAGGCCCCCAGCCCGCGTGTCTCCCAACGGGCCATCGGCGATTCCATCAAGGTGTTGTTGTACTATTTCAAACTTCGGCTGCTGTTCAAGGCCCCACACCTGTGACCATGTCGGCGAAAGCGCTCGTCATCACCTCCATCTCCGCGCCCAATGCGGTATTGCGAGCCTTCGCGGCCGGCTGTTCCGAACGGGGGATCGACTTCATCCTGATCGGCGACCGTTCCTCACCAGCGGATTTCCAGCTCAACGGCTGTGACTTCTGGGGCCTGGACCGGCAACGCGGGATGCACTTCGACCTGGCCGCGCTGCTGCCCGAACGCCACTACGGCCGCAAGAATCTGGGCTACCTCCAGGCGATCAAGCAGGGTGCGCAGGTGATCCTGGAATCGGACGACGACAACTTCCCGCGGGAACAGTTCTGGAGTGATCGGATCCGCCAGCAGCGTACAGGTTCGTTCCAAGGCGCTGGTTGGGTGAATCTCTATCGCTACTTCAGCGAAGAACCCATATGGCCGCGTGGTTTCCCCTTGGAACACCTACAGGATGCCATTCCCGCTTCGCCCACCATCAGTTCCAAGGATTGCCCCATCCAGCAAGGCCTGGCCGATGAGAACCCCGATGTGGACGCGATCTATCGCCTGGTCGGTCGGCTTCCCCTGGATTTTTCACATCGACCGGAACCCGTTTCATTGGGCAAGGGTTCGCTCTGCCCCTTCAATTCGCAGAACACCACTTGGTTCCGCGAGGCCTTCCCCCTGCTCTACCTCCCCTCCCACTGCAGCTTCCGGATGACCGATATCTGGCGCAGCTATGTGGCGGTGCGCATCTGTTGGGAGAATGGCTGGGACGTGCTCTTCCACAATGCCACGGTGTGGCAGGAACGCAACGCCCACGACCTGATGAAGGATTTCGCCGACGAGATCATCGGCTACCAGAACAACAAGGCCATCTGCGAGCGATTGCAGGCGCTTACCTTGAAACCCGGTGTGCCGCACATCGGTGCGAACATGGTGGCCTGCTACAAGGAGTTCATCAACATGGGCCTCGTGGGCGAGCAGGAGATGCCACTACTGGAAGCATGGCACGCCGATATGGCGAAGCTGCTGGCCTAACCGAAGGAGATCCTGTCGATCGAGAAACGGCCACTGCCGGTGAAAAGGATCGCCACGAAGGCCATGAGGTAAACGGCCGCCAGTTCCTTCTCCGCGAAGGCAGCATCGCCCTGCACCATGAACACCACCACGGCCATGGCGATGATCAAGGGGATCACGGCGATGCGGGTCCAAAGGCCAAGTACCACCAAGGCCGCGCATACCACCTCGGCGATCAGCAGCAGGACCAGGCTGAAGGCCGGCCCAAGCCCGAAGGGGTCCGCGAACGTATCGACCCGTTCCCCGAAGGCCATGAGTTTGGGCCAGCCGTGCTGCCAGAGCATGGTGCCACCGGCACCGACACGAAGCAGGAGATGACCGAAGTCCTCGGAGATGGGTTCGCTGTTGATGAGCATGTGCCGGGGTGCTGGCTTTTCGGGACGAAAGATCCTTAGCCGGAAGCCCAGGACCGGGCCACCCACCGGAGACTTTTCCAACAACCCGACCGGAACAATCGGCATACGGATCGCGTATCACGCCCGCCATGAAGCACGTGTTCATCCTCTTTTCCCTCGGTATCGCCTACCCCACCATCGCCCAGGACGAGGCGTTACTCGCCGGGATGACCGCCATGCGCAAGGCCGACCACACCACGGCCGCAATGGCCTTCGACAAGGCGGTGGCCGAGGCACCGAATAGCGGGAAGACCTGGTACTACCGGGCCGTGAACCGCATGGCCATGGGCGATAACGAGGGTGCCCTGCGCGACCTGGACCACCTGCTCGTCCTGGAACCACTTGATGTGCATGCCATGTTGCGCCGTGCCGAGATCCACACGGTGCGCGGCGAGGTGGACCAAGCCACTGCAGACCTGTACCGCGTGCTCGGAACACAGGTGAACGGGCCTGCGACCGAACAGGCGCTCAGCGAATTGGGACGAATGGCCATGATCGCGCACGACCTGCCCACCGCCCTGGGGCACTACGACCGGTTGGTGGAGATCGCCCCGTACAACCCCATGGCCTGGTGCGATCGGGGCACCGCACGCAGCATCGCGCACGACGACGACCGCGCCATTGCCGACCTGGAGAAGGCGATCGACCTGGACCCCACACTGGACAAGGCCTATGGCGCCCTGGCCGTGGTATACTTCCGCCAGGGGCGCAAACAGGAGGGCTGCTATGCGCTACAGCAGGCACGCGACCTGGGCGACCGATCCGTAGAGGAACTGCTGTTGCTGCGCTGCGACCAGTAGCGCACTGGCCCATGGAACCGTAAGCGCCTCATGAGTTCAGGATCTCTTGATCGATGGACTCCGAGATGATCATTCGCTCAGGTGAAGTCGAAGAATGGGCGTATAGCGGTGCCTACGTGACCATTTTCGGTGAAGCATGGGCGGAAAAGCGGCCGGAGGACACCGATGAAGAGACCCCAACAGGCTCAGGGCCACTGCGGATCACAGGTCGTTAGGAACGCTATTTTTGGCGCCCCATGGCCCACCACTCGTAGGGTGGCAATGGTGAACGGATGAAGATCAATGTGACCCTCCCGGACGGAACCGTCCGGAGCTACGACCAAGGTGTGACCGCCATGGACGTGGCCAAGAGCATCAGCGAAGGCCTGGCCCGCAACGTGCTCTCTGCAAAAGTGAACGGCGAAGTACGGGATGCCTCCCGCACACTGCCCGGCGACTGTACACTGGCGCTGCTCACGTGGAACGACCCCGAAGGCAAGGCCACCATGTGGCACTCCTCGGCCCACGTGATGGCCGAGGCCGTGGAGGCGTTGTACCCCGGTGCTAAATTCGGCATCGGCCCGGCCATCGAGAACGGCTTCTACTACGACATCGACTTCGGCGACCGCAGCGTGGGTGAGCACGATTTCGCCGCGATCGAGGCCAAATTCAAGGAATTGGCGGCGAAGAAGGAGGTCTTCACGCGAAGCGAGGTGAGTAAGGCCGACGCGATCAAGTACTTCGCCGACAAGGGCGACGAGTACAAACTGGAACTGATCGAAGGACTGAAGGATGGGGAGATCACCTTCTACAACCAGGGCGACTTCACCGACCTGTGCCGTGGGCCACACATCCCCGACACCTCGTTCATCAAGGCCTTCAAGGTCCTGAACGTGGCCGGGGCCTACTGGCGCGGCGACGAGAAGCGCAAGCAACTCACCCGTCTTTATGGCATCACCTTCCCCAAGCAGAAAGAGCTGGACGAGTACCTCGTGATGCTCGAAGAGGCCAAGAAGCGCGACCACCGCAAACTGGGCAAGGAACTCGATCTCTTCACCTTCAGCGAGAAGGTCGGTGCCGGCCTGCCGCTCTGGCTGCCCAAGGGCGCGGCGTTGCGCGAGCGGCTCATTAACTTCATGAAGACGGCCCAGGAAAAAGCCGGCTACGTGCAGGTGGCCACCCCGCACATCGGCAGCAAATTGCTGTACGAGACCAGCGGCCACTGGGAGAAATACGGCAAGGACAGCTTCCAGCCGATCAGCACTCCGCAAGAGGGCGAGCTCTTCATGCTGAAGCCCATGAACTGCCCGCACCACTGCGAGATCTTCGTCAGTCGTCCTCGCAGCTACAAGGACCTGCCCTTGCGTCTGGCTGAATTCGGCACGGTGTATCGCTACGAGCAGAGCGGCGAACTGCACGGCCTGGCCCGGGTGCGTGGCTTCACGCAGGATGATGCCCACCTCTTCTGCCGCCCGGACCAGGTGAAGGAGGAATTCCTGAAGGTGATCGACCTGGTGTTGCTGGTACTGAAAGCGCTGAACTTCGAGAAGTTCGAGGCCCAGATCAGCCTGCGCGACAAGGAGGACCGGTCGAAGTACATTGGCAGCGAGGAGAACTGGCAAAAAGCCGAGCAGGCCATCATCGACGCGGCCGCCGAATGTGGCATGAAGACCGTGGTGGAGTATGGTGAAGCGGCATTCTATGGCCCCAAGCTGGACTTCATGGTGAAGGATGCCCTGGGCCGTCGCTGGCAACTGGGGACCATCCAGGTGGACTACAACCTGCCCGAGCGGTTCGAGTTGGAATACGTGGGCAGCGATAACCAGAAACACCGACCGGTGATGATCCATCGGGCCCCCTTCGGCAGCCTGGAACGCTTCATCGCAGTGATCATCGAGCATACAGGCGGGCGATTCCCACTCTGGCTGGCGCCGGAGCAGGCCATCCTGCTGCCCGTGAGCGACAAGTACCTCGATGTCTGTGCCGAGCTCCAACAGCGTTTGGCCGAGATGGACATCCGGGCCACGGTGGACGAGCGCAACGAGAAGGTGGGACGCAAGATCCGCGATGCGGAACTGACCAAGGTGCCCTTCATGCTCGTGGTGGGCGAGAAAGAGGCGGCGGACGGAAGCCTATCGGTGCGGGAACACGGCCAAGGAGACCTGGGGAGCCTGACGCCGGTCGACTTCGCGGGACTGGTCCGGGAACGGATCGCGATCCAGCTGGGCAAATCATGAAGCACCGTATTGGCGGGCGTTTGACGGACCGAACGGAAAAGTCCCGATATTCGCGCCTTCAATAACGGGACCTCTGTCCCCGAAAGCAGGAACCAAAACCCCATAAGTGGCAGGCCCTCCCTTCCGTCCCAGTGGTCCGCGCCCTCCAGGAGGAGGCGCCCGTCGTCCGTTCCGTGGTCGTGTGATCAAGGAAGACCCGCACCGGATCAACAACCGGATCTATGGTGTGAACGAAGTACGGGTGGTCGGTGAGAACATCGAGCAAGGGGTCTACCCGTTCAACCAGGCGCTGCGCATGGCGGAGGAGCTTGGCCTGGACCTGGTGGAGATCAGCCCGACGGCCGTGCCGCCGGTGTGCCGGATCACCGACTACAAGAAGTTCCTGTACGACCTGAAGAAGAAGCAGAAGGAGATCAAGGCCAAGCAGACGACGGTCGAGATGAAGGAGATCCGTTTCGGGCCGAACACGGACGAACACGATGTGAACTTCAAGCTGAAACATGCGCGCAACTTCCTGGAAGAAGGCCACAAGGTGAAAGCCTTCGTGTTCTTCCGCGGGCGCAGCATCGTTTTCAAGGAAAGGGGCGAGATCCTGCTGCTCAAATTCGCCCAGGACCTTGAGGACATCGGCCTGGTCGAGAGCATGCCCAAGCTCGAAGGCAAGCGGATGACCATGTTCCTGATCCCGAAGAAGAAGAAATGACGCAGGGCGACGCGTACGTCGCCCGACAAATCCCGAGAGGCCATGCCCAAGATGAAGACCAAGTCCGGTGCGAAGAAGCGGTTCAAACTGACCGGCACCGGCGAGATCAAGCGCAAGAGCGCGTTCAAGAACCACATCCTCACCAAGAAGGAGACCAAGCGGAAGCGTGCCCTCACCAAGAAGTCACTGGTTCACCCCAGCGACAAGAAGGCCATCCTCGACCTCCTGAAATAAGACCCCAACCGCTCCGGGAAATAGGTAGCGTTAACCAGGACGTGCAGCCCCCAAGATCCACCCACAAGGTGGACGCTCACGCCCAAAAACCAAAGTGGGAACATGCCACGCAGTAAGAACAAAGTAGCCAGCCGTGCCAAGCGCAAGAAGGTACTGGACATGGCGAAAGGCAACTTCGGTCGCCGCAAGAACGTGTACACCGTCGCGAAGAACACGGTGGAGAAAGGCCTGCAGCACGCCTATACGGGGCGCAAGTTGAAGAAGCGGGAATTCCGCGGCCTGTGGATCCAGCGGATCAACGCAGCTGCCCGCACCAATGGGATCAGCTACAGCACCTTGATGAGCAAGCTGAAGAAAGCGAACATCGAGCTGGACCGCAAGGCCCTGGCCGAGATCGCCTACACGGATGCGGCCGCTTTCACCGCGATCGTGAACAAAGTGAAATAAGGGTCGATGGATCCAGGGGAAGGGGGCTTCGGCCCCCTTTTTCATGGTGCCCATCCCGATGGTCATTGGGGAACGCACGACACACGATCTTGTTCCCCATAAGGTATTTTTGGCCCATGCGCTCGCTCCCACTTCTGCCCTTCCTGTTCGCTTCGGGCACCCTCCTGGCACAGCCTCCCGCCGGATACTACGATGCCGCCGAAGGCCTTAGCGGCGAAGCCCTGCGCCAAGCCCTGCACGATATCATCGACGATCACACCGTGCTTGCGAACAGCGCTTTATGGGATGCGTTCTACCAGACGGACCGTAAGCCGGACAATTCCGTATGGGACATTTACTCGGATGTACCCGGTGGCATCCCGCCGTACACCTTCCAATTCGTAACGGACCAATGCGGCGGGTACCAGGAGGAAGGCGACTGCTTCAACCGGGAGCACAGCTTCCCCCAGAGTTGGTTCAACGATCAACCCGCACCACGCACGGACCTGTTCCACATCTACCCAACCGACGGTTATGTGAACCAGCGGCGTGGGAACTGGCCTTATGGCGAGGTGGGTAATGATGTGAGCTACACCACCGCGAACGGAGCGAAACTGGGCCAATGCATCCATCCGGGATGTAGCGGCCTGGTATTCGAGCCGATCGAGGAGTACAAGGGCGATCTCGCGCGTGGTTACTTCTACATGTTGACCAGGTACATGGACGATGCGGAAGGCTGGACCTCGGCTCCGGTATTGGAGAACGGCGAATTCCTGCCCTGGGTGAAAGCCCTGCTGCTCGAATGGCACACGGCCGATCCGGTTAGCACGAAGGAGGTACAACGGAACAACAGGATCCATGCGGACTACCAGGGCAATCGCAACCCCTACATCGACAACCCGCAGTGGGCGGTTGCGATCTGGGGCGGCACGGCGGGGATCGAGGAAAGCCGGACCAGCGCCATCCACACCTGGTGGAACGGGGGTGTACTGCGTTTCGATCGCGGGGAGAGGACGACTCCTGCGACACTGCGGGTTGTGGATGCGGCCGGGTCGATGGTCCACGAGCAGCGGATCACCGGAGCGCAAGGTTCCGTTGAACTTCCTGTCGCACCAGGGGTGTATCTGGTCGTGATCGATGGTGCCGAGCACACCGTACAGCGGATCGTGCGTTGATCAACCGCCCACCGATCGGCCGGCGATGAAGCCGGTGGTCCAGGCGGCCTGGAAGTTGAACCCACCTGTGATCCCATCGATATCGAGCACCTCGCCTGCAAAGTGGAGACCTGGGTAAATGCTGCTCTGCATGGTCAATGGGGCGACCTGTTCCAGGGCAACGCCTCCGGCTGTGACGAACTCCTCCTTGAAGGTGGTCTTGCCGCTGACCTCGTAGCGGTCGTTGGTGAGCAGATCCAGTAACCGATTCTTCGCCTTTCGCGGGACAGTGCCCCACACCTGTGCTGGATCGATCCCGGCGCGATCGAGTTGGAACACCCAGAACCGCGTTGGCAGGTGGAAGGGGTCCACGTTGCGTGCGGCTTTTCGATCCAACGTCATGGCCTCCGCGCCAAGTTGCGAACGCAGTACCTCCTCGGAACGGCCGCCGGCCCAATTCACCTGCACCGTGAACCGATAGGCCTTCTCGCTCAACGATCGCGCACCCCAAGCGCTGAGGCGCAGTACCGCAGGGCCGCTCAACCCCCAATGGGTGATCAGTACCGGGCCGGTGCTTTCAAGTGAGGTACCCACGATACGAACCCTTGCCGGCAGGGCCACCCCCATGAGCTGATGGATCGGATCGTCCGGGATGTTGAAGGTGAAGAGCGATGGCACGGGTGGTTCGATCCGGTGGCCCAACTCGGCCAACCAAGCGTATGAATCGGGCTTGGGGTGCCCACCTGTGGTCACGATCACCTTGTCGGCCATGACCATGCGGTCGTTCATCACCAACCGGAAGCCACCTTCGACCGGTTCTACACGGGTAACCCCGGACCGCAATGCAAGCCGCACACCCTGGCGCATCGCGGTATCGTAGAGCGCATGCACCACGGTGGATGAATCATCCGTTATGGGGAACATGCGCCCATCGGCCTCCGCCTTCAAGGCCACCCCATGGCGTTTGAACCAGGCGATGGTGTCGGGAACGGAGAATATCGCGAAGGCCTTACGTAGGAAGTTGGCCCCACGTGGGTAGTGCTTGATAAGTCGCGAGACCACCGGTTCATCGTGCGTCACATTGCATCTTCCACCGCCACTGATGCGGACCTTGCTGAGCACCTTATCGCTCTTCTCGTAGATGGTGACCTGTGCCTTCGGATGGTGCTCGATCACGCTCAGGGCCGCGAAGTACCCCGCCGCTCCCCCACCGATCACCGCGACCCGCATGGCACGAAGATCGGAGAGAACAGGCAACGTAAGTACCTGATCGTGCGTTCATCACCGGCCTTGTCGCTACTTTGGCACAGTATTGGAAATCGTCCCAGCAAGTCTTGATGACCATGAAAAAGATCCTGATCACGCTCACCATGGTGAGTTCGATGGCCGCAGTGGCCCAAGTACAGATCAACCCGCAAGCCGGCTTGACCTTCCAAAGCCTCACCCAGGCACCGGACGGCATCAACTACAAAGCGGAAATGGGTTGGTAATTGGGCGTGGATGCGCGCTTCGGCGATGAATTGTTCATCCAACCCGGCGCCTTCCTGGGCCGCAGCGTCACCGCGATCACCCAGACCGTGACCGCCCCCAGTGGAAGCACTGGATCCATCCAGTACGAGGACGATCTGGTGCGCACCAGTTTGAAATTGCGTGCCCTGTTGGGGTACCGGGTCCTGGACACCTACCAGTTCGACATCCGCCTGATGGCCGGTCCGAGTTATGATGTGCTGATGAGCGTGGACGACCGCGACGACAAACTGGGGTGGAACAAGGGCGATTTCAACACGGGCCTTTGGAACGTGGAGGCCGGGGTCGGGTTCGACATGGGGCTGTTCACCCTTGCCCCCACGATGACCTTCGGCATGAGCCGCGCCTTCAAGGACAACCCGACCTTGAGCGAGGTGGACTCCAAGTACATGAGCTACGGCTTGACCATCGGGGTCAACATCGGAAATGACGACGAATAATGACTGAATGAAAAGGGGGATCCCGGCCAGTGAGCCGGGATCCCCCTTTTCATTTCCTCGTGCTCCGCTCCACCTGCCCGAAGTATCTTCCGGCACAATTCAGGTGCATCATGGATCTGTCCTGGACGAACTTCCTGGCGGCACTGTTAGCCACTCGCCGCATGATCGGGACAACGGTCGGCACGGTGCTATCGATCGGTCTGATGTTCGGGACCCCGACAGGCCTTCCCAGAACCTTCGTTCGCCACACAGCAGGCATGGCGGAGCATGAAGGGCGTCCCTGCGATCTGCACGGATCAGCCGCTGGACCGATGCGACCATCGGTCCGCCATGAGGCACTGCCTCCCCCAACCGAGGATGTCGCTGTAACATCGATCACCAACATTCCTTCGTTGTTATGCGACGTGGACAGCGTGGCCCCGGTGATCACGCTGAAGAACAACGGCAGCAGCCTGCTGGAGACCGCCTTGATCGTGTACACCATCAATGGGGGGGCCACCTATGAGCATCCCTGGACCGGTGCGCTGCTGACGGGCCAGACCACCACGGTGATGCTCGCTCCCATCCCGGCGGTACCCGGAAGCAACACCTTGGTGGTCACCGCATCCGCGCCGAACGGCCTTACGGACCAGGAGCTGGGGAATGACACCTGGAGCATCGATTTCATCGCGAATTTCCCAGCGGGTATCGTGAACCTCATCCTCACTCTGGATGGCCGCGGCTCCGATGTGACCTGGCAGCTACGAACGAGCGACAACACCGTGATCGGGGAAGGTGGCCCATACGAGGATGGGGATAACGGTGAGGTGGACAGTGTGGCCTTCTGCCTCACCAACGGTTGTTACACCTTCACCATCCACGACTTCTTCGGCGATGGGATCTGCTGCGCCGAAGGAGAAGGGAGTTATGTGCTGCGCGATGCGAATGGTGTGGTTCATGGGGAGAGCGATGGCCAATATGGGGAGCAGCATGTGAGCAACTTCTGTTTGGAAGCCGTGGCCGTGGAAGGGCCGCAACGCCCCGCATTCCTGCTGCACCCGAACCCGAACGCGGGCGAATTCCGGATCACGACCTTGGATGGCGGATCGATCCGATCCATTCGGATCCTGGATGGCATTGGCAGGACCGTGCTGCTTGAACAGGGAGCCGGTAGCCCGGTGGTGAATACCCGACTGGATGCCCGACCCGGCGCCTACACCGTGGTCGTCGAAAGCAAGCACGGCAGGACCGTGCAGCGTATGGTCGTTACCCGCTGACCGGTGGCACGACCGAGGATGCCCACAGGCAGTGCGACCGTGGTGTGATCCAACGTGGGCACAAGCACCATTTCGCAGCAAGGGGTGGTCCAAAGATGCGCTGCGATTTTTTCGCAGTGCGATACGACGGGATCGTTGCGTAGCGGGGACTACGGAACGAGTCCGGCGGTGAAGCAATGCGGAAAAAGGGCAAGCGGATCGGGCTGGACCTTACTGCGAGATGGCCTCTAATACCTCAGCGCATAGAACAACGACTTCACGAGTTCGTTGTTCACCATGAGCAGGCCCTGCTCGCTTTCCCACCAATGGTCTACATCATACTCGGTGCTGGGTGTGCTTGAAACGAGCACGTGGATGCCGCTTGCCTCGAACCGCTTCCGAAAGACCTTGCCGACCCGTCGGGTATGAAAATCGGTGGTGAGCACCACGATGGTGTCGGCACCGATACGTTGGGCATGGTAGAGCACCCCTTGTGCTTCCTCGAAGGTACTGGTACCGTATGGGAAAGGCAGGATCCGCGCGGGATCGGCCCCGGCCCGCACCGCGGCCATGCGAGTAAGTGCCGCCTCGGTGACCAGGCGCCCTTCGGCCTTCAGGATGGAGGCATGGTTGGACCCGGTCGCGTAGGCCACTGGCGCCACTTCATGTAGGAGCAGTGCGGCCGCAGCAGTGCCGCGATCATACGGCGCACCACCGAGCACATAGATCGCATCGGCATGCACCGGCACATCCTCCTTGATCAGGCACCTGCCCATGGCGTGGAGGATGCGATAGCGTGCCATGAAGGCGAGCACCAGTAGGCCGGCCATGAACAGCAGGAGCTTCAACGTACCCCGGCACCTTCGGGACATACAGGTGCCACTGAACGATCGGGTCTCAGTAGGCTCCATTGCGTCTGCGCAACACCCATTCGCAGGTGAGCAGGCCGAGAATGACGAAGAAGAGCCAACGGAGGCTGATCAGGTCCGTGAAACCGGGATGGGCGTACGAACGGGCCACCAGCCCTTCCTGTGCTTCGACCGCGGTCACCAGGGCATCGGTATCGCCCGGTTTCACCACGACTCCGTTGGTGCGGGCCGCGATGTCCTGCCAAAGGCCGTGGTCCGCCACGGTGCTCATTTGTTCGGCGGTCAAGGCTTCCACGTGCAATTCGCCGTTGGCCGTGTAGGTCTTGCCCTCCATGGAGGTACGAGCGGACCAGGTGTAAGTACCCGCCGGGAGTTGTCCGATGTCCGCACGGTAGGTCGAACCGGACTGTACGAAGGCATGCCGAAGGTCACGGCCATTCTCGTCCTTGATCGTAAGATCGATCTCCGCACCATCCACCGGTGCGAAGGTGGCATCGTACAATTCCGCTGTGAGAACAATGCGCTCGTGCTCGGTGGCCCGTGCCGGATGATCCACACGGAACCGCTCCTTGTTGACCTTGATGGCCAGGAATTGCACCAGTTTATGGATGAACCGGTCGAAGTGCGTGTGATCACCGGACTGCTGTAGATCATTGATCCGCCAGCGCCAGATGCCTTCGCCCGCGATCACGGCGGCCCGCCCATCGTGGCGTTGGCTGAAGGTGATGAGCGGATAGCCCGTTCGCACCAGGCCGATGCGCTGCGAGGCGAGGGCCATGGCCGACCGGCCCGGATCGATCTGTCCGAACGGCACCTGCAACGGCGGGTAGCGCTCCATCGCTTGTTGTTGTTCCGGCTCCAGGGTGAAGTAGGAGAAGTCCTTGTTCAAGCTCGCTTGTGCATCGGTGGTGGAGCCACGCGCGGCGGTCACGGTCATCCCCGCGTTGCGGGCATTGAAGGCATTGAAGTCCATGGCTCCCGTGAGGATGTAGCACACGGGCACCCCGGCCGCATCGGCTTTGGTGAACAGGGCCTGCATGGGGAGCTGGGGCGATGGCAGCCCGTGAACGATCACCAGGTCGTAGGTGGACACATCACCCGTGAAGGCATCGGCGAATGCCAGTTCCGTGGCATAGCCATCCAGTCCTGCCAAGGCCAGGCGTAGCGCACCCAGGTCGGGGTGTGGGGCCGCCCCGAGCAGGAGGACCTTCTGGCGATCATCCAGTACATCGATGAGGATGTCCATCCGGTTGTTCACCTCGGTGGCCTCACCCGATACGGGTCGCACCGCCACCGTGTAGCGGTGTACACCTGCCCTTTCGGGCTTCACACTGAACGGCAGTTCCAGGAATGTGGTGGTTCCGGAGAGGACGATGTCCCTTCCCGCCACCTCCTTTCCACCGTGCAGGATGGAGACCCGTGTTGCAACACCGGGACTACGTCGGGCCTCCACTTTCACGAGCACGGGCAATTCGTTCCCCAGGTAACCGATACGGTTGTGGTCCACCCCGCGTAGGAGGAGATCGGGGCGCACGGTGGTATCGCCCAACGCGATGGCCATGACCGGTACACCCAACCGATCGGCGATGGCACGAGGATCACGGCCCCGGTTGTGGATCCCGTCGCCATCGATGATCACAGCGCCGAGGTCGGGGCCGTTGAACCGATCGTACACCTCGCGCAGGGCCTGGTCCACATCGGTGAAGGAGCCGAGTTGGGCGAAGTCCAGTCCTTCGGTGACCGCCTCACCGTACGTGAAAGCACGTACATCGAAGCGCTCACCCAAGCGCTCCTGTAACCGATCCAATTCGGCGGGATAGCGGGTGCGCAAGGCGGCAGTGTCCCCTGCTGCGGCAACGGACGAGGATCCATCGTGCAGGATCACCACCACCGGTTTCCGCACTTCGCGCACCAGGATGCGCACCATGGGTTCGAGCAGGAAGAAGGCGATGAGCGCGATGGCCAGTGCGCGACAAGTGGCCAGGATCAAGGCCAAGGGGCGTGGGAAACCCTCCTTCCCCACGGTTCGCCTATAGAGCCACCACGCGGCGGCGATACCGAGGAGCAGACAAAGAGGCGCCAGCCAGAGACTATGGGCGGTGGTCAGTGACATGCGGGGTGCAAAGGTCGGTGATGGGTGGTCCACCGACCTTCCAGGACGAGCAGGATCACACGGACGTTCAGCTCAGCATACCGCCGCAGACGCTCAAGGTCTGACCGGTGATGTAGGCACTGAGGTCGCTGCCGAGGAAGACACAGGCATTGGCCACATCGGTGGGGGTGCCGCCACGCTTCAGGGGGATCGCCTCACGCCAGCCCTCCACCACCTTGGGGTCGAGGGCGGCGGTCATTTCGGTCTCGATGAAACCCGGTGCGATGGCGTTGCTGCGGATGTTACGACTGCCCAGTTCCTTGGCCACGCTCTTGGAGAAGCCGATGATGGCGGCCTTGCTCGCGGCATAGTTGGCCTGCCCCGCATTGCCCTGCACGCCCACCACACTGCTCATGTGGATGATGCTGCCACTGCGCTGCTTCAGCATGGTGCGGAGCACGGCCTTGGACATGTTGAAGACGCTCTTCATGTTGGTGGTCATCACCGCATCGAAGTCGGCCTCGCTCATGCGCATGAGCAGCTGGTCCTTGGTGATGCCCGCATTGTTCACCAGGATATCGAGCCGGCCCCATTCGGCCACCACCTTGTCCACGGTGGCCTGTGCCGCATTGAAGTCGCCTGCGTCGCTCTGGATGGCCATCACCTTGCGGTTCGTCCTCGTAGCGAGCTCGGTGGCCAGCGCATTGGCCCTCTCCGGGCTGCTCACGAAGGTGAAGGCCACATCGGCGCCTTCAGCAAGGAAGCGTTCGACGATGCCTTTTCCGATCCCACGGGTACCACCGGTGACCAGGGCGATCTTGTCTTGTAGGAGTGCCATGCGGGCGAAGATAGCCGAGGGCCTGATGCCAAGCGAAGGGATCGTTCGACCCTACCCCAGCACCTCCTTCACCTTGGCGCCGATCAAGGCCGGGCTGTCCACCACGTGGATCCCGCTCTCGCGCATCACCTTCTTCTTGGCGGCCGCGCTTTCGTCGGCGCCGGAAACGATGGCCCCGGCGTGGCCCATGGTGCGGCCCTTGGGTGCGGTCTCCCCCGCGATGAAGCCGATGACGGGTTTCTTGCAATTCGCCTTGATCCAGTTGGCCGCCTGGATCTCCAGGTCGCCACCGATCTCGCCGATCATCACGATGGCCTCGGTCTCCTTGTCCTCGGTGAAGAGCTTGATCGCCTCCAATGTGGTGGTACCGATGATGGGATCGCCACCGATGCCGATGGCCGTGGTGATGCCCATGCCCGCCTTCACCACCTGATCGGCGGCTTCATAGGTCAGGGTACCGGATTTGGAGACGATGCCCACTTTGCCCTTCTTGAAGACGAAGCCGGGCATGATGCCCACCTTGCATTCGTCGGCGGTGATCACCCCTGGGCAGTTGGGCCCGATGAGGGTGCAGTTCTTCCCACGGATGTATTCGCGTGCGGCCACCATGTCCTTCACAGGGATGCCTTCGGTGATGCAGACGATCACCTTGATCCCAGCTTCCGCTGCTTCCATGATCGCGTCGGCGGCAAAAGGAGGAGGTACGAAGATGATGCTGACATCGGCGCCAGTGGCCTTCACCGCGTCGCTCACCGTCTCGAACACGGGGCGTTCCAAGTGCTTCTGGCCACCCTTTCCCGGAGTGACACCGCCCACCACGTTGGTGCCATACTCGATCATCTGGGTGGCATGGAAGGTACCTTCACTGCCGGTGAAACCCTGGACCAGGATCCTGCTGTTCTTGTTGACGAGTACGCTCATGGAGGTGATTGGTATGATGGGCGGCGCGAAAGTAGGCCCTACACGGGAATAGCCGGTCGGCCTTCTTTGCGGCGATGGTAGGCGATCACGTAGTACAGCGCACCCAGCATGACCAGCCCTGATCCGATATAGGGCAGGCCATGGGCGACCTCATACAGGCGCCCACCCAGCGCCGGACCCACGATGCGAGCCAGGGACCCGAAGCTCTGGTTGAGGCCAAGCACCTCCCCTTGCTCCTGCTGCGCGGCATTCCTGCTCAACAGGCTCAACAAGGTCGGGTTCAAGCACCCATTGCCGAGCGCGAGCAGGAGGATCGAGAGGATGTTGAGGGACAGGAAATAGGCCTTGGGGATGAAAGCGATCATGCCCAGGCCCACGGCCATGGACAGGCAGCCGAAGACCATCAACCGGCGCTCGCCGAAGGTGCGTTGCAACCAGCCGATCATCCCGCCTTGCACGATCGCCGAGGCCAGGCCCACGGCAGCGAACATCCAGCCGATCTCCTCCTTGTTCAGGCCGTGATCATCGGTCCAGAACAGGGCAATGGTCATCTGCATCATGCTGAAGGCGGTGATGAAGATGAAGCTGATGAGGTAGAGGTCGCGGAAACGTGCATCCTTCAACGCGCGGATCGCCCCGGTGACCGGCTTGATGCGGATGGCGCGATCCACCACCTTCTCTTGGAGCGATTCCGGAAGGAAGAACCAGACCGCCACCATGTTGAGCACACAGATGATGGCCGCTGCGTAGCCCACCCACTCCACACCAAGGTGCATGTAGATGAAGCTGCCCATGGGTGGGCCGAAGATGAAGCCGAGGCCGAAGGCCGCACCGATCAGGCCCATGGCCTTGGCCCGGCCTTCCGGTGGGGTGATGTCGGTGATGTAGGCCTGTGCCGCTGTGATGTTACCCGAACCCACCCCGGTGAGCATGCGTGCCGCGATGAGCAGGAAGAGGGTATCGGCGTGGGCGAATAGCAGGTAGCTCACCGCCGAGACCCCCAGCGCCCAGAGGATGATCGGCCGACGGCCGAAGCGGTCGCTGAGCGATCCCCAGACCGGGGTGAAGATGAACATCATCAACGAGAAGAGCGCACCGGTATCGCCCACCAGGGCATCGCTCGCATGGAGTTCGCGGGCGTAGATGGGCACCACCGGGATGAAGATCCCGAAGCCCATCAGATCGATGAAGATCGTGATGAACAGGATGAGGAGCCGACGGTCCATGGGGTATGATCCTTAGCGAACGATTGAGGAGGGCACCTGTGTGCATGGCCATCAGGCCGACCATCCTCCTCCTCCTTGTTGCGCCTTCAAAGCCCCATCTTCCGCAGCACCGGGGTGGGCACCCCCTTCTTGTTCACCAGGAAGGCCGTCATCTTGTACGCCGCGTAGGCCTTGCTCATGTACAGGTAGCCCTTGTACTCGTTGCCGGTACCCCAACTGTTCTTCACGATGTACCATTCGGTGCCGTTCTGGTCCTTGGCGATACCGGTGATGTGCATGCCGTGGTCGTCGGTGGTGCGGTAGTCGTCGAAGGCCGACTGCCGCATTTCGGCGGTGATCACCGGTTCGGGTTGCGGACCGTTGAAGAGGCTGGCCTTCTCCTCCTTGGTGAGTTCGGCGGCCGGGGTCATGGTCACGAAGGCCACACCATTGCGCCAGCTGAACGAAGGCTCGCTCACATCGCCGCCCCACGACACGGAATAGCCGTTGCGCAGGGCGTTGTCCATGATGGTGGTGATCTCCTCCACCGGGATGTTCCAGGCTTGTGCAAGGGCCCAGTTATCCGGCACCATCAGCGTGGCCTTGCTGTAGTAAGGCACATCGGTCACACTCTGGAACTCGACGTAATCCGAAGCATCCAGCTTTACCACCTCCTTCGCGAAGGACTGTGGGGTGTAGCTCTTGCCCTGATAGGTGAAGGTCTCCGGGACCTTGCCCAGGTACGTATCGAGCACGGCGTTGATGGCTTCGGGCCACACGGGGGTAAGAGTGCCCTTGTTGGGCGCCTTGATGATCGCATCGAGCATGGCCTTGATCACCTCCTGCATCTCGCCGCTCTGGTTCTTCTCGTTGCCGAAGTTGAGGCCCGTGAATGCCTCGTAGGGCACGATGCCGTACTTGGCGTACATGTTCACCACATCATGCGCGATGCCACCGTCGCCATAGTTGAGCGAACCGTGCATACGCACATAACTGCGGGCCTTCTCCTCATAGCTGCGCCGTGCGATGTAGATCTTGCTCAGCGGTACCATGGGACCACCCTTCTTGATCATCTCCGACTCGAGGAAGGACCCCGTGCAATAGCTCCAGCAGGTACCCGAAGAACCCTGGTCCTCCACCGGCGTGCCCGGCGTGGTGAGCACCTGGGTGAAGCGGAAGCCGGTGGAATCGGCGCTGTTGAGGCTGATCTTCTTGATCAGGTCATCCTGTGCGATGAGGTTCGTGGCGAGCAACGCAGCAGCGGCAGTTGCGATATGGTTGAAGCGGATCGGGTGCATGGCAGGTGTGCCGGAACAGGTCCAGCGGGCTGCAAAGGAAAGGCGGTTGCGCCACCCGACGTACGTGGACCGGTCCAGAACGGCTTCGATCGCTCGATCTTCATTCATTCGCCGTGGAAAATAAAAGCATCCGCTGAATTTCAACCGGGTTGGCCAGAGTACGGGTTGATCGCGTTGAAGTCGAGTTCACCCTCGGTCTGGAAGACCACCGTTCGGATGGCCCGGAAGTTGGAGTAACCCCTTGCCTTGCGCTTGGCGGCCTGGAACAGACCGTTGACGCCATCGATACAGCCATTGGTCCGTCGTGACCGGATCCAGGCAATGATGCCATCCATTTGTCTGCCGATCATGGCGACCACTGCCCTCATGGGGTCCACCTTGGAACGCATCACGCGGATGCATCATTGCCCCCCAAGGCCCCGTACCACAATGATCCACTTGTGGGCCGTGACCTCCTGCAGCTGGTCTTTGTACAACCAGGCCCGTGCGGTGCGCATGGTGGTCAATTGGGCCACGGAACCATCGGGTTCGGCTCGGCCTTCGGGTCAAGGCGCTCAGGGTTGCGAAGCAACCTCCAGCCCGCCCCTTGAGCCCCGGAACGCTGCGCTGTTCCTTGCGACGGGTCTCGACCAAAGCTGTTGTTCCCATGGCCACCACATGGAACATGTCGAAGGTCACCTGTGCTTGCGGTAGGTGGTCGGACACGCCTGGAACGGACCGTTGACGACATCGGTGCGGCGTACGTCGTGGTGCAGGTGCGAAACGGGATATTTGCAGCCCGCTTCCGTGAATGGAGGCAGGCCAATGGGATCATTAGTACAGCACACCATGCCCCACATCGCCATCCTCTCCGCCAGCGTCCGCGATGGCCGCAAGAGCCACTCGGTCGCGCTGCATCTGCAACGCACACTTCAGGCCAGCAGCAACACGGTGGACCTGCTCGACCTCCGCGTGTTCGACTTCCCGCTGTTCCACGAACGCCTGAAGTTCATGAAGGACCCGGCGCCTGCGGTGCTCCACTTCGCGGAACGGGTCCGGAAGGCGGAAGGAGTGATCATCGTGACACCCGAGTACAACGGCAGTTTCCCGGCGAGCCTGAAGAACGTGATCGACCTGCTCACCGAGGACTGGAAAGGCAGACCAGTAGCGCTTTGCACAGCCTCCAGTGGGATGTTCGCCGGTACGCAGGCGATGGTGGAGCTGGTATTCCCGTTGTGGAAGATCAAGGCATGGGTGGTGCCCTCTTCCATGCAGGTACCGAAGGTGCAGGAGCAGTTCGGCGAGGATGGCACGGTACTGATGGACCCGGAAGGTTGGGCAACGCGGACCCGGATCTTCCTGGACGACCTGGGCTGGGCGATCGAGGCGCGACGCCGGATGGGGGCTTGACCAGGGGAACGCCATCGTTCGCCAGTGCCCAACCGCACCGGGCACATCAAGCCTTGACCAACACGGGTTGGAAGATGCGCTTGAGCACACCCACCACCTGCTCCACTTCTTCCTTGGTGTTGTAGCGGCTGAAGGAGAATCGGATATTGCCACCGGTACGTCCCGGATACAAGGCACTGATCACATGGCTGCCCTTGTTGCTGCCGCTGCTGCACGCACTGCCTCCGCTACAGGCCACGCCCTCGATATCGAGATTGTAGATCAACATCTCGCTTTTCCCGTCATCCGGGAACCACACGCTGAGCACGGTGTAGAGGCTGTCCGGTCCGGGATCACCATTGAAGGCCACCCCGGGGATCGCTTCCGCCAATCGTTCCTTCATCAGGTCTTTGAGCGCCTGCACTTCGCGCTGGTGGGCTTCGACATCGTCCGTGGCGAGTTCCAACGCCTTGGCCAGGCCCACGATGCCATGAACATTCTCGGTCCCAGCGCGCATATTTCGTTCCTGCGAGCCACCCAGGATGGCCGGTTTGATCTCGGCACCGCTTCGCACGTAGAGGAAACCCACGCCCTTGGGGCCATGGAACTTGTGTGCGGCACAGGTGATGTAGTCCACCGGGGTATTGGCCAGGTCGAAGCGATAGTGCCCCATGGTCTGTACGGTATCGCTATGGAACAGCGCGTCGTACTTGCGGCAAAGCGACCCGACCGCATGCAGGTCGATCCGTGTACCGATCTCGTTGTTGGCGTGCATGAGTGAGACAAGCACTCCCTGGCCTTGTGTCGTCCTCAGCAACTCCTCCAGATGGGCCATGTCCGGCCTGCCATCCGGCTCCAACCGCAGCCAATGAACATTCACACCTGACCGACCGAGGTGCATCGCCGTGTACTCCACCGCGTGGTGCTCGATGGGGCTGGAGATGATATGCTTGACCCCGCGATCACGCACTACGCCGTTGAGGGCCATATTGTCGGCCTCGGTACCGCCGCTGGTGAAGATGATCTCGCCCGGTGTGCAGTTCACCAGTGCGGCGACCTTGCGGCGGGCCTGTTCAACCGCAGCCCGTGTCCTCCGACCGAAGGCATGTATGGCGGATGGGTTCCCGAAATGTTCCCGCATGTACGGGAGCATGGCCTCGAAGACCTCCGGCGCTATTGGTGTGGTGGCCGCGTTATCGAAATAGACTTTCATCATCACTGTCGAAATTACCGCTACATGGCGGCGACACCGGCCACCTCTGCCAGTTCACTCAGGATCCTACCGGCCAGGTCATCGGCCATGGCCATGCTCGGAGCTTCGGCGTATACGCGGATGATCGGTTCGGTGTTACTGCGCCGCAGGTGTACCCAGGTATTTCCGAACTCGATCCGCAGGCCGTCCACCGTGCTGTGCGGCTGGTCGCGGTATTTCTCCTGCATCGCGTCCACAATGCCCCCGACATCCATGCCGGGCCGCAGTTCGATCTTGTTCTTGCTGATGAAGTAGTCGGGATAACCGCGACGTAGCCCTAAGGTGGTCTTTCCGCTCTTCGCGAGCAGCGTGAGGAACAAGGCGATACCGGCAAGGGCGTCCCGGCCGTAGTGCAGTTCGCTGAGGATCACCCCCCCATTGCCTTCCCCACCAATGGGGGCGCCGACCTGTTTCATCAGGTTCACCACGTTCACCTCGCCCACCGCACTGGCGTGGCGCTTGCGGCCATGGCGCTCGGCGATGTCGTTGAGGGCACGTGTGCTGCTGAGGTTGCTCACGGTATCGCCGGTCCGTTGGCCGAGCACGTGGTCCGCGCAGGCGACCAGGGTGTATTCCTCGCCGAAGAGCGAACCATCCTCGCACACCAGGGCCAGTCGGTCCACATCGGGATCCACCGCGATACCGAGGTGGGCCCCGTGTTTCACCACGGCGGTACACAGGTCCTTCAAGTGCTCCGGAAGCGGTTCAGGGTTATGTGGGAATTGGCCGTTGGGGGTACAATGAATGCCGATCACCTCCATCACGCCCAGTGCGGTGAGCAGGGCCGGCACAGCGGTGCCACCCACCGAGTTGACCGCATCGACCACCACACGGAACCGTTTCTCCTTGATCGCTTGGACATCCACCAGATCGAGGGCAAGGATCGCATCGATGTGCTTGCGGGTCCAACTGGCCCCCTCCAGCACACGACCGAGCCGTTCCACGGGTACGAAATCGAATTGATCCGCCTCGGCCAGGCGCAGGACCTCGGCACCGTCCTCGGAAGAGATGAACTCACCCCGGTCATTCAGCAATTTCAAGGCGTTCCACTGGATGGGGTTGTGGCTGGCCGTAAGGATGATGCCCCCATGCGCCCGCTCACCGGTCACGGCCATCTCCACGGTGGGTGTGGTGGCCTGTCCTAGATCGATCACCTCGAAACCCAGTCCAGTGAGGGTGCCCACGACCAGATCGCGCATCATGGGACCACTGAGACGGGCGTCGCGGCCAAGGACCAAGCGCGGTGTGGTCGTGCCCGCTCGCCGGGCGATGAGTGTGCCGAAAGCGGCCGTGTACCGCACGGTGTCCAGAGGGGTGAGTCCTTCGCCCGGAGCACCACCGATGGTACCGCGGATGCCGGAGATGGACCGGATGAGCGTCATGTTCGTCGATCGGGATTGAGCGGTGCAAAATTACCGACCCGATCGGCATAAGTGGTTGATGCCGAGGCTCGCTTTCACCCGCACCTGTTCATAACCGGACCGATCCCCGGGATCGCCGAAAGGGACTTCCCTATTTTTGTACGGTGCCATCATTTGGCTCCACCTTCCCAGGCCCCTGGGTCGTACCACATGAGCGAAGGCCCCTTCCCCCACTCCGAGCGCAACGATCAGCTCCACGACTGTGTGGAACGCTACGAGTCGATGCGCCGCTCGAACACCATGTCGTTCTTCGATGTCGAGGAGTTCGAGATCATCATAGAACACTATCTGGAGCAGAGCGATCCGCGCCAGGCCCGGGAGGTGTTGGAATTGGCGCAGCGGCAGCATCCGGGGTCGATGGACCTGATGTTCAGCGAGGCGCATGTGCTGATGAACCAGGGCAAATTGAACCGCGCCCTGGAGGTGCTGGACGCCATCGGGAAGATGGAGCCCTTCAACGAGGACGTTCATCTGCACAAGGCGAGCATCCATAGCCAGTTGCGCAACCACCGCCGAGCGGTGGAGCATTACAAACGTGCCTTGGCTCTTGCCGAGGAGGGGCTGGACGAGATCCACCTCGACCTGGCCTTCGAGTACGAGAACCTGGAGATGTATGACCTGGCGCTGGAGAGCCTGAAGAGCGCGCTGGAGACCAATCCGGAGAATGAGGCCGTGCTGTACGAAATGGCCTATTGTTTCGATGTGTCCGATGCGCACCAGGCCGCGATCTCCTTCTTCCGGGATTTCACGAACGACAACCCCTATTCGTTCGTGGCCTGGTACAACCTGGGCAATGCGCTGGCGCGGCTGGACCGTGCAGAGGAGAGCATCGAAGCGCTGGACTTCTGCCTGGCCATTGAGGAAGGCTTCACCGCGGCACACTTCAGCAAGGCCCGTAACCTGCTGATCCTGGGCCGGTATCCGGAGGCCATCGAATGTTACCAGGAAGCCCTCGGCTTCGACGGCCCTCAGGCGATCACGTTCAGCTACATCGGTGAGTGCTACGAGAAGATGGAGCACTATGAGCAGGCGCTGATCCATTACGACCAGTCGATCGCATTGGACCCCACCTGGGTGGATGCTTGGATCGGACGGGGGGTGGTTAAGGACTTGCAAGGTCGGCTGCCCGAAGCGATAAAGGACCTGGAAGTGGCCGTACAGCGATCGCCCGACCATGGCGACGGCTGGTTCTACCTGGCCAACACCCTGGCACGCGCCGGGCGGTACGAGGAATCGTTCAACGCCTATGCGAAGCTGAACACATTGGAACCGGAGAACGTGGACGGCTGGCTGGACCATGCCGACCTGCTGATGCAGATGAAGGGACCGGACCAGGCCGCACGGAAGCTGAAAGAAGGCGCACAGGTGATCAAACTGACCAGTAAGTACGCCTACCGCATGGTGAGCTACCTGTTGCGCATGGGCGAGCTCCAGCAGGCCCTGGTGCAGCTGGAGGATGCCTTGATGAACGACCACGCCTCCCATCACCTGTTGCTGGACCATTATCCGGAAGCTGCCACCCTACCCCAGGTCATACACCTGCTGGAACTGTACCGACGCCAATGAATTACAGTCTTTCCCACATCCCCGCGCGCAGCACCAAACCGCGCGAGGAGGGTGTGACCATGGTCATGGACAAGGGCCTGACCCTGCGCCAGGCCCAGGACCTGGTGGATGCCAGTGGCCACTTGATCGATCTGATCAAGCTCGGCTTCGGCACCTCGTTCGTAACCCCCAAACTGAAGGAGAAGATCAAGTTCTACCAAGGTGCGGACATCAAGGTGTACCTGGGAGGAACACTCTTCGAAGCGTTTGTGGCGCGTGGGCAGTTCAAGGAGTACCGCAAGCTGGTGGAGACATTGGGCCTGGACACCGTGGAGGTGAGCGACGGGTCCATCAACATGAGCACCAAGGAGAAATGCCGGTACATCAACGAACTGGCACGCGACCACCGGGTGTTGAGCGAAGTGGGTTCCAAGGAATCGGGCATCCTGATCAGCCCGGCGAAATGGGTGAGCATGATGCGTACCGAACTGGATGCGGGCAGTTGGAAGGTGATCGCTGAGGCACGCGAGAGCGGCACCGTGGGGATCTACCGGCCCAGCGGCCATGCGCACACCACCCTGGTGAACCGGATCCTGAGCAAGATCCCCGGCAAGGACATCCTGTGGGAAGCACCGCTGAAAGGGCAACAGGTGTGGTTCATCAAACAGCTCGGTGCCAACGTGAACCTGGGGAACATCGCCCCAGAGGAGGTGATCCCGTTGGAGACCTTGCGGTTGGGCCTTCGGGGCGATACCTTCTTCCAGTACCTGCCGGAGGATGTGGCCGAGCGCTTGCGTCAGAAGACGACCGAATGATCACTGGCCGCGGATCGCGCAAGGAACACGAACTTCGCCCCCCGTTCCCACGATCCACCCGATGAAGGAGATCACACCCAAAGCGTTCCAAGCCTGGCGCAACCAAGGCAAGGAGCACCAGTTGATCGACGTACGTGAACCGTACGAGGCCCAGATCTGCAACATCGGTGGTGCCCTCATCCCCTTGGGCGAGATCCTGGACCGGTTGGAGGAACTGCGCAGGGACGTACCCGTGATCATCCACTGCCGTAGTGGTGGACGTTCGAGCGCGGTGATCGATACGCTCTCCTCTCGTTATGGCTTCACCAACCTGGTCAACCTGAGCGGGGGCATCCTCGCCTTTGGGCGGGAGGTGGATCCCGACCTGCACTGTGAATGACCCCTTCCCCATGGAACTGCTACAGGAATTCTGGTACTTCATCACCCATCTGAACATCACCCTGCCGGCCTTCATCGGCGAGCACGGCAACCTGGTATATGCGCTGCTCTTCGCCATCATCTTCGTGGAAACGGGGCTGGTGATCATGCCTTTCCTGCCTGGCGATTCACTGCTGTTCGTGGCTGGTTCGTTGGCGGCGGGTGCGGCAGCTCCCCTGGACCTGGGCACCCTGTTCATCCTGTTGTTCATCGCGGCGGTGGCCGGGGACAACATCAACTATTGGGTCGGCCGCTTCTTCGGGCCACGCGTGGTGAAGTGGCGCACCTTTGGCCGCGACCTGGTGCAACAGAAGCACCTGGACAAGACCCACGCCTATTTCGAGAAATACGGGGTGAAGACCATCATCATCGCCCGGTTCATCCCCATTGTACGCACCATCACCCCCTTCGTGGCCGGGATCGGCGCCATGGACTACCGGCGGAAATTCCTACCCTATGATGTGTTCGGCGGGGCCTTGTGGATCGGCCTCTTGCTGCTGGCCGGTTACCTCTTCGGCACCCATCCTTTCGTACAGAAGAACTACGAAACGGTGATCCTGGCCATCGTCTTCATCAGTGTGCTTCCCATGGTGGTGGAATTCATCCGCCATCGTGGACGGATCGCCGGCAATAGTTCGGCCTCCTGAGCGTTGGAGCAGGCGTGGTACGCTACGGGCTCATCGGCGAACATCTCGGCCACTCGTACAGCCAGCGGTACTTCGCGGAGAAGTTCGAGCGCGAGGGGCTACTGGGGCATCGGTACGACCTCTTCGAATTGAAGGGGATCGAGGAGCTGCATACGCTCTTGATGGAGAACCCCGACCTGGTCGGCCTGAATGTCACCATCCCCTATAAACGATCGGTGATGGGCCTGCTCCATGCAGTGGATCCGACCGCGGCCACGGTCGGTGCGGTGAATACGATCCGCATCCGGGGTGGCAGGCTGGTCGGTCACAACACCGATGTGCAGGGGTTCCGACGGATGTTGCTACCGATGCTCGGGGCCTCACGGCCGCGCGCGTTGGTGCTTGGCAGCGGTGGTGCGAGCCGGGCCGTGGTCCATGTGTTGCGCGAGTTGGGCATCAAGTTCCGGGTGGTGAGCCGCGACCGCAGCACGGGCGACCTCACCTGGGAGCAGCTTGATCCGGTGTTGGTGGGGGCATGCCCCTTGATCATCAACACCACACCGGTCGGCATGGCGCCCGCCGTGGAGGACATTCCTCCTGTACCGATGGATGCGATCGGAGCGCGACACCTCCTGCTCGACCTGATCTACAATCCGGAACGTACCCGATTCTTGCAGGAAGGGGAGGCCCGTGGTGCTCGTGTGGCCAATGGCCTTGTCATGTTACATGCCCAGGCCGAGGCCGCCTGGCGGATATGGAACGACCTCACGCCCGACCACACGCCCTCACCGCCATCACGATAAGGCAGAACAGGAAGACGAACACACTGATCCGGTTGATGCCGTGCATGAAGCGAAGGCTCAGGTTCGGGTCGGCCGGCTTGAACAGGGTGGCCGGGTTCAGGTAGTACAATACACGCTTCCAGAACATGGCACCAAGGTAGACGCTCGCGGTCCGTGGTCGGATCAAGGTTTGAAGGCGGTGTCCGGCACGATCGTGAACCGCTCCCAGGCCCCTACCCCGCTGCGGTCGCCCATCAACCGGTTGCTCTCGTCGCCCGGCAAGGCATGATCGGTGGCCACGTACAGTCCTCGGTGAGTCTTGAATGCCACCCGGCCACTGTCCTGAGGAGCAAGCACGAACGACTCCCAAGCGCCGATGTAGTCCCGATTGGCCACCAGCACTTCGCGGTGATCCCCATCGGCACAGACATATTTGCCATTGGCCGCCTGGAGGGCGATGGTATCCCCGCCCTTGCGGAAAAGCGTGAAGCGCTCCCAATCGCCCACAATGGCTTTCCCGGAGCGCAACACGCCCTGGCCACCCTCCGTGGCACCGAGTTCACAACCCACATAGGTGCCGTCGTGCGCCAGGATGGACACGGTCATTCCGGGTGCCGCATCCTTCGGCGGCTCGGCATCGGTGTTGGTGTTCATGTTCGGTTCGGCGCAGGAAACAAGGGCCAGCGCAGTGAGGAGAACGATGGTGTGGCGGGGGTCCATGGGTAATTGAGCGGTACGAAGGTGCGAAACCACCACCGAACAACACGGTACTTTTGCGATCCCGAGTCCTTTCCGTGTCCTTCAGCCTCATCTCCGAATTCCAGCCCACGGGCGACCAGCCAGAGGCCATTGCGCAGTTGGTACAGGGCATCAACGAGGGGGTACCGGCCCAAACGCTGCTCGGTGTCACGGGGTCGGGCAAGACCTTCACCGTGGCCAATGTGATCGCGCAGACCAGCCGACCCACGCTGATCCTGAGCCACAACAAGACACTGGCCGCCCAGTTGTACGGGGAGTTCAAGCACTTCTTCCCGAATGATCGGGTGGAATACTTCGTGAGCTACTACGACTACTACCAGCCTGAGGCCTACCTACCGACCACCAACACCTACATCGAGAAGGACCTCTCGGTGAACGATGAGATCGAGAAGTTGCGGTTGAGCGCCACCTCCGCCCTCTTGAGCGGCCGGCGCAACGTGATCGTGGTGGCCAGCGTGAGTTGCATCTACGGGATCGGCAATCCGGCGGAATTCCACAAGACCATCGTGCGGATCGCCATTGGCCAGAAGATCCCACGGAACAGGTTGCTGCACGAACTGGTGAGCGCGCTTTACAGTCGAAAGGACGAGGAACCCGGCCGTGGCCACTTCAGGGTACGTGGTGATGTGGTGGAGGTGTACCTGGCCTATGCGGATGAAGGGGTGCGCATTCACTTCTGGGGGGATGAGATCGAGCGCATCGAGCGGTTCGACACCTTGAGCGGTGTGGTGGTCGAGGCGGCCACGGAGATCACCATCTACCCCGCGAACATCTTCGTGACCAGCCGCGAGACGATGAACCAGGCGATCCACCACATCCAGGATGACATGGTGAAGCAGGTCGCCTTCTTCCAGGAGATCGGGAAGCACCTCGAGGCGAAGCGGTTGGATGAGCGGGTGAACCACGACATGGAGATGATGAGGGAGCTGGGATATTGTTCGGGGATCGAGAATTACAGCCGATACTTCGATCAGCGACAGAGCGGCCAACGCCCCTTCTGCCTCCTGGATTATTTCCCGGACGATTTTCTCCTGGTGATCGACGAGAGCCATGTGACCGTGAGCCAGGTACAGGCCATGTACGGTGGCGACCGGAGCCGCAAGAAGAACCTGGTGGAGTATGGCTTCCGGCTGCCCAGTGCGCTGGACAACCGATCCTTGAAATTCGAGGAGTTCGAGGCGATGATGGGCCAGACCCTTTTCGTGAGCGCCACCCCGGCCGATTATGAGCTGAAGCGCAGCGAAGGCGTGGTGGTGGAACAGGTGGTGCGTCCCACAGGCCTCTTGGACCCGCCCATCGAGGTGCGGCCGAGCAGGGACCAGATCGACGACCTGTTGTACGAGATCAGACAGCGTGCGCAGCGGGAGGAACGGGTATTGGTGACCACCTTGACCAAGCGGATGGCCGAGGAGCTGAACGACTTCCTGGGCCGGAACGGGGTCCGTTGCAAGTACATCCATAGCGATGTGGAGACCCTGGAACGGATCGAGATCCTGCGCCAACTGCGGCTCGGCATGTTCGATGTGCTCGTGGGCGTGAACCTGCTGCGCGAGGGACTCGACCTGCCGGAGGTAAGCCTGGTGGCCGTGCTGGATGCGGACAAGGAGGGTTTCCTGCGGAGCGCCCGCTCGCTGACCCAGACCGCCGGGCGTGCGGCAAGGAACGTGAACGGCCTGGTCCTGTTCTACGCGGACAAGGTGACCGAGAGCATGCAACGCACGATGGACGAGACCGAACGGAGGCGCGCCAAGCAGATGGCGTATAACGAGGCCAACGGCATCACACCCACCCCGATCAAGCGGGATCGCACGGATGTGCTCCGACAGACCGCCGTGATCGACAGGTATGATGAAGGCCGCAGGAAGGCGTATGTGGAACCCGAAACCCTGAGCCTTGCGGCAGATCCTGTCATGCGGTACATGACCGAAGAGCAGTTGGCCAGCAACGTGGAACTACTTGGAACACAGATGCGCAAGGCGGCGAAGGAGCAAGACTACATTGCTGCGGCACAATTGCGCGATGAGCTTTTCGCCATGCGCAAGCTCCTGGAGGAGCGGCAGAAGGCATCCAAGGAAGCCTGAAGGCTTGCCGCCATCGCCATCGGCATCAGGCTACCTTTGGTCGTAGGTGTAACGGGTTGCGCCGAACCAGCGGATCCCACCCACCGTTAACCTGGACGTACGCCCTACCTTGCCCCGCTCAATCACTGACCAGACCAATGCGATCACTTTACCCGACCCTACTCGTGGTAGGCGCCATTCTCACCTCTGATGCCAACGCCCAACTGTCCTTTGGCGGGCAGCCCTACGGGATCGATCGCGCGAACGCGCTACCCGATGCCCCGCTCTCGGTGATGGCCCCGGTGGATGCGAACAGCCTGATGGCCGAGGACAAGGCCCGCGCCGCTGCGGGGGTCAAAGGACCCTACCGGTTCGGCTTCAACCACGCTACGAACATCGGGTTGGACAATGCCGGGATCTGGACCACGATGTCCAACGGGGACAGGGTCTGGCGTGCCGCCATACAATGCCCCGGTGCGTACAGTGTGAACTTGGAGTTCCATGAGTTCGTGATCCCCGAAGGAGCGCAGGTATTCGTGTACAATACGTTGGGCGACGTGCTGGGTGGATTCGAGGCGAATAGCGCTCCAGGGCAGACCCAACTTGGTGTGGACCTACTTGCGGGCGACCTGGTGAACGTGGAATATGTGGAACCAGCCCGTGTGGCCGGAGAAGGCCGCCTGCGCATCGGCCAGGTCACGCATGGCTATCGCGACGTGATGGGCTTGACAAAGGGGCTTAACGACAGTGGAAGTTGCAACAATAACGTGATCTGCCCCGAAGGCGATCCTTGGCGCGACCAGATCCGATCGGTGGCCATCATGGTCACCAGTGGCAACGGTTTCTGCACCGGCACCTTGTTGAACAACTGCAACAACGATGGCACCCCCTATTTCCTAACGGCGAACCATTGCATGGAGGGTACGGGGTCGAACGTGATCTTCCGCTTCAACTGGAGCAGCCCACAATGTGCCGCGAACCAGAATGGACCGATGAACCAGAGTGTGGCGGGATATACGTTGTTGCACAGCAGCGCCGGCAGCGACGTGGCCTTGCTGCGGTTGAACACGACACCTCCCCCATCCTACAACGTGTATTACAGCGGTTGGGATCGCAGCGCCCCAGCACCCTCCGGTGGTGTGACCTGCATCCACCACCCCTCTGGCGACATCAAGAAGATCAGCTTTGAGAACCAGCCCGTGACACCTTCTTCATTCAGTGGCGCCCAGTGCTGGCGCGTGGCCGACTGGGACGATGGCACCACCGAACCGGGCTCGAGCGGCAGCGGCTTGTGGAACCAGAACAAGTTGCTCATCGGCCAGTTATACGGTGGAAGCGCCGCTTGCGGGAACAATGGATCGGACTATTTCGGTCGGTTCAGTGTGAGCTTCCCGGCCTTGCAACAATGGCTTGGCAATTGTGGGAATACGCTCCAAGGCTATCCCAATAGCGGGATCGGGATCGAAGAACTGGGTCGTGTCGGTGGGTTGGAAACCTGGCCCAATCCCGCAACTGACGAGGTGACGATCGCACTTCCTTCGACCTCGCAGGAGCCCAATGTCGTGAGCCTGTTCGATGCGGTGGGCCAGCTCGTGGCCACGCGGAACGTACCCGGCGGAACAGAGCGGTTCACCTTGGACCTGCGCAGCCAGCCGAACGGACTCTATCTGGTCGAAGCCCGTTCCGGCGCGGTCCGTCTCCAGCAGCGGGTGGTCGTAGCGCGTTGATCGGTCCTGATACGGGACCAGAAGAGGCAGAACCCCCTTTGCGGATCGTGCGTACAACGGTCCATGTACCATGTACGCGGTCCCATCCTGATCGGCCTACTACTAACCGTAGGCCGGGTATCGGCACAAGCGGATGGCCTCGTAGCCTACGTCCCTGAAAAGGCGATCGCCCGCACAGTGGAGGACACCCGGATCTCGTTCGTGGAAGGCGCCGTGGTCGGCAAGGTCGCAGCGGTGATCCCGGCGGATGCCGATGGCGTGGACATCCTGAATGCCCGCGGCAATGTGAAGTACCGTTACGACACGGGAGCGATCGATCAGGTCGACCTGGGCGCACTTCGACCGGGTACCTGGACCCTGCGCGTTCACCGCGATGGCCGATCGACCATCCGCCGGTTCACGGTGATGGAGCGCGGTTCGGTGGTATGGTCCCCCGAGAACGCACCGGTACGGAAACGCTGAATCATTCCAGCACGCGCTGTCCTCGTTCTTGCAAGCGGTCCAATCCATGGGCAGCGGCGTCCAGATCGGGCTGTAAGGCAAGTGCCAGTTTGAAGTCCTTCGCCGCACTATCCAGGGCACCTTGGAATTCGTAGGTAAGGCCTCGGTTGAAGTAGGCTTGCGCATAGGTGGGCATACGCTCAATGGCACCGGTGAACTCCACGCGTGCGTCCTCGAACCGATCCTGATGTTCCAGGTAGATGTATCCGGTATTGTACCAGGGTGTTGGATTATTCGGATCCAAGGTCTTGATCAAGTCATAATCGCTCAAGGCGATACTATCCCGACCATGCTCCTGGGCATAAAGGCCACGGGCATAAAGGGCTTCCACGCTCTGGGGTCGGAGGTCCACCAAGGAGTTATAGTACTGCCAAGCCAGCGGATCATTCATGTCCGCATGCAGTCGCGCCAGCGCCATGAAGGCCTCATAGAGTTGTGGGTCGCGTTCGGTGGCGGTGCGGTAGCTGCTGATGGCCAAGGTCGTATCACCTGCTTCCCGATGGATCCAGCCTTTCAGGAAATAACCACGTGCGTTCTGGTCATCGATCCGGAGGGCATCGTTCACCTCGGCCATGGCGTTCACGTGGTCGCCCTTCAGCAACCGCAGTTCGGCCAGTTTGAAACGGGCCTCGGTGCTATCCAAGGCGAGGTTCCGGGCCTTGGTGAACTCCACCTCGGCGTGGTCCAAGTCGGCTTTTGCGAAGTACAGGTCGCCCAGGCCAAGATGCCACTTGAAGTTGGTGCTATCCAACAGGATAGCACGTTTCCAATCGTTCATCGCACTGCGCACACTATCGCGGGCCAGGTTCAGTTTCGCGCGCTGGGCGAAGAGGGCGGCATTCCCGGGGTCGGCCAGGATCGCGCTATCCACCTGGGCGATGGTCCATGGTCGTGAGGGATCCATGGTCCGGCCAGGGTCGGATCCCGAGGTGCAAGCCCAACCACATACCAGGATCAGGGAGGTCGCCAGTAGGGCTGATGAATGAGGCATCCAGGCCATAATGCGGAAGACCCCGGTACTGGACCGGGGCCTTCAAAGGTAGTCGCACGCCGTTGATGCTGTCTTATCGTTTCGCCATGACTTGAGCAGCGGTCGACAACGGCACGCGGACCACCAGGATCAAGCAACGACCGGTTGTGGTGCGGTCTTGTCGACAGCAGCCTTGATGCGACCTTCCAGCTCCTCGCAGAGTTCAGCGTTATCGTCCAGGAGCTGGCGCACCATGTCACGACCCTGGCCCAGCTTATTGTCCTCGTAGCTGAACCAACTGCCGCTCTTCTTGATGATACCAAGTTCCACACCCATATCGATGATCTCGCCTGTCTTGCTGATGCCCTTTCCGAACATGATGTCGAACTCGGCCTTTTGGAAAGGAGGAGCCACCTTGTTCTTCACGACCTTCACTTTGGTACGGTTCCCCACCGCATTCTCGCCGTCCTTGATCTGTGTGGCCCGTCGGATATCCATGCGGATACTGGCGTAGAACTTCAGGGCATTGCCACCGGTGGTGGTCTCCGGATTGCCGAACATGACCCCGATCTTCTCCCGGAGCTGGTTGATGAAGATGCAGCAGCAGCCGGTCTTGCTGATCGTTCCGGTGAGTTTGCGCAGGGCCTTGCTCATGAGGCGTGCCTGCATACCCACCGCGCTGTCGCCCATCTCCCCTTCGATCTCGGCGCGCGGGGTGAGTGCGGCCACGCTATCGATCACGATGATGTCGATGGCACCTGAACGGATCAGGTTGTCGGCGATCTCCAGGGCCTGTTCTCCATTATCCGGCTGGCTGATCAGCAGGTTCTCCGTGTCCACACCCAGGCTTTCCGCATAAACCCGATCGAAGGCGTGCTCGGCATCGATGATGGCGGCGATCCCTCCCTTCTTCTGTGCTTCGGCGATGGCATGGATCGCCAGTGTGGTCTTACCAGAGGATTCGGGGCCATAGATCTCGATGATCCGTCCTTTGGGATATCCACCCACACCCAATGCCAGGTCCAAACCGATGGAGCCGGTAGGGATCACTTCGACCTGTTCGATCGCATCATCGCCGAGTTTCATGACGGCGCCTTTGCCGAAGGTCTTCTCCATCTTATCCATCGTGAGTTGAAGGGCCTTCAGTTTCTCCTTATTGATCTCGGTTGCCATGGCGTTCTGTTTGGTTGGTGTGCGCTTCGTCGAGTGTACTCGGTTCAAGATCCCGTTTTGACGGTTTTTTCGTCGAATAGCTGACGCCCAAATAAGCATTCGGCTTTGGGATCGCCAAATTTTTCGGCAAGGAAAGTTTTGAACACGACTCGGCCCTTGACATACGAAAATACCCATGAATGACAAAAATCATACGACTAATTGGTTGATAATGCCGACAAAAACTTGACAGCCGGATGGCGACCCTGATAGTTTCGGGCCATTCTTCGCCACAGATAGCGCTTCAACATGCAGTCTTCGGCCTCCCATGCAATAGCCGGAAGGATCATCCGATCCGAAGCACCAATGGCCGCCCAAAGCAGCCTCCCCGAAGCCCAAGCACCCATTCCCACCGATCCGGAAACCCATTACGCCCTTTCCCCGGAAGGCGGGACAGCATGCAGCCGAACATCCCGATCAACCCTGCACCTCACCGGCCTCAATGACGAGGTCCTTCACCTTGAATCCCTCCATGAACCAAAACCAACACCGATGTACATGACCCCCACAGAACGAAGGTGGTTGCGGCACACGGCCTTGACGCTGTTGTTGCTGTTGGCCACCTGGATCCCGGCAAGCGCCCAATTGGCCCAGCGGGAAAAGGACCACCACCACCACGACGACCACCACTCGGAGGCCCTCGATGAGATCCTGCACAAATACGACCACCGGATCGAATTCATCGAGAACAAGGGGCAATTCCGGAAGGAAGTGCTGTATCGTGCGGACTTCCCATTCGGCCAGGCCCTGGCCACGCCAGAGGGTATGCTGATCAAGGCGTATGACCCCAAGGCGGTCCTTGCGCGCCAGGAAGAGGGCATGCTTGCTGAGAAGGACGTACAAGATGGCCGACTCGCACGACCATTGACGGCCCGGGAAAAAGGGCATGGCTGGCGGCTGCGCTTTCAGAACGGATCCCCTACCATGCGCGTGGAAGGCCGTGACCCCCATGATGATCCGCGGAACTACTTCGTCGGTATGACCGCTGCACTCGATGTCCGCACATTCCAAGAGACGTGGTACAGGGATGTATATGCGGGGATCGACGTGCGCTATTACCCAGCCGCTGATGGCTCCCTGGAGTATGATGTGATCTGCAAACCTGGCAGCGAACCCCGTGCGATCGCGATCGAGCACGAGGGTATTGAGCAATTGCGGGTGAACGAAAAAGGCGAACTGGTGATGACCACGAGCCTGGGCGAGATCACCTTGCCCGCCCCGATCGTGTACCAAATGGTCGGGGGCCGGGAAAGGACCGTTGAGGCCAGCTACCGGGTGACAGGAAAGAATGTGCTTGGTTTCGACCTGGGTTCTTACGATCGCTCCATTCCTTTGGTGATCGACCCCATCGCCATGCGGTGGTCCACTTGGGTGAATACGGCGACCGCTGGTGCGAACCATGGCCACTGCATCTGGGTTGACCCCAGTGACGGCGCCATTTACATCGTGGCCCGGCCCGATGGCACTACGGACCAGATCACGGTAGGCGCTTTTGACGTTTCGGCCAACGGCGGTGTGGACCTGGTGGTGGGCAAATACCTGGAACCAGCGACCATCGGTGGTAGTGGCGTTCGGGTCTGGCAGACCTACATCGGCGGTGATGGTCAGGACAACCCTTACGCCATGGAACAGGGTTCCGATGGCCACCTGTACATCACAGGCCTGACGGCCAGCAGCAACTTCCCCGTGCTCGGCGGAAGCACGTTCACCGGGACGAGCATCAACCAGCAGTCGCAGAGCGGAGAGGACATCTTCGTTCTGAAGCTCACCACGGATGGCCAGAGCATGAAAGCGGCCGTGATCGGTGGTGACGGTACGGACAACTCCTACGACATCCGCACGGCGGCCAACGGCGATGTTTTCGTCTGCGGCAGCACCACCAGTACCAACCTCAACACATTGAACAGCGGTGCCGGCGCAAGCAACACCAACAACGGCGGCACCGATGCCATCGTCTTCCGCATCAACCAGGACCTCAATTCCCTGGTATGGATGCGCAACTACGGTGGAAATGGGAACGACCGTGCGAGCATCATGCTGTACAACGATGCCACCGCTGACCTGTTCATCGGAGGCAATACGGCCAGTTCGAACTTCCCCACCACCAGTCCGCGTCAAAGCTCGCTTGGCGGAACGGCGGCCGGTTTCCTCCAACGCATCAATGGCACCAGCGCAGCCACCACCTGGTCGTCCTACTACTCCTCCAGCTCAGGCACTACCAACCTGCTGTGCATGGAGTTCAACAACACGAGGACCGAACTCTATTTCGGAGGTGTGACCGCTGGACTGAATACCGCCAACATCACAGCCGGTGCCTATGATGTGAGCTACAACAACGGCAACGACTTCTATGTGGGTCGGATGGCCATCGACCAGACCTTCCTGAACGGCACCTATGTGGGTGGAACAGGCCAGGAAGTGAACATGATGGGTCTGAACGTGGACCAGAACAACGATGTGTACATCTTCGGATATACCGCCAGTAGCAACTTCCCCGTAAGTGCCTCGCCCAACGTGCCGCTGCAGACCGGCTCCCAGGGCAACCAGGACAAGGTCTTCCTCAAGCTGAAGAACGACCTCGGTTCGCTCCTGTTCAGCACCTACTATGGTGGCAGCCAGGATGACACCGACCCCGTGGGTCAGCGCGGGATCAAGTTCAGCAACTGTCGCATTTACACGATCGTGACCGCACGGTCGAATAACATTCCGCTGACCCAAGGCGCACTGAACACCACCAAGAACAGTTCCACGAGCATCTACGAACCCGGCTTGGTGGTCTGGGCCAATCCACCTGACCTGCTCGGTAACAGCATCGCCTATAGCGGCACATCCATCTGCGCGGGAAGTATTCCGGGGAACATCACCGGATCGCTGCCCAGTTATGTGCTACCCACGATCGTGCGGAACAATGTAGCGTCGGCATATCCCTCCTTCGGGTCAGCCGCCACCTATCAATGGCAGATCAGCCTCGATAGCCTGAACTGGACCAACATAAGCGGTGCCACTGGCCAGCACTTGAATGGATCCCAGATCGGTGCGATCACCCAGGACACCTATATCCGCCGGATCATCGGCGGTGATGCGTGCATCCTCGCCGGTGCAGCGGACCAGGTCGTGAAAGTGAAACTGATGACCGTAACAGGGGTCGTCACGATCCCCACCTGCTTCGGGAGCGCCACGGGAAGTATCACCGCAACAGCCGATGGTCTCGGACCCTTCGCTTATGCATGGAGCAATGGTCAGACGGGACAGACCGCCACCAACCTTGCAGCAGGGAGTTATTCTGTTACAGTGACCGACGCCAACGGCTGTACGGCCAGCAACACCTTCACAGTTGGCCAGCCGACCGCTGTCGGCGGAAGCGCACAAGTGGCACCCGCGACCTGTGGGAACAACAACGGTGCTGCGACCGTTACCGGGTCCGGTGGTACACCAAGCTACACCTACCTATGGAGTACCGGTGCGGCTGGTGCGAGCATCAACGGAGTTGGAGCAGGCTCCTATAGTGTGACCATCACCGACGCCAACGGCTGCTCCTTGGTATTGGCAGTGGACATTCCAGGAACGGTCAAACCAACTGCCAATGCGGGCCCCGATCGTGAGATCACCTGTGTGAACAACGGGCAGGTGACGCTTGATGGCTCCTCCAACTTGAATGGCATGACCTTCTCGTGGAGCGGCCCAGGGATCGTATCTGGACAGACCAGTGAGGATGCCGTCGTGAACGCCGCCGGCACCTACACATTGACCGTGACCAACCCACAAAATGGATGCAGCAGCACCGATCTGGTCACGGTGACCGTGAACACGACCGCACCCGGCGCACAGGCCACCGGCGGTACCCTCACCTGCTCGGTGACCTCGATCCAACTGCAAGGCACCGGCAACGGCAGCTTCGCGTGGAGCGGTCCGGGTGGGTTTGCCAGCAATGATCAGAACCCGACCGTGAGCGCCGCAGGTACCTACACCCTCACGGTGACCGGTGCCAACGGTTGCACCAGCACCGCAACGGCCGTGGTATCGCTCGACAACGCTGCTCCGGGCGCTCAGGCCACCGGCGGTACCCTCACCTGCTCGGTGACCTCGATCCAACTGCAAGGCACCGGCAACGGCAGCTTCGCGTGGAGCGGTCCGGGTGGGTTTGCCAGCAATGATCAGAACCCGACCGTGAACACCGCAGGTACCTACACCCTCACGGTGACCGGTGCCAACGGTTGCACCAGCACCGCAACGGCCGTGGTATCGCTCGACAACGCTGCTCCGGGCGCACAGGCCACCGGCGGTACCCTCACCTGCTCGGTGACCTCGATCCAACTGCAGGGCACCGGCAACGGCAGCTTCGCGTGGAGCGGTCCGGGTGGGTTTGCCAGCAATGATCAGAACCCGACCGTGAGCGCCGCAGGTACCTACACCCTCACGGTGACCGGTGCCAACGGTTGCACCAGCACGGCTACGGCGGAGGTAACGCTCGACAACGCTGCTCCGGGCGCACAGGCCACCGGCGGTACCCTCACCTGCTCGGTGACCTCGATCCAACTGCAGGGCACCGGCAACGGCAGCTTCGCATGGAGCGGTCCGGGTGGGTTTGCCAGCAATGATCAGAACCCGACCGTGAGCGCCGCAGGTACCTACACCCTCACGGTGACCGGTGCCAACGGTT
>Ga0209573_1000640_pt1 | contig 68448 bp, 58 predicted proteins | sample TNRBio252014_DNA_FD_185870 | JGI IMG/M metagenome (GOLD analysis project Ga0209573, IMG submission 185870) | Wastewater treatment Type I Accumulibacter community from EBPR Bioreactor in Madison, WI, USA - TNR Reactor_6/25/2014_ DNA (SPAdes)... | ecosystem: Engineered > Bioreactor > EBPR >...
TTTTTTTACTATTTACCCCTTTTTTCTTTTGGACATTATATAGACGTAGCTCTTGGGCGATTACCGTCCAAAGTCCAGGACTGTACGACTGTACGACTGTACGAACATAAACGTACAAGATACGTGAAGTTCCTAAATTCGTATAGTCGTAAAGTCGTAAAGTCTTACAGTCGTAAAGTCAGTCCCCGTACCTCCGCGTCAATCCTCCGAATTCATCGATCCGCCGATCGCGGAAAAAAGGCCACATACGCCTCACCTTCTCCGTGCGGGCCAGGTCTATTTCAATGACGGCACTCACCTCTTCATGCGCCGGCGCCTCAAAGAGAATTTCTCCCTGCGGACCCGCCACAAAACTCTGCCCCCAGAAATTTATGCCGCCGGTAGCGCCTGTCCAATCGGGTTCAAAGCCGGTGCGATTCACCGAAACCACCGGCAAGCCGTTGGCCACCGCGTGGCCCCGCTGTATGGTCTGCCAGGCTCCAAACTGCCGGTCTTGCTCTGCTTTTTCGTCGCTGGAGGCCCAACCGATGGCGGTAGGGTAGATCAATACCTCCGCGCCGGCCATGGCCATCAGCCGCGCCGCCTCAGGGTACCACTGATCCCAGCATACCAGGATGCCGAGTTTGCCAACAGAGGTTGCTATAGGCGTAAAACCCAGATCACCAGGCGTGAAATAGAATTTTTCGTAGTATGCCGGGTCGTCGGGGATGTGCATTTTGCGGTACTTGCCCGCTATGCTGCCGTCTTTTTCCAATACCACCGCCGTATTATGGTAGATGCCGGGGGCTCTTCTTTCAAATAGCGAGGTCACCAGCACGATGCCCAGTTCTTTGGCTATTTGGCCAAATTCTTCGGTAGAAGGCCCGGGGATGGACTCCGCCATGTCGAATCGGTCGGCATCTTCCGCCTGGCAAAAGTAAACGCCGGTGTGCAGTTCCTGCAGTACGACGAGCTGGGCACCCTGCGCCGCGCAGGCCCGAATGCCGGCGATGCTTTTTTGTACGTTGGCCTGCCGGTTTTCGGTGCAGCTTTGTTGTACGATCCCGATTTTTAGCTTTTGCATGTGTGAATTTTTTAACCACAGAGTCTCACAGAGTTTACACGGAGTTACACGGAGTCAAAATCTAGCTCTGTGGAACTCCGTGTAAACTCTGTGAGACTCCGTGGTAAATAAAAAGTGCCTAAACAACCACCCCCTCCGGAAATTGCATCGAAATACAATGCAACGACCCATGCTGCTCAATCAACGCCCGGCAATTAATCCCGATAACCTCCCGATCCGGAAAACAGCCCTGCAAAACGCGAAGCGCCTCCCCATCCTGCGCCACACCATAAGTCGGAACCAACACAGCTCCATTGATAATCAAAAAATTAGCATACGTAGCTGGCAAACGATGGCCATCATCCGCATAACAGGCATCAGGCCAGGGCAGAGGGACCAGCTTGTAAGGCATTTGCTGCAATTCCGCTTCCATTTTAGCTAATTCTCCATAATGCTCGTCAGAAACATCCGTACATTTCGCGTAAGCGATCGTATCCACACTACAAAACCGGGCAAGCGTATCGATATGCGAATCGGTATCGTCGCCTGCCAGGTAGCCGTGGTGCAACCACAAGATGCGGTTTACGCCAAACAACTGTCGAAGCCGGTTTTCTATTTCTTCTTGCGATAAATGCGGGTTGCGGTTGGGCGATAGCAGGCATTCAGCAGTGGTCAGCAGAGTTCCCCGCCCATCGCTTTCGATGCCGCCGCCCTCCAGTACGAGACCGCCTTTGCGCAGGGGTGTATCGCCAAAAACGCCTTTTTGCAACAAACCGGCCGTGATCAGGTTGTCTTTATCGGCTGCAAATTTCAGCCCCCAGCCGTTGAACATAAAGTCGAGCAAAACAGGCTGGCCGTTTTCTTCAACCGTGATAGCGCCGTGGTCGCGCGCCCAGGTATCGTTGCTCGGAAGAGCCACTAGTCTGAGATTATCCTGCCTGGCATTGGACAATAAAGCCCTCGTTTTGTCGACATCTGCACAAACGACAACTACTTTTTCAAAACGGCTCACCTGGGTGATGCATTCCACAAAACAGGGAATGACCTCCTCCAGGCTCTCCGCCCAGTCGGAATCGGCGTGGGGAAAAGTAAATTGCACCGCGCTCTGCGGCTCCCACTCGGCAGGTAGTCGTCGCTGGGCCATCCGTTATTCGATGCCTTTTTCTACCAGATAGCGCTCCGCATCCAGGGCGGCCATGCAGCCGGTACCGGCAGCGGTCACCGCCTGGCGGTACACGTTGTCCTGGGCGTCGCCGCTGGCAAAAACGCCTTCTATGTTGGTAAGGGTCCGGCCGGGTTTGGTGATCAGGTAACCCGTTTCATCCATGTCAAGCCAGCCCTTGAAGATATCCGTATTAGGCTTGTGGCCGATGGCCACGAAAAAGCCCTGTACTGGTAATATGCTTTCTTCACCGGTTTTGTTTTGCTTTACGCGAAGACCGGTCACGGCCTCGTCGCCCAGTACCTCAACGGCCTCTGTATTCCAATGCACTTCGATATTGGGCGTTTTCATTACCCTTTCCTGCATGATCTTGGAAGCGCGCAGCTCGTCGCGGCGCACCAGTAGGTGTACTTTGGGGCATAATTTGGCCAGGTAAGAGGCTTCTTCGGCAGCCGTATCGCCGCCGCCTACTACCGCTACCTCTTTCCCCCGGAAGAAAAACCCATCGCACACCGCGCAGGCCGACACGCCTTTGTTGGTGAGGCGCTTCTCTGATTCCAAACCCAGCCATTTGGCGCTGGCGCCGGTAGCGATGATCACCGTATGTGCGTGTAGCTCGTGGCCGGTATCCGTCCAGGCTTTGTGTACCGGGCCCGTAAAATCCACCTTTTCGATCAGTTCATAGCGCACATCCGTGCCGAAGCGCTCCGCCTGCTTCCTGAAATCTTCCATCATCTCAGGGCCGAGGATGCCATCGGGATAACCGGGATAGTTTTCCACGTCGGTTGTGATAATCAATTGCCCGCCAGGGTCTTTGCCTGTGTACAAAACCGGATGCATATTAGCGCGGGCTGCATATATAGCGGCTGTGTAGCCGGCGGGGCCGGAGCCGATAATGAGACATTTGAGTTGTTCTGCCATAATGTTTTTTGCTTTAACGGGGCAAAAATAAGGATTCCTTTTAATGTCAATCTGTAATGTGGGTTACATATGGGCATGGTTTTTTTTTCACCACAGAGTTAAACGGAGTAAAACGGAGTGACACAGAGTTTTTTAATTTACTCTGTGGGACTCTGTGAAACTCCGTTTAACTCTGTGGTAAAATATTCCTTTAATCGCCAATACAACGATTTTAGACGAATAAAGGATGAACGGTAACCCCAAATCGGATAAATTGCGTTATAATATTTGCAAAACCAGCCATTATGATCACTATCCTGAGCTACCTCACCAGCGCCCTGATGCTTTCCTTGTGGTTCTACAACCGCGACAAGAAGCCCTGGGACATGGTTTTCCGCAACCTGTTCTTCGCTTCCTTCGCCCTGTATTTCCTCGACGGACTCATAGGCCCCGAGAGCTTTTCTTTCCGCCTATCCCACATGGTGCGCGATATCGTATTGCTGAGCGCGGCCGGACTCTGTTTCCAATGGCTGGTGCGCTTTCGGCAGTGGTTTTTTGTAGCTATTACGGTCGTCCTCGCCTCGCTCGCCTGGTACCAGGCCCGCCAGGGTTGGACGCAGCACGACAGCGCAGTAAGCGACGTCGCCCTCGATAGCCAGGGCGAATTACTCGTCGAATTGCGCGAAGGCGCCGATGCCAGCCTGCTCGACGCGATTGCCAAAAAATACGGCGTCACCTATCGCCGCGCCTTCCAACCCCTCGATGCCGCCGCCACCGACCTCGACGACTACTACGTCATCGACGTGCCGAAAGACCAGGAAAGCAAAATCGGCAAAATCAAAAAAGCCATCAACCGACTCAAAGGCGTAGAATGGCTCGAAGAAAACGAGCAGATCAACGTAGCGCCGTTACCTGCCAAGCAATTACCAGAAATCAACAAACGCTTCGGCATCAACGACCCCGGCGTGACCCACCTCTGGGGTTTCGACGCCATGTCGGTCGACCAGCTCTACACCGAATTATCCAAAGCCAAACCCGTCAAAAAAGCCCGCATCGCCATCCTCGATACCGGCGTGGACGCCCAACACGAAGATTTGAAAGGCAACTACACCTCCGTCAAATCCACTTACGACAACGACCCCAAAGGCCACGGCACCCACTGTGCGGGCATTGCCGGCGCAGTATCAAATAATGGGGTAGGGGTGGCCTCCTTTTCGCGCGACAACAACTTCGTGAGCATCTCCAGCATCAAAGTCCTCAACGCCTCCGGCATGGGCACCCAGCAGACCATCATCGCCGGCATCATCGAAGCCGCCGACAATAGGGTAGACGTCATCTCCCTGTCGCTGGGCGGCCGCAGCAACCAGAGCAGGCAAAAAGCCTACGAAAAAGCCCTGAAATACGCCAACGACAAAGGCGTGATCGTAGTCGCCGCCGCCGGCAACGCCAACCGCAACGCCAACGAATTTTCACCGGCCAACACCCCCGGCGTCATCTGCGTCAGCGCCATCGACTCCGAGCTCAACCGCGCCGTCTTCTCCAACTACGTCAACAATATCGACATGGGACTGGCCGCCCCCGGCGTAAATATATACTCCACCATCCCCGGCAGCAAATACGAAGCCTACAACGGCACTTCGATGGCCACGCCCTACGTAGCCGGACTGGTCGGACTCATGAAGAGCCTCAAGCCCTCGCTGACGACCAAAGAAGCCTACCGCATCCTGCGCGACACCGGCAAAAATACCCGGAATACCAAGGAGACGGGGAAGTTGATACAGCCGGGGGCGGCGGTGAAGGCCTTGGTGGGAGGGTGATTATTGATGTTGGATGTTTAATGTTGGATGTTTGATTGAACGGCAAATTTTCAATCTTGATTGCTTTGCAAGGATGGGGTATATTGGGGTATTAAGGCGTAGTATAAAAGCAGGAATACGGTATTTCCATCACTAACGAACCGTCCCAAAATGAAAAACTTACTCCTATTAACAGTGGCAATACTTCTGATAAGCTGTGAAAGCCGCCCAAGCCACTCCCAAAAGGATAATATAACCCAGGAAGACTTTCAGAAGGTCGCTATCGATTTTTTGGATATGGAAATGCTGATTCCCAGTAATTATGAACCTGTTACTTTGAGTGAGGTAAAGGAAAAAATGATGAGAGTCGAGCGGAAGACAGAATTTATGGAGATTTTGAATAATCAAATAGCCAATGTTGAATTGATGATTGATGAATTTCGGATTTTTGCAGACAAAGAACACATAGAAAACTGTATGTGGATCTATGCCGGCGATTACGTGGATTTTAACAAAAGAATAGCATCACAATATCTTGGGATGGTTGAAGAACAGATGAGGCAGGAATGGTCTCCGCTTGGGATTGATTATAAAAGACTTGAACAGCAGTTTATTCGAACAGGGCGCTCTAAGTTCATTAAGATAAAATACCAGCTAACATTGGCAGGGGACGAACAGTATCATACTCAATACGTCGTTAGTTCGAATTACAGGACTTTTGCAATTATTGTAATCAATTCCCAAAACATTGATTTCGAAGAGTTAGTAAGAAGAATTTAGCAGCAAATAGACAAAGCTTTTTCGATTATTTTCTTGTCATTCCCAAAGCGAATCTACATCGTCACGCTAACACTTGTCCACTCTAGCGCCCCGTATACAGCCACCCCTGGCAAGTTTGACAAAGTCAAAATAACCCGACTAAGTACAAAATCCCAAATCCGCAATCCGCAATCCGAAATCAAAGAATCACCTCCTCTTCCCTAAACACCACCCCATACGTCGCCAGCTCCTCCAGCACCGGGTCATACACCTCCTGCATAACCGGGATATTCACGCCCGTGGCTTTGATCTTGCCTTCCATCACCAGGCGCACAAAAATGCCGATGGGCAGGCCTACCAGACGGGCCATCGCCGTGTCGTGTTCGTTGGCGCCTTTCATGACCAGCGTGGATTTGAGCAGGCGGGTTTGGTTTTCGAGGATATACTCGAATTCGTGGTGCATGATGATCATATCTTTATCACTGGGTTTGAGCGCCCATTTTTTGAGCAACAGGTCTTCGAGGATCAGGGCAGGGGTGGCGTTGGCTACTTTTATCTTGGTTTTGCGGAATAATCCCAGCCATTCGAGCTTTTCCATGACGGGGGAGTCGACTTCCTGGTCAAGCAAGCGCGCTACGCGGTCTTTGACGGAACCCGGGCCCCCGCCTGCATAAGCCTCCATCAACTCGTGGTAGGTTAGGTCGCCCGAATCGACTATCGGGAAGGAATTATCCGTCAAACCTATTTTGCGCAGGGCGTTCCAGGCTTCGCAGAAACCGGTGTGACGGATGGTGCCGCGCAGGATGTTGGGGATGCCGCTCAGTCCGTAGACGTCGCGGTAGAGCAAGGAGTCGCGGTTGGCGTAGACTTCGTAGTCGCCCATGCCGGGAATGTCTACGACCCAGTATTTTGTGAATAATCGATTGTAAGGAATGTACCTGAATTTGCCGCCTTCGAGGAATTGGGCGGTGCCCTGTCCAGCTAAAACTACATTTCGCGGGTTCCAGGTGAATTTGTAATGCCAGGGGTTGTCGTCGCTTTCGGGGGCGATGAGTCCGCCGGTATACGAGCGGAAGGCAGTCAAGTGACCGCCGTGGCGCTTGATCTGGTGGATTTTTTGCATCGCCGACATGTGGTCGATGCCGGGGTCGAGGCCCATTTCCCCCATGAAGATGAGATCGTGGCTACGGGCGGCATCGCTCAATTTGTGCATCTCCTGCGATACGTACGAGGCCGTGATGAGGTGTTTTTTGAGCTTGATGCAGTCAAGCGCGACTTCGATGTGCAGGTGGGCGGGCATCAGCGACACTACGATGTCGTGGCGGCTGATGAGGTCGCGGCGGTCGTTGACTTTCAGCACGTCGAGCCAGGCGGCGCGGCCGTTGGGGTGGTCGTTGACTTTCTGCTTGGCCAACTCGGGGTCGGCGTCGGCGACGGTGACGGTCCAGTTGCGGTCGCGGGCCTTCTCGAGTACGTAGTTGATGAGCGCCGTGGATGACCTGCCGGCGCCTATGATGAGTATATTGTTCATTTGCGGTAGCTTTTTGTAATAAGAACGCGCCGAAAGATAGCGCTTTGCCAGTATTCTTTTAATTTTGACAACTGGTGTATTATGTAAATTTTATTTGCGATGCGGGAAGTTGAGCTGATCACGAAAGTGCAAGTGTTTGAAAATGAGGCCGAATTACCTGGTCAGGAAGGTGTGTTGATGCGGGAAGCCCACGAGGCGCTCGCTAAGTCGTACGCGCCCTATTCCAAATTTAACGTGGGCGCCGCCTTATTATTGGCTAACGGAGAAGTGATTTCCGGCGCCAACCAGGAAAATGCCGCCTATCCGATGTGCCTCTGCGCCGAAAGGGTGGCACTGGGCGCTGCTACGTCGGTATACCCCGGCGTGGCGGTTACAGCTATTGCGATTACGATTAAGAGCAGCCACCAGGTGGTCAACCGCCCCGCAGCACCCTGCGGCGCCTGCCGGCAGGTGATCTGCGAGACGTCAAACCGCCAAGGACAACCCATCGTGGTGCTGATTAAAGGCGAAACCGGCCCCATCTACCGCTTTAATGATGCGGTTGATTTGCTGCCGCTTTCTTTCGATAGCTCGTATTTGTGAGACTTTACGACTTTACGACTTTACGACTTTACGATCAGGGGAATTTCACGTATTCTTATCATCCCTCTTAAGATAGGACAGTTTGCTCACCTGAAAATGCGGGAATATGAGTTTTAAAATCGGTCAAACCGTAAAGATCACCCCCAGCCAAATTGATGAAGACACCGGCACGGATATAAGCGGCTGGTGCGGCCGGGTTGTCGGGTTCGACGGCGCCTTTCTCGAAATTCAATTGGACAGCCTTACGCTGCAAAACCTGCCGGTTGAATACATCGTCAATTCCATTGAGGGCGGTTATGAATACTTCACTTATGTCATAGAGCCGAAAGACGTAAAAGCCGTACCCCCGCGCGACAAACCGGAGGACGTGCAAGCCATGCGGGAGAAAATAGAGGCGCACTACGAAACAAAGGGAAAGCTCGTCCAGGATTTCCGTCAGTCCTTACTTTCCCTGCTCCATTCTATCAAAGGCAGTGGCGCTTTCGTCGCTTGGGGAGTACATGATTTCGTACCGCCGGGCTTGTATATAGAAGGCCTCGGTGAAATCGGCCTGCCCCTGACGCCCCTGCAGGCCAAGTCTATCATTGCAGAAGCCAAAAGAGCGCCTTTCGGCCAAAGCAGCCGCACCATTACCGACACTACCGTGCGCAGCGCCTGGGAGATAGACGCCGGTAAGGTGTCGTTTGCCAACCCGGCATGGGAAAAACTGATGTTGGGCATCCTCGGCCAGGTAAAAACTGAACTGGGCATCGAAAAAAACCGCGTTGGAGCTTCTCTTTATAAATTGCTGTTGTATGAAACCGGCGATTTTTTTCTGCCGCATCGGGACTCAGAGAAGGAGAACGGTATGTTCGGCACTTTGGTAGTTGGACTGCCCGGGACACATACGGGCGGCGAATTAATCGTGGGCTTCGACGGCAGGGAAAAACGCATTGACTTTTCCGAAGCGGCAAGCAATTACCAAATTCCTTACGCGGCGTTTTATGCCGATTGCGAGCATGAAATCAAGCCTGTAACATCAGGGTATCGCATGGTACTGGTGTATAATCTGGTGCATCAAGCTAAAAACAAGCGTATCACAAGCCCTCAATTCAGCGCTCAGACAGACGAACTTTCCAATCTGCTGAAAGCCGCCGAAGCCGGTTTCGACAATTTTCCCGCAGCCGTGTTGCTGGGACACCAATACACGCCGTCCAATTTTTCGCTGTCCCAACTCAAATTGGACGACCGCCCCCGGGCCGAAGCCCTCTTGGCCGCAGCCGATAAAGCGGGGTATTTCGCCAAACTGGGATTGGTGACGCATTACCGGATGGGCGAACTTGAAAGCGATTTTTACTACGATAGCTACAGGCGCCGGGGGCGCTATTACGACGATGACGAAGAGGATGAAGAGGGCGGCGGAGGCTCTATGGGGGAAGTCTATGAGGAGTACACTACCGTGGAGCATTGGGCTGACGACGACGACCGCCCGGGTTTGGGCGATTTCAGCATCCGCGACAGCGACATCATCAGCGACATGGCACTCGGCGAGGGCGACCCCGACGAACAGGAAGAGGAAGGCTATACCGGCAACGCCGGCATGACCGTCGAATACTGGTATCACTACGGCGCAGTGTTCTTCTGGCCCAAACGCATACATGCCAATGTGCTCGCTCAATTAGACCGCTCTTCCCAGTTGCAATGGCTCGACTACTACGCCCGCAAATGGGACGACCAGGAACTGGACGCCAAGAATAACCTCAAGGAGTTGCTGAAGCAGATGCATAGAAATCTTCCCGACGGCCAGGAACGCCATGTATATCATAATGACTTCAGCCCTATAGCCGCAGCTCTGGCGCGCTTGCAAGATGAGAAATTCCTTCGCAAAACAGGTGTGAGCATTTTGGGCGGCGCATTTCGCTACATTCAACCCGAACAGTGGCTTGCGCTGATGCGGGCCTACGACCCTGCACTCTTGCATCCGGCCTTCCTCCAGGCTGCCGGCAACAAACGCAAAGGTGTGCTGCGCCATCTGCTGGAGGTACTTGTCGTTTTGGACTCAAACGATTTTTTAGATTTCGTGAACCTGCAAATGAAGGCTTTCCCGGCCTTCTTAAAAGAGGTTGAGCTCTATAAGGCAAAGGAACCGGCACTGCCGTTCCGACGGTATGAAAGCGAAGATACCTCCCGAAGGGATAAATTGCGCGCCATTGTGGCAAACTTCCTGGCTTTGAGCCATTACTGCGATGCCGATGCCAAATGGCGCGAGGATGCATTGGAAGCGCTGTGCAAGGAGCTGCCCCGGGAGTATGTGAACGATGTGCTCATAGCCGTGCTGACGGCCGAAGACTACAACGATAACCCCCTGGCCGCCGCTCTTCGCGAGATTTGCCGCGAAGACCTGCTGAAACGCACGGCCGTAAAGCCTACACCGCTGCCCGACTGGTCGCGCCCGATGCCTTCCGAAAAATATAACAAACGTATATGGGACATCCTGCGCCCTTTCCTCAGTTCGCCAACCCAGCAGGTGTTCGACTACCGGGCGCCGGAAGCCGAACGCAAAACAATGGAGACCGCCATTCGCTCTGTGACCATTGACCTGAAAATGGACACCATCACCATCGGGCGGCCCTACACCCTGCGACTCACGAAAACCCAAGCAGCCTATGAGCGCGCCTTGTCCGACTGGTGGGAAGATATGCGGCTACTGGAGAAGATATAGGCGGTGAGACTGTAAGACTGTAAGACTGTACGACTTTACGACTGTAAGAACAGGGAAATTTCACGTATCTTTATTTCTCCAATTTTACGTCGTAAAGTCGTAAAGTCGTAAAGTCGTAAAGTCGTAAAGTCGTAAAGTCGTAAAGTCGTAAAGTCGTAAAGTCGTAAAGTCGTAAAGTCGTAAAGTCGTAAAGTCGTAAAGTCGTAAAGTCCTAAAGTCTCCCCAAATCCTCCGGCGTATCAATGCCTATCGTTTCCAGCTCGGTCAGTCCCACATAAATCCGGTAGCCGGCCTCCAGCCAACGCAGTTGCTCGAGCGACTCGGCTAGTTCGTACGTTCCATGGGGTAGTTTTCCCAAATCTTGCAATACGCTATTGCGAAAAGCATAAATACCGATATGCTTAAAGTGGAGCCCTTTCGACAGCCAGTCTTCGTGGTCGAGGTTGCGCAGATAGGGTATCGGGTGCCGACTGAAATACATGGCAAAACCGTTTTTGTCAGAAACTACTTTCACCACATTGGGGTTAAATAAAGGGTGTTCGTCCGTTATTCGCTTGGCGAGCGTGGCAATGGCCAGTTCGGGGTGTTGCGCAAAAGGCGCGATGACCGCGTTGATTTGTGCGGGGTCGATAAAGGGTTCATCGCCCTGGATGTTGACTACCACGTCCATCTCCGGATAGGACGCCGCCACCTCTGCGCAGCGGTCGGTGCCGCTTTGGTGAGAGATTTCGGTATACATCACGGGGGCGCCGATAGATTCTGCATGCCGGTAAATGCGCTCGTCGTCGGTAGCAATGACCACTTTTTGCAGCAAATCGGCTTTACAAGCCTGGTTGTATACGCGCTGCAGCATACTTTGTCCGTTAATATCGACTAAAGGTTTGCCCGGAAAGCGTGTTGACGCGTAGCGGGCAGGTATGATTCCGAGGGTTTTCATATTTTTGCGTTAAAATTAAATACTATGAGTACTACCTTACGCGCCCTGCCTACTTTTTTGCTGTGGTGCGCCCTGATTACCAATACCCAGGCAACCGGTGACAGTCTGCGCTATTTATTGCCCAAAGATACCGTCTTCCTTACTATTGAAGGGGAAGAAAAGTATTTTGATCACCGCCTGGAAAAAAAACAAACACTCTATTCGCTGTCGCGATTTTACGGACTGTCGGTGGAGGAATTGTATTACTACAACCCCGGTTTGAAAGAAAAATCGGGGTTGGTGGGACAAGCCATACGCATTCCGATTCCCAATAGGGCGATAAAACGGTATAAAGACAATACATTTGCCGCCGGTAAACACGCTTCGGTATATTATGTGGTGAAAAAAGGCGATACGATGTTCCGCATTTGCCGAACGTATTTTCGCATGCCGATGGAGATTATTATGGAGCGCAACGATATGACTTCCACTACGGTCAAGGAAGGCCAGCGCATCCACGTAGGCTGGATCAGTACGGAGGGCGTGCCCGAAAGTTTCCGGCAGTTTTCCGGCGACCCCAATTCGCGGCGCAACGAGGCGATGTCGCGCATCTACCAGCGCGAAAAAACAGCCAAAAAGGAAAAGGAACACCAGGGCGTGGCCTATTGGCAAAAAAACAGCAAGGAAGATTCCGACTTTTACGCCCTGCACCGCCACGCACCGGTAAATTCGGTGATCGCCGTGACTAACCCTATGAGCAAACGCACGGTGTATGTGAAGGTGATCGGCAGAATCCCGGATACGGTGTACGGCGATGATGTGGTGGTGGTGCTTTCACCCATTACCGCCAAGGTGCTAAACGCTAAAGATCCGAGGTTTTTTGTGAAGGTGAAATATTGGGAATAATAGCTTTACAAATAACATAAAATGCAATATTACGACAACATCCTTCAAACCATCGGCAATACGCCGTTGGTGAAACTGAATAGGGTAGTGGAGGGCGTTCCTGCCTTGGTACTGATGAAAGTGGAGACTTTCAACCCCGGCCATTCTATCAAGGACCGCATGGCGGTGAAGATGCTGGATGACGCAGAACAACGCGGCGATATCGCCCCGGGCGGCACGATTATCGAATGTACCTCGGGCAATACGGGTATGGGACTGGCCATAGCAGCTGTGGTGAAAGGTTACCGCTGTATTTTTACGACCAGCGACAAGCAGTCGAAGGAAAAAATTGATATGCTGAAGGCCCTGGGCGCCGAGGTGATCGTGTGCCCCACCAACGTAGAACCCGAAGACCCCCGTTCGTATTATTCGGTAGCCGAACGACTAAGCAAGGAGATCCCCAATTCCTATTGGTGCAATCAATACGATAATTTATCGAACCGCACGGCGCACTACGAAAGCACCGGCCCCGAAATCTGGCGCCAAACCGACGGCAAGGTGACCCACCTGATTGTCGGCGTAGGCACGGGCGGCACTATATCGGGCGTGGCAAAATATCTCAAGGAGCAAAACCCCGATATCCAGATTTGGGGCGTGGATACGTATGGCTCGGTGTTTAAAAAATACCACGAGACGGGCATCTTTGATCCCAACGAGATTTATCCCTATATCACCGAAGGCATCGGCGAAGATATCCTGCCCAAAAATGTGGATTTTTCTCTGATCGACCACTTTGAGAAGGTGAGCGACAAAGACGGCGCCGTGATGGCCCGCCGTATCGCCCGCGAGGAAGGCATCATGCTCGGTTATTCCGCCGGCTCGGCCGTGGCCGGACTCCTGCAGCTCAAAGACCGCCTCAGCAAAGACGATGTGGTGGTAGTAGTGATCCACGACCACGGCAGCCGCTACGTAGGTAAAATCTACAACGATGACTGGATGCGCGAACGAGGTTTCCTGGATACCGAACTGAAGGTGAAAGATGTCATTTCCCGCAAAAAGGACAAAAGTTTTATCACGGTGGATATCGCCGACACGGTGCGCCACGCCTTCCAACTGATGAAAAACAATGACATCTCCCAGTTGCCAGTCACCAAAAACGGCGATTTCGTAGGCGCAGTTACCGAAAGCTCGGTATTAACTTACCTGCTGGAAAATCCGATGCAAAACACGGAAAAAACGGTGGAGTCAGTGATGGGCGAGCCTTTCCCGGTTGTCAGCGAAGATTTGCCCTTCAACCAACTCAGCAAATACATCAGCAAAACGATCCCCGCTGTATTAGCCAAGGACAAGGCCGGAGGAATTCATATTTTGACGCAGTATGATATTATTCAGGCGGTGTAGTCGATGTGCTAATTTGCTAATTTGCTAATTTGCTAATTTGCTAATTTGCTAATTTGCTAATTTGCTAATTTGCTAATTTGCTAATATTTAAAAATTATAATATTAATAATTATCAGCACATCAGCACATCAGCACATCAATCTTTAAGTATCTCCCTGGAAATCACCAACTTCTGAATCTCCGAGGTACCCTCGCCGATCGTGCAGAGTTTGGCGTCGCGGTAGAACTTTTCTACGGGATAATCTTTGGTATAGCCGTAGCCGCCGAAGATTTGCACGGCTTCGTTGGCCACCGAGACGGACACTTCCGAGGCGTAGTACTTGGCCATGGCCGAAATCTTAGTGGTATTGCCGCCGTTGTCTTTGACGTGGCCGGCCTGGCGGATGAGCAGTTCGGAGGCCTGGATTTGGGTGGCCATATCGGCCAGTTTGAAGCTAATACCCTGGAACGAAGAGATGGGCTTGCCAAATTGCTCGCGTTCTTTGGCGTATTTCACCGAGGCCTCGTAAGCGCCTTTGGCAATGCCCAGCGACAGCGCTGCGATAGAGATGCGACCGCCATCTAGAATTTTCATAGCCTGGATAAAACCTTCGCCTTCGCTGCCCAGCATCTGGCTTTTGTGTATGCGGCAGTTGTCGAAGATGAGTTCTGATGTTTCGGAGGCGCGCATGCCCAGTTTGTTTTCTTTTTTGCCGGCTTGGAAGCCCGGTGTGCCGCGTTCTATGATAAACGCCGTCATGCCGTGGCTGTCGAGTAACTCGCCGGTTCTCACTATCACTACGGCTACATGCCCCGACTTGCCGTGGGTGATAAACGTTTTAGCGCCGTTGATCACATAGTAATCGCCGTCGCGTTCGGCTACACAGCGCATGCGGCCGGCGTCGCTGCCTGTATTGGGTTCGGTGAGCCCCCAGGCGCCGATCCATTCGCCCGAAGCCAGTTTGGGGAGGTATTTGGCTTTCTGTATTTCATCGCCAAATTGCAGGATGTGGTTCGTGCAAAGCGAATTGTGGGCTGCCACCGAAAGTCCGATAGATCCGCACACTTTGGAAATTTCTTCTATGACGGTGATGTATTCCTGGTAGCCCAATTCAGCGCCGCCGTAGGCTTCAGGCACCAACACGCCGAGGAAGCCGTATTTTCCCATCTCGTGAAATAAATCCATGGGAAAATGCTGCGCTTCGTCCCATTCCATGACGTGTGGACGAATATGCTGCTCCGCAAAGTCGCGGGCGCTTTCTTTAATCAGCTGTAGGTTGTCGAGTGCTTCAACTTTCATGTGTAAGTGGTTTTATCCTGTCTTTAATGGTTATAATAACAAATAGCGAAAATTGTTCGAAAAACCCCAAAATGAACCAGTCGCCCGGTCGAGATGTCACCTTCCCTCGTTCTTCGGAAAGATTACCTCTTCCCAAAGTCCTACAGTCCTACAGGCGTATAGTCGTATAGTCGTACAGTCGTATAGTCGTACAGTCGCAAAGTCGCAAAGTCCTCCCTACCATCCCAACGCTTCTTTCATCTTAAAATAAATGCTGGTATTCTCATACACCCCTGCAAACATATCCGCTTTCGGGCCGTAGGCGAATACCGGGATCAGTGCGCCGGTGTGGCCGTTGGTGGTGAAAACCGGTTTTATCTTGCCCATGCTGGAATTGGGGTTTATAGCTACGCCTCCGCTTTCGTGGTCGGCGGTGACCAGCACCAGCGTATCGCCGCGGCGCTGGGCAAAATCGAGGGCGAGCCCTATCGCTTTGTCAAAATCGAGGACTTCGTCGATGAGGATGCTGCCTTCGTTGGCATGCGCTGCCCAATCGATCTGAGAGCCTTCAATCATGATGAAAAACCCTTTTTCGCCTCGTTCTGCCAGAAAATTCAGGCCCTTTTGGGTTGCATCGGGCAAATAGTCGCGCCCCAACGAAGCATGAAGCGGGTGGTTGTCAGCCGTAAAATAAACCAAATTGGCCCTAGGGTCCAGTTCGATAGTGCGCAATTCGGCCTGGGAGTAGTCCCATACCTTGTACCCCCGTTTTCTCCACTCTGATACGAGATCGCGCTCGTCGAGGTTGCGCCGGTCGAAAAACTTTTTCCCGCCGCCGATCAGCAAGTCCATTTCTGTGCTCATGAAATCTGCTGCAATTTCTTCGTAGAGCACGCGCAAGGGCTCGTGCGCCGCGAAGCTGGCCGGGGTAGCGTGTACTATGCTTGAAGTGGCGATCATCCCGGTAGCCAGGCCTCTTTCTTCGGCTTCTTCCAGGATAGTTTTACAGGCAACTGTATCTTTATTTACGCCGATAGCGTTGTTGTATGTCTTTATGCCACATGCAAATGCGGTAGCGCCTGCGGCAGAATCCGTAACCAAATCGTCGAAAGAATACGATTTATGGAGTCCCACCACTGGAAATCGCTCAATATTCAAAGGTTTAAGGCTTTGAAATAAACCCACAGAAAGCGCGGATAAGCCCATGCCGTCGCCGATCATCAAGATAATATTCTTAGGCTTTTCGCTCATTTGCACAGGAACGGCAGGCATTTCAGGCGCTACGGGCTTGGCGCAAGAAAGCAAAAAAACAAGCAAAATTCCTATGAGGCTGTTTCGGCTCTTATCCTGCATCACAATGTTGTTTTTTTTCACAGCTTTTATGGATTACTTATTGCTGAGGGCTTAGAGATTTAAAGCGATTATTTTGATTTAGTCGATGAATTTAAAATTATAGTCCAAATAAGTGTTTTGTTTGTCGATGTACTGGAATATTATTCTAAACCATCGTAACTTTGCGGTGTTGTTGTAACAGGACCGTATGTTAATGTTTCCGTCCTGGTGCAACGGCCGCTAAAAAAAAATCTCTTTAAAGAGAATTGTAGATAGAGTTACCGACTGTTGCAAAAAATTATATCTCATGACACCCCGTACACACTTAACGGTTATCGCGCTATTCTGTTTATTGGCGCCGATGTTCACTTTCGCCGCACCTGCCGGTTTCGGCGCAGAACAGGAGGACAAAAGTAAAAGTATTTTTGATCATTTGACGCGATCGGAGCCCCTCGAAATTACGATACGCACCGATTTGGGCGAATTGATCAACAACAGGCGCAGGGATACTTACCAGGAAGCGCAATTCAGCTATGAAGACCTCTCCGGCGCCGAGGCCTCCAGTACTATCGAAATCAAGCCCCGAGGCAAGTTTCGCCGCCGCGTGTGCGACTTCCCTCCGCTTAAGCTCAAGTTTCCCAAAAAGCAATTACTCGCCGCCGGCTTTTCAGAGCACAACGATCTGAAACTGGTTACCCACTGCGTGGACGACAAGGAGATCGGACAGGATTATTTGCTTCGCGAATACCTGATTTACAAGCTGTATAACGAGCTCTCCAGCAATAGCTTTCGCGTTCAGCTGGTGAAAGTGACCTACGAAGACAACGGCCCCGCCAACCTGGGCAAGATCAAACGCTTCGGGTTTATCCTCGAAGACGAAGACGAGGCCGCCAACCGCATGGGCGGCGAGCAATGCGAGTGCCGCGGTGTGCCCAAAGATTCCGTCATGGCCGCCGACGAGCGCCTGATGTCGATGTTCCAGTTTATGGTGGGAAACGCTGACTGGGATTTTGCGATGAGTCGCAACTTGCTGCAGGTGCGACTTAGCAACAACTACGTATTGCCAGTAGGCTACGATTACGACTTTTCCGGACTGGTCAACGCCTCTTATGCGCTGCCCACTTCCGACCACAAGTTGCTGACCGTGCGCGACCGCATTTATCTGGGCCATCCGGCGGCAAATGCCGAATTACAGCAAACGATTAACCTTTTCCAGTCCAAAAAAGAGAAACTGCTGGGCATCGTGTCGGGCTTTAAGTTGCTCGACAAAGCGTCCCGTGACGATATAGCTGCTTACCTGAGTAGCTTTTACGGCCTGCTCGACCAACTGGAGCAAAAACCCGAGGCAGATTGGTACCAAATGCTGAACCAGCCTATCGGCGGACCGGTATTCCCACAGCTACAACCTGCCATTCCGGTAGAGCGGTAATTGGTTGTTTATTATAATACTTTTCAAAAAAAACTTTATTTCGTTTAAAAAATAGCAAAAAACCTGTTATTTGCCGGTAAAAGCACCTATCATGCTGAGTGAAGCCGTACAAGTGCAGGTCGACCTATTTAGCGAGCGCATCCAACACTACCGCGCGCAAGGCTTGCGCATTTTTGCTTCTTCTTCGTTTCAATCGCATAGCATCCCGATGCTCCACCTGGTCAGCCAGGTCGATAAAACCATACCGGTGGTATTTCTCAACACGGGGTTTCATTTTCCCGAAACCCTTGTCTACCGCGACCAAATCGCCGATCGGTTGGGACTTAGCCTCCTCAATATCAAATCTCCCGTTTCCAAATATGGGCAGCGCGACGCGGAAGGGCGTTTTCTCTACGCCACCGACCCCGATCATTGCTGCTATCTGAACAAAACGCTGCCCATGGAAGAAGTTTTGCTGGAATATGACGTGTGGATAAATGGAGTGCGTCGCGACCAAAGCAGTACGCGCAGTGGGTTCAGCCTCGAATCGCCCGGGCCACACGGCGTTTTGCGTTTTCACCCTATGCTCGACTGGAATAGTCGCATGATATGGGAATACAGCCAGTATTACGAACTGCCTCAACACCCGCTTGAAGCTCTGGGTTATTTCAGCGTAGGTTGTGCGCCTTGTACGCGCCGCATCACAGACGAACAAGACAGCCGCGGCGGTCGCTGGGCCGGCATGAAGAAGACGGAATGCGGCTTGCATACCGAACTTGTAGAAAAGAAATCAATATGAAAATCCTTATCACGGGCGGCGCCGGCTATTTGGGCTACTCCGTCGTGCGCCACTTGCTCAAATCGTATAACCAGGTGTCGGATATTGTGGTCTATGACAATCTCGACCGCAAGAACTACGCTTTTTTCACCCATGAAAAATTTTCGGCGAAATACGTTCATTTTGTGCAGGGCGACTTGCTGGATTACCGCAAGCTGAAGCAGGCTCTCAAAGATACAACGGTTGTATTTCACCTTGCAGGTAAGGTCACAACCCCTTTTGCCGATAGCATGGCCCATGCCTACGACCAGATCAACCACTGGGGCACCGCCCATTTGACGGATGCCATTGAAGAAAGCGAGGTGCAAACAGTAGTGAATGTGAGCAGCGTATCCGTGTACGGGGCCACCCACGAGTTGGTAGACGAAGACACCCCGCCGCATCCGCAATCGTTTTACGGCATTTCGAAGCTGGCCGGCGAAAAACACCTTAGCCGCCTTATATCCCCAACCCGCAAGGTGTATACCCTACGCTCCGGTAACATCTACGGCTACAACCCCTGCATGCGATTCGATGCGGTTATTAACCGGTTTATGTTTGAGGCCAATTTTCGACGCCGCATCACTATCGACGGCTCGGGCGATCAAACCCGTGCCTTTATTCATGTGGATAAACTGGCAGAAGTGATGAAGGGGCTGCTGGGCAGCGACGCTCCCTCAGGGACATACAATGTAGTAGAGCACAACTACGCTATCAATGAAGTAGTCGAGGCAGTGCGCACCATTTATCCCGATCTGGAAACTATTTCCGTCAATTTTGATATGCCGATGCGCAGTATCGCCGTGCAAACCCCTTGCAAGATTTTCGACTATGCACCCTTTACGGGTAGGAATCTATTGGACGAGCTGAATGATTTTAAGTTGAATTTTGCTTTTTAAAAGGGCGCAAACCATTTTGTCGCATCTGAGAAATATCAATATCATGAAAGTCTAATGCTTATTGGCTCCCATAACTTTGCATCCTGCCGATTTGACGCAGTTTTGTACTGCGCACAAGCGTCCCGGAGGGACGGTATCTTTGTAGAAAAACAGGGAGAAAACCGATATGCGTTCCGGAGGAACGATATCTAAATACCAGGATAGCGTTCCGCTGGAACGCATACGCGGAGCGTGGTGATTCTACAAAGATATCGTTCCTCCGGAACGGCTACGGTGTGGGCCTGGTGATTCTTGTGGAGGTTTTGTGCGACAATTTGGTTTGCGCCCTTTTAAGATCTACTTACGCTTTTTCATAAATCACCCCACGCTCCTTCAAATGGGCCATGATATAATGGAAACAGGCCTCGTGTTTGCCTACCAATTCGGGCGGAAAGACGCCTTTTTCGGTAAATAGCCCATCCAAAAAGAGATTGACAGCTGCAGTGGCCGTATAGCCGGTTGTGCGCGCCATCGAAGAAGTCTGGGTATCGGGATTGTATTCGTCGTACAGATTATACACGATAGTTTCCTCCTGGCCGGCTGCGTTTTTGCCCTTCACCGTAACCCGCATAATCGTCATCTCCGGTTCGGTTTCGCCCAGCTTCCACTCCTTGAATAGTACCTTGCAGGTCATATCCAGCGGGGATACTTTTAGTCCGTTGATTTCGATTGCTTCCGTATTAAAAAAGCCGCTTTCTTTAAGCACTTTCACATACTCCACATGCCCCGGGTAGCGCAGGGTTTTTTCCTTCATATTCCGGATATGCGGCATCGTAAAAATAATCGAGCGCAGTCCGTCGCTGTTAAACGATTCCAGCGTACCCACCCTGTCGAATTCCACGTATTCGCAGTCGCTGAGGGCTTCTTTCACCACCATTTGTCCATTTTCCACATACCGGGCCGGTCGGGTATATTCTTCGATGACATCGATAGGGGAGAAGGGGGCCTTGTAGCAGAACGGCCATTTTTTTATTTTGGGTAAACCTCCTACCAGACATTCAAAATCGGAGAGTTGCAGTTTTTCGTTGTAATAACCCAATATAATATTGTCCATGCCCGGCGCCACGCCGCAGTCGACTATAGCCGTCACGTTTTTTGCTTTCGCCAGGGCATCCAGTTCGAGCGCGTTTTCAGGGAAGAAAGAGATATCCACCACGTTTTTCCCCACCTCGATGATAGTTTTGAGGGTCTGAAAGCCCAAAAAACCAGGGACCGCGCACACTACCAAATTAAAATCCTTGATGGCTGCAGCAAGCGCCGTATGGTCAGACACATCCAGCGGAATGGTATTCAGTACGGCGCATTTGCCCTTCGCCTTCTCCAGCGCCTTCGGGCTGATATCCGTAATGGTTACCTTGTGTTTTTTTGCCAGGTCGATGGCGATAGCGCTGCCTACCATTCCGGCGCCTAAGACGATGAGGTTGTACATGGTTGTAGGTTAATTATCAAAATTCGGCCAAAGCTCGGAATTTCCTCCTATTTTTTCCAAAGCACGCCGTTTTTCGTAGTCAGCTTATAAATTTGTCCACTTTCAACCAGGTTGTTGAGCAGCGTCTCCGCATGCTCTGTGGACAAATTGGACAGTGTCGCGTATTCTTTGGTCGTATAGGTTGGGTAGTAGCGGAAAAGGGATGCGAAATCAGCAGGTATTGTTTTTTTCGCAGCCTCGGGGTGTAATTTCAACAGCGCATTTTCGAATGCCTCGTATGGTTTAGAACCGTAAACTGTTACCAGGTTATTGGAGTCATCCGTAAAAAAGAGCGTGGGAAACCCGCGCACACCCATTTGCCTTGTCAATTGAAGGTCTTCCTCGAAGGCTTCTTTAGCTGCGTTATCATAGTCGTCCTTGAATTGGAACGTATCCAGTCCCACTTCCCTGGCTGCGCTTTGCAGGTGTTCCCATTTGGTGATGTTTTTCTTTTCCAGAAAAACCATCTCGCGAATGCGGCGCAGGAAGCGCAGGGCCTTGTCTTTGTCCTGCATTTGTGCGGCTTTAAACGCTATCGAAGGCGGGTAAGAAGAATGCAACGGATCTTCCAGCCATACATCCCCGTCGATGGGCATTTCGTAATACACGCTGACCTCATCCCAATGGGAGGCTACGTCGCTTGGTTTGCTGATACCGCCGCTATTGTAGCTCCAGTCGGGCAGCAATCCTCCCATGCGGTATTCGATGTCAAAATAATCGCCGTAGGTGAGTTTTAGTTTGCGCAACTGCGGCTCGATGCCCCAGCAGGAAGAGCATATAGGGTCGGTGAAATAGATGATTTTAACGGGTTTGTTAGTGACTGTCGGCAAGATTTCTTCCGAATCGGCCGCTGCACCTGGGATTTCACAAATTCCGTTTTCAGGATTGCACAATAGCGGATTTTGATGAGAATGTGTCATGTCTTGTCCTTTTTGCTGACCTTTGCAAGCACTGGTGCTGAGTAGCAGCAGGATTGCTATTTGAATAATATGGCTGGTCATGTGATGGTAATTAACTTAAACTTAGCTGCAAAGTTGGTTGTTTAGGAAAGATCAGTCAATTAGTCAGAAAAACATGACTACCAAAGAGGAAGCAGAAAATACCAGTTCTTGTCCGGCAGAAAGCTTGCTCAAGCTACTTTCCGGCAAGTGGAAACCGCAGATTTTTCGCCTGGCACTGGCGTCGCCATTGCGGTTTAATACCCTGTTAAGGCAATTGCCAGGCGCCAATAAGCAGTCCCTCGCAGTTGCCCTAAAGGAGATGGAGCAGGAAGGTTTATTGGAAAAAACGGTCATTAAGCTCAAGCCGCTTCACATCGAATACGTCCTGACGCAGAAAGGCAGCAATTTTATACCGGTATTTTTGCAGTTGGAACAGTTGGCGTAGTGTTCTCTGCTGTATGTTCAGTTTATGAGTTTATGCACAGCCGCATGGTTGCCTGCCCGGGTTCGGTCGTTTCGACTCCGCTCAACGACCGGCAAAGGTCGCACTAAGGGCATGATAATCCAGATATTAGGCCTCACAGCCCCTGCTCGCGCCAATACCAATCAAATGCGTCCAAGAATTTTTGCAGTTCTTGTTTATCCACGAGTTGTGAGAGGGCAATTGTTGGACGTGCACTAATGCGGCTGGTCGGAATAGTCACATTCTTGATTGTATTCAATTTATTGAGAAGTTCCAGCCGCTTTTCTTCCTGGCCAAAAACTGGACGGCCTTTCATGTGCTGAAAATAAATTTCAATTGTGCCATAAGTGAAAATAGCAAAACAAAATCGGTTCGTTTTTCCATCTTTAACATAGGGCGCTACAGATCCTTGTTTGCCGGTGCCATACCAAAAATGGGTCATCCTTGGGCGGATCCAGTCGAGGATTTTGCGCGCAACAGCTGTTTCTTCTTGACCTCTCTGATTGAGCAATTCTTTAAAAAATTTGTCCTCATCCCATTGCTCGCCGCTTGCTGATTGTCTGCCTTTTACAATTTGAGCATCTGAAGTCATTCCAATCACGCGGGGAACAAGCGTTTTTAAGTCTTGTCCCGTAAACTGTTTAATTTCAAGTCCCAATATTTCAGCCGGAGTCATTTGCTCATTGAGAAATTCAATTATTCTTTGCAGCTCTCTCGGTATTGTATCAGCAATGATTAGCAGTCTGATTTTGCCAGCCTTCAAATTTGTCTTTGTAGTTTCCCAGAAGGCATCAATTTCAGACTCTCCCTGTAGAAAATCAGTCAGCGTAAGTTCTGGATCTCTATCTAAGTTTTTACAGCCTTGTTCAAACCGATTTATTATTTCTTGAATGGACCAATATGTCACGGCATTTGCAGCATAGTCCAATATTTGGCCTATCACTTCACGGCGTATCCTTGTATCTGTACTGCGTTTGACCTCGACTAATGTGGGGATCCCATCTTGATCAATAAATAGGTGATCTAAACTCCAGCGATTACTGCTCTCTTTTTCATCGGGTACGCCAAATTCTCTTGAAATTAATAGCCAGCGCCTAGGCGATTCAGGATCGATCTGACTTCCAGAAATTAATGCCGGGTAGTTTGCGATAAGGCTTTGGAGCATGTCCTCGCTTAAATACCCCGCTTCGTTCATTTCTACAAGCTGGCCGTTATTGTTTAATAGGAAGATTGTTTCGTTCATGGCTGCTCAGGATTAATACTCAGTTTTGAAAAATGCCAGAGAGGTAAGGTAAGAGATGTCACCTGCACTCGTCCCTCGCGCAGATGACACCTCTTTGACAAAATAATCCTTCACTCTCTCCCTCAAACCCAGCCTTCCCCGTTCAAGCATTCCTGTTCACACAGTTCAAGTCCTCAAACGCCGTCTTCAAACGGGTGATAAGCGCTTTTTCGCCTTCGCGCAGCCATACGCGGGGATCGTAGTATTTCTTGTTGGGTTTGTCAGCGCCTTCGGGGTTGCCGAGCTGTCCCTGGAGGTAGTCTTTTTTGGCGTTGTAGTACTCGTGTACGCCCTGCCAATAAGCCCACTGCATGTCAGTGTCGATGTTCATCTTGATGGCGCCGTATTCGATGGCTTCGCGGATTTCTTCGCGCGACGACCCCGAGCCGCCGTGGAAGACGAAGTTGATGGGGTATTGCTGCGACAAGCCGAAGTGCTCCCGCACATAGTCCTGCGAGTTTTTGAGGATGACGGGCTTCAACTCTACGTTGCCGGGTTTGTATACGCCGTGCACGTTGCCGAAGGCGGCGGCGATGGTGAATCGCTCGCTCACTTTGCCCAGATGCTCATAAGCATAGGCCACTTCGCTTGGCTGGGTATACAGGCGGGCGTTGTCGATGTTGGAATTGTCCACGCCGTCTTCTTCACCGCCGGTCACGCCCAACTCTATTTCGAGGGTCATGCCCATTTTTTTCATGCGGTCGAGGTATTTGGCGCAGATTTCTACGTTTTCGTGGATGGGCTCCTCGGATAAATCGAGCATGTGCGAGCTATACAGGGGATAACCTCGCGATTCATAGAATTTCTCTCCCGCGTCGAGCAACCCATCTACCCAGGGCAGGAGTTTTTTCGCGCAGTGGTCGGTGTGCATCACGACGGTGACGCCGTATGCCTCGGCCATGGTATGGACGTGCATGGCCCCGGAGATAGCACCCAGGATGGCGGCTTTCTCGTCTGTATTGGAAAGTCCCTTGCCGGCATAAAACGCAGCGCCCCCATTTGAAAACTGGACAATTACCGGCGAATTAACCGCTTTGGCGGTCTCCAGCACGGCATTGATGGAGTTGGTGCCGATGACGTTTACGGCGGGTAGGGCAAAATTATGTTCGTTGGCGTAGTTGAACAAGGCGGTTACTTCGTCGCCATGCAATACACCCGGACGGAATCTGGTTGCTGACATGTGTTGTGATGTTGGTTGTCTGGCAAATATACAAATTTACGACTGTCCGACTGTATGACTATGCGACTATACGATTTTGAATATGCAGTCCAAGATCGTAAAGTCGTAAAGTCGTAAAGTCCAAAAACGAAGGGCATCTCTTCTACAAGAGACACCCTTCTCAATTTGTTATTAGCGACTTATATCCGCTTTTCGCGGATTATTCTTCGGCCATAAACGGATAGCGATAATCCGTTGGCGATACAAAATTCTCTTTGATGGCACGCGGCGACGTCCAGCGATACAGGTTGAGTACTGAGCCCGCTTTGTCGTTGGTGCCCGAACCCCTGGCGCCGCCGAAAGGCTGCTGGCCTACTACCGCGCCGGTGGGTTTGTCGTTGATATAAAAATTGCCGGCAGCGTGGCGCAGTTTTTCGAAAGCGGTCATTACGGCCTTTCTTTCTGTGGCAAAAATAGCGCCCGTCAAGGCATAAGGCGAAGTATTGTCGAGCAATTCCAGCGTATTGTCGTAGTCTTTTTCGTCGTAGACGTAGATCGTCAATACCGGGCCGAACAGTTCTTCACACATGGTGATATAGTGGGGATCTTGCACTACCATCACGGTAGGTTCGATGAAGTAACCCGTTGATTTATCGAAGTTTCCACCCGCTATGATCTCGACACCACTGTCATTTTTTGCCTGGGCTATGTAGCCGGTAATTTTGTCAAAGGCTCTTTCGTCGATGACAGCGTTGACAAAGTTAGTAAAATCTTCCGGAGAACCTATTTTAAAAGATTGAATATCTTCTACCAATAATGTTTTGACCTCTTTCCACAGGCTTTTGGGTATGTAAGCCCGGGAAGCGGCCGAACATTTTTGCCCCTGGTATTCAAAAGCGCCGCGCGAAAGGGCGGTAGCCACGGCCTTGGGATTGGCAGAAGCATGCACCATCACGAAATCTTTGCCGCCGGTTTCGCCCACTATGCGAGGGTATGATTTGTATTTGCTCAGGTTGGCGCCGATGGTCTGCCACAATTGCTGGAAAATGCCCGTGCTGCCGGTGAAGTGAATGCCGCCGAAGTCGCGGTGGTTGAAGATGACCTCGCCGGCCGTGGGACCGCTTACAAACAAGAGGTTGATGACACCGGGCGGCAATCCGGCTGCTTCGAATACTTCCATGATAACCGCAGCGGAATAAATTTGCGTTTCTGCCGGTTTCCACACTACGGTATTGCCCATGATGGCAGGCGAAGAGGGCAGGTTGCCCGCGATTGACGTAAAGTTGAATGGCGTAAGCGCAAAAACGAAACCTTCCAGCGCCCGGTATTCCATTCGGTTCCAGGTCAACGGCGCGCTATTGGGCTGCTGCTGGTATATTTCCGTCATGTATTGCACGTTGTAGCGGAAGAAGTCGCACAACTCGGCTACGCAGTCGATTTCCGCCTGGAAGACGTTTTTGGACTGCCCCAGCATGGTGGCGGCATTCATTTTGGCGCGGTAGGGACCGGCGAGTAAATCGGCTGCTTTCAGGAAAATGGCCGCGCGCTCTTGCCAGGGCATGTTTTCCCAGTCTTTTTTGGCTTTCATGGCCGCATCGATGGCCATTTTTACATGCGAGGCGTCGGCGCGGGAGTAATAACCCAGCGTGTGCGACAACTCGTGGGGCGGATGGATGGCTTTTCTTTCGTTGGTAAAAACAGGTTTGCCACCGATGTGCATGGGTAGTTCCAACTGATGCGATTTCAGAGTGGCGATGGCGGCCTTTAATTCAGCGCGTTCCGGCGATCCCGGCTTATAGCTCAACACGGGTTCGTTGACTGCGTGTGGAACTTTGAAAAATGCGTTTGACATAATCTGGTTGTTATGTGGTGATTTATGGTTAGTTTGTCAATAACAAATTACGCAATTCTGCGAGGTCGTGAATTTCAAAGGTCGGCGATATGCCCGACTGGTTTTCGGACTTTTCGGGGTTGTACCAACACGTGTGGAGTCCGTAGGCGTTGCCGCCGCCGATATCGGCGTTGAGGCTGTCGCCAACTACGATAACTTCTTTGCGGGGCGGCGATCCTATTTTATCAAAAGTAAAATCAAAAAAGCCGGTATGGGGCTTTGAAAACCCGGCTTCGTCAGAAATGATGACTTCCTGAAAATAGTGCTGAATGCCTGATAATTCTAATCTGGAACGCTGTACATCTCTTAATCCGTTGGTAATAAGAGCCATTTGGAAATGGATATGCAATTGCGCAAGCAAATGCCCCGCTCCTTCGATTACATAAGCTGATTGGGACAGGTGGTAGAGGTAGCGCTGTGAAAACACCGGAATATCAGCCGTAGCGTTTATCGCGCCGAAAAACTGTTCAAATCGCAGCGTGCGCAATTGCTGCCGGCTGATCTGCCCGCTTTCGAAGGCATGCCAGCAAGCTTTGTTGATCTGGTTATATAAGGCCAGGATCTCGTCGTCGCAAGGTAGGCCGTTTTCTTCGAGGGTTTGTTGCAGGGCCTGCCGTTCTGAACTGTCGAAGTCGAGTAGTGTGTTGTCTGCGTCAAATAAGATCCAACTGTAGCTTTGATCGGACATGCTAGTTTCAAGTTGTAATTTTTAACCACAGAGTTTCACAGAGTCAAAATCTAGCTCAGTGGAACTCTGTGTGAACTCCGTGTAACTCTGTGGTTAATAAAAAAAGCCATAATCAAGTCCATTACTTCGCCGGAATAATCACTTGCCCGGGAATAAACGGCGACGCATCGCCCCCTCCCTTTATGATCTCCCGCACTATAGTAGAACTAATATGTGAGTACGCCGGTTGACTGATCAGGAAAATAGTTTCAATACCATTTCCCACAATATGGTTGAGTTGTGAAATGGTCTTTTCGTAATCGAAATCGGAAGCGTTGCGGAGGCCCCGTAGCAAAAAATTGGCGCCTATGCGCGTGCAGTAATGCGCGGTCAGGTTTTCGAAATAATCCACCGCTATCCGGTTTTCATGGGCAAATACGACTTCCAGCCACTGGATGCGCTGCTCCAGGCTAAATAAGGTTTGTTTTTGTGTGTTGACACCAATGGCGACGATGATTTTGTCGAACAGGGGCAACGCGCGCGCTACTAAATCGACATGACCGGTGGTAATGGGATCGAAGGACCCGGGGAAAACAGCAATTTTTTGCGGCATGAAAGGCGTTTTTGGTTAGGCTTTTCTCTTTCCGCCCGCAAAATTGGCGATTTTATGTTGTTTGGCCAAACCTTTGACTCATTGCTCGGCTGCTTGGTTGGATAAATAAAGCCGATCTACGAAAAATGCTTTGTCGACCCCCTTGTTCGCCTGCCTGTTAACCAGAAACAGTTTGTGTTTCCCGTTGATGGGCTTGATTGAACACCAAATCTCTCTGGGAATGTTCCCTTCTTGTTCTGCGCGGATCTCTACCGTACCCAGCAAGGCGCCATCTACCGCATCGGCATGGATTTCGAGCAATCCGCCCGCCATGTCTTTTTTATTGGCTACTGTGCTAATTTGTAAGCGTCGTACCCCCGTGAGGTCTATTTTAGTAAAACCGATATGCACCACTCCGGGTGTAAAAATGATGCCCTTTAGCGCGCCACCCTGGAAATCTTCCATTTCGGCGTGTAAAATGCCCATGCTTGCTTCTTCGTAATCTTCTGCCTGGAAGGAAGGATACGCCAGTTTGACCATATCCCTGCCGCTGGCCGGCGAAGCGTCCTTGCCGCCTTTGTCCTGGTAAGAGGCCATGAAGACGTACACGCCGGTAGTCTGCGGTTTGGTTGGGAAAACGTATTTGCTTTTCAGCGGCGGACCAGGAGGGAATTCCACGGGTTTGCCCAGCGACAGAATGTACGCTGCGATAGATTCTGCTTCTGCTTTTTTGAATTGCGGGTGCGCCGCCATAGCGGTTTCGCCCCAATTGCCCCCGCCGCCTTTGATGATTTTTTCGCCCAGTTTTGAGACGGCTTTAGGGTCTTTCTCGTATCGCTTGGAAATGTCTATGTAGCTGGGCCCCACCGATTTGTTGTCGACGACGTGGCAGGCTTTGCAGTCGCTTTCGTTCATCAGCGCTCTGCCGTTGGCCAGGTTGGCGGGCAAGGGGTCTTGCATGTGCCCCTGGGCGATGAGGGTGAGGTCCTCGCTGTTTTCCAGGTAGTCGATGGTAAACCGCACGCTTTTTGGCGAGATGGACTTAGCAGCCAGGCTGCCGTCTTCGGCGTCGCTGACTTTTACTTCGTAATGGATTGTGGAGTTGTCCCAATAAAACATGCTATTGCCGGCTACATCAATTTTGACGGCGGGCGGTTCGTTGCCGGCAATGACTTTGAGTTTGGCCGTACCTTGTTTTCCTTCTTTGTCGGTAACAGTCAAGGTTATGAAGTGATCGCCGGGAGTGGTAAATGTAAATGAAGTCTGTGCGCTGGTTATGCCGGTTTCGGCTTTTTCGCTGGTCGACCAGCTGTAGGTGATGGCGTCTCCGTCGAAATCGAGGGAGGAGTCGGCGCTTACCTGTACGGTCAGCGGTAGAGCGCCGGCGGTTTTGTCGGCAGTAATGACGGCCTGCGGCTTGCGGTTGCCGCTTTCGTATTCGATTTTGATGAGCCGGGCATCGGGATTGTGGGCAAACCAGGTGGTACCGTATTCGAGCATGTACAATTCGCCGTCGGGGCTCAGCACCATGTCGATTATTTTGTCAAATTTCAGATGGGATAAAAAGGGCTCCAGCTTCTCGTAATTGCCCTCTTCGTCGAAAGTGACGGCCAAGATCCAGTTGCGCATCCAGTCGTACATGAAGAATTTTCCATCATAGTAATCCGGCAGGCGGGTTTCCGAATCGGCAAACATATCGGCATAATACACCGGTCCGGCCATGGCGTTTCTCCCACCCCTGCCGGTATGAGGAAAATCGGGTGAGTCGCCGTAAGGATACCACACCATCGCCGGCTGGGCGGGGGGAAGGTCCTGTATACCGGTATTATTGGGTGAATTGTTTATGGGATGCTGAGGATCAAATAGTTGCCCCGACTTTTTTAAAGCAAAATTGTAATCGTAATACGGCTTGTTGTCGCCGATAAAATAAGGCCAGCCGAAAAAACCGGCAGTTTTGGCCTGGTTGACTTCGTCGTAGCCGCGAGGTCCCCGGTTCTCGCCGTCATCCCCTGCATCGGGGCCTACTTCGCCCCAGTAGAGGTAATTGGTTTTGGGATCTATGGCCGTGCGGTAGGGATTGCGATTGCCCATGACGTAGATCTCGGGTTTTCCCCTGGAGCCGTCTTTGGGAAATAAGTTGCCGTCGGGAATTGTATAGGTTCCATCAGATTTGGGTTTGATGCGCAGGATCTTACCCCTGAAATCGTTGGCATTGCCGGAGGACTTCTGGGCATCCCAGGCCGAGCGCCCCGGACTTTCGTCGATGGGGGCATACCCAGAGGAAGCAAAGGGATTGGTATTATCGCCAACAGAAATATAGAGTAGGCCATCAGGCCCAAATTCGAGGCATCCCGCCGAATGGCAGCACTCGTCGCGCTGGTTGGGGATGACCAGTACTACTTTTTCAGAATCCAGATTCAGCTTGCCTTTGAAATATTCAAACCGGGACACGTGTTGTTTGTGCTCAGGGCCGGGCGGCGAATAAAAGAGATAAATCCAGTGGTTGACCTTGTAATCGGGGTCGAGGGCGAGGCCAAGTAAGCCGTCTTCCAACTCGGTGAATACGTCGAGTTCGGCAACTTGCGTGGTTTGTTGCGTTTTGGTGTCGTATACTTTCATGGCGCCCCGGCGTTCGATAAACAGTATATTGCCGTCGGGCAGGAAATCCATCTCCATCGGCTCGTTCAGGTTTTCGTCTAACACCACTTTTGAAAACCGGTTATCTTCGGGTACGCGGAGTGTGTGGGCTTTTTTGTAATCCAGTTTTACTTTATTGCCCATGGCGTATTGGATGCCGCCCCATAAATGCTTGAGATAGAGGGGTTCCTGGTAGCTTTCAGATGTATGCCCCATCGCGGTATAAAAAGCGCGGCCGCCATCGTATTCGTGATACCAGGACATGGGGTGCGTATCGCCGTTTTTGCCGCCTTCGTAGCTTTTTTCGTCTATTTTGACGAGCACCTTCAAATCCTGTTTGATGTCGCGCAGGTTGTACCACTCGTCGGTTCTTTTCCAAAGGTCGGGAAGTGAATCAGTAGCAGGGTGTTGGTGATCGACTACCTGAAGTTCGGCCTCCTGGATTTTCGGGTGACTATCGAAATAGGCGCCGCAAAGTTTGCCGTACCAGGGCCAGTCGTATTCGGTGTCGCTGGCCGAGTGAATGCCCACATAACCTCCTCCTGCCTGAATAAATCGCTCGAAATCAGCTTGCTGCCTGTGATCAAGCACATCGCCCGTAGTGTTTAAAAATATAACCGCGCTGTAACGCTTGAGGCTGTCTTCCGAAAAATAGGCGGCGTCTTCTGTAAAGTCTACGTTGAATTTGTGTTCAGAGCTCAATTTAGCGATAGCTTCTCTGCCAGCCGGGATTGAAACGTGTCGGTAACCCGCCGTTTTGGAAAAAACCAATACCCTCGGCTTAACTTTAGAGCAACTGTAAGTACTGTAAGTCAGGAATGCTATACATAAGAACCACAGTAATTTAGAGACGTTGTGTTGAAGCAATTTTGCAGAAGATGGCATGTGTAGATAGATTTATGTTTCAAATATAGAAATTCTATCTTCACTTCAAAAAAAAGCTTGACGCCAGCGACATATATCGGCCTTGATGTGGGGACTACTGCGGTAAAAGCCATCGCTTTTGACGAACAAGGGCGGATGGTGGCTATAAAACGGGGGTATTATCCCACTTTTTCGCCCCAGCCGGATTTTGTGGAACAAGTCCCGGAGCAGGTTTTCCGCAAAACGCTTCATTGTCTGCTCGCCTTGATCCGCACCCTGCAGACGCCGGTCGGGGGTATCGGCATCAGCGGCGCTATGCACAGCATTTTTGCAGTAGACGCCGATGGAAGGCCGCTTACCCCTGCGGTGTTGTGGTCGGATAACCGAAGCGTGGAAGAAGCGGCTAAACTCAATAGAAATAGCTTAGGCCGACAGCTTTATGAGCGAACTGGTACGCCCATTCACCCCATGTCTCCACTTTGTAAATTGCGCTGGTGGCATTTCCACCATCCCGAGCTGTGTAAGCGTGTGGTGCGTTGGGTTTCGCTGAAGGAATACATTGTTTTCCGGCTTACAGGCGCGTGGTTGGTCGACTACTCTATTGCTTCAGCTACCGGCTTGTTTGACATTCGCCAATTGGACTGGTGTGAAAAAGCGCTGCGCTACGCACACATCCATGAAACACAACTTTCCCAGCCGGTTCCACCCGAAGAAATACTTGTGTCAACCCGCAAAACCCTGGCTGGCATTCCAATCGTCATAGGGGCCAGCGACGGTTGTCTGGCCAATCTGGGCGCGGGTATCATCGAGCCGGGACAGGCCGTGATGACGGTGGGCACCAGCGCTGCGCTGCGAAGCAATGCGCCGGCGCCCGTGATCAACCCGCATGGCAGGCTATTTTGCTACCTGCTTACGCAAGGCCAATATGTATTCGGCGGCGCCTCCAACAACGGCGGCAATACCTGGGAATGGCTCAACAACAGCCTCTTCGGCGTGGGGCGCACCAACTATCAAAAGCGCTTCGATCTCGCAGCTCAAGCGCCCGCAGGCAGCGATGGACTTCTTTTTCTGCCTTATTTGATGGGAGAGCGGGCGCCTTTGTGGAATGCCTCGGCTCAGGCCGCTTTTTCCGGATTAACGCACAGGCACCAACCGGCTCATCTGTTGCGCGCTAACCTAGAAGGAATTTTATTTAATTTACAACTCATTTTCGAGGAAATGCAAAATACCGGCGGCCATACCGCCTTTTCCCGTATCGTGATGAGCGGGGGTATGGCATCATCGCCGTTTTTTATGCAGCTGGCCGCCGATATTTTTGGCACAAAGGTTTGTCTCAGCCACACAGAAGAACTTTCCGCCTGGGGCGCCGCCGTATTGGCCCGAAAAGCCATAACCGGACAGGAGTTTGGCGCCGTAAAACAGGATTCAATCGCATTTTATCCCAATACCCCTAATCACGAGATCTTTCGAAGCTCGTTTTTTGAATTTAAATTATTATTAAAAAAATACAAATACCTGTAAACCATGCCGTTAATTATTATTGCATTGGGTATAGCACTGTTGCTTGTGCTGGTCATCGCACTGCGGTTTAATGCGTTTATAGCATTGATCATCGTAGCCGTGGGCGTAGGTATTGCAGAAGGCATGCCGATAGTCCAGGTAGTAGGATCCATCAAAAAAGGGGTGGGGGATACCCTGGGCGAATTGGCGCTGATGCTGGGTTTTGGCGCTATGCTCGGCGCGCTGATCGCGGAAAGCGGAGCTGCCAGGGTGATTACTTCCAGGTTGGTTGCTATTTTTGGCCCGCGCAGGGTGCCCTGGGCGTTGATGCTCACCGGATTTATCATTGGCATTCCGCTGTTTTATACGGTGGGTTTTCTGATAGTAATTCCACTTATTTTTGCCGTAACGGCGTCTACGCGTTTGCCGCTGTTGTATGTAGGCATACCGATGATCGCCGCCTTGTCGGTAACGCATGGTTTTTTGCCGCCCCACCCGGCGCCTACGGCAGTGGCAGTAGCCTATCAGGCCGATATCACGCTGACGCTGTTATATGGGCTCGTAATAGCCTTTCCGGCCATTTTGGTGGCGGGCTGGTTATTTGGCAGTACCTTTAAAAATAGCTGGACGCCGCTGCCGGAGGGGCTCATGCAGGCTGAGCCCGATAACCCCCACCGGGTACCCGGCTTTTCTATAGCCGTTTTTACGGCATTGACGCCGGTTTTGCTGATGGCCGCTGCGGCTGTCGCCAAATTGACTTTGCCGGAAGGACATGCAGTATTGAATATTCTGTCTTTTATCGGCGACCCGGTTATCGCGCTATTGTTAGCCTTGCTACTGGGCGCCTACACGCTTGGCGTGGGTTTGGGCCGCAAATGGAGCGATATCATGGATGGCTTTGCCAATGCCGTCAAACCCGTTGCCATGATCCTGCTGATCATTGGCGGGGGAGGAGCTTTCAAGCAGGTATTGGTAGACAGCCAGGCGGGCGATTACCTGGTCAAATTGTTTAACGCCAGTAATATGTCGCCCCTGCTGCTTGCCTGGAGCATAGCCGCAGCCCTGCGCATCGCGCTGGGTTCAGCCACGGTAGCCGCCCTGACTGCGGCGGGTATCGCCGCCCCCTTGGCCACCGGCGGCCACGCCAGTCCGGAGTTGTTGGTATTGGCCACCGGCGCCGGCAGCTTGACCTGCTCGCAGGTAAATGATACCGGTTTTTGGTTGTTTAAAGAATATTTTAATCTCAGCATCGTACAAACACTCAAATCATGGACTGTAATGGAAACGATCGTCTCTGTGATGGGACTACTCGGTTGTTTACTACTGGACCAGTTCATTTAATTGTAACTGTTTAGGAGGGTTTAGCGTTAGGGTTTAGCGATTGGGTTTAGCTAAACTGCCGAATGCACTCAACCCTACTCAACCCTACTCAACCCTACTAAACAGTTACTATAAATTTCTATATGCAATCATCTCAACACATAGGAGTTGTGGGTCTGGGCAAAATGGGCCTTGCCATTGCCCTGAACCTACGCGACAAAAAATTTTCGGTGACCGGCTACGATATCAACGCCGGGCTACGTGCGAAATCCGCCCAGGAAAGCATTATCACGGCTGATTCCCTGGCAACCCTGGTTTACAACCTGCCCGCTCCGCGGCTTATCTGGCTGATGATCCCTGCCGGAGAAGCCGTAGCCCAAACACTGGAGCAACTCGCGGCTTTGTTGAGCCCCGGCGATACGGTCATTGACGGCGGTAATTCGATGTACAAAGACAGCGTGACACACTACCACGAACTCCGCAAGTTGGGCATCCATTTCCTCGACTGTGGCACCAGTGGGGGAGTGAGCGGCGCCCGACATGGCGCCTGTCTGATGGCCGGCGGGGAAAAAGCGGTATTTGAGCGCTGGGAACACGTATTCCAGGCCCTGGCCCAGCCCGATGGCTATGTCTATACCGGAGGACCCGGCAGTGGACATTTTGTAAAAATGGTGCACAACGGCATCGAATACGGCATGATGCAAGCGATGGCCGAAGGTTTTGAAGTGTTGCAAAAAAGCGAATATAATATTGATTATCAAAATATTGCAAAAGTTTGGAACCACGGCTCAGTGATCCGGGGTTGGCTCATGGAACTCGCCGAATCCGCTTTTGCCGCCGATCCGGATTTGTCTTCGATCAAAGGGGTGATGCATTCATCCGGAGAAGGCAAATGGACGGTGGAAACGGCGCTCAACCTCGGCGTACCCACGCCGGTTATCGCTCTGTCGCTGTTTATGCGCTACCGCTCGCAGATGGAAGATACTTTTTCGGGGAAGGTGGTGGCCGCCCTGCGGCATGGCTTCGGGGGGCATGCAGTGGAGAAAAGTTAGACTGTACGACTGTACGACTGTACGACTGTTATAATGAACGTATAAAGATACGAGAAGTTTCCCTGATCGTAAAGTCCTAAAGTCGTACAGTCTTACAGTCTTTACCTCAGTTCCAACACCTTCGTCTCACTGGGTTGTAGCGGGATTTTGGCAAGGTTGGCAATAGTTTGGCCGCTTATCACATCCATCGCGGAATTATATCCGGCCATTCGTTCGTGAAAGCGCGTAGTAGCTACTTCAACGGGTTTGTCGGTTGAATTAAACACCACCATCACCGTTTTTTTTCCGTCATAGCGGAAGTAGGTGTACACACCGTTATCGGGTACGTACTGCATGAGTTTGCCCTGGTGCAGCACAGGGTTTTGCTTGCGGTATTGCGCCAATTTGCGCACATATTCAAAGGCTTCCTGCTCTTTTTGGCTGCGCCCGGAGGCTTTGAATTTATCGGTCTTATCATCTCGCCAGCCGCCGGGAAAATCCCTTCTGCCCGCCTCGCCAAAGGCGCCGCCCTGGCCGGTCATGAGTATTTCGGTGGCATAATAAATAGAAGGGATACCTCGCAGGGTCATCATCAACGCTATACCGGATTTGTATTTAGCCATATTTTCGCCAAGCGAGCTAAAATAGCGGTTGGTATCGTGGTTATCGAGGAAGAGGACGTTGCGGTACGGGTCTTCATAAAGGAAATCCTGGGCCAGGGTATAGTACAATTTGTTCACCCCGTCGGTCCATCCCTGTTTTCCTGAAATCGCTTCCGTGATAGCATAATGGATCTGAAAATCGGTAACTCCCGGCAAATTGGAATTAAAACCTTCTACCAGGTGGTTGTTTTGGGTAAAAAATGCCTGTACGGCGGGGCCGTGCACCCAGGTCTCACCAAAAAGATGAAAATTGGGGTATTCGTCTTTAATTCGCTTACACCATTTAGAAAGAAATTCCTGGTCGGGATAGTAATACGTGTCGATGCGGTAAGCGTCGTGACCGCTGTATTCAATCCACCAAATATTGTTTTGGATTAAAAAATTAGCCAGGTGGGGGTTTTTCTGGTTGAGGTCGGGCATGTGGCGGTCAAACCAGCCGTTGGCAGTGGCGTTTTTATCCGTTTCGGAGCCGTAAGGATCCATCCATACCGGCTCGCGGTAGATGCTGCGGGTAAATTCAGGAAACTGGTGTATCCAGTCTTCCGAAGGCAAATCCCGGATAAACCAATGCTGGTCGCCTACGTGGTTGTGGATGATATCCATGACGACCTTCACGCCTCTGGCGTGGCATTTTTCTACAAATTGCAGGTATAATTCGTTGCTGCCGAATCGTTTATCTATTTGATAATGATCGGTAACTGCATAGCCGTGATAGGAGGCGTAGGGTTGGTCATTTTCAAGAACAGGAGTCGGCCAGATAGCAGTCACACCCAGTTCTTGCAGGTAGTCGAGCCGCTCCATGATACCCAGAATATCGCCGCCGTGGCGGAAAAATATCTTACCACGGTGTGTGCCGCTGGCATTCATATCGGCGTAGCTGTCATTGCCCGGGTCGCCGTTGGCAAAGCGGTCAGGCATTAGCGTATAGATGAAATCAGCGCTTGTGAGACCCTGCGCCCTGCCGGCGCCGGTATTCCGGTTGCGCAATTCGTATTCGTAGCTTTTGCTTTTGCCGTTTGAGGTAAGTACGATGGGAAACTTACCCGCAGCTACGCCGGGGCCTATGGTCAGTTCTACAAACAGGTAGTTGGGATTTTGCTCCTGACTAACCTTGTTCACTTTTACGCCGGGATAATTGACGCTTACGCTTGCATTTTTAATATCCTGATCGTAAATAATCAATTCCACGGTAGGGTGGTGCATGCCCACCCACCAGAAAGGAGGTTCTATTCTCGCCTGATCCACTTTACCGCCTTTGGCATAGCGGTAGTAGTATTCCGCTTCTTTTGTGCCCAGCGGAATAGTCTGCATGGGGTCGTCGTTGTATATGCTTTTGTCTTCTTGTGCAAAAGCGCCTGTGGCGGCTATCAGCAGCACGGCGCACAGTCCGGTAAGATAGGAGAGGGTTTTCATATTAAAATAATTTAAGATCAAATTGAAGTATCTGCCATTTGCAGAATAGCTTGAAATTCTTCGGGTCGCAGGGGCATCACCGATAGTCTGCCTTGTCGTACTAGTCCGATTTGTTGCAATGCAGGTGTAGCTTTGATAACAGATAGCGGCACAGTTTTTTGCAGTCGCTTTACCGGCGCCAGGTCAACTACCGACCAATCGCCTTTTTCGGCGGTGGGGTCTGGATAAGCTTCCTTGATTACGGTAGCAATGCCCACTATTTCGAGGCCTTCGTTGCTGTGGTAAAACAACACCAGATCGCCGTTGCGCATGGCTCTGAGGTTGTTGCGAGCCGTATAGTTACGCACGCCTTCCCACATGGTACGCCCTTCCCGCTCCAGGTCGGCAAAGCTGAATACGAAGGGCTCTGATTTGACTAACCAATAATTCATACGATCAAGACTAACACACTTTGAAATAATAACATTCCATCTATGAGCCCGCTGAAGTAATAATCGCTTTTTGCCGGTCGGGCTCCTACAACCAGGATGGCACTGATACATGCCGAAAGCATCAATGCTATTAGCGAATATAAGCTGTATGCATCAGCCCTCCAATTAAAAAATGAAGCTAGGGGCATTATCGCCAGGCTGCCGACAGCTATAGCTTTCGTTTTGGATACTCCCCAACTGCCCGGCAAGGTTTTCACCCCCGCCGATCTATCTGAATCAATATCGCGAAGATCGAATGTAAGGGCAATGGCAAAGATGAAGCACAACCGCTCGATGCACATAATCAGCATGGGGAGGCTAACGGTGAGGTGTAGTTCCGCTGCAGGCAGGACCACTGTTAAGTAAACCCAGACTGCGGTGAGCGCAAAAATTTTTACAAAATGTACGTCGCGAAGCCTGCGGGAGCCACTTAGTACCGGTAGTACGTATGCGGCAGCCAACGCGCATGGCGCGAGTAACCAAATCCACAGGTCGATTATTTTTATAAAAAAATAGCAGGCTGCAATAGCGGAAAGTACCAACTCTACGTACAAAATGGGTTTAAACCGCTGAATGGTTGTCCATCTATTGTGATGAAAGCCGGTTTTTGCAGATTTAGACAGCCCGATCAGCCGATGAGTAGTATAAAGCCCGAGCGTGGAGAAAAACAGAAAACCCAGGTAGGGACTCCAGTGCCAGCGTCCGGTGAGCAGCCATTGCGTTTGTCCCGACAAGGAAGCAGCGCCCAATGCAATGAGGATATTGCCATACAAAAGCGCATCCAGCATTGACTTGAGCAGGCGCATTAGAAATACTTGAAATTATGGCTGTTTTCTATTTTTAATAGCGTTTCGTAAATCAGTTTGATCACGTTATTTACGTCGTCTTTGTGCGCCATCTCTACGGTGGTATGCATATACCGGAGCGGAAGAGAAATAAGCGCAGAAGGCACGCCGCCGTTTGAATACGCAAACGCATCGGTATCGGTGCCGGTACGCCTCGAAGCCGCTTCGCGCTGCACGGGAATGCCTTTTTCTTCGGCAGTTGAAATGATAAGCGACAGTAACTTATTGTGAACAGCGGGCGCATAAGTCACAGAAGGACCCGCCCCGCTTTTTACATCGCCGTGTTTTTTAGAGCTAACCAGCGGAGTGTGGGTGTCGTGCGTTACGTCGGTTACGATAGCGACGTTAGGCTTAATAGTCTGGGCGATCATCTCGGCGCCCCGCAGCCCCACTTCTTCCTGAACCGAATTGACTACGTATAGGGTGTATGGCAGTTGTACTTTGTTTTCGTGGATAAGACGCGCCACCTCAGCAATACAAAAACCGCCGATACGGTTGTCGAGGGCCCTTCCCACGTAGTATCTGTCGTTGAGGACGATCATCTCGTCTTCATAGGTAATGACGCAGCCCACATGGATACCCATCTTCATCACTTCTTCTTTGTCTTTGGCGCCCACGTCGATAAAAATATTTTCGAGTTTGGGCGTCAGGTTGGCGTCGTCGCCATGGCGGGTGTGTATCGCGGGCCAGCCGAAAACGCCTTTGACAAGGCCGTTTTTGGTATGGATATTGACTCGTTTGGAAGGCGCAATCAAGTGATCGGAGCCTCCGTTGCGAATCACATTGATAAACCCGTCTTCAGAAATATAATGAACAAACCAGGAAATCTCGTCCGCATGCCCTTCAATGACGACTTTATAATCATGGCCCGGGTTGATAACCCCGTAAACAGTGCCATAATTGTCAATGTGCCAATTAGTGATAAATGGCTTTATATAGTCGAGCCAAAGCTGCTGACCAGCGGATTCAAAACCTGTCGGAGAAGCATTGTTGATATAGCTGCGCAGAAATTCTTCTGACTTGGGTGTAATCACCGACATATACAGCGTTTGTATGTGTTAGATTATTCGGCCAAAGATAATAATTTATTTGGCTTCGTATGCAGCGAGCCAATTTTCACTCCATGCCTGTGGGCTTTTACTCCAGGCACTGAGCGTATCCAACGATTCGGCGTTGAGATAATGAGCCTCAATGGCGGCCTTTAGCAGGGTTTCAAAATCGCTTAATGCCAGATATGGGCACTGTGCTTCGCTAAAGGCTTGTGCAGAGGCAGGTAGTCCGTAGGTGAATACGGCAAGTACGCCGGCTACCACCGCGCCTGCTTCCCGCAGCGCTTCAACCGCTTTAAGGCTGCTGCCGCCCGTAGAAATAAGATCTTCTATAACTAATACTCGGGCTCCGGGACTTAATTCGCCTTCGATCTGGTTTTGGCGGCCGTGCGATTTTGCTTTCTCCCGCACATATACGAACGGCAATCCCAGCTTGTCGGCTAATATGGCGCCGTGGGGTATACCTGCAGTGGCAACCCCGGCAATGACGTCAACCGGCCCAAAAGCCCCGGATGCCTCTTGAAATCCCTTAATGAGCAGGTTTCGAACAGCAGGGTGGGAGAGTGCTATCCTGTTGTCGCAGTAGATGGGCGATCGCATCCCCGATGCCCAGGTAAATGGGTTTTGGGGACTCAATTTTATTGCCTTAATTTGCAGCAATTGTTGCGCTACGCTTAGGGCTATTGTTTGATCCATTTTGTGTACGTTTTTCATAGACCCTGCAAATGTACAAAGTATATATTAACGACACGCCCCTTTATCTGTGTACGACCGGAGAGCTGGCACATTTACCCGCTCCTTCACCCGCTGTGATGGTAGCCCGTTATCCCGGCAAACCCAAGTATTTGCTCAATTACGCCGATTTGCTCGAAAAATCCCGGCGCTTTGATTGCATCGTTGTCTACGATGACGATATAGCAAAACTTTGGGCCGATTTTCTGACCCTCTATACGTATATCCCCGCTGCCGGCGGACTGGTCTTTAACACTTCCGGTCAGGCTCTCCTGATTTACCGCCGCAATAGCTGGGATTTGCCAAAAGGCAAAGTCGACGAAGGCGAAACGATGGAAGAAGCTGCCGTGCGGGAAGTAAAGGAAGAAACGGGCCTGGTAGATGTACAACTCCAGCAGTCGCTCGGCACAACTTACCATACCTACAGAGAAAAAAGAGAAAAGCGCATTTTAAAAGAGACCTTCTGGTATGTTATGAGGACCAGTAATGACAAGCTCATTCCTCAAGCGGAAGAAGATATCGAGCAAGCCGTCTGGGTTGATTTACCCGCTTTTTTAGCGGAAAAACGCGATATGTACCGCAGTATCAGAGAAGTACTCACCCAATATCTGGCCTCGAATTACTGACGCTTAGGTTTGATATCGAGCATCAGAGATACCACGTGCGAATACCGGTTTTGTTGATCTCCTAAGTCGGTGTACGCATAATCAACTTGCAGGCTGCTGATCCGGAAGCCCAGTCCCAGACTTGGGCGCGCGGTAGTATTTTCTTTTCCGTCAAAATCGGTCTCGCGCTGAAATTGGTTGACGCCCAGCCTCAGGAACAAAAACCGCTTGAAGTCGGCTTCCAGGCCGAAAGCGGGGTCGATGCTGAAAGGACTGGCTGATACAAGTGTATTGCGTTGGCCGTCAGTAGTTACGATGAAATCCAGTTCGGGTCGCAATCCGATTTTATTAAACTGAAATTGATAACCTGCCCCCAGAATAAGCTGTGGTTTGGTGATTTCCACGCTACTGATAGGGATTTCGTTGTTGGTGATGGCCAGGGCTTCTTTTTCTTCTTCTGTAAAATTAAACGCCCAGGCATTAAAAGTAGTGCTGATATCTTTGGCCAGTACGCCGAATTGCCAGCGATTAACAGCATATTGAAGCCCCAGGTCGAGGCCGAAACCCCAGGCGGTGGCAAAGGGACCGATGCGCCGGTGCACCACCTTGACATTCCCGCCCAGTCGCAGGTCGCCTTTTGCCGATTTCAACTTTTGCGCATAACTCAACAACATAGCATAATCGGCTGATGAAAAGGTGCTCAGGTTGTCGTAGTTGATCGTGCCGTCGTCTTCGTACAGCGTAAGCGTATTGGGTATCTGGTCGATGCCGAAGCGAATGAGCGAAATGCCAAGTCGCCGTTCTTTATTGGCCAGAGGCAGCGTAATGCCCAGGTAGTCGAATTTTCCTACCCCGCCGAACCATTCTGCATGCATGGCGCCTATCTGGAGGCCCTGGTCGGGGCTGATGGCGGCCAGTCCGGCGGGATTCCAAGCGCCGGCGGTGACGTTGTTTACGCCGGCTATCACGGCATTACCCAGCCCTTGGGCCTGAGCGCCAACGCCTATCGAGAGGAATTCGTTGCTGTATTTCTGCGCCCACAGGGCAGCAGTAGTGCACATGGCGAAGGCAATAGCTACTACCCGAACCGAATTTTGGCGAGTAAACAAAAACATAAGCGGTACAAATTTGAAAGTCTAACGTTAATCGGCCGGGCAAAGTCTTTGACTCGTTCATTTTTAAGGTATTTCCCCGATTTTCGTCAGGTTGGCGACTTTGCCTCCTCTTCGTGAATTCTGATATCTCTATTGATAGCTATGCTGGCGTTGAGTTCAAAGCCGATAAGCAGGATCAGCGAGTTGAGTTGCATCCAGAGCATAACAATGATTATAGTGGCGATGGAGCCGTAAAATTGGGCGTAGGTATCAAATCGCCCCAATTCGTCGATATAAAATGAAAAAGCTACCGATGACAAAATAGAGAGGGTGGTGGCCAATGTAGCGCCTGGCGACAATAATGCAATACGCTTGTGGGTGGCCGCGCCATAGCGATAAATAACAGCGATGCCCAGATAAAATAGCAAAATTATAGCCACCCAGCGCAACAAATCAATGGCCCGGGTGCTCAAACCTGCCATAGCTATATATTCGGAGAGCAAGTTGATCAAAAAGCTACCCAATATGATCAATACAATAGATGCGATGAGCAAAGCGCCTAGTAAGCCTGTAAGAAAGATAGCCACAATCCGTTTTTTGATCATGCCTCGCTGGCGAAAGGTAGTTTTGTATGATTTTTCAAAACTCTGCATCATCGCCAGCATGCCGTTTGACGAAAAATAGATGGCCAATATGAAGCCGAACGATAGCAGGCCTACTCGAGGGTTAGTGGTAATATCTGAAATAAACTCATAAAGCGTATTACCCGCTTCCCCAGGCATTAGCTTTTGTATTTCGGTTTGTAAAATGAGGTTGAAATTCTCGCCTTCCGGCAAATATTGCAACAGGTATTGTTGTAAAAAAGGGAGCAGCGTAAATAAAGTGAGCAAGGATGGAAAAAGCGACATAAAAAAGCTGAATGCAATCGAATTTGCTCGCATTTCCAGGTCGAGCCGCCGCATTTCGTTGATTACAAAAACGATAACATTGTAAATAGGAACCCCATAAAACCCAGGCAGGGAGCGGTGTTTGGTCCAATCCAGCGTTTTTATCACCAGCGGATGCCGATTAACGTTTTGCTGGAGTTCTTTTACGTCGGGTATTTTAAGCTTGTACTTCAAAATACGGCTTGAGTTTATCGAGCAAATAAGCGGGTGCGGAGATGGTTTGCTGCGTTTTTACGGTTACAAAGCAAAGCCGTACGCTGCCGCCGTTGACGAGTTTTCCGTTTTCATTCAAAATTTCCACGTGAAAGGTAATAAATCGGTCGGGTAATTGCTTGAGTGTGGTGCGAATAGTTAGCAGTTCATCATAACGCGCGGGGCGTATAAATCGCATTTGCAGTGAGGTCACCGGCATCATAATCCCCAGTTCTTCCTCCATTTCCTTGTAGGTAAGCCCTATCGATCGCAGCATTTCCACACGTCCGATTTCATAATATTGCGCATAATTGCCGTAGTAGAGATACCCCATTTGATCGGTTTCTCCATATCGCACGCGCTTTTGAAAGTGGTGAGTCAGCATATACCGGAATAGATAAAACGTGAATATCGCAAAAGGTGGCGTGCAGGCTCAAAAAACAGGGTAAAAAAAAAGTCATCCCGCGATTTTATCGGGGATGACTCGTGTCAGGGTGGCTAATCGGGCTCGAACCGACGACCTTCGGAACCACAATCCGATGCTCTAACCTGCTGAGCTATAACCACCATAAGGAAAGATCAGTTACCTTATCTTTCTAAAGCGATGCAAAAATAAATAAGTTCCGTTAAACGATCAATATCCCGGCCAAATTAATTCCTGCCAAATGGTTAACTTTGCATGAAAAGCCCGCTATGATAACAAAAATCAGCGTACCGGCGATGGCGGCCCTTTTGCTGTTATTCACAGCTTGCGGCCCCGATAAGCCGGCTGAAGAAGATCGCAGTGCCAAACTAGGTACTTCCCCACCGCTTAATCTGCAATTGATTTGCGAAACGGTTAGCGAGAGCGAGGAAGATCCCCGCTCGGCAGTGTATGCCCTGATCGATGAGAGCAAGGTGAAACTGGCCGAAATAGCGGCCTGTGAAACTATTCCTGCCGACCAGTTCGGCCAATATCAAATTCCCGCGGATGCCGTTGCTGCTGTAGGCGGCTGGTGGGCAGGGTTTGGCGATTACGTATATGCCCGCCGGCAAGGCGAGACTATCGAACTGTTTATCGGCGAAATGGGGGAGTCGGAAGAAGAAACAGGCGTGCAATACCGCCGCATTGCCGTTTTCTCCGAAGGCCAATTTCAGTTTGACGAGGAAATCCGGTAAATTAATCTCTTTCCCAGAATTTCCACCATTGATCGTCGTTTCTGCGATTTTTCTTTGGCGGCCAGGGGCGTTTGATGATGACATAACGCAATGATATGCCGGTTTGAGGGTAGAAGGTGGATTCCCCGCCCCTGATATTGATGGCCGGCTTGAAATCGTAGGAGATGTTAAATTTGCCCAGACTAAGCTCAAGCCCTGCAATCACGGTGATACCCATGGGGTTGCTATAGTCTTCAACAGGCGTGCCTTCTACCGATGCAGGCGCCTTTCCCCATCCCATATGAAATCCGCCGCCGGTATAGAAATTAAGCCGCCGGGTCAGAAACGGCATATGCTGCTCGCCCATGATGGTTACGATGGCTTCTTCGCGCTGTAGGCTCGATTGTACGATGGCTTCGATGCTGGTGCGTTTTGCCACGCGCTGCTGGATGGTGACACCCCAATCAGTGCCCAATCGCATGCCCATGGCAGTGTTGTAGGACTGCGCTTCTGCGCGGATGATGCCTCCAAAGAGGAGCATCATGGTGAGTTGTAGGTAGGTTGCTGGTTTCATACCCCCCCAAACGTCACGTATAGACGCAAAATTTTACGTCTATACGTGAATTTTGGGTTTTTATTCAAAAAAATTATCGTACTGGTTTCTATGGCCGGGCTCGCGGATAGGCTCTTTTATAGGTGCGTCGAGATCGAGCACGTCATCTTCGCTGTTAGCCTGGAGTAGGAGCGTGTCTTTTTCCTTGCCCAGTATAAGAGATACGCCCTCTTTCTCCCATTTTTCGAGCATTTTGAGGCCCTCTTCTTCGAAAATACCGTTTTGGAGATCCACCGAGTTCATGAATCCGGCAGACATTTCCATAAAACGCTCCATTTCACCCACTTTGCCGGCTACATCATCGGCGATAGATTCCATCGCCATGTCAAACATAGCGCGCTTATCGGGGTCGCCGCTAATGATACTCATAGCCGAGCGCATAGCGCTATGGCTGGCATGAATTACTTTGCGCTCTTGTTCTTTGACTTCAACCTGGTCTTTGATGTCTTCCATCAGTACCTGAGAATTCTCGTACATCTTTGTCAATACGCGGTAGAGAATTTCCATTTTGCGGTAAAGGTCTTCCAGCCTGATATTTGACTCCTGTAACCTGCCTGCGCGCCTCGATTTGAGGATCATAATGGCCTGCTTATCGGATTCTTTGGCTTTGCTGGCTAGTTGAAGGTTGCTTTGTATCTCCTTCTTATTGATATGGATCATCTCCCCCAACTTGTGCATTTGCCCGCGCAACTGGCTGATCTGTTTGTTCATTTTGCGCAGGTTGTTTTGCAATTCTTCCACATAGGACTTAAGGATTCCGATGGGGTCGAGTTGTACAAAAATGCCGGTTACCCAGCGCATGATACTTTTATAGCTATAAAAGACCAGGTTGCGCATTCGGGGGTCCAATACTACGTATACCAATGCGCCTAGTGCCATGAGCATTAGGGCAAGGTTAATCGTGTTTTTTGCCAGTACGAGCAATACCGGAAGGCCGACATACAGCAAATAGCCGCCGCCCAATATCAATCCAGCCAAAAAAAGCAATCCCGTTATGCCTTCGGGCCTTTGCCAGAAGGTTTTCGGTTTCATGTCATTACCGTGAGAGTCCATTATGAATTCGTTTGTTTAGATGTACTGCCAAAACCGCCTAACCTCTGCCTTGTTTCCACCAGGTATAACCCAGATAGGCGGCGCCGGCCAGAATGGCGATAAAAGCTATGTTAATAAGGAACGGCAAAAGCCGTACTCCGATGATGAGGGCTACTGCGAGCACCGCGAAGCCGATCAGTCTTTTTTTCATTTGTTCATCCATGACGTTCGATTTTTTAAATGATAACACCAATATGCGCTACTTATTTGAGATAGCGCTTCATATTTTCGACATCACGGCCAATCTGTTCCACCAATGCATTATAAGTGGCAACGAAATTGTTTTTGGTGGTCTCCACTTTGACTACCGCATCTTCTATTTCTTTTTTTAATGCGCCGGCTTTTTGCTTATGGGCTTCGATCTCTTTTGTCAATTGGGCGATTTGCGCCATCTTGGTGCGCGCCACTTCTTCCAATTGCTTGATCTCGTTTTCTTTGTTGCCTATCTGCTTTTCCCGCTGGGCATTGTGGGCCTGGTTGAATTTATTTTCTTCCTGTTTGATGATATTCAGGTAGTGTTCGGCGGTTTGTACAAGCGTTTGGGCGGTGGCGCCCAGCGTTTGGGCCATGGCAAATGCCGACTGGAAGCGGGTGGGCTCGTCCATGGGCATCTTTTCGAGCGAGCGTAGCGACTGCTTGAATTCGAGGTAGTCAAACCCGCCGAGGTTGTTGTCCTGCATGGACTTGAATAAGACTTCCAGGAATTGCTGGTTTACCTGGCCTGCGCCGGGGGTGGCTGCTTTACCGGCTTCAGCCGGGGCATCGCCTTGCGGCGCCTGGGTAGTGCCAGGCATCGTTTTCTGTACGCCCTTGGGCCCCTGAGCGCCTTCTTCTTCTACGATAAACAGCGACTTTAAGTTCTTGAGCATGAGTTATGCCGTGCTTGTGCTTGTGAATATTGCCTGCAAATTACGGAAATTTAACGCAAAGCGGCAATTAGAAGCCGTTCTGTTTTTTACGGTATGTTACAGCGCTAAAATTTGCCTACTTTTGCGCGGCAAGCATTGTTTGTTTATGACTTTCGATATTACTATCCCGGTACTCAATGAGGAGGCGACACTGGCCGCGCAGGTAACCATATTGCACTGCTTTTTGACCCAGCATTTTCCCCAACGCGATCAATGGCGTATTGTGATCGCCGACAACGGCTCTACCGACCGTACTTTTGAAATCGCTCAATCGCTCAGCAACGAATGGCCCGAAGTGGCTGTTGTGAAGGTGCCGCGAAAAGGCGTAGGCCTCGCTCTCAAAACTTCCTGGGCACAGTCACGGGCCGATATCGTAGGTTATATGGACCTCGACCTGGCCACCGATTTGTCGCACTTCCTGCAATCTTATGACGCTATAGCCCATAATGGCTTCGATCTGGTGTACGCCACCCGCCTGCATCCCCAATCGCGGGTGATCGGCCGTACCCTGAAAAGAGAATTCACATCCCGCGTGTTCAATTGGCTGCTCAAATTATATTTGGGTGTCAAATTTTCTGACGGCATGTGCGGGTTCAAGTTTCTCAAACGATCGGTTTACCCCGTTTTGTACGAGGCCGGCGCCCAAAACGACGGCTGGTTTTTTTCTACCGAATTGCTTACTACCGCCGAATGGCTCCAGCTTAAATTATTTGAATTACCGGTAACCTGGACAGACGATACTTCCAGTAGCAGGGTGAAGATTATCCCGCTGGCGAAAAGATACCTGCGCGACATGCATCAACTCAAGATGAGAAAAAAAAAGCAAGATGGCACCGGCAAGTAAGGATATACCCGAGCTGATACTCGGTTCGGCTATGTGGGGCTGGACAATGGATGCCCACATTTGCTTTAGCGTGCTCGACACCTTTTACGAAGCTGGTTTTCGCCGCATCGACGCCGCCACTAATTACCCTATCAATAGACAACCCGCAGATTTTCGGCTTTCAGAACGCATTTTATGCGATTGGATACGGACACACGGCGTAACCGACCTGAGGGTAATGATGAAAGTGGGCAGCGTCGATAATATGCGGAGCCCGGATAATAACCTCCGCAAAAGCTTTTTGCTGATGTGTCTCGATGACTATCGCGAACTATTGGGCCCCAATTTGGATATGCTGATGATACATTGGGACAACCGGGAAGATGAGTCCGAAATCGCCCAAACACTCGAAGCCCTTGCGCTCGTCCGTGCTGCCGGATTGAAAGTAGGACTCTCCGGCATTCGTTTCCCCGTAGTTTACGGCAAAGCAAGCGAAGCGTTCAATCTGGATTTTTATATTCAAATAAAACACAATCTGTTACAGTCTGATTATAATAAATATAAGCCTTTTCATGGTAAAAGGCGTTTTCTGGCATACGGCATCAACGCCGGCGGTGTCAAACTGGATGCAGCTGAATATGCGCCGAAAAGCTCCCTGACCGTTAGGGGAGGGGATACCTCCAACCAATTGCCGCTGATTGCCGGTTTAAAAAACTGGCTAGACTCACAACAAGCGAAGTATGTATCCGACTTTAACCAGTGTAGCATGACTTATGCGTATCACAGCGAAGACATAGCCGGATTGTTGATCGGTCCGTCTAAAGTGGATCAGCTCCGCGATACGATCGATTTTTATAATAAATTGCAACAAACAGATTATCAGGATATTTACAATCAATTAATTGAACTAAAAAAGCAATATGCCGGGGCGCAGTGAGCACTATGATTTTGTAATCATCGGAGGGGGTATCTTTGGCGTGTATGCCGCCCTATACCTTGCTCATTGCCGCTATAGCGTGTGCTTGATTGAAAAGGAGCGCGAATTGCTCAAAAAAGCATCTATCGTCAACCAGGCGCGACTGCATAGCGGCTACCACTATCCGCGCAGTGTGGCTACGGCTATTATGTCAAATGACAATAAAGAGCGTTTCACGGCAGATCATCGTGATTTTATCAATTTTACATTCGAGCAATATTACGCCATCGACAGGTACGGCTCGTTTACCGACGCCAATCAATTTGCGCGTTTCAGCGAATTTATCGGTATCCCCTGCAAGGAAGTAGCCTATCATCCGCTATTTAACCACAACCGCATGGAGGCGCTGTTTCTCACGGAAGAATATTCTTTTGATCCCATACTCATTGCCGAATACTACCGGCAGAAAATTCTGTCTGAACAAAGAGTAACCATCAAAATGGAGACGCAGGTACTGGGTGTGGAAGAAAACCAGGGGCAGTGGGTATTGCAGTTGCGGCAGTTGGACAGGCCGGGCGCCCTGCAAACCATTACGGCATCGCAGGCGGTAAACGCCACCTACTCGGGAAGCAACGCCGTCAACCGCCAGTTTGGCGTGTCCGATATCGAGTTGATGCACGAGATTTCGGAAATGGTTTTTGTGACTTCGCCGGCCGTAAGTCAGGTGGGGCTCACCATTATGGATGGTCCGTTTGCCTCGCTGATGCCCTATGGCTTATCGGGATTGCTGTCGCTTTCTTCGGTGGCTTATACGCACCACAAAGTATCATTCGACAATCTGCCCACATTCGATTGTCAGGCGGGACACCCGGTTTGCAGGCCGGAGTTTACTTCTATCTGCAACTACTGTGCGAACAAACCCAAGTCAAATTACCGGAAGATGCTCGACCAGATCAGGCAGTATTTTAATCCGGAAATAGATTTTTCCTATTTTTCTTCTTATTACACCATAAAATCCAAACTAAAGGCCAGTCATATAGACGACGGAAGGCCTACCGAGATTTCCCTGCTGCGTGAAAATCCCCGATTTTATTGCATCTTTGCCGGCAAAATCAACTCTATTTACGAAATAGAAAAGGTCATTACCACGTAAGTAAATCCTAACCTATATGCCCAATAACAAGTTACAGGTCACGTCTGAAATAGGCCCACTAAAACGCGTAATCGTACATCGTCCCGACGATGGAATATCCCGGATTTCGCCCAAACGCGCCGAAGAACTTTTGTTTGACGATATCGTCTACCTCACTTACATGCAGCAGGAGCACGACGTCTTTACAGCGGTGCTAAAGCAGTTTGTCGGAGAAGAAAACGTGCTGGAAACAGAAACGCTATTGTGCCAGGCACTTGGAGAAGACGCCGAAAGTAAAAAGGAGATGATCGATATGATCGTCGATTACGAGGAGTTGCCTACGAGCTTTAGGGAAACCTTCCAACAGATGTCCGATGAAGAGTTGGCTCACGTGTTGATTACGGGCTATTACGAAAAGGAGGACTACATACTTTTTGACCCTATCCCCAATTTTATCTTTACCCGCGATATTGCAGTGGTCATCAACGACCATATCGTGGTGACAAAAGCGGCAAAAGAGGCCCGCTTTCGTGAAAATTTTATTACCCGCTTTATTATTTGGGCGCACCCTATTTTTAAAGAGCCTAAAGCACAGGGCCGCATTATCAACCTCAACAAGGTCGACCTCTTTCCGCCTTCCAAGCGCGGCGAGATGATCTCGGTAGAGGGCGGCGATGTGATGGTGATCAACAAAGACTACGTACTTATCGGTTGCAGCGAGCGCACTACTGAACATGGCGTTCGGTCGCTTGCGCGTGTACTACTTGACAAAGGTGTGGTAAAAAATGTGGTACAGGTGAATATCCCCCAGGATCGCTCCTATATGCATATCGACACCATTTTTACCCAGATCAATCACTACGATTTTGTGGCATTCAAGCCCATTATCATTGACGGGCTGAGTTCTACCGTTGAGGTGATGCGCGCCGAAGGCCCTTCCGCCTTTTATCCTTCGGTAAAAGAGTTTTTACTGGCGGAAATCAGCCCGAAAATCAAGTTTATCCTTAGCGGCAAAGGCGAATCGCCCTACCAGGAGCGCGAGCAATGGACTGACGGCTGCAATCTGGTGGCTATTAAACCCGGCGTGGCCCTGACTTATGATCGCAATCCCCGAACAGAAGAGGCTTTTGAAGAAGCAGGCTATCGCGTAGTAGATGCCCGCGACTTGCTGAAGGCCTTTGAGGACGGGATTATCGAACCCAGCGAGGTAAAAAATACGATTATCACCTTGCCTTCGCACGAGTTATCGCGGGCCCGCGGCGGCTCGCATTGTATGACTTGCCCGATTGAAAGGGGGTAGGGGGCGACTGTAGGACTGTAGGACTTTACGACTGTAAGACTTATAGCCTATTTAGTCGTAAAGTCTACCAGTTCGTAAAGGCCTTATTAAAAATATCTTCCATCATCTGTTTGGAGATGACATCAATGGCGTCATCCTGTATGCTGCCCAGGTCGGTGCTGCTGGGAAAATCGTAGAAAAAGGAAAAATTGCTCTTCCAGCCCTTTTTCTCGTCTTTGGCGTGTATGTACTCTATGGCGGTAGTGATGGTGAGGCGGTTCAGACTAGTCGTTTCACCCGGCTGTGGCGCCTCGGAGGTAACCCTGAAATCCACAATACTGCCTTTGAATGAGATATCGGGGTCGGTATCTGCGTATATGAGTCGCGATTCGGTGCGAATTTTCTCTTTGAGGGCTTCCGTAAATGTCTGCGGAAGCGACGGAGGCGCGTTGGAGGCGTTATTTCGGAATTGATCAACGAAATACGTATTCACGTTGGGGTCGATGTCGATACCCCGCAGAGAATAGCAGGATGTGCCCAATAGGACAGTGAATAAAGCAAAAATAAAGGATGCAAATTGCAGGTTCGTCTTCATTTCGGTAGGCTCAAATGTTATACTCTTTAATTTTACGGTACAGGGTGCGTTCAGAAATGCCCATGTCCTTGGCGGCTTCCCTGCGCTTGCCGTTGTGTTTTTTCAGGGCTCTTAGGATGAGCGCTTTTTCGTGTTCGGCCATAGAGACGTTATCATCGAATACTTCGACGCTTTCGTATGAAGTCTCGCCCGGATTTTCGATGATGTAGGGCTGGTTATAATCCGGCGATTCGATAAGTTGTTCTTCGGGACGATGAGAAGGCTGTACCTGGAATGATTCGCGTTTAGCCGGTGGATAATTGATGGCGGTGTTCTGCTGAGCGCGCTGAAGTTGTATGGCATCCGGGACTTGCAGGTTGTTAGTCTTGATAAGTTCGAAAACCAGTGCTTTCAGGTCGTTCAGATCGCCCTTCATATCAAAAAGCAGGTTGTACAAAATCTCCCTTTCCTGCATATAAGTGCCATCAGCGCCCGAAGGGGGTATCATGGGTAAGTTTCGCTGCAGCAGATGCGGCGCCAGTCGCATGAGATCTTCGGTATGCAAAATGCGGTCTTCTGCCAGCACGGAAAGCTGCTCGGCCATATTTTTCAATTCCCGGATATTGCCCGGCCAGCCATAATTTTCCAGTGCCTGGCGGGCAGCAGCGTCCATCTCGATGGGGAAAGTGCGGTATCTTTCTGAAAAATCGACCACAAATTTGCGGAAGAGCATATAGATGTCCTCTCTGCGTTCGCGCAACGGAGGTATGCGGATCGGCACCGTATTGAGGCGGTAAAACAAGTCTTCTCTAAATTTTCCTTTTCTGATTTTTTCCTCTAGCTCCACATTAGTAGCAGCGACAATGCGCACGTCTGTTTTGTGGATTTTAGAAGAGCCGACCCGGATAAACTCGCCGCTTTCGAGCACCCGCAGCAGGAAGGCCTGGGTATCCAGCGGCATTTCGCCGATTTCATCGAGGAAGATGGTGCCGCCGTCGTAAGTTTCAAAGTAACCTTTGCGTTCGCCGGTAGCTCCGGTAAACGAACCTTTTTCGTGGCCGAATAACTCGGAGTTGATGGTACCTTCGGGGATGGCGCCGCAGTTGATGGCAATAAATTTATTGTGTTTGCGGGCGCTATGGTCGTGTATGATGCGGGAAAAGATTTCTTTACCCACGCCGCTTTCGCCGGTGAGAAGCACCGTGAGATCGGTATTCGCTACGCGAACGGCCGTGCTCAATGCCCGGTCGAGTTGTTCGGTGCGGCCTATGATGCCGTATCGCTGTTTGACGGATTGCAGATTGTCCATTATCGGGGGGCGATTTCTCCTATAAGCGTGGCGCTGGATGCCTCTCTGACTTTTACATAAACGTAGTCGCCGGGGCGATAGCCCTCTACTTTAGGAAAAACAACCATTTTATTTTGAGAATTGCGGCCTTTGAATTCCTGGTCGGATTTTTTAGAATCACCTTCGATAAGCACTTTATAGGTTTTTCCGATATCGGCTTTATTGTGCTTGAGCGAAACGTGGTTTTGCAGGCGGATAATTTCATTAAGTCGCCGCTTTTTCACTTCCATCGAGATGTCGTCAGGAAACTTGCGGGCGGCCAGGGTACCCGGGCGCTCGGAGTAAAAGAACATGTACGACATGCTGTAGTTGGCCCATTCGATCATGCTAAGCGTATCCTGGTGTTCTTCCTCGGTTTCGCTGCAAAAACCGGTGATGATATCCGACGAGATGGCGCAATCGGGTATGATACGATAAATTGCTTCCACCCTGTCCATATACCATGCTCTATCGTAGGTGCGGTTCATCAACTCCAGTATCCGACTATTCCCGCTTTGCACGGGCAGGTGGATATAGTTACAAATATTTTCGTGGCGGGCAATGGTATGCAACACCTCGTCGGTGATATCCTTGGGGTGGGAGGTTGAAAAGCGCACCCGTAGGTCGCGATGTACCTGGGCTACCCGTTCCAGCAAGTGGGCAAAATTGACCAGCTCGCCGGTTTCGGGATTTTCCCACTTGTAGGAGTCCACGTTTTGCCCCAGCAAAGTCACTTCGCGGTAGCCGCGATCATAGAGTTCCCGGGCTTCCGCCACAATACTGAAGGCGTCGCGGCTGCGTTCGCGGCCGCGGGTGAAAGGCACTACGCAGAAGGAGCACATATTGTCGCAACCGCGCATAATCGAAATAAAGGCCGCAACGCCGTTGCTATCCAGCCGGAGTGGGCTGATATCGGCGTAGGTTTCTTCTCTCGACAAAAATACGTTGATGCCTTTGTCGCCGTCTTCGGCGCCGGCTACCAGATTGGGCAGGTCGCGGTAGGCATCGGGGCCTACTACGAGATCGACCAGCTTTTCTTCTTCCAGGAATTTGGTTTTTAGTCGTTCGGCCATACAGCCCAACACGCCCACCAAAGTACCCGGTCGTTGTCTTTTTATTTTGTCAAAAATGCGAAGGCGTTTGCGGACGGTCTCTTCGGCTTTTTCGCGGATAGAGCAGGTATTGATAAGGATCAGGTCGGCCAATTCCAGGTTGCGGGTGGGCTTGTAGCCGGCTTCTGCCAGTATGGAGCCTACGATTTCACTATCGCTGAAATTCATCTGGCAGCCGTAGCTCTCGATATAAAACAAGCCGGCGCCCGAATCGTCTGACTCCGCGGGTTGCGCATTAAAAAACACCTCGCCTTGTTTGGACTCGTCTATATCTTTGGCAATGCCGACGAGCGTTGGGTTGTCATCATATAACATTTCAGCACACACTTATTTAGAACCCGACCTCCATGCGTGGTGCATGGAGGTCGGATAAATTAGTGCGCAAAGATAGCGTTTTTTTGCGTCAAAGTGACAAATTGACAGTTTAAAAATGACAGTCCAAACGCAAAGTCAGGTTTCTCGGCGCATCCATCAGGCCTGGGCGGGAGGCATAGAGGTTATTGAATATGTTTCCTGCGATAAAGGAAACTTTGAAATTATTATTGATCCGGTAGGATGTACGCACATTAAATAACAGAACGCCCTTATCGTCGTTTTGGCGGAAATTGGCCAGCCCAGGTACGATAAGCAAAAATGCGGCATCGATCGCCTCTATTTTGCTATTGTAGAAAGATTCCAATCCCACAGAAAAGTCCTGAATGCTTGTCTCCAAATCCAGCTTGAAGGTATGCCTGGAGCGATATTTGAGGATGTTTTCGGTTTTTAGAGAGGAGTTATTAGCGTTGATCTGGCCTATAGTACCAGGTTCGCCGGGTGGGATAGGAGTGGGGTCAAAATCGAGGAAGCGTGGATCGATGTAAGTATAGCCTGTAATGAGGTTGAAGGGCTGGCCCCATATTCTGCCACGTCCGGCCACAGAAATTTCAAAACCTTTAATTTCGGTTTCACCAATATTAGTAGAGCGGAATCCCAATCCTGCAAGATTGAATTCCATCATATTGCTGTATTTCATCAGGAAGGCCGACAGGTCAAAATAGCCTTCAAAAGAGGCGATTTGGAAGCCTTGCTTAATGCCAAGCTCGGTCGTCCAGCCGCTTTCAGACCGCAGGGTAGGGTTGGGGAGTACGAAAAATCCGCCGGCGTTGGTGACAATAAATTTTTCAGCTACCGAAGGGAATCTGTAGCCCTGTCCCCATGAAGCTCTCAAGTATGTAAAATCGAACAGGCGGTAGTTGGCGCCTATGCGAAAAACGGGTTTGGATTCTCTTTCATTTGAAGGATCTACCACCCCTTGTGGGTAGATAAAGCCCGGATTGATTAGCAGATTGTGTTCATAACGGAAACCGGCTGATAAATTGAGGCGGCCAAATAGCTTTTTATCGGCCTGTACATAACCGGCCAGATTTCGTGAAGTAAATGTGGTGTCGCCATACAATTCAGCTTCCACCCGGGTACCACTGCCAACAATACCGGCAGATACAATAAGATCAATTTTGGAGAACCTGCGCTGGAACTGATATTCGGCATACCACAATTGGGACTGGTTCGATTGGTTGTTGCTGTTGTCGTTGTCTACGTCGTAAAAGCGGCTCAAAATACGGTGCCGGTTGCCCGATTTATCGAAATAGGTGAGAAAGGGATCTATATTATAGCGAAATCGTTTACGTGTATTGATCGTAGAGGGTTGGCCGACGTATGCAGTGGTGTCGGAAGCCCAATAAAAAAAGGAGCCGCTTTGTCCCTTATTAAAATTGCCGGCAAGGCCGAATGATAAGCGATCAGTGAGACGGTATCTTGCATTAAAATTGAAACGGCCGTATTCTTTATAGGTATCTCTATTGTAGCTATCTTCATTGATGTAAAAGCCACCCACAACCAGGTCAAGTTTGTCAATTTTGCGTTTGTGGCTCACACTGCCGGCATATGTAAAGGGTTGGCTATCCCACCATTTCAATCTTTCATCTTTAGGGTTCAGATAGACGGTTGAGAAAGCCGATATTTTGGTTTCGGGTTCCGAGCGGGCATAAGCCGTGCGCACGTTTATTATGCCGTTGAGCGCGGAGGAACCGTACAATGCCGAAGCGGCGCCTTTGATTACTTCGATTTGCTCGATATTTTCGATGGGTACGTCATCCCAGTTGGGGTAACCCGCGTCAGCCTGTAAGATCGGGACATCGTCTACCAGCAACAATACTCGGCTGCCGGCACCCTGAGAAAACCCCGAACCGCCGCGTATGTTTGCCTGTCCGTCGATTACCGTAACGCCCGGTATTTTTTCTATGGCTTCATCCAGTGATGTTTTGCTGGTATTGGCGATTAGTTCCGGTTTGAGCACTTCGAGAGAAACAGTCACTTCGCCCAGCGGTTTTTCGTGTTTGCCTGCCGTTACGGTAGCCGTATTGAGCATAGTAGCTTCGGGTAGAAGGGCTATGTTGAGTGTCAGGTTTTCTCCCGCCCGCAGGGCGATTTGCTCGGTTGTATTTTTATACCCCACGTAACTTACCACTACTTCGTGCGTACCAGGCTCTAAATCAAGATTATACGTGCCGTCGCCTAAAGTAAAAGTGCCATTCGCACCAACTTGAATGGTAGCAGCGTACAACGGCTCATTGGTTTGGGCGTCGGTAACCTGCCCGCTGATCGATGCTTGCTGCGCATTCGCTAAAGAAATCCAACACACTAATGTAAAAAACAGGGTAATAGTCTTTTGCATATGTAATGATTTTACGATGTAAAACAGAACAAAGGTTAGTGATGCAATCAAAAACCCGATAAAAATATGTTCAAGGGCTGGATGTGGAGATAAGTCGCTTTGATAGGTACAGTATTATCGGGCGCTAAATTATAAGATTGCTCCCACATTTTTGCTACTTACTATGCGAAAGCTAAAATATTTGGTGGGGTGTTTGCCAATCTGGATATATTTGCCATATATTGCGAAAATTTTAATAGAAGCACAACAAAATCGCCTTTACTATGAAAAAACTTTTTACTTTATTTTTCTTCCTTACCGCATTCGCTTCTGCTGTTTTACAGGCACAGACATCTTGTGTGCCAGATGCTACGCTCCCCGATACGATCGTGATTAATCCTGAACCTTTTGTTCCTGAAGTGCCCGGCTCCGGTATTCCCGATACGGCCTGTGCAGGATTGTACTACGAATTTATCTTTACACTGCATACCCCTGCTACGTTTACTACGCCCTTCGGCACGTTTCCACTCAATTCAATAGACCTTGCTACCGAAGGCGCAGTGCTTAACCTGCCCGCATCCTTCGATTATGTCTGCAATCCGCCTAACTGTGTTTTCAAGAAAGACTCCGTCGGATGCCTTATCCTATTCGGTACGGCTACCGACGCCGAAGTGGGCGTATACGACCTCGGCCTGCAAGCCGTGGTTCGCAGCGTGATTGATATTCCGATTACATTCCCCGATGCCAATCTGGTGCCGGGCAATTATTTCCTGCATGTGAAACCAGCCGGCTCGGCCAATTGCCTGCTTATTAACACGAATGACCCGGTAGCCCAAGGCCTCGATGTAGCTGTGATCCCTAATCCATTCAGCGATTGGGCCGTTTTTGAGGTGAGCTCTAAGCTGAACGGCCAATTTGAGTTCGCTGTTTACGATATGCTGGGGCACCGCTTGCACAAAGAACTGACTACACTGCATGAAGGCGATAATAGCATCCGTTTCGACGGCTCTGCGCTGGCTAACGGCATGTATATGTACTCTATTAGTAATGAATCGGGCGTGTTGTCGGGTAACTTCCTGATCAACCGTCGTTAATACCTGTAGGCGTAGAGACGCACGGTGGTGAGTCTCTACGCCTACATTTCTATTTTCCCTGTCTACACATCTCCAACCAATAAATACGCACCTTCTGCTGAACAACACCCCGGCAGGCAATGCGCATACATTGCTGCTGTAAGGATTTTTTGTTCATGTCAAACCCATAAGTAATGAAACGTGTGATGTGGTTGGTCGCTATTCTTTTGGCGACAAAGACGCTGCCTGCGCAAACAGGCTGCCCGGGATGTATTGTCTCTTTACCTACACTGCCTGAAGATACTATCTATTTATCGGAAGCTCCCGACGGACAAGCAGGCATGTATTACGACCAGGATATCAGTTTTAGAATGCCTAAAACTACTACGCCTGTGGCCGCTACAGATCCTTCAGTGCCTCCTAATATTGTAATTCAGCAGGTGACGATTACTTCGGTCACTAATTTACCTCCCGGTCTGCAGTGGGAGGTAAGCCAATTCGAATTTAACCCCGCCGAGCAAACCGACGGCTGTGTGAGGTTGTGCGGCACGCCGCTATTTTCAGGTATGTATCTGGTAGAGGTAGTGGTCGATGCCCAGGTCTTTTTTATTACACAATCTTCTTCTTTCACTTTTCCCTTATACATTGCCCCTTCTCAAAGTATCACCGAAGGATTTAGTCTAATCAACAATGCTGGTTGCGGCAGTGTGACGGCTTCATTTGTCAACCTGGTTCCCTCCGATAGCGTGGCCGGCTTTTCGTATTTATGGGATTTTGGCAACGGCAATGCCTCTATACAGGAAAATCCAGGCCCTCAAACCTATTCCTCGCCAGGCGTTTATCCCATTCAGTATACTGCCATAATCGATACCAGCGGCTATTATCTCGCAAGGGTCAATATTTTAGAAGTGGGCTGCAATGACATCCTGGGCGGCGCCCCCGACCTTAAAATCGGCATTTACGATAATACCGGCCAGGAAGTATACTTGTCAAGTATTGTGCAAAATGCCACCGTGCCGTTGGCATTTGATTTGTTTTTGCCACTGGAAACGGGGAATTACAGTCTGCGCGTAACCGATAACGACGGCGGACTGGATGGCGCCGATGATATTTGCGGGGTGGTCAATTTTACCCGGCTTTCCGACGGGGTATTGGTTGATGATGAGATGAGCCTGGATTTGAACATCTTCCATCAGGTAGATACCATCATTTCATCCGATACCGTGCGCGTATTTGTCCAACCTCAGCAACCCGTAATAGAATACTCTTCACCCGCACCCTACTGCGAAGGAGATTCGCTCACCCTGTTTAGTTCTTATGATGATCATTTCATTTGGTACCAGGACAGTGTGCCGATATTGAGCGTAACCGACCCTATGCTCGACATTACGGAGGCAGGTAACTATTGGGTAGTCTATACTTCTGAGGACGGATGCAGCGCCGTATCTCCCGTGAGTACGATCGTATTTAATCCTTACCCGCAGGCCGTATTCACAATAGCCAATAACCTGCTTAGTATATATCAACCCGAGCAATTGCCGGAATCATACCTGATCGAGTGGTTCGTCAATGGCGAGTTAATTCCGGATGCGCAGGACCCGACTTATTGTATAGCCGAAAGTGGGGAGTATAGACTTCAAATTACCGATCTGGAAAGTGGTTGTTCCAGCTTTTTTGAACAAGAGGTGGCTTACAACCCGGCTTTTCCTAACTGCACCACAGCCTCCACAGAACAGTTTGAAGAACCGCTACGCGTGTATCCCAATCCGATGGAAAACGAGGTAAATCTGAGTGGTAAGTGGAATAACACGGCCGATTTATACATCAAATTGTTCGCAGCAGATGGAGGCATCAGGCGGAGTATGGTAGTGACGCCCCCCGCCGGCCAGTTTGCGATATCCATGCCGGTAGAAGACCTGCCTTCGGGCATTTATTTTTTGAGCATTAGCGCCGGCGACGGCGTGCAAATTTTTAAGTTGATTAGAAAATAATATTTTCGCAAATTGGAAACGAATACGAGCACCTATTTCCAAAACATGAACCTTCGTCAAACCAAGCGGCAACAAGGCAACCTTGTAATTGAGGGAATACCGGAAATTCCTGTCGAATTAAGCGATAGACTTGATCAGTATCAGAGCATCAGGGAGGCTTTTCTTGTAGACTGGCTAAAAAACGACGATGGACTGCTCATCGCAACGCGTTTTGGCGAATCTACCCAATTTCATACCGTTGCACATCCCGGTGGAGTGCGCAGACAGGTCACCTTTTTTTCCGAGCCGGTCTACAAAGGCTGCGTATGTCCGGCGCCCCATACCAATGGCTTTCTTTTTGCCAAGGATATCGGCGGCAACGAAGCCTTTCAATTTTATTATTTTGATCTTGACACCGGCGCCTACAAAATGCACACCGATGGGATTTCGCGCAATGACCACGGCTTGTGGAGTAATAACGGCCGGTCGTTTATCTATGCTAGCACCAGCCGAAACGGCATAGATCACGATTTATTTGTATGCCATCCCCACGGCGGGGGGGGAGCGCCTTACCTGGTCATGCAGGGAGAGGGGTATTGGTATCCCGTGGCCTGGTCGCCCGATGATCAATTTGTAGCCATCGCACATTACCAGTCGGTAAGCCATCATTCGCTGTATATTTTGCATCTAAAAAGCGGAAGGCTTATTGATATTGGTTGCGATAAACAAAATGTGGCATGCAAAGGCGCTCAGTGGAGTCTCGATGGTAAAAAATTGTACTACACTTCCGATGAGCAAAGCGAGCATAACCAGATCTATTGCTACGACTTCGACACACACAGCAGCTCTTGTCTTACACCCCATATTGTGTGGGATGTGGAAGCGCTTGCATTATCCCCTGATGGTCATACTTTAGCTTTTGCCGTCAATGAAAACGGCATAAGCCATTTGTATCTGATGAATATGTCGACCTATCAGCTTAGGCCGGTGAAAAAGATACCGGAAGGCATTATCAACCAGCTAAAGTGGAAGCCTTCCGGACACAAGCTGGCTTTATCGATCAATAGGCCGACCTCTCCCAGCGATGTATACGTATACGATTTGGAGCAGCGCAAAACTACCCGCTGGACTTATAGCGAAACTGGGGGCCTCGATCCCGATTCTTTTTGTGCGCCCCAACTTATCCATTATCCCACTTTTGATACCATAGACCATTTCCCGCGTTTGATTCCTGCGTATTTGTATATGCCGCGTGAGGAAAAACAGCGTTACCCGGTTTTAATATACATACATGGCGGGCCTGAGAGTCAATACAGGCCGGAGTTTTCACCCATTTTTCAGTATTATCTCAACGAACTGGGTATTGCTGTCATTGCTCCCAATGTGAGGGGATCCACCGGTTATGGCAAGCATTTTCTCAAACTTGATAACGGTTACAAAAGGGAAGATTCGGTATACGATATCGGTAAACTAATCGACTGGATTGAATCGAACCCCCAACTAGACGCCTCCAGGGTGGCCGTTATGGGCGGTTCTTATGGTGGCTATATGGTACTGGCTTCGATGACGCATTTCAATCAGCGCTTGCGCTGCGGCATCGACATCGTGGGAATCAGCAATTTTGTGACTTTCCTGGAAAATACACAGTCCTATCGCCGCGATATCCGACGAATCGAATATGGCGATGAACGCGACCCCTCTATGCGACGCCACCTGGAACGCATTTCGCCCACGGCCAATGCGCATAAGATTACCAAGCCGATGCTTATCGTACAAGGCCTCAACGATCCCAGGGTGCCCGCCAGTGAAGCAGAACAAATGCTCAGAGCTATTCGACGAAATGGGGGAGAGGCATGGTACTTGCTGGCTAAAGACGAAGGGCACGGTTTTCGCAAAAAGTCAAACCGCGACTATTACAGCAAGGCGGTTATCCTGTTTTTGCAGCGTTTTCTCCTGGAATAGGAGGGGGAGAGAGTGTGAGAGTGGGAGGGTGAGAACCATGCGCCTATTTTATTTCTTTAATATCAAAGCCTGGCATTTCGCCAAGGGTGGGCGCCTCTTCGAGGTGGACGCCGGCTACCAGGCTTTTCAGCTCTAACATTTTTGTTTCGGTGTCGCTTTTTCTAATAGAAATATCAATAAAAGCGGAGTCATCAAATTGTTGGTGATCAATTTGTAGCTCCAGTTTCTTTACCGCATTCATAACCGGGCTCAACCATTGATATTCAAAACTGAGCCGGAAACGGTCCATGACAATCTTTTCTACGATAGTCGCTTTCTGAAGGGCATCCGCAGTGCTGTTTTTGTAAGCTTGAATAAGCCCCGAGGTGCCCAGCAACGTCCCTCCGAAATAGCGAACCACCACCACAAAGACATTGGTGAGACCAAAACTGTCGATTTGGCCGAGGATAGGCCGGCCGGCCGTACCGCTGGGTTCTCCGTCGTCGTTGGCACGGTAATTAGCGCCGTCCATCCCGATGCGAAAGGCAAAACAATGATGACGCGCCTTGGGGTGCGCCTTGCGTACCTCTTCCAACCGGGCCTGCCAATCTTCCTGTGAGCTGACAGGGAAAGCATAGGCCAGGAATTTACTGCCTCTATCGCGAAACTCTCCCTCCGCCGGCGCGCTTATCGTGTGATAAGTATCTTTCATCAGGCGCAAAAGTACCACCCTTTGACAAATGGTTAACAAAAATATGATTATCCTCAATTATATTTACCGCTGGAAAAAGGGCTGTAAAGGTTGATGAGGGGTTATGAGGGTCTATAAGGGTATTTTTTACCCCTCATCAACCTTCATCAACCCTCATCAACCTTCATCACCCCTCATAAACCCTCATAAATGGATCAAACCTTACGCCAATACGACGAAATAATAGCTAAATGCAAAGCGCTGTTTCTTAAAAAGCACCAGGACTACGGCTCTTCCTGGCGTATTCTGCGTTTACCTTCTATCACCGACCAACTCTATATAAAAGCGAAAAGAATCAGGAGCATCGAAGAAAAGGGCGTGCAGCAGGTCCATGACCCAATCGAAGGCGAATTTATGGGGCTGATCAATTACAGTATCATTGCGTTAATCCAGTTGGAATTAGACGAAGACGCCCTCATAGAACTATCGCATGATCAGGTGGAGAAACTTTACGACGAAAATGTGGCGATAGTGAGAACCCTGATGATGCAAAAAAACCACGACTACGGCGAAGTCTGGCGGGAAATGCGCGTAAGCTCTATGACCGACCTGATATTGACCAAACTCCTGCGCATCAAACAAATCGAAGACAACAAGGGAAGTACGCTTGTTTCGGAAGGAGCAGGGCCTAATTACATGGATATCATCAACTATGCTATATTTGCGCTGATCAAATTGGATGAAACCACTACATCAGGCATCACTAACTAATCACAGCTACAATGACTATTTTCACCTTATCCCTCTATATCGCCATTGCAGCGGTCTTGTTTTGTTTAATATCCGGGATTACCGGCGTGAAAGTCCGCAACTGGGTTATCACATTTTTCCAGTATTTTACGGGAGCGCTTTTTATTTTTTCCGGCGCTGTAAAAGCTGTGGATCCGCTGGGTACGGCCTACAAGATGGAGCAATATTTTGCCGAGTTCGAGACTACCTTTGCCGGTACCTGGTTCTCTTTTATTGCGCCAATTTTCCCTAAGCTTTCTAACGTATCTTCTACCTTTTCGGTGGTGATGATCGTGTTTGAAATAGTGCTGGGCATCATGTTGCTGATAGGCGCATACCGGAAATTGACGGCCTGGGCTTTCCTGCTGCTCCTGGTATTTTTTGCCTTTCTCACCGGCTTTACCTATCTCACCGGTTACGTACCCGAAAAAGTAAATTTTTTCCAATTTGCTAAATGGGGGCCGTATGTGGAGACCAATATGAAGGTTACCGATTGCGGTTGCTTTGGCGACTTTTTGAAGCTGAAACCCGGCGTATCTTTCTTGAAAGACATCGTGTTGCTGGTTCCTGCTTTGTTGTTCGTATGGCGCCACAGGGATATGCACCAATTATTCCGTCCCGGCGCCCGGCTCACTATTACGGCACTCAGCATCGTTGCGCTCACCTATTATAGCCTAAGCAATTATGTATGGGATCTTCCTGATATCGATTTCCGCCCCTTCAAGCGCGGTGTGAACATTGCAGAGCAAAAAGATAAGGAATCTGAGGCGGAGAATGCCGTTGAGATCGTAGCGTATAAATTGACAAACAAAAAATCAGGCGAAGTAGTCGAAGTTCCCTACGCTGAATTCCTTCAGAAGATCCAGCAATACCCCACAGAAGAGTGGGAGTACGAGCAGATCAAATCCGAACCGGCTATTCCGCGCACCAAAATCAGCGACTTCGAAGTAAGCGATGTAACCGGCAGCGATGTAACGGAAGCCATCCTCCGCGATTCCAGCTACAGTTTTATGGTAATTGCGTATAAATTCTACGGTACTGAATCGCCGGCAAAAAAGACGGTGGTAGATACGCTTTTTGCCATTGATACTATCAGAACCGCCGATACCGCTTACCTTCAAAAGCGTATTACAGGCACACAGAACAAAGAAGTGGCTTATACCCAATACCAATGGGACGAAGATTACCTGGCCAAATGGAAAAAGGCCGTCGTACCGGTATTGGATGCCGCACAAAAGGAAGGATACAAGGCTTATGTAATTACTGCATACACTGATGAAGCGCGTTTGAACGACTTCAAAAGCGCCCTCGGCATGACACAACCCATTTATATGGCTGACGATATTTTACTCAAAACTATTATCCGCTCTAACCCGGGGGTAGTGTTGATGAAAAATGGACAGGTGGTTTGGAACTGGCATTACAAGCGATTGCCGGACTACGCGGCGATAAAAGAGAAGCATATGAAGTAAATGCCGCAAAATTATCTTTTATTTGCAATTGAAAAGTTCACTTACTTATGTTGAGCAGAAGGAACGTCCGCATTAAAGTGATGCAGATACTCTATTCCTTGAGTCGCGATAAAAATCTTGACCTGGATGGAGTTCTGCACCAATATCGCGACTATGTGCGAAAATCCTTCGAGCTGTATTTGTTTACACTCTACGTGCTGATCCGGATTGCCGAATTTGCGAAACAGGATGCTGCCAAGCGATTGTCAAAATTATTACCCTCTGACGATGACAAGCGCTTCACTGCAAAATTGAGCGATAACCCATGTATCGCTTCGCTGATTAACAACGACGGCCTTAACAGACTTTTTCGGGCTTACAAGATGGATAAAAAGACGGATGATGACGCTATACGTCATTTTTATACCGAATTTTCCAAAACCGAAGATTACAAGCAGTACGTTTATCAGGAAAACAGCACAGACGAGGACCATCGCAACGTACTACTGGCGCTTTTTAAGCAATGCCAGCAGAGCGAAATGTTTAACGAGTTTATCGAGGATCAATATCCGCTTTGGGTGGATGACGAGTCCCTGATTGTCGGCGCACTCAAGAAAACGGTGAAGGCCCTGCCGGTAGAAGCCAATTTTTTCGAAAGCTATCGCCCTGCCGACGAGACGGTGCGCGAATTCGGAGAACAATTGCTTTCACAGGTTATTCGCGAAGACGACAAGCTACTCGAAATGATCGAACCCACGTTGAAAAACTGGGACGCAGAACGGGTAGCTATTATCGATATGATTCTACTTAAAATGGCGCTGTGCGAGTTGATGAGTTTTCCCACGATTCCAACGAAGGTTACACTCAATGAATTTGTGGAGATCTCTAAGATGTATAGCACCGATAAAAGCAAGGATTTTATTAACGGCATCCTTGACCGGTTGATGAAAAAGCTCCAAAGTGAAGGCAAAATCAACAAGGAAGGCCGCGGGCTCGTTGACGAATAGCACAGGAGGCTAAACTATGACGGAAAAGGTTATCATCTTGGATTTTGGATCACAGTATACGCAGCTGATTGCCAGGAGAGTTCGCGAGTTGAATATCTATAGCGAAATCCTGCCCTTCAACCATATGCCTGAAATCGATGCTTCTGTCAAAGCAGTGATCCTTTCGGGCAGTCCCTTTTCTGTCACCGATCCGCACGCGCTTAAAATCGAACTCGACAAACTGGTGGGCAAAGTTCCCCTGTTGGGCGTGTGCTACGGCGCACAACTTATCGCTCAGCACTATGGCGGAGAGGTGCAGCGCTCACTGAAAAGAGAGTACGGCAAAGCGCTCCTACAACGCATGTATCGCCCCGATGCGCTGTTTTCCGGCATCAACCAGGGTTCGCAGGTGTGGATGTCGCACGGCGATACTATCATGGCTATCCCCGATCAATTTGAACTCATTGCCGGTACCGATAGTATTGATGTAGCTGCGTTCAAAGCCCAGGATGGCGTTTTTCCCCATCCCGTCTATTGCCTGCAATTCCATCCCGAAGTGACCCACAGTATTGACGGGGCTATTTTGCTCAAAAATTTCCTGATTGATATCGCAGGTTGCCATGCCGACTGGACGCCGGCTTCTTTTGTGGAACACACCGTGGAAGAATTAAAGGCCAAAATCGGCCCTGATCGCGTGCTGATGGGACTTTCCGGTGGCGTCGATTCTACGGTAGCCGCTGTTTTGCTCGACCGGGCTATCGGCGACCGACTGGAATGTTTTTTTGTAGATAACGGCCTGCTGCGCAAAAATGAATACGAAGAAGTCCTGAATGGATATAAAGTACTGGGCCTGAATGTGGTAGGAGTAGATGCCCGGCAACGCTTCTGGAACGAACTGGCAGGGGTGACCAACCCGGAGTTGAAACGCAAGATCATCGGTCGCGTTTTTATCGAGGTTTTTGAAGAAGAAGCTTCCCGCCACCGCCAGATCGATTGGCTTGGCCAGGGCACGATTTATCCCGATGTGATTGAGTCGATTTCCGTGCACGGGCCATCCGCCACAATCAAATCGCACCATAATGTAGGGGGCTTGCCTGATATTCTCAAGCTCAAAATCGTGGAGCCGTTGCGCATGCTGTTTAAAGACGAAGTGAGAAGGGTAGGGCAGGCGCTGCAAATTCCAAAGGAAATTCTGGGCCGCCATCCGTTCCCCGGCCCCGGGCTTGGAATCCGGATTTTGGGCGATATCACGCCGGAAAAAGTGGCGCTCTTGCAGGAAGCCGACGCCATCTATATCGGTCATCTCAAAAAATCCGGACTATACGACCAGGTCTGGCAGGCCGGCGCTATTTTGCTGCCGGTACATTCCGTAGGCGTGATGGGCGACGAACGCACTTACGAACAGGCGATAGCCCTGCGCGCAGTGAGTTCTACCGATGGTATGACGGCAGAGTGGAGCCACCTTCCCCACGAATTCCTGGCACAGGTGTCCAGCGATATAATTAATAACGTTAAAGGGATTAATCGGGTAGTTTATGATATCAGTACGAAGCCACCGGCAACCATTGAATGGGAATAAGATCTTGCTCCTGGGTATTATTGCCTGCTGGAGCTTGACTTCTTGCGCATTATTCCAAAAAGCGGAAAGCGACAAGAAAAAAACCGACCAGGGCGATACACTCGAGCCCATACAGGGCAGACGCGTATACGACCCCGAGAAGGGAACTTACGTGGTTATCGAGGAGACGCTTCAGGAAAAAATGGATACGATTATCTGGAAAGACATTCCCACCAGCACCTATCCGCCCATTACTTCTGCTGTTTCGGAAATGCCAAACGACCTCCCGGGCGAAGTAGTAAGCGTAGATAGAAATACCGGCTCGGAATTCTTTTCTTCCTATAATGTGGCTATTCTGTTGCCTTTTTTAACCGACAAGATGAATTTGTCGACGGGTACGAATGGCGTCGTACCTGAAAACTCGACTTGGGCGCTTAACTTTTACAGCGGCGCCCGCCTGGCGCTCGATGTGCTGAACGACGAAGGCGTCAATCTCAATGTATCCGTGATCGACACCAAAGCCTCCGAAGAAACATGTACCGCGCTGGCACGTACCAACACCGACCTCCGAAATGCGCATCTGATAATCGGTCCCTACCGCCGAAATAATGTAGCGATCATGGCTCAACTGGCCAAGGAGCAGGATATCGTGTTGGTGTCTCCCTTTACGGCAGCTTCGGGCGTTTCGAGCGATAACCCGAACTATATACAAGTTAATCCAACTTTGGAAGCGCACTGTAAGACGATCATGCGGCATGCCTTACGTTCGTACAGTCCCGAAAATATCGTGCTGGTAAGTAAAGACATACAGGCCGAGCGCGCGAGACTCCAATATTTTCACGATGAATATAAACTTGAAATGAATAATCGCGTAACAGTCCCGCTGCGCGAGTTTATCATCAGGGATGAATCTGCCAATTTTAACCAATTAAATGTAATGCCTTTTGTTTCGGTAGGGGATACGGCCGTCTTTATCGTCCCTTCCTGGTCAGACGAGACATTTATCTACGCCCTGCTCAGAAAAATTGAATTGTCGAAAAGCCCCGAGAGTTTTGTCGTAGTATACGGCATGCCGCAGTGGATGGCTTTCGACAAAATAGATTTTTCATATTACGAAAAACTACACATCCAC
>Ga0209573_1000641_pt1 | contig 68425 bp, 57 predicted proteins | sample TNRBio252014_DNA_FD_185870 | JGI IMG/M metagenome (GOLD analysis project Ga0209573, IMG submission 185870) | Wastewater treatment Type I Accumulibacter community from EBPR Bioreactor in Madison, WI, USA - TNR Reactor_6/25/2014_ DNA (SPAdes)... | ecosystem: Engineered > Bioreactor > EBPR >...
GCCGACCGTGCTGCGGCTGGTGCGCACCGGGTTGGTCTGGTCGATGGCAATCGCCGGCGGCACGCCGTCGACCTGGTCGACCGCCGGCCGGTCCATGCGGTCCAGGAACTGGCGCGCGTAGGCGCTGAAAGTCTCGACGTAGCGCCGCTGGCCCTCCGCGTACAGCGTGTCGAACACCAGGCTGGACTTTCCCGAGCCACTGGGCCCGGTGACCACGGTCAGCTCCCCGGTGCGGATGTCGAGGTCTATGCCCTTCAGGTTGTGCTGGCGCGCACCGCGGATCCGGATCACACCGTCGGACATGGCTCGGGAGGGGGCTGACAGCGGGGGAAACCGGGCATTCTAGGAGCGAGCCCGGCGCTCCCGCTGCGACGCACTGCGCCGCTGGCCTATGCTCGGCTCACCATGCGCCTGTGGGTTGCCGCCTTGATTGCTTCTGCCACTGCCGGCGCTGCCGGCGCCGCGCCCGGGTGCGACTTCTACGCGTTCCGCGACGCCATGGCCGCGCAGCGCGATGCCGAGTTCGATGCCCTGCTGGCCACCTGCAAGCGCGAAGGCCGCTGGCCCGAGCGCGAGGACGCCGCCGCGCTGTCTGACCACACCGGTTGCGTGCACGCCTTGCTGAGCGCCGGCGTCGACCCGGCCCTGCGCACCACGCGCGATTCGCGCTGGCGACTCTCCGGCATCTCGCGCGGCTTCGGGCCCGGTCTGGTGGTCCGGCGCGGCGCCACGGCGCTCGACCTGGCGCGCGATCAGCAAGCCTCGGCACGCTTCAGCACCCAGACCCATGTGGAGGTGGTGAAGCAGCTGCAGGCGGTGACGCCCAGGCCGGGACTCTTGGGCCGCTGAGCCGTGCGCCGCCGCCAGGCCCGCCCGGCCCGCCCGGCTGGGCAGCCGCGGGCCGCAGGCCTGCAGCGGCTGACGCCGGGAGGGCGGGAGTTGCGCGGCCGGCCCTGCGCCCCCAAGCGGGCCGCCCTTGCGAAGTCGCCGCCCGCCGGACCCGCGCACTTCGTAGACTAGCGCTCCCGCCCCTGGATCGGATCGATCATGTACAGCCCGGCCCTGCATCGCCGCTCGCCCTCCGGTCCTGCCTGTGCGCTGCGGGCCACGCTGCTGGCGATGCTGCTGCTGGTGGGCGGCCCGGCCTGCGCCCAGCTCCTCATCGGCCAGCCCTCGGGATTCACCGGGTCGGTGGCCGCCGGCGTGAAGGAGAACACCGATGGTGCCCGGCTGTACATCGACGCGATCAACGCGCGCGGCGGCGTCGGGGGGCAGAGGGTGGAGCTGATCTCGGCGGACGACAGGTTCGACCCCAAGGTCACGGCCGAGGTGGCGCGTGACCTCATCAAGCGCCGCGGCGTCATCGCGTTGTTCCTCAACCGTGGCACACCCCATGCCCAGGCGCTGCTGCCGCTGCTGGCCGAGCACCGGTTGCCGCTGGTGGCACCGAGCACCGGGGCAATGGCGCTGCACGAGCCGATGAACCCCTGGGTGTTCAACGTCCGCGCGACCTACCAGCGCGAAGCGATCAAGGCGGTGGAGCACCTGCACGGCATCGGCCTGAGCCGCATCGCCGTGCTGCAGACCGACGATTCCTTCGGTGCCGACGCCGCGCTGGGCGCGATGCGCGGCCTAGCCAAGGTGGGGCTGAAGGCGGTGCTGGACCTGCGCTTTCCACGCGACAAGCCCGAGTTCAGGGATCTGGTCGCGCAGGTCGTCCAGGCCCAGGCGCAGGCCGTGCTGGTCTTCGGCTCCGCGGGCAACACCGCGCTGGCGGTGCAGACCCTGCGCGCTGCCGGTTCCAAGGCCCAGGTGCTGACCTTGTCGAACAATGCCTCGCAGGGCTTCATCAAGCTGCTGGGCCCGCATGCGCATGGCGTCATCGTCACGCAGGTGTTCCCCAACGAGCGATCGATCAGCTACCCCTTGATCAACGAAGCCGTCAAGCTGGCCAAGGCGCAGGGGCTCAGCGGCGTGACGCCGGCCATGATGGAGGGGTTTGCCGCCGCCAAGGTGCTGGTGGAGGGCTTGCGCCGCGCCGGGCCCAACCCCACCGGCCAGCGCCTGCGCGACGCGCTGGAAGGCCTGGGCGACTTCGACCTGGGCGGCATGAAGCTGAGCTACGGCAGCGCCAGCCGCACCGGACTGGACTTCGCCGACCTGTCGATCATCGACGCCACGGGGCGCTTCCGGCGCTGAGGCGCTCGACACGACTGGCCCCCTGCACGAGCGCTGCTGCAGCCCTGGCCGCGGAGTCGGGTCGCGCCGGCAGGCCGACCGCCTGGGTCACCGGTCAGGTGATGCCCGCGTCGGCAGACCAGCAGATCAGCAGATCAGCAAGTCCCAACGCTGCGGGCCCTGGCGCGGCACGGCGGGTGGGGTCGCGGGCAAGCCGGCATGGAAGGCGCGCCAGGCCAGCTCGGCCATCTGCTCCGCTTCCAGCTCGAGCAAGGGGTCGTCCAGCACCCTGACGCCCACGCCCTCGGGGGCCAGCGGCCAGCCACGCAGCGAGTGCAGCACATGGGCCAGCCCGTGGCCGATCAGTCGCCAGCCCTCGGCGCCTTCGGGGGCATAGCTGTCGGGGTCCACGTACAGGTCGCTGCCATGCACGATGACCCGGCGCCCCAGGCTGCGAGGCAGCTGGCTGAGGTGCACGCGCACATCCCCGAAGTCGGCACCAAAGAGCCGTTCCATGCAGTCGAGCAACGGCCCGGGCAAAGGCAGGCCGCGGTCGGCGGCACCGAAGGACAGACCGTGGACATCGACCATCGTGGCACTCATCATGGTTTACCCTGAGCAGAGTATTCACCGCCCGCGCTGGCCAGGCATCGCCACGACGGGGGAAGAAAACTGGGGGGTTGGCGACCGCCGGTGACGCAGCGCACAGGAATGCTGTGCGATCGCTGCACATGCCCCCTTCGGAGGGATCCGGGGCAGCGCGCACGCTTTCTCGAGGCAGCGCCCGGGCCCCGTGCTCAGGCGGCGAGGAAGCGCTCCACCAGCGCGAACTGTTCGGGCGTGTTGAGCGCCGGGGCGTGGCCGCAGCCGGGAACCGTGACCACCACTGCCCGCGGGCCGCGCGTGCGCATCGCCTCGGCGACCTCGGGCCGCAGCAGGTCGGAGTGCTCGCCGCGCAGGCACAGCACGGGCAGATCGAGCCGGTCCCAGGCGTCCCACTGCAGGTAGTCGTCGGCGTGGTGCTCGAACTGCAGCAGCATCGCCGGGTCGTAGTGCGGGGTGACGCGGCCGTCCGAGGTGCGGCGCATCGAGGTCTCGGTGAGCAGCCGCCACATGTCGTCGCCCAGCCATCCGTAAGGCGCGTAGACGGTGCGGAAGTACTGCTCGAGCTCGGCCATGGTGGCAAAGCTCGGCGGCGAGCCGGCATAGGCGCGGATGCGCTCGATCGACGCCGGGGCCAGCTGCGGGCCGATGTCGTTGAGCACCAGGCGCTGGATGCGGCCCTTCAAGGCGCCGGCCGCCGCCTTCAGGCCGATCGCTCCGCCCATCGAGGTGCCCAGCCAGCTGCAGCGGGCGATGCCCAGCTGGTCCAGCAGCGACACTGCCAGCCGCTCGTAGAAGGCCAGGCAGTACTCGCGCTCGGGTTGCGGGCTCCATTGGCTGAGGCCGCGCCCGAGGGTGTCGGGGCAGATGACGCGCCAGCGCGTCGACAGGTGTGCCGCGACATGGTCCATGTCGCGCCCCGTGCGCGCCAGCCCATGCCAGGCCACGACAACCTCCTGATGCGCCGAACCCCATTCGGTGTAGTGGATCTCGCGGCCTTCGCAGACCCGGTAGCGCGACAGCGGAGTCATGCGCGCTCCTTGCCCGCCCCGGGCGACGGGGCCGCCAGCGCGCGCAGGCGGCCGACGATGCCGGTCGGGAAGTGATAGACGGAAAGCACGAACAGCACGCCCAGCCACAGCAGCCAGCGGTCGGGGGACACCAGGGCCGACAGCACGGGCACACCTTCGAAGGCCGTGGCGCCCAGCTTCAGCAGGTCCTGCAGGTAGTTCTGCGCCACCACGAACAGGACCGAACCGACCACCGCACCATACAGGGTGCCCATGCCGCCGATGACGACGATGAGCAGGATGTCGAGCATGATCTCGAAGCTGAGCGTGGTGTCGGGCCCGACGTAGCGCAGCCACAGTGCCAGCAGCGCACCCGCCGCGGTCGCGAACAGCGCCGACAGCACGTTGCTCCAGGTGCGATAGACCACGGTGCGAAAGCCGATCGCCTCGGCGCGGAAGTCGTTCTCGCGGATCGCCTGCAGCACCCGGCCGAAGGGCGAATTGACGATGCGCAGCAACGCCAGGAACAGCAGCGCCACGGCCACGAACAGCAGGTAGTAGCTGACGATGCGGCCATCGATGGCCAGCCCCAGCAGGGGCTGGTCCAGCGGCTCGAAGGCCGGGCTCAGCCACTGCGGGTTCTTGAAGGTCAGTCCGTCCTCGCCACCGGTGAAGTCCGACAGTTGTGAAGCCAGGGTCTGGAACGCGGTGGCCACCGCGAGCGTGATCATGGCGTAGAAGATGGCCTTGACGCGCAGCGAGAACAGGCCGATCAGCAGCGACAGCAGCATCGCCACGCCCATCGCCGCCAGCGTGCCCAGCAGCACCGGTCCTGCGCCCGGCCCCAGCCGCGTGCTGGCAATGGCCACGCCATAGGCGCCGATGCCGAAGAACATCGTGTGCGCGAAGCTGACGATTCCGGTGTAGCCCAGCAGCAGGTCGAAGCTGGCGACCAGCAGGATGAAGACCAGCGTCTTGGCCGCCACCGACAGCGCCTTGGCCCCCGGGAAGATGAACGGCGCCAGCGCCAGGCCGGCGACGATGACGATCAGCGCCAGCGCCAGCCAGCGGCTGCGCGGCTTGTCGTGCGAGAGCAGGCGGTCAAGCATGGCTCGAGTCCTTTCGGACCGACCCCAGCCTTCCGCCGGGCCGCCCCAAGGAAGGCTGCGCCCCCCCGGGGGGCAGGAGCGAAGCGACGTGGGGGCCCAGCCTTCCGCCGGGCCGCCCCAAGGAAGGCTGCGCCCCCTCGGGGGGCAGGAGCGAAGCGACGTGGGGGCCCAGCCTTCCGCCGGGCCGCCCCAAGGAAGGCTGCGCCCCCTCGGGGGGCAGGAGCGAAGCGACGTGGGGGCTCATCGATTCGTCACCGGGTAGAGCCCCTGCGGCCGCCACAGCAGCACACCGACCATCAGCGCGATGCTGGAGAACAGCGCCACCTTGGGCGCCAGGTAGCCGGTGTAGTTGGCCATCAGGCCGACCAGCAGTGCGCCGACGAAGCAGCCCAGCGTCGAGCCCAGTCCGCCGATGATGATGACGATGAACAGCAGCACGTTGACCTGGGCGCCGATCTGTGGCGTCACCGACTGCTGGTACAGCGCCCACAGCACCCCGCCCAGGCCGGCCAGCGCCGAGCCGGCGACGAAGACGCCGACGAACAGGCGCCGGACCCGGTAGCCCAGCGACTCGACCATCTCGCGGTCCTGCACGCCGGCGCGGATCAGCAGGCCGAGCTTGGTGCGCGCCAGCGTCCAGGCCAGCGCGGCGAACACCACCAGGCCGATGCCCGAGGCAATGATGCGATACCTCTCGATCGATGCCTCGCCGACCAGCCACGAGCCGCGAAGCACCTCGGGCATGGGCAGCGCGATCTGCAACGGCCCCCAGATGACCTTGATCAGCTCTTCGCCGACGATCATGCCGCCCATGGTGATCAGGATCTGCTTCAGGTGCAGGCCGTACACCGGCCGCACGATCACGCGCTCGAACACCCAGCCCAGCACGCCAGCGACCGCCATCGCCACCAGCATGGCGGTGAACACCACCAGCAGGCTCTGCCAGTCGCCCTGCGCAGAAAAGCCCGCCATGCCGCCCAGCACGGTGGTGGCCATGAAGGCCCCGAGCGCGATGAACACGCCATGGCCGAAGTTCAGCACGTCCATGAGGCCGAACACCAGCGTCAGGCCGGACGCGATGACGAACACGATCAGCCCCATCGCCAGGCCGGCGACGGTGAGCGTCAACCAGGTGCTGCCACTGCCCACCGCCGGCGCCGCCGCGACCACCAGCGCGACCAGCAGCACGATGGGCTTGCGGTCGAAGGCGGCCTTGGGCACCGCCTGCGGCCGCGGGTCGAGGGGCGCGGCAGAAGCAGGGGTCATTGATGCGCTCCCAGCGAGAGTCCCAGCAGTCGCTGCTGCAGGCCGGCGTCGGCCGCCAGCGCGTCCATGCGGCCGCGATGAACGACTCGGCCGTTGTCCATCACCGCAACGCTGTCGCCGAGCGCGCTGGCCATCGCGAAGTTCTGCTCCACCAGCAGGATGGTGGTGCGCTGCTGCTTGAGCTCACGCAGCGCGCCGATCATGTTCTGGATGATGGCCGGTGCCAGGCCCTTGCTCGGCTCGTCGATCAGGATCAGTGCGCGGGGCTCGCAGATCGCGCGCGCGACGGCCAGCATCTGCTTCTGCCCGCCGGAGAGTTTTCCCGCCGGGTACAGCCAGAACTTGCGCAGTGCCGGGAACAGGCCGAACACCCACTCCAGGCGCTCCACGTCGAGCTCGCCCTCGTGGCGCGCCGAGCGCGCCGCCAGCAGGATGTTTTCCTTGACGGTGAGGTCGGTGAAGATGCCCATGCTCTCGGGCACGTAGGCAATGCCGCGGCCGACGATGTCGGGCGTGGTCAGCGGCAGCAGCGACTCGCCGCGCAAGCTCAGAGTGCCCTTGGACGCTCGCCACAATCCCATGATGGTGCGCAGCGTGGTCGTCTTGCCGGCGCCGTTGCGGCCGAGCAGCACCGTGACCTCGCCCTCGGGCACCTGCAGGTCGACGCCATGCAGGATGTGGTAGGCCCCGATGTGCGTGTGCACACCCTCGAGCTCGAGCAGCAGCGCGCCCATGTCAGTACCGCCCGGCCGTTGCGAAGGCACTGGCCGCCCCCGCCGGGGGCAGCGAACGAAGCGTTCGTGGGGGATTCACTTCAGTGCGCCCCTGCGCCGGCAGGTGCCGCGCCGCCAAGGTAGGCCTGCTGCACCACCGGTGAGGCGATCACCGCGGCGGGCTCGCCGTCGGCCACCAGCTGGCCGTTGTGCAGCACCACGATGCGGTCGGACAGCTCCCTGACCACGTCCATCTTGTGTTCGACCAGCAGGACCACGATGTCCTTGCGCACCTTGAGTTCGCGGATCAGGTCCAGCACCACGGGCACTTCGTCGACGCTCATGCCGGCCGTGGGCTCGTCGAACATGAACACCTTGGGGTCCAGGGCGATCAGCAGCGCCACCTCGAGCTTGCGCTGGTCGCCATGCGGCAGGCTGCTGGCCGCATGCGCCGCGCGGTCGACCAGGTGCACGCGCTCGAGCACCGCCATCGCCTCGGCGATCCAGGCGCGGCGGTCGGACCAGATGCGCCACATGTCCAGCGCCCCAAGGCCGCGGCCGGCCTCGCGCGCCTGGATGGCCAGCCGCACGTTCTCCTGCACCGACAGGTTGGGAAACAACTGCGTCAGCTGGAAGGCGCGGCCCAGGCCGCGCCGCGTGCGCAGCGGTGCGGGCAGGCCGGTCAGGTCCTCACCCGACAGCCTGACCCTGCCTTCGCTGGCGGGCAGCTGGCCGGAGATCAGGTTGAAGTAGGTGGTCTTGCCGGCGCCGTTGGGGCCGACGATGGAGGTCAGCGTGCCCGGCTCGAAGCGGCACGACACATGGTCGACGGCCACATGGCCGCCGAAGCGTATCGTCAGGTCACTGGTTTCAAGCATGCGTCACCCGTGGCGGCGGGATCCGTCCCTGCGCGACCGGTCGCCGCAGGCGACCGGGGCAAATGTCGTCGAGCGGGCCGAGCCCGATACGGGCTCCCCGGTCGGGTCCGGCGGCCGCCTCGGGGGCGCCCGCCAGGCGGCCGGGGGTCAGGACGTCAGCGCTTGTTGCGGATCGGGATCTGCAGCTCTTCCGCCTTGATCACCCGCACCAGCTCGGGCACACCCCAGGCGAAGGCCGGGTCGTTCCTGATGCGGAAGTGGAACATGTCCTGCATCGCCTGATGGTCCTCCTTGCGGAAGGTCATCCGGCCCTTGGGGGTCTCGAAGCTCATGCCTTCCATGGTGGCGATGAGCTTGTCGGCCTTGGTGTCGCCGCCGCTCTTCTTCAGTGCCTCGACCACCGCGATCGCCGCGCTCATGCCACCGGCGGTGAAGAAGTCGGGCGGGGCCTTGAACTTCGAGTAGTGGTTGGCGACCAGCCACTCGTTGACCGGGTTCTTGGGGATGCCGAAGTAGTAGTAGAGCGCCCCTTCCATGCCGGGGAAGTTCTTGTACGCCACCATGGCCGGAAGGATGTTGCCGCCGGTGGCGAGCTTGATGCCGAAGCGCTTCTCGAGGTCGAGCTCGGCGATCTTCGGGAATGGCGTCGGGCTGCCCGCCCAGCCGACCGACAGGTACTTGGCGCCCTTCTGGTCCTTGAGCTTGTCGATGATGCGCTGCAGGCCGGCCGTGAAGTCGGTGGTGCCGACCGGCAGGTACTCCTCGTGCACGATCTTCGCCTTCCTGGTGAAGTCCTTGGCCGCCTTGACGCCGTCACGTCCGAAGGCGTTGTCGTTGGCCAGCACGGCGATCACCGCACCCTCCTGGTCCAGTGCCGCGGCGTTGGCGGCCGCATCCTGGCTGGAGTTCCGACCGGTGCGGAAGATGTACCTGTTCCACTTGTCGCCGGTGATGCTGTCGGCCACCGCTGGTTCGACAAGCAGGACCTTCTTGTACTCCTCGGCCACCGGCAGCATGGCCAGGGCCACCGGGCTGGCGGTCGGGCCGACCGCGATGTCGACCTTGTCGTCGGCGTAGGCCGCGGCCAGCGCAGCCTTGCCCACGTCGGGCTTGCCCTGGTCGTCCTTCTCGATGACCACCAGCTTCCTGCCGGCCACGGTCATGGTGCCGCCGGTGGCGTATTCCAGTCCCATGTTGAAGCCCACGATGGTCTGCTTGGCGTAGGCCTCGAGCGGACCGGTCTTGCTGGCGATCAGGGCGATCCTGACCTCACCCTTGCCCTGTGCGGACACGAGGGGGGCATAGGTGGCGGACAGTGCAGCGCCGATCGCAAGCAGCGCGGGCAGGTGGCGTCTTTTCATGGGCTCGGGTCTCCGGGTGGGTCAGCGCAGGGAAAGGGCTGTCAGGCGGCAGCTCATGCAAGCTGGATGCCAGGCAGGCAAATCCACAAGGCACTCCTGCGATGCAGGCCCCTCATGGATGGGCGGCACCTGAAAAATGACTGAAAACCATGCAACACAATTCGACTGAAAACCAGGCAGATTCGGCGATTGTATGGTTTTCAATCACTCGGACGCCGAACCGGGTCGGCCGCCGCGCGCTCCGGCGGTCAAGCCGCCGCCCAGCCGCCTGCTAGGGCTCGCGCTTGAACACGACATCCGTGCTGTAGCTGCGCTCGGCCGTCCCCTCGGGGAAGCGCCATTGCAGCATGGCGTCGCGCGCCGCACGCAGGAAGGGCCGCTCGCGCAGGCCGACGGCACCGAAGTCGACCTGTCGCACCTCGCCCCCCGGGCCCACCGTCAGGCGCGCCTTGAGCACGACGTCCTCGGCCTGCCCTTCGCGCAGCGCGGTCCGGGGGTACTGCGGCGTGACCGTGGACAGCGGGCGCAAGGCTGTCGAGCCGGATCGCGGCAGAGGCCCCGCCGCGGCCACTGGCGTGGGCGCCGGTGCGGTGGGGGCTGCCGCCGTGGGTGGCAGGTACAGCGCGGCGGTTCCCCCGGGCGCCTCGGTGCCGGGGCCGCCACGGCGCGCGGGCGTCGCCTCGGCCGGCGCCGGTCGGACTTCGGAGGGACCCACCGCCGCCGGGACCGAGGCGGCCGCTGCCGCGGGTGGCGAAGCCACCACCGCCGGCGCGCGATAGACATCGGCGCCGTCGGCCGAGGGCGACGGCTGCGGCAGGCTCGTCGCAGTGCTGGTCACCTGCCGCGTCGGTGGCGCAACGGTGGCGGGCGCGGCCGGCGCCGCCGCCTGCGGTGCTGCAGGCCCACGTGGCGCGGGCCCGGCGGCCTGCCCGGCGACCGCCGACGCTGCCGCGGGCACAGCGGGCAGCGGCTCCAGGGGACGCACCACCAGCGGGGTGGCCACCGCCTGCGCCAGCGCGGCGGACGCAGCCATCAGCGCCGGCGTCAGGGCCGAGGGCAGAGCCGGCGCCGCTGCGCCGCTGCCCGCCACGGCCGCAGGCCCGGCCGGCACACGCTGCAGGGCCCACAGCCCGAGACCGGCCGCGCCGACCAGGAGGCCGGCGACGGCCAGCCACAGCGAGGGAGACGCCTGTCTCGAGGGCGCGCTGGCCGGGGCCTGGTGTGCACTTCGGCCCCGTTCCTCCTCGCCCAGCGGCAAGGCCAGCGTCACATCGCCGTAGAGCGTGCTGGGACCGAAGGACGACGGCCCGGGCTCGCCCACGTCGAAGGCCAGGCCCATGGCGACCAGGCGTGCCGCGTCGCGAGGCAAGCGGTCCGAGGGGCCCGACACGGTGGCCATGGCAGCCAGGTCATCGAGGCTGGACTGTCCGTCGATGCGCACCAGCAGCCAGCGCTGCGGCAGGCTCAGGCCGGACTGCGGGCTTCGGACTTCCTGACGCCCGGCCTCGGTCAGCGCGAGCACGCGCTGCATGGGCTGGTACACGGGTTCTGGGAGGGCACTCATCGAGCCAGGTCGATCCGCAGGGGATCTCGCTCAGCGGGGCACGAAAGTCGCAGTAGATCACCTGGTGCACACGTAGGGAATCCCTGATCACCCGGATCCACCGCGTGCGAAACGTCAAGGATTGCGCGACCTCTCCCTGGCCAGCCGCGCGCAGGCCTCCAGCTGTGGATGGCGGGCCAGGCGGTCGTACAGCGCCGCCCGCGACATGCCGAGCAGCCGGGCGGCCGCCATCCGGTTGCCCTTGACATGCCTGAGAGCGACTTCGATGGCGCGCAGTTCGACCTCTTCCACCAGCTGCGCGAGCGGGCGGATCGGCGGCTCGGTGGCAGGCCCTGGCAGACGCTGCACCGGCGGCGCAGGCGCAGCGCCGCCGGCGAGTGGGCGCGCGGGGTCGGGAATCGACGGCTGCCCGCTCTCCAACGCCACCGCCGGTACCGCCAGCCGCAATGCGCAGGCGAAGTGCGCGGCGCCGAGTTCGGCGTCGTCGGTCATCAGTGTCGCCTGTTCGAGCACGTTGCGCAGCTCGCGGATGTTGCCCGGCCAGCTGTGCGCCGCCAGCAAGGCCAGGCCATCGGGCGCCACGCCCTTGGCCGGCAGGCCACTGCGGCGCGTGATGTCCTCGGCCAGCGCCTCCACCAGCGCGTCCAGGTCCGACAGGCGCTCCCGCAAGGGCGGCAGCCTGAGCGGAAGGACATTGAGCCGGTAGTACAGGTCAGCCCGGAAGCGGCCGGCAGCCACCATCGCCGCCAGGTCGCGGCTGGTCGCCGCGACGATGCGCACGTCGACACGCTCGACCCGGTTGCTGCCCAGCGGCTCGATCTCCTGCTCCTGCAGGGCGCGCAGCAGCTTGCTCTGCAGCGGCAGCGGCATGTCACCGATCTCGTCGAGGAAGAGGGTGCCGCCATCCGCGATGCGGAACTTGCCCTCCCGGCCCTTGCGGTCGGCGCCCGTGTAGGCGCCTGGCGCCACGCCGAAGAACTCGGCCTCCAGCAAGGTGTCGGGAATGGCGGCGATGTTGACGCCGACGAAGGGCCGGGCCGCCCGCCGGCTGGCGGCATGGATGGCATGGGCCAGCAGCTCCTTGCCGGTGCCGGTCTCGCCGAGCAGCAGCACGGTGCTGTCGGTGGCCGCCACACGGCGCGCCTGGCGCTTGACGTCCAGCGCCGCCGCACTGCTGCCGATGAAGCCGGCGATCGTGTGCTTGGGCCGCCGCTGTTCGGCCAGCTGCGCGCGTGCGCGGTCGAGCTCGGCCTGCAGGCCGGCAAACTTTCGCATCAGCGGCTGCATGGTGGTCTCCGGGTGGTCCAGCAGCACCATGCCGATGGCGCCGATGACCACGCCTGATTCGTCGCGCAGCGGCAACCGGCTGACCAGGAAAGTGCCGGCGCGGTTGCTCAGCAGGTCGACCAGGATGGCCTGCCCGCTGTCGACGACCTGCGGCATCAGGGTGTTGGGCACGACCTCCTCGACCCGCTTGCCGAGGAATTCGCGCGGATGGTCGAAGCCCAGCGCCGGCAGGAAGCTCTTGTAGCCTTCGCTGATCCAGACGATGCGGTGCTGGCGGTCGATCACCATGGTGCCCATGGCGGTGCGCGAAAAGGTGTCGAACAGGCTGCGCGCCGCCAGCTCGAGGGCGCGCTGGGCATCCAGCGGCAGCGGCGGGTCGGAGGCTTCGGCCATGGCGGCGGCAATGTAGCGCGTCGCACTGCCACCGCCATGGCAGGGCAAGCCCGATTCCCATGGCCGGGGGCCTGTGTATGCTCGTCCGCCGGCGCCCGGCGCGCGTTGCACCGGCCCCTGCCCTCCAGGAGACCCTTGCCCATGACCCGCGACTCCGCCCCAAGCCGCCGCCAGCTGCTGACCGGGACCCTCGGCGCCCTCGCCGCCCTGGCCGCGCCGACGCGGTCGCACGCCCAGGCCGGCGGCTGGCCCACCCGCCCGGTGACCATCGTCGTGCCCTTCCCGCCGGGCGGGGGCACCGATGCCTTCGCGAGGCCGCTGTTCGCGGCCATGAGCCGGCAGATGGGCCGCCAGTTCGTCATCGACAACAAGGGCGGCGCCGGCGGCACGCTGGGCGCCGGCGTCGCCGCCAAGGCCGCCCCGGACGGCTACACCTTCTTCATGGGCGCCGTCCATCACTCGATCGCGCCCGCCATGTACCCGAAGCTGGACTACCAGATCGAGTCCGACTTCGTGCCCGTCGGGCTGATCTCCAGCGTGCCGCAGGTGATCGTCGTCAACCCGCAGCGCGTCCAGGCCAGGACGCTGCCCGAGCTGCTGGACTACCTGCGCAAGAACCCGGCGCGACTGAACTACGCGTCGGCCGGCAACGGCACCTCGCACCACCTGGCCGGCGAGCTGTTCAAGCTGCAGACCCGCACCTTCATCACCCACATTCCCTACCGTGGGGCCGGCCCGGCGCTGCAGGACCTGATCGCCGGACAGGTCGACCTGATGTTCGACGGCCTGGGCTCGTCGGCAGCACACATCAAGGCGGGGCGCATCCGCCCGATCGCGGTCGCCGCCGACAAGCCGGCCCCGGGCTTCCCGGACGTTCCGCTGGCCAGGGCCGGCGGCGCGCCCGACTACAAGGTCGCCACCTGGTACGGCCTGTGGGCGCCCAAGGGCACGCCGAAGGAGATCGTCGAGCGCATGGCGGCCGAGATGAAGAAGGCGCTGTCCGGCGACGAGCTGCGCAGCGCCTGGACCAACCTCGGGACCGAGACGCCCGACCTCTGGGGCGACGCCTTCGGCCGCTTCGTGTCCGGCGAGGTCAAGCGCTGGGCGGAGGTGGTCAGGACCTCGGGTGCCAAGCTCGACTGACACCTCCGACCGACATGCCCGAGAACCAGAATCTCTTCTGCACCCTGCGCCAGGGCTTTCCGGAGGCGCTGGACGAGGTCGCGATAGAGACCGCAGACACGGCGCAGGCGCTGTACTACACATGGCGCGATCTCGAGCGTGGCAGCGCGATGGTCGCCAACCTGCTCGACTCGCTGGACCTGCCGCCGTCCTCGCGCGTTGCGGTGCAGGTCGACAAGAGTGTCGAAGCGCTGATCCTCTACCTGGGCGTGCTGCGCGCCGGGCATGTCTACCTGCCCCTGAACAACGCCTACCAGGCGGCCGAGATCGAGTACTTCGTCGGCAACGCCGAACCGGCGGTGGTGGTCTGCGCCAGTCGTCATTTCGGCTGGATCAGCAAGATCGCGTTTGCTGCCGGCACGCGCAACGTCTTCACGCTCGACGACGACCGCTGCGGCACGCTGCTCGACCGCGCGGCACAGCAGGCCGACCGGCACACGCCGGCGCTGCGCGCGGCCGACGACCTGGCGGCCATCCTCTACACCAGCGGCACCACCGGGCGCAGCAAGGGCGCCATGCTCACGCACGAGAACCTGCGCTCCAATGCCCTGGTGCTGCACCGCCACTGGGGCTGGCAGCCCGGCGACGTGCTGCTGCACGTGCTGCCCATCTTCCATGTGCACGGCCTGTTCGTCGCCTCGCACGGCGCCTTGCTCAACGGCAGCCGCATGGTCTGGTTCGCGCGCTTCGACCCGCGCGCCACCATCGCGAGGCTGCGCCAGGCGACGGTCTTCATGGGCGTGCCCACCCTGTACGTGCGCATGCTGGCCGAACCCGCGCTGGACCGCGCCGCCTGCAACGGCATGCGTCTGTTCATCAGCGGCTCCGCGCCGCTGCTGGCCGAGACCTTCGAGCAGTGGCGCGAGCGCACCGGCCACACCATCCTCGAACGCTACGGCATGAGCGAGACCGTCATGCTGACCTCCAACCCCTATCGCCCGGAAGCGGCACGCCGCGGCGGCACGGTCGGCCTGGCCTTGCCTGGCGTGGGCGTGCGCATCCATGACGACAAGGGGCGGCCCCTGGCCGCCGGCGAGGTGGGCGGCATCGAGGTCAAGGGCCCCAATGTCTTCAAGGGCTACTGGCGCATGCCGGAGAAGACCGCCGACGAGTTCACGACCGACCTGTGGTTCAAGACCGGGGACGTCGGCCGCATCGATGTCGACGGCTACGTGACCATCGTCGGGCGCAGCAAGGACCTGATCATCAGCGGCGGCTACAACGTCTACCCCGCCGAGATCGAAGGCGTGATCAACGAGATCCCCGGCGTCGCCGAGAGCGCCGTCGTCGGCGTGCCCCACCCCGACTTCGGCGAGGCCGTGGTGGCCGTGGTGGTGGCCCGGCCCGGCTGTGCGCCGGAGCCCGCCGCGCTGACCGCGACGCTCAGGGCCCGCATCGCCAACTTCAAGGTGCCCAAGCGGGTCTTCGTCGTCGCCGAGCTGCCGCGCAACGCGATGGGCAAGGTGCAGAAGAACCTGCTGCGGGACCAGCACCGGCAGCTGTTCGCGGCGTCATGACGGCCGGCACCCTGGATGGCGCCGCTGCGCCCCGGCAGGCCGCGGTCGGCCGCTGCCCGCGCTGCGCAGTCACCTTCCGCTGCGGCGTCGACGACCCCACGCCCTGCCCCTGCAGCACGGTCGTCACCAGCCCGTCCCTGCGGGCACGGCTGCAAGGTCTCTACACGGGCTGCCTTTGCGTGCCCTGCCTGGAAGCGCTGGCCGCAGGCGAGCGCGCGGCGGCCGACCCCGCGGCCTGACGCCGCATCGCGGCCGGCCACCGCCGTCCCTGGCGACTCCCGTCCGGCCGCGCGCCCTGCGGCTGCAGCCCGTTCATCCCACCCTGCCGCAGCCCGGCACGCGCTCGCCGCGCTTCGTCGCGCGCCGCTTCCGGGCCCCTGGGCTGCAGCCTACAGTGCACCCCATCGCAGGATCGCAACCCCTTCAAGGAGCCCATGATGCAACGCCAGACCCGCACGCACGCCACCGCCCTCGGCCTCGCGCTGATGGTCACGCTGTCGATGCTCACCAGTGTCCACCTGATCGCCGACAAGGCGTGGACCGAGGCCCAGGAACTGACGCTCGCCGCCGAGCCCGGCGCCGGCCAGGTGGTGGTCATCGAGACGCGGCGCACGACACGTTCCTGAACCCGCAAGCCCTGGCTCCTCCCCCTTGACGAGGCCCCGCGATGCGGGGCCTCGTCGTTTGCCAGGCATGGCGGCCCGCGCCCGCGCCGACCGGTCGACCGCCCGCAACGCCGGCGCGCCGGCGTTGCGGCACGACGGCGTCGGCCTGATCGATCGCAAGGCCCTCGCGCAGCCGCCGGGCTAGGCTGCAGGCCCGCTCGCGCAAGGGCCCAGACCGGCCCCTCATCGGATGAAGCTGCTGGAAGTCGCCGGGCTCCCGGTGTTGTTCGCCGTCGCCGCTGCCCTCGCGGCGGCCTGGATCTTCCAAGCCCGCGACGCCGCCCAGCGCCAGCAGGTCTGGGACCACCTCGATGCCTTGCGCGAGCGTGACCCGCCGCGTTATGACCCGGCCATGGTGGCCGGCCTGCCGGAGGTGGCGCAGCGCTACTTCGCGCGCGCCATCGCCCCTGGCACGCCGCTGCATCGCGTGGTGCGGATCGAGATGGGCGGCCGCTTCGTCATGAACGGCAAGGCCTTGCCGATGCGTGCGCGGCAGATCCTGGCCCCGCCCGCGAGCGGCTTCGTCTGGCAGGCCGACATCGGCGAGGGCGTGATGGCCTTCTCCGGCTCCGACGGCTACCGCGGGCCGGCACGCCAGGGCGATGCCGATCTGTCCTGGACGAAGTTCTGGCTGCACGGCGTGCTGCCCCTGGCCCGCATGGGCGGCAGTGTCGACCATGCCCGTGCCGCGGCCACACGCGTGATGCTGGAGGCCGTGTGGGCGCCGGCGGCCCTGCTGCCGCAATTCGGTGCGAGCTGGCGGCAGACCGGTCCCGACAGCGCCGAAGTGCACTTCGCACAGGCACCGGACCTGCCGCCCATGCATCTGGTGCTGGCCGGCGACGGCGAGGTGCGCGAAGTCTGGGCGCTGCGCTGGACCGACGCCAACACCGACAAGGTGTATCGACTGCAGCCCTTCGGCGGGCGCGTGCTCGACAGCGGCGAGTTCCAGGGCTTTCGCGTACCGGTGCAGGTCGAGATGGGCAACCAGTGGGGCACGCCGGCATTCACGCCCTTCTTCCTGGCCACGACGAACCGGGTCGAGTACTGATCTGCCCCGGTCGCCGCGGCAGGCGCGCGGCGGCTCGCCCCTGACGGTGCCGGGTCGGGCCCTCGAGGACGCTACGCAAGCTCGTCGCGAAAGCGCGCCAGATCCTCGCTCCCGGACAGCAGCCCGGCCAGGCGGCGCTCGCGCTGCTCGACGGTGAGCAGGAACTCGCGCGCGCCCTTCATGTCGGCAAAGGTGTCGAAGCCGCGCTCCAGGAAGCCCTGCAAGGCCTCGAGCCGGGCCGCGCGCGCCGGACCACGCATGGCGTGCAGCATGCGGCGCAGCATGGGCAGCCGGGTGAAGCCGTCGAGCGCGTGGCCGATCGCCAGCATGGCCTGGATCTGCTCCTCCCGCGACCTCGGCTCGCCGACCGAGCGCCAGGCCTGCACATAGGTCCGGGCATCGACCTGCTCAGGGCGCCCGCCGGCGTCGGCCATCTGCAGGTCCAGCCGCTCGGACAGGGCGTGCAGCCGTGCCAGCCGGGCGACGGTCTCGACCACCCGGTGCGGAAACAGCCGCACCAGCGCAGGAACCACGCGCGAGAACTGCTGGTCGCGCGACGTGAAGTCGGCCGGGCTGTAGAGCTCCTCCAGGAAGAACCGGCACGCCGGCCCGTAACGTGGCGAAGCCAGCAGGTCGGCGTAGGTCTTCTCGAAGCGGCGGTGCTGGTAGGACTTCAGGGCATGGACACTGCGCGCCAGATCGGGCGCAGCCAGCCGGCGCTGCCGCAGCTGCTCGACCTGCTCGAGCTGCGCGACGATCTCCAGGTGAAGGGCGTTCACGGGTTCGACGGCCTCCTGCGCTGCCACGCACGAAGTGTCGCAGCCCGGCGTCAGGGCGGCCTTGCGCGAAGTCTGACTGCGGGCGTGTCGGCCCCGGCCTGCGGAGCGCCCCCCTGTCCGGCCTGCGTCTTCAGCCTTGCACGATGCGCGTGATCTGGCTCGGGGTCGGCGCCGGCCAGCCGGCCTCCTTGCAGGTGCGCACGATGGTCTCGTTGGTGTCGAAGTAGACCTGCCAGTAGTGGCTGGTGTGCGTGTAGGGGCGCACCGAGATCACCGGGCCGTTGAGGTTCATGTCCAGCAGGTTGACCTCGGGCGCCGGGCTGGTGGCGACGTTCGGGATGGCCGCGACGGCCTCGCGCAGGCGCGCGATCGCCTCCACCGGGTCGACGCTGCCGGCCAGCTGCGCCGTGCGGTCGACGCGCCTCACCGGCAACGCGGAGTAGTTCTGCACCGTGTCGCCGAACACCTTGCCGTTGCCGACCAGGGTCATCACGTTGTCGGGCGTGATCAGTGTGGTGCCGAACAGGCCCAGCTCGTGCACCGTGCCGGTGACGCCGCCGATGGTGACGAAGTCCCCCACCTTGAACGGCCGCAGCACCAGCATGAAGGCGCCGGCGGCGAAGTTGCCCAGCATGCCGCTCCAGGCCGCCCCGATGGCGACGCCGGCACCGGCCAGCATGGCGGCGAACGACGTGGTCTGGATCCCGAAGTAGCCCAGGATGCCCAGCACCAGCGCGATGTTGAGTGCCACCGCGACCACCGACCCCAGGTACTTGGTCAGCGTGGAGTCGACGTTGTTGCGGTTCATCGCCGCCTGCATGAGCGCGATCACGCGGCCGATCAGCCATCGGCCGACGATCCAGAAGAGGATGGCGGCCCCGACCTTGACCGCCAGTTCGGCGACCGTGGTCTGTAGAAAGTTCTGCACCGAGGCGACGTCCATGGCTCCTCCTTCGTCCGGATGACTCGCAGGGCCGCACGGCGCGGCCCTGGCGCATCGTGTCATGAAACGCGGGCCGGGGCACAAGACCCTGGCATGGGCCGGCGCGAGCCGGCCGGCAGGCCCGCCGCAGGGCGGGCGGAGCACGGCGCGCAGCCGCGATCCTCAGATCGCGTCGACTTCCTGCAGCAGCAGGCGCGTCGGTTCGACGCCCATGTGCAGCAGCCCGGCCACATCGTTCAGGTCGTCGGGCAGTGCCGGGTTCTGCCAGCCCTGGGCGGTGTGACGGGCCAGGCGCACGGCCAGCATCACGTTCAGCGCCTGCGGCGACGCCGTCACGCGGGCGTCGTCGGCCAGCTCGACCAGCAGTGGCGGCAGCCGCCAGCGCACCATCAGGCCATGCTGCAGCTCCGGCAAGGTCACGTGCAGCACCTCGCGCTGCACGGTGGCCGAGCGCAGCGAAGGATCACAGGCCTGACGGCGGGCGATGGCGCCGGCCAGCAGCGGTGCGCGCAGCCAGACCAGGATCTCGGCGAAGTCATGCAGCCGCGCGGCGGCCTCGATGACCTGCACATCGTGGTCCATGCGCTGCACCGCGAAGGCGACGGCGAAGTTGGCGGCCCGCCGGGCGCGCTCGAGGACCGCGCCCACGCCGTCGAGCGCGCCGGGCACCGGGCGCAGCAGGTCCTCCAGCGAGGCCTGCGGCCCGAAGGTGCGGAAGAACGGGCCGATGCCCAGCATCACCAGCGCCGAGGTCACCGTCTCCGGGTGTCCGTCGTCGCGTCCCCGGCGCAGTCGCGCCAGGTGGGCGAACAGCTTCAGGGTCATCAAGGGGTCCTGGCCGATGACGCCGGCCAGCCCATGGGCGTCGACCGAGTCCTCCCGCTCCCGCAGTTCCTCGATCGCCGCTGCCGTCCGCGCCAGCACCGGCAGCGACTCGACGTCGAACAGCCGCAACCAGGCCTCCAGGTCGCGGGGCGCCCGGGTCAGATCGGTGCTCGGCGGTGACAGGTCGATGGAGGAAGCGGACATCGGGCACATCGTCGACGCCCCGGTGGCGGTGGCCCCGGGAGGGGCCCGACCGGCCCGGTCGTCTGATCGGTTGTCGGCCTTGCAGCGAAGAACTGTAGTGCCGTCACCCTGGCGCACAATGGCCGGCCAGCCCGGGGGGCCGGGCGGCAGCGACGGAGGGCGCGCAGATGCGGCTGGGCGGCAAGGTGGCGATCGTCACCGGTGGGGGGTCGGGCTTCGGCGCCGGCATCGTGCGCAAGTTCGTGGCCGAGGGCGCTCATGTGCTGGTGGCCGACCTCAACGCCAGCGCGGCCGAAGAGGTGGCCGGACACTGCGGTGCCGCGGCAAGGGCCCTGGCGGTCGACGTCGCGGCGGCGGCCGACGTCACGCGCATGTTCGAGGCCGCGGAGGCCGCCTGGGGCGCCGTCGACATCCTGGTCAACAACGCCGGCGTCACGCACCTGCCGGCGCCGCTGGAGGAGGTGTCGGAGGCCGACTTCGACCGCATCGTGGCGGTCAACATGAAGGCCATCTACCTGGCGATGCGGGAAGCCGTACCACGCTTCAAGGCACGGCCCGCGGGGCCTGGCGGCGTGCGCGGCGTGGTGCTCAACATGGCGTCGACGGCCGGCGTGAGCCCGCGGCCGCGCCTGGGCTGGTACAACGCCAGCAAGGGCTGGGTGATCACCGCGACGAGGGCCAATGCCGTCGAGCTGGCGCCGCACGGGATCCGTGTCGTGGCGCTCAACCCGGTGGCCGGCGAAACCCCGCTGCTCAAGTCCTTCATGGGCGTCGACACGCCGGAGATGCGGGCGAAGTTCCTGTCCACCATCCCGCTGGGACGCTTCTCGACCCCCGAGGACCTGGGCAACGCGGCCTGCTTCCTGTGCAGCGACGAGGCCTCGATGATCACCGGCGTGTGCATGGAGGTCGACGGCGGGCGCTGCATCTGAGCCGCCAAGGACCAGGCGCAACCGGCCCGACCCGCTGCGGGGCTCGACATCGCAGCCCTGTCGAGCGGCCCGGGCGCGATCAGAGCACGGCCGCCATCGCCACCGCAGTGCGCTCGACGTTGCCGGTGTTGAGGCCGGCGATGCACATGCGTCCCGAGCGGATCAGGTAGACGGCGAACTCCTCGCGCAGCCGGTCGACCTGCGCTGCCGACAGGCCCGTGTAGCTGAACATGCCGCGCTGGCCGAGGAAGTAGCCGAAGTCCTTGCCGGGGCACTTGGCCGACAGCACCCCGTGCAGGCTTCGCCGCATGGCCAGGATGCGTTCGCGCATGTGGGCGACGTCGGTCTCCCAGGACCGGCGCAAGCGCGCGTCGGACAGCACGCGGGCCACAAGGCCGGCGGCGTGGATGCCGGGGCTGGAGTAGTTGCGCCTCACGGTGGCCTTGAGCTGCCCGAGCACGCGATCGGCTTCGGCCGCTGAGCCGCACACCACGCTCAGCGCGCCTGCGCGCTCGCCGTAGACGCTCATGCTCTTGGAGAACGAGTTGGCGACGAAGAAGGGCAACCCCGACGCGGCCAGCGCGCGGACGGCGTACGCGTCTTCTTCGATGCCGTCACCATAGCCCTGGTAGGCCAGGTCCAGGTAGGGCAGCAGTTCGCGCTCCCGCAGCACGGGGATCAGCGCCTCCCACTGGGTGCGGCCGAGGTCGACCCCGGTCGGGTTGTGGCAGCAGGCGTGCAGCAGCACCACGCTTTGCGCTGGCAGTCCTCGCAGGGTCTGCAGCATGTCGTCGAAGCGCAGGCCGCCGGTGGCCGCGTCGTAGTAGGGGTAGGTCTGCACCGCCAGCCCGGCGCCTTCGAACATCGCCCGGTGGTTGTCCCAGGTGGGGTCGCTGACCCACACCCCGCTGCCCGGGAACCAGCGCTTCAGAAAATCCGCACCGACCCTGAGCCCGCCGCTGGAGCCTACGGTCTGAAGCGTCACCACGCGGCCGCTGCGCAGCGCCTCGTGATCGGCGCCGAACAGCAGCTCCTGCACGGCGCGACGCGCCGGCCCCGCCCCTTCGATGGGCAGGTAAGGCTTGGCCCCGCCTTCGGCCAGCATCTGCGCCTCGGCGTCGCGCACGCATTGCAGCACCGGGATGCGGCCCGCGTCGTCGAAATAGATGCCGATGGACAGGTTGATCTTGTGCGGCCGCGGGTCCTTCTGGAAGTCCTCGTTGAGGCTCAGGATGGGGTCGCCGGCGTAGGCGTCGAGGTGTTCGAACATGGTGCAGCAGGGAGCTCAGGCGGCCAGCGCGGCCTCGATGTCGGCGCGCAGGGCGGCGGGGGCGTCGTTGGGGGCAAAGCGCTTGATCACGCGACCGTCCTTGCCGACCAGGAACTTCGTGAAGTTCCACTTCACGGCCTCGGTGCCCAGCAGGCCGGGCGCCTCGGACTTCAACCACTTCCACAGCGGATGCGCCGCACTGCCGTTGACCTCGACCTTGGTCATCATCGGGAAGCTGACCCCGAAGTTGCGCTGGCAGAAGCCGGCGATCTCCTCGTTGCTGCCCGGGTCCTGGTTGCCGAACTCGTTGCTCGGGAAACCGACCACCACCAGACCGCGGTCGCGGTAGTCCTGCCAGAGTTGCTCGAGCCCGCCGAACTGCGGCGTGAAGCCGCAGGCGCTGGCGGTGTTGACGATCAGCATGACCTTGCCGCGCTGGGTGGAGAAGTGGGCCGGCTTGCCCTCGATCGACAGGGCTTCGAAATCGTGCAGGGTGGTCATGTCCGGGCCTCGCGGCGGTGGGTCAACACGCGCCGGATTATCCGCCCGGCCCCTGTTCCCGCGATGCCAGCAGTGCAGCGGCGACGATCAGCCCGCCGCCGGCCACCAGCTGCAGCGTCAAGCGCCCCGCACCCAGCGCGACCGCGGAAGCCGACGCGAACAGCACCTCCGTGATCATGATCACCGCCGTGGCGTTGGCCGGCAGCCGGGCGGCCCCGTACTGCAGCGCCAGGTTGCTGCCGAGGAACAGGGCGCCCAGTGCCAGCATGGCCAGCACCCAGCCCCAGGCCGGGGCCGGTGGCGCCGGCACCAGGCCCTGCAAGCCCAGCACAAGCGCGAGCAGGCCCGCCACCAGGCAGCCGCCGCCGAACATGGCCAGCGCGCGCGCCGCTTCCGGCTGGGCGGCCTCCTTTCGCAGCATGACGTTGTTGAGCGCGAAGCTGAAGCCCCCCACGACGGCCAGCGCCTCGGCCAGGTTGGCCGGCAGCGGCCATCCCCCCTGTTCGGGCCACAGCACGACGGCGGCGCCGGCCAGCGCCATGGCCACGCGCAGCAGGGCCTGCGGCGTCAGCGGCTCGCCCAGCAGCGCGCGGGCCAGCAGCACCGCCCACAGGGGCATCAGGTAGAACAACAGCACCACGCGCACGACGTCGCCGAGCGTCACCGCCCAGTTGAAGGCGGCATTGGTCGTGCCCGAGGCCAGGACCAGCACCCACAGCGCAGGCCGGCGCCACAACTGGCGCCAGGCCTGCGGGCGCGCGAGCGTGATGGCCAGCACCGCCAGCGCGAAGATCAGCACGGTGGTCCACAGCGGGTGCAGGCCCTGGCGCTCGAACTGCCTCAGCGGCCACCACGAGACACCCCAGGTGAAGGCATTGAAGACCAGCGCCAGCGCGGCCAGGCCGTGCCCGCCCCGAACGGAGGCCATGCGGCTCAAGGCGATCAGTGGCCGTCGCTGCGCGCCACGTGCAGCAGGTGCTCGACCTCGTCGCGATGGCGCACGCAGTTGTGGCGATGCCAGCGGCGGATCAACTCCATCACGCCGGCCACCACGAGCCCGAAGACGGCGATGGCGACGTAGGTCGACAGGCCCAGCCGGGTCATGCCCGCATAGAACGCGCCCAGGCCGAGGATGCAGGCCTGCTCGTTGAAGTTCTGCACCGCGATGGACCGCCCCGCCCCCATCAGGTTGTGGCCGCGGTGCTGCAGCAGCGCGTTCATCGGCACCACCAGGTAGCCGCCGGCGGCACCGAGCAGGATGAGGAAGGGGATCGCGATCCAGAGATCGGTGATGACGTTGAGCAGCACCGTCAGCAGGCCCAGCGCGATGCCCAGCGGAATCGTCGAGGTGGCGCGGTCCAGCCGCATCTGCATCGACGCCACCACCGCGCCGACGGCGGTGCCGATGGCCACCACGCCCTGCAGGCTGGTGGCCTGCGTGGTCGAGTAGCCCAGCGCGACCGCAGCCCAGGCCAGCACCAGGTAACGCAGGTTGCCGGCAACGCCCCAGAACAGCGTCGTCGTGGCCAGCGAGATCTGCCCGAGCTTGTCGTGCCACAGCCGGGAGTTGCAGTGCGAGAAGTCACGCACCATGGACACCACGTTGCCGCGCATGGGCTGCAGCGGCGCCTCGGTGCGCGGGATGTAGAGGTTGAACAGCGCCGCCAGCGCGTAGATGAAGACGATGACCGAGATCGCCGCCTCGGGCGCGGTGTCTATGCCCAGGTCCAGCAGCGGGAAGTCCAGCCCGAGCAGCTGTGGCGCCAGGCGCGGCCCGACCAGTTGCCCGCCGAGCACCGCACCGAGAATGATCGAGGCGATGGTCAGGCCCTCGATCCAGCCGTTGGCCTTGACCAGCTGGGAGGGCGGCAGCAGCTCGGTGAGGATGCCGTACTTGGCCGGCGAGTAGGCCGCCGCACCCAGGCCCACGATGGCATAGGCGAGCAGCGGGTGGCTGCCGAACAGCATCATCAGGCAGCCCGCCACCTTGATGGCGTTCGACACGAACATCACCCGGCCCTTGGGGATGGAGTCCGCGAAGGCGCCGACGAAGGGCGCCAGCACGACGTAGAACAGCGCGAACATGGGCACCAGCGCGGCGCGCTGCCACTCGGGGGCGCCGGAGGTGCGCAGCAACTCCACCGCGGCGATGAAGATGGCGTTGTCGGCCAGCGAGCTGAAGAACTGCGCCGACATGATGGTCGAGAAACCTTTTTTCATCTTGTCGCGCGCCGCACGCGGCGCCCGCTGTGCGCGGGCTGCCTTGTCTCCAGGGGCCGGAAGGGCGCGGGTTTATAGCACGCGCTCGCCGGACCCCCTGGCAGAATCCGCCCGCCATGCCACGCCCCATCGAAGCGCTGATCCACACCGAGGCCCTGTCGCACAACCTGGCGCGGGCCCGCCAGGCCGCCCCCGACGCGCGCGTCTGGGCAGTCGTCAAGGCCGACGCCTACGGCCATGGCATCGAGCGCGCCTACCCGGGCCTGCGCGGCGCCGACGGCTTTGCCCTGCTGGACCTGGCCGAGGCCGAACGCCTGCGTGCACTCGGCTGGCGCGGGCCCATCCTGTTGCTGGAGGGCTGCTTCGAAGCGCGGGACCTGGAGCCCTGCTCGCGCCTGGGCCTGTGGCATGTCGTGCACTGCACGCAGCAGATCGACTGGCTGGCAGCGCACAAGACGCACCAGCCGCACCGCGTCTTCCTCAAGATGAACAGCGGCATGAACCGGCTGGGCCTGCGGCCCGAGACCTTCCGCGCCGCCTGGGCCAGGCTGACGGCGCTGCCGCAGGTCGACGAAGTCTCGCTGATGACGCATTTCTCGGACGCCGACGGCGAACGCGGCGTGGCGCATCAGCTGGCCTGCTTCGAGGCGGCCACGGCAGACCTGCCGGGCGAGCGCAGCCTGTCGAACAGCGCGGCCATCCTGCGACACCACCTGCGCAGCGACTGGGTGCGCGCCGGCATCATGAGCTACGGCAGCGCGCCCGACTTTCCGCAGGGCGACATCGTGCGCTGGGGCCTGCGGCCGGCGATGACCCTGCGTTCGCGGCTGATCGCCGTGCAGACGCTGGCCGCCGGCGACGCGGTCGGCTACGGCAGCAGCTTCGTGGCGCGCGAGGCCATGCGCATCGGCATCGTGGCCTGCGGCTATGCCGACGGCTACCCGCGCCATGCCGGCACCGACACGCCGGTGCTGGTCGACGGGGTGCGCACCGGCACGGTCGGCCGCGTGTCGATGGACATGCTGGCGGTCGACCTGACGCCGGCACCTCAGGCCGGCGTCGGCAGCCTGGTCACGCTGTGGGGCCAGGGCCCCGAGGGCAGCATGCTGGCCATCGACGATGTGGCGCGTGCCGCCGGCACCATCGGCTACGAGCTGATGTGCGCGCTGGCCCGGCGGGTTCCGGTACGCGCCGAGCCCGGCTGAGCGCTGGCAGCGGCGCCGACCCTCAATCCTCGATCACGGGCACCTCGGTCGCCGGCGGCGTGTTGCGGCTGCGGCCCAGGCGGACCAGGCCGTCGGTGATGACCATGCCCACCCCCGGCAGGTCGCCCCCCTCGATGCTGTCCAGCAGCGTGCGGCCGGCGCTGTGCTGTGCGCGGTCCAGGAACACGAAGTCGGCGTCGCGCCCCGGCTCGATCAGGCCGGCGTTGAGCTTGCGCAGCCGCGCCGTGTTTCCGGTCGCGAAGCACCACACCGTCTGCGCTGGAATGCGGCCCAGGCTGGCCAGCAGCGCCACCAGGCGCAGCATGCCCAGCGGCTGGACGCCCGAGCCTGCCGGGCTGTCGGTGCCCAGGATGACGCGGTGCGGGCACTTGAGCTGCAGGGCGGCCTGCGCCGCGGCGATGGCCACGCGTTCGTTGCCGTTGTGCACGATCTCTATCGCCCGCGACGACCGCTCGCACAGCTCGCACACATGCGCCTCCGGCAAGGCCGTGTGCCCGCCGTTGATGTGGCCGATGATGTCGGCGTCGGCCTCGAGCACGACGTCCTTGTCGATCAGCCCGGAGCCCGGGATGCTGGGACCACCGGTGTGGATGGTGCTCTGGATGCCGTGCTTGCGCGCCCAGCCGACCATGCGCGCCGCCTCGTCGCCGGCCTTCACCGAACCCAGGCCGATCTCGCCGAGCAGGCCCACGCCGGCGGCGGCGAGCTCGGCGAAGTCGCTCTCGACCATGCCCTTCTCGATCACCGGCGCGCCGGCCAGCACCCGCATGCCGCCGGGCCGGAAGTTGTCGAAGGCGCGCTGCGCCGTGATCGCCAGCGCCTTCAGGCCGACGATGTCCCGGGGACGGCCGGGCAGATGGACTTCGCCGGCGGAGATCATGGTGGTGACGCCGCCATGCATCATGCTGTCGATCCAGCCGATCTGGTTCTGGCGCGGCGTCCAGTCGCCGAACACCGGATGCACGTGGCTGTCGATCAGCCCGGGGGCCAGCGTGGTGCCGCGGGCGTCGATGCGGGTGCGCGCGCCGCCGGTGTCGAGCTCCCCCTGCCGGCCGACGGCCTCGATGCGGCCGTCGAGCACGACCACGCAGTCGGCGTCGAGCAGCGGCTTGTCGATGTCGCCCGACAGCATCAGGCCCACGTTGTGGATCACGACCTTGCCCGAGCGATCGTTGCCTGCAGCTTGCGCCATCTCGATGTCTCCTTTCGTGGTCTGTCGACCCGGTGCCGGGGTCCGGCCGCTGCGGCGCCGCGGTCAGTGGGCCGCCACCTTGCGCATCACCGCGTCGACGATGAAGCCCTCCCAGTGCGCGAGCGCCGCTGGCGCGCACAGGTCCTCGCCGAGGAAGGCCGACAGCGTATAGCGGTTGGAGAGGTAGAAGTAGGCCAGCGCGGCGATCATCAGGTACAGGTCACGCGCCGTGATGTCGCCGCGGAACAACCCTTTGGACGCACCGGCCGCCAGGATGCGCGCGGTCAGGGCCAGCGCCGGCGACGAGTACTCGCGGGCATGCTCGCTGCGGGCGATGTGCCGGCCGCGCAGCAGGTTCTCGGTGTTGAGCAGCGTGATGAACTCGGGGTGGCGCTGGTAGTACTGCCAGATGAAGCCGGTCATGGCGCGCAGCGCGGCCAGCGGTTCCGCAGGGTCGAGGTCCAGCCTGGACTCCGCCTCGTTGAAGCGCCGGTAGGTGTCCTCGATGACGGCCACGAACAGCGCTTCCTTGCTGCCGAAGTAGTAGTAGATCATGCGGTCGTAGGACCGCGCGGCCTTGGCGATCAGGTCGATGCTGCCGCCGTCGAAGCCGTGGCGCGCGAACACCTGGGTGGCCGCCCTGAGGATGGACTCGCGCGCCGCCTGCGCGGCCGCACGCCGCGCGCCGGGCCGGGCCGGGGCGGCGGTGCCGGGTCGGGCGCTCCCGGGCATGGCGACGAGTCGCGCTGCCTACTGGTCGACGAAGGCGCGCTCGACCACGAAGTCGGCCGGCGTCGTCGTATTGCCCTCGACGAAGCGGCGCTCGAGCAGCATCGCCTTGAGGTCACGCAGCAGCCCGGGGCTGCCGCAGATCATCACGCGGTCGTGCGCCGGGTCCAGCGGCGGCGTGCCGAGGTCGCCGGACAGCTTGCCGCTGGTGATGAGGTCGGTGATGCGGCCCTGGTTCTCGAACGGCTCGCGCGTCACCGTCGGGTAGTAGCGCATCTGGCGGCTGACCATCTCGCCCAGGAACTCGTGCTGCGGCAACTCATGAAGCAGGTAGTCGTGGTAGGCCAGTTCCTTGACCTCGCGCACGCCGTGCACCAGGATCACCTGCTCGAACTTGTCGTAGGTGTCGGGGTCGCGCACGATGCTCATGAAGGGCGCCAGCCCGGTGCCGGTGGACATCAGGTACAGCCGCCTGCCGGGCAGCAGGTAGTCGATCAGCAGCGTGCCGGTGGGCTTCTTGCCGACCACGATGGTGTCGCCGACCTGGATGTGCTGCAGTCGCGAGGTCAGCGGCCCGTCGGGCACCTTGATCGACAGGAACTCGAGGTGCTCCTCGTAGTTGGCGCTGACGATGCTGTAGGCGCGGATCAGCCGCTTGCCGTCGATCTTCAGCCCGATCATCGTGAAGTGACCGTTGGAGAAGCGCAGCGAGGGGTCGCGCGTGGTCGTGAAGCTGAACTGCTTGTCGGTCCAGTGGTGCACCGACAGCACGCGTTCTTCGTTGTAGGCACTGCTCATGGGGGGGAGGCGTATGAGGGTCGGCCCGCGTTGTGGTGCGGGGCGGCTTGCGCTAAAGTCCCCGCGAGTGTAGCAAAAGCTACATGAAACCCCGGCTCCGGACCCGCGGTCCGCCCGGTTCCGGACCTGCGGTGCGATGAGCGAGCACGAGCACACCAAGACCGACGGCCTGGGCGACTCCGCGATCGCGGCGGACCCCTGGCGTGCGCGGCCGCGCAGCGAGCGCATGGCCGCCGACAAGGTCGAGTGCAATGCCTGCCCCGTGCTGTGCCAGATCAGCGACGGCAAGGTCGGCGCCTGCGACCGCTACGCCAACCGGGGCGGGCAGCTGGTGCGGCTGGATCCGGTGCTGGTGCTGGCACGGACGCAAGGCCGGGCGGACGCCGGGCCGGACGACGTGGTGCCCTTCCTGCCCCGCGACACGCCCGCCCCGGCGCAGACCGGCGGCGGGGCGCAGGGTGACCCGGCCCTGTTTGTCACCGCGGTCGGTGCCTCCACCACCTACCCGGACTACAAGCCGGCGCCGTTCATCGTGTCGGCCCGGGTCGACGGGGTCGACACGGTCACCGTGGTCACCGAGGGCATCTTCAGCTATTGCAGCCTGAAGGTGAAGATCGACACCGACCGCTGGCTGGGCCCCGAGCAGGCCAACGTGCGTTGCCGCGGCGAAGTGGTGGGCCATGTGACGACCGCCGAGTACGGATCGCAGATGCTGTCGCTCGGCGGCGTGCATCACATCACCGGCGGCAGCAAGAAGGAAGGCCGGGTCACGGTCGAGATGATGCAGGCCCTGGGCAACCTCGAGGCCGTGGACTTCGCCATCGACGGCGGTGCCTCGTTGCGGGTGCAGGCGGGCAAGGCGCCGGTGGTCGACGGCGAGCCCGAGCGGCGCATGCGCGTGGGCTGCGGCTCGGCCACGGTGGGCATCTTCGCCCAGCAGTTCAAGGGACTGGTCGACGAGGTGGTGGTGGTCGACGACCACATCACCGGCGTGCTCACCGAGCACCAGGCCGGCCACTGCCTGGACATGCGGCCTGCCGGCGTGCAGGTGCGCGGGCGCAAGTCGACGCCCGGGCGCTACTTCCAGGTCGCCAACCCGGGCACCGGCTGGGGCGGCACCGACATCACCGACCCGCTGGCCATCATCGAGCGCTTCGACCCCGCGCTGGCCTGGCCGGGCCAGCGGCTGCTGATGGTGTCGACCACCGGCGAGCATGCCGCCTGGTACGAGCTCGACGCGCAGCTGCGCCCGCAGGCCGCGGCCATGCCGCTGGCCGTGCGACGCGTGGTCGAGCGCATCGGCGAGAACTGCGAGCCCTCGCTGTGCAGCGTGCTGTTCGTCGCCGGCGCCGGCGGCAGCCTGCGTGCCGGCGTGACCGAGAACCCGGTGCTGCTGACGCGCGCGATCAAGGCCTCGCTCGTCAACGTGACCTGCGGTGGCGCACCGGCCTGGATCTGGCCGGGCGGCGGCATCACGCTGATGGTCGACGTCGCGCGCATGCCGGCCGGCAGCTTTGGCACCGTGCCGACGCCGGCCATCGTGGCGCCGATCGAGTTCACGATGCGGCTGGCCGACTATCGCGCGCTGGGCGGCCACATGGGCTATGTCAGGCCATTGGCCGAGGTGCTGCGCCATGGCGCCTGGCACGGCGACGGCGCGCCGCCCGCACGCCGCATGCAGACGGCGGCGGCCGGCAACCCCTGGCCGGCACGGCTGGCGCCTCTTGACGGCGGCGAGGCGGTGCGGTGAGCGCGGCGCGCCGACCGCTGCCTGGCGGCCGCTGGCACCTGCACCACGGCCCGATGGACATCGTGCTCGCCGCCGAGGGTGAGGACCTGGCCGTGCGCGAAGCCCATGAGCAGGCCTGGCGGCGGTTCCAGCCCCTGCTCGACGAGCTGGCCGGCGAGCTGCCGATGCTGCGGCAGCCGGTGCTGGCCGGGGGCTGCCCGCTGCGCGGCGAAGTCGCGCGCCTGATGTGGCGGGCCTGTGCCGCGCACCGGCCGCTGTTCGTGACGCCGATGGCGGCGGTGGCCGGGGCGGTGGCGCAGACCCTGCTGGCGGCCTACCGCCGGCCCGGCATCCGGCGCGCCTGGGTCAACAACGGCGGCGACATCGCACTGCAGCTGGCCGCCGGCGAGTCGCTGCGCATCGGCCTGGCGGCAGACCCGTCGCGCCTGGACGCGAGCGCCCTGGCGCACGCTGCGCAGGGCCGCCTGGATCTGCAAGGGCAGCTGCGCCTGCACGCCGACGATGGCGTCGCCGGCCTGGCCACCAGCGGCTGGGGCGGACGCAGCCATTCGCTGGGCATTGCCGACAGCGTCACCGTGCTGGCGGCCGACGCCGCGAGCGCGGATGCCGCCGCCACGCTGCTGGCCAATGCGGTGGACGCGCCGCACCCGGCGATCCACCGTCGACCGGCCTGCGAGCTGCTCGACGACAGCGACCTCGGTGAGCGGCTGGTGACGGTGGCGGTGCCGCGGCTGCCGGCGGCGCTGGTCGAACAGGCGCTGGACGCCGGCCTGGCCCAGGCGCAGCGGCTGTGCGCAGAAGGCCTTGTCGTCGCTGCGCTGCTCGCCTGCCAGGGCCGGGTGCGGGCCGCCGGGGTCGGCGCGCTGTCGCCGGCCATCCCCGACCGAAGCGCCACGCCGGCGTTGACGCCATGATCGAGATCCGTCGTGCCCTGTTCCAGGTGGAAGACATCTTCCACGAGTTCGGCCCGCCAGCGCCGACGCCCCTGCGGCGCGGCTTCGTGGCGGCGGTACTGGCCAACCCCTATGCGGGCCGCCACGAGCCCGACATCATGCCGATGATGGCGGCGCTCAACCCGGTCGGGCTGGACCTGGCGCGGCGGCTGCTGGCCGCGATGGCGGTCGAGGCGTCGCACATCCAGGGCTACGGCAAGGGCGCCATCGTCGGTGCAGGCGGCGAGCTCGAGCATGGCGCGCTGTGGCATGTGCCGGGCGGCTATGCGATGCGCGAGCTGCTGGGCTGGAAGGGTGATGCCGCTGCCTACGCACGCGGCATCGCGTCGGGCCAGAGCGGCAATGCGCTGGCCATCGTGCCCAGCACCAAGAAGGTCGGGCCCCCCGGCGCGGCGCTCGATGTGCCGCTGACCCACATCAACGCCAGCTACGTGCGCAGCCACTTCGACGCGATGGAAGTCCGCGTGCCGGGTGCGCCGCGTGCCGACGAGATCGTCCTCGTGCTGGCGATGAGCACCGGCGCGCGCATCCACGCCCGCGTCGGCGGGCTGGCCGCCGACGCCATCGCCCAGTGGGATGGCCAGCGCTAGGGCTGGCCACGCAAAGGAAGGACAAGCCCATGCCCGCCAGGATCCGCAAGCTGATCGTGCAGGTCGACGAGACCCGGCGCGAGATGGGGCGCGACGTCGAACCGCCGGCCCGCAAGGCGCTGGCGATGGCGGTGATCGACAACCCCTGCGCCGGTCGCTATGTCGAGTCGCTCGACGAACTGATCGCCATCGGCGAGGAGCTCGGCGGCCTGCTGGGTCGGCGCTGCGTGCAGGCGCTGGGCATCGAACCCGGGCAGGCGCACAGCTACGGCAAGGCGGCGATCGTCGGCGAGGCCGGTGAACTCGAGCACGCGGCAGCCATCCTGCACCCCAGGCTGGGCGCGCCGCTGCGCGCCGCGGTCGAGAAAGGCGCGGCGCTGGTGCCCAGTGCCAAGAAGCAGGGCGGCCTGGGCACGGCGATCGACGTGCCGCTGGGCCACAAGGACGCCGCCTTCGTGCGCAGCCACTTCGACGCCATGGAAGCGCGGGTGGCCGATGCGCCGCGCGCGCACGAGATCGTCGTCGCCGTGGTCGTCACCGACAGCGGCCGCCCGCTGCCCCGCATCGGCGGGCTGCAAGTCCGCGAAGTCAAGGGCCAGGATGGCCTGCGCTGATTCCCCACCTCAACCCCACCCAGGAGAGAGCCTGATGACCCCAGTCCGTCTGCTTGCCGCCGCCGCACTCGCGGCGGTGTTTGCACTGCCCGCTGTCGCCCAGGGCACGATCAAGATCGGCGAACTCAACAGCTACAAGGCGCAGCCCGCCTTCCTGGAGCCGTACAAGAAGGGCATGGAACTGGCGGTCGACGAGGTCAATGCGGCCGGCGGCGTCGCCGGCCGCAAGCTCGAGCTGATCACGCGCGACGACAACGCCAACCCCGGCGACGCGGTGCGTGTCGCCGAGGAACTGCTCTCGCGCGAGAAGATCGACGTGCTGACCGGCACCTTCCTGTCGCACATCGGGCTGGCCGTCACCGACTTCGCCAGGCAGAAGAAGGTCTTCTTCCTGGCCGGCGAGCCGCTGACCGACAAGATCGTCTGGGCCAATGGCAACGCCTACACCTACCGCCTGCGCCCCAGCACCTACATGCAGGTCGCCATGCTGGTGCCCGAGGCCGCCCTGCTGAAGAAGAAGCGCTGGGCTGTGGTCTACCCCAACTACGAGTACGGGCAGTCGGCCGTGGCCAGCTTCAAGGAACTGCTCAGGAAGGCCCAACCCGACGTCGAGTTCGTGGCCGAGCAGGCGCCGCCGCTGGGCAAGCTCGAGGCCGGCCCTGTGGTGCAGGCCCTGGCCGACGCCAGGCCCGACGCGGTCTTCAACGTGCTGTTCGGCGCCGACCTGGCCAAGTTCGTGCGCGAAGGCAATACACGGGAGCTGTTCAAGGGCCGCGAGGTGGTCAGCCTGCTGACCGGCGAGCCCGAGTACCTCGACCCGCTCAAGGACGAGACCCCCAACGGCTGGATCGTCACCGGCTACCCCTGGAACGGCATCAACACGCCCGAGCACAGGACCTTCCTGGCGGCGTACCAGAAGAAGTACAACGACTACCCGCGCCTGGGCTCGGTGGTGGGCTATGCGCTGATCAAGTCGGTGGCCGCGGGCGTGGCCAGGGCCGGCGGCACCGAAACCGACAGGATGGTCGCCGCCTTCCGCGGGCTGCAGGTCGACACGCCGTTCGGCCGCATCACGTACAGGCCGGAAGACAACCAGTCGACCATGGGGGCCTTCGTCGGCCGCACGAAGAACGAGGGCGGCAAGGGCGTGATGGTGGACTACCGCTATCTCGACGGTGCGAAGTACCTGCCGTCTGCCGAAGAGACCCGCAAGCTGCGCCCGGCGAACTGATCGCCCGATGACCCTTTCCAGCCTGCTCGTCCAGCTGCTCAACGGGCTGGCTGGCGCGTCGACGCTGTTCCTGGTGGCGGTGGGCCTGTCGCTGATCTTCGGCGTCACCCGCATCGTCAACTTCGCGCACGGGTCGTTCTACATGCTGGGCATCTACATCGCCTACACGGCGGTGCAGGGACTCGGCCCGGTCGTCGGCTTCTGGCCCGCCTTGTTGCTGGCGGGGCTGGCCGTCGGCCTGGTCGGGGGCCTGGTCGAGGTGCTGCTGCTGCGCCGCATCTACCACGCCCCCGAGCTGTTCCAGCTGCTGGCCACCTTTGCGCTGGCGCTGGTGGTCAAGGACGTCGTGCTGCGCCTGTGGGGCCCCGAGGAATTGCTGGGCCCGCGTGCCGCGGGCTTCGCCGGCTCGGTCGAGATCCTGGGCCGCAAGGTGCCCAGCTACGACCTGCTGCTGATCGTCGTCGGCCCGCTGGTGCTGGGGCTGCTGACGCTGCTGCTGACGCGCACGCGCTGGGGCACGCTGGTGCGCGCGGCCACCCAGGACCGCGACATGGTCGCCGCACTGGGCGTCAACCAGGCCTGGCTGTTCACCTCGGTGTTCGCACTCGGCGCCTTGCTGGCCGGCCTGGGCGGCGCACTGCAGCTGCCGCGCGAGCCGGCCAATCTCGAGCTCGACCTGCACACCATCGGCGCCGCCTTCGTGGTCGTGGTGGTCGGCGGCATGGGCTCCATCCCCGGCGCCTTCGTCGCTGCGCTCTTGATCGCCGAGGTCAAGGCGATCTGCGTCTGGATCGGCCTGGTCGAGGTCGCCGGCATCGAGATCTCGTTCTCCAAGCTGACGCTGGTGGTCGAGTTCCTGGTCATGGCGGCCGTGCTGATCCTGCGCCCCTGGGGGCTGATGGGCCGGGCCCCGGCAGCCAGCCGGCATGTGTCGGCGATCGAGGCGCCACTGCAGCCCCCCGGCCGGCTGGCGCGCGGGGCCACGCTGGTGCTGGTCGCGGGGCTGGCGCTGCTGCCGGTGCTGAGCAGCGGGTCGTCATACACCGTGGTGCTGGCCATCGACCTGATGGTGGCCGCACTGTTCGCCACCAGCCTGCACTTCATCATGGGGCCGGCCGGCATGCATTCCTTCGGCCATGCCGCCTATTTCGGGCTGGCCGCCTATGGGGCGGCGCTGCTGGTGCGCCGAGCCGGCGTGCCCATGGAGCTGGCCGTGGCGGCGGCGCCGCTGGTCGCCGCCGCCTTTGCGGCGCTGTTCGGCTGGTTCGCCGTGCGGCTGGCCGGTGTCTACCTGGCCATGCTCACGCTGGCCTTCGCCCAGATCGCCTGGGCCATCGTGTACCAGTGGGATGCGGTCACCGGCGGCAGCAACGGGGTCACCGGCGTCTGGCCGGCAGACTGGCTGACCGACAAGCGGGCCTACTACGCGTTCACGCTGGTGCTGGTGCTCGCCGGCATCGCGCTGCTGCGGCGCGTGCTGTTCTCGCCCTTCGGCTGGGCGATGCGCGCCGGGCGCGACTCGCCGCTTCGCGCCGATGCGATCGGCATCGACGTGAAGCGCGTGCAATGGGTCGCCTTCGTCCTGGCCGGCACGCTGGCCGGCGTCGCCGGTGGCCTGTTCGCCTTCAGCAAGGGCAGCATCTCGCCCGAAGGCCTGCATGTGGGCAAGAGCATCGACGGCCTGGTGATGGTCCTGCTGGGCGGCGTGCAGACCCTGGCCGGCCCGGTGGTGGGCGCGGTCAGCTTCACCTGGCTGCACGACACCGTGGCGCGCAACACCGAGTACTGGCGCGCCATGCTGGGCAGCGTCGTGCTGGCGCTGGTGCTGCTGTTCCCGCAGGGCATCGCGGGCCAGGCGCAGCGCTGGATGTCGCGGCTGCCGGAGCGCTGGCGATGAGCCTGCTCGAGGTACGCGAGCTCGGCAAGCGCTTCGGCGGCGTGCGCGCCGTCGACGGCATCTCCTTCGACATCGCCGCCGGCGAACTGCTGGCCCTGATCGGCCCCAATGGCGCCGGCAAGTCCACCACCTTCAACATGGTCAACGGCCAGTTGCGCGCCGACAGCGGTTCGATCAGGCTCGAGGGCCGCGAGCTGACGGGCCTGGCGCCGCGGCAGATCTGGGCGCTGGGCGTCGGCCGAACCTTCCAGATCGCCGCCACCTTCGCCTCCCTGACGGTGCTGGAGAACGTGCAGATGGCGCTGCTCGCGGCCGACCGCCGGGTGTACTCGTTCCTCAGCCGCGCCGCCGACCACCGCCGCGGCGACGCGCTGGACCTGCTGTCCCAGGTGGGCATGGCCTCGCAGGCCGGGCGCCCGTGCAGCGTGCTGGCCTATGGCGATGTCAAGCGCCTGGAGCTGGCTGTCGCCCTGGCGCATGGCCCCAGGCTGCTGCTGATGGACGAACCGACCGCCGGCATGGCGCCCAGCGAGCGCATGGCGCTGATGGACCTGACCCGGCGCCTGGTGACCGAGCGCCGCATCGCCGTGCTGTTCACCGAACACAGCATGGACGTGGTGTTCGCGCACGCCGACCGCGTGCTGGTGCTGGCGCGCGGACGCCTGATCGCCGAAGGCCGGCCGTCGGAGATCCGCGACCAGCCCAAGGTGCAGGAGGTCTACTTCGGCAGCGGTCGCACCTTCGAGCGCAAGGCCGCGCCATGACGGCGCCCCTGCTCCAGCTGGACGGGCTGTCGGCCTGGTATGGCGCCGCGCACATCCTGTTCGACATCGCGCTGGAAGTGGGCGCCGGCGAGGTGGTGGCGCTGATGGGGCGCAATGGCGCCGGCAAGTCGACCACGCTGAAGGCCGCCATGGGCATGGTCGAACAGCGCAGCGGCACGGTGCGTCTTGCCGGACAGGACATCTCGCGCTGGCCGCCTCACGCCATCGCTCGCGCCGGCCTGGGCTACGTGCCCGAGGACCGCCGCATCTTCACCGACCTGACGGTGCTCGAGAACCTCGAGGTGGGCCGGCAGCCACCACGGCCGGGCGTCGAGCCCTGGACACCGCAGCGCCTGTTCAAGCTGTTCCCCAACCTGGCCGAGATGCCCGACCGCCCCGGAGGCCGCATGAGCGGCGGCGAGCAGCAGATGCTGACGGTCGCCCGCACGCTGATGGGCAACCCCCACCTGGTGCTGCTGGACGAGCCCAGCGAAGGCGTCGCCCCGGTCATCGTCGAGGGCATGGTGGCGATGATCCAGGAGCTCAAGGCGCAGGGGGTCAGCATCCTGCTGTCGGAGCAGAACATGCACTTCGCCGAATGGGTGTCCGACCGCGCCTACGTGCTCGAGAAGGGTCAGATCCGCTGGCAGGGCACGATGGCCGACCTGGCCGCCGACGACCAGGTGCGACGCACCTTCCTGTCGATGTGAGCATGGTCCCGATGCTCCCTCCCCGGTTCGACGAACAGCGCCTGCGGGTCAATGGCCGCCTGCAGGTCGTGCACGCCGCCGGCGACACGCCCTTGCTGAGCGTGCTGCGCAACGACATCGGGCTCAGCGGCCCGAAGTACGGTTGCGGCCTCGGCCAGTGCGGGGCCTGCACGGTGCTGCTGGACGGCGTCGCCGCGCGGGCCTGCACGATTCCGCTGGCCGGCGTCGGCGGGCGCGAGGTGACGACGATCGAGGGGCTGGCCGTGGAGGGCCGCCTGCACCCGGTGCAGCAGGCCTTCATCGACGCGCAGGCGGCGCAATGCGGCTACTGCCTCAACGGCATGGTGATGACGCTGGTGGCGCTGCTGGCCCGCGAGCCGCAGCCGAGCGAGCAGCGCGTGCGCGCCGAGCTGTCGCACAACCTGTGCCGCTGCGGCACGCAGCTCGAGATCCTGCAGGCGGCCCGGCGCGCCATCGTTGCGGTCCAGCCGCAGGCCGCGACGCCGGCGCGATGAAGCTGGCCGCCTTGCGCACGCGGGCGGCGCTGCGTGCGGCCGACGGGGTGCTGCTGGTGCTGCGCGAACCGCCGCCGCCGCCCCCGCCTGCCGCGGGCCAACCCCCGGCCGTACCCGCCGACCCGGCCGAAGGCCCCGAGGTGCTGCTGGCGCTCGCCGACGACGGCGGCGTGCTGCTGCTGGCCGGTCATGTCGACCTGGGCACCGGGCTGGCGACCGCCTACCGGCAACTGGTGGCCGAAGAGCTGGTGCTGCCGCCCGAGTGCGTCGAGGTGGTGCTGGGCGACACCGCACGCGGCCCCAACCAGGGGCCGACGATCGCCAGCACCTCGATCCAGATCCACGCCGCGCCGCTCAGGGCGGCGGCGGCGCAGGCGCGGGCCTGGCTGGTCGCGCAGGCCGCCGAACGCCTGGCAGTGGCAGCCGACACGATCGAGCTCACGCCGGGCCGGCTGCGTTCGGCAGACGGCCGGGAGCTCCGCCAGGCCGAGCTGCTCGCCGGCCGCCATGTCGAGCTGCTGCTGGACCTGGCGGCGCCGCTGCGGCCTGCCGACCAGCAGCGCCTGGTCGGCCAGTCGCTGCCGCGGCTGGACCTGCCGGCCAAGGTGCGCGGCGAAGCCGTCTACGTGCACGACTTCCGGCTGCCGGGCATGCGCCATGGGCGAGTCGTGCGGCCGCCCTATGCCGGCCGTGACGCCGGGGAATTCGTCGGACGCAGCCTGCGCGGCGTCGACGCGTCGTCGATCGCCCATCTCGACGGCGTCGCACCGCCGGTGGTGATCGGCGACTTCGTCGGCGTGGTCGCCGAGCACGAATTCATTGCCGAACTGGCGATGCGCCAGCTGGCCGTGACCTGGGCCGACCTGCCGCCGGGGCCGTCGCTGGCCGACCTCGGGGCGGCCTTGCGGGCCCACCCGGCGACGCCGCGGGTGGTGCTCGACGAGGGCGACGCCGGGCAGGCCTTGTCGACGGCGGCGACGCGGCTGGACCGCGACTATGTCTGGCCCTATCAGCTGCACGCCTCCATCGGCCCCAGTTGTGCGGTGGCGCATTGGCAGGGCGACCGCTGCACGGTGTGGGCGGGCACGCAGAACCCGCACGTGCTGCGCGCCGACCTGGCGCGCCTGGTCGGCCTGCCCGCGGCGGCCATCGACGTGATCCGGCTGGAAGCCAGCGGCTGCTACGGCCGCAACGGCGCCGACGACGTGGCCGCCGATGCCCTGCTGCTGTCGCGCGCCGTCGCCGCACCGGTGCGCGTGCAGCTGACGCGTGAACAGGAACAGCTCTGGGAACCCAAGGGCGCGGCCCAGCTGATGCAGGTGCGTGGCGGCCTGGACGGCGCCGGCCGGCCGCAGGCCTACGACTTCACGACCTCGTACCCGAGCAACGCCGCGCCGACGCTGGCCCTGCTGCTCACGCGCACCATTGACCCGGTGGCGCAGGCCTTCGAGATGGGTGACCGCACCGCGGTGCCTCCCTATGCGTTTGCGCACCGTCGTGTCACCGTCAACGACATGGCGCCCATCCTGCGCGCCTCCTGGCTGCGTGGCGTGTCGGCCCTGCCCAACAGCTTCGCGCACGAGTGCTGGATCGACGAGGCCGCACAAGCCGCCGGCGCCGACCCGGTCGACTACCGGCTCTCGCTGCTGACCGATGCGCGCGCGGCGTCGCTGGTGCGCGCCACGGCCGAGCGCGCCGGCTGGAAGCCCCGCCAGTCGCCGCAGCGGCAGGGCCGCCGCGGCGACTGGCTGCAAGGCCAGGGCTTCGCCTATGCCCGCTACGTGCACAGCAGGTTCCCGGGCTTTGGCGCCGCCTGGTCGGCCTGGGTGGCCGACGTGGAGGTGCACCGGGTGACCGGCGAGGTGCAGGTGCGGCGTGTCGTGGTGGGCCAGGACGCCGGCCTGATGGTCAACCCCGCCGGCGTGCTGCAGCAGGTGCACGGCAACGTGCTGCAGACCACCAGCCGGGCGCTCAAGGAATCGGTCCGGGTCGACCCCGTCAGCGGCAACGTGGCGACCCGCGAATGGGGCAGCTACCCGATCCTGAACTTTCGCGAGCTGCCGGTGGTCGACGTGCTGCTGGTGCCGCGTCCGGGCGAGCCACCGCTGGGCGTCGGCGAGTCGGCCTCGGTGCCGGGCACGGCGGCGATCGCCAACGCGATCTTCGACGCCACCGGCGTGCGCCTGCGCCAGCCGCCGTTCACCCCCGAGGTCGTGCGCGCGGCGATGGGCGTGCTGCCGTCTGCGGGTGGCCAGGCCAGTTCTCCCGTCGCCCCGCCACCCGCAGCGCCGGCCGGGCCGGTGCACGATCCGCAGCGGCCGCCGCGATCCTGGGCCCGGCGCGCAGCGACGCTGGGCGCGGCGCTGGCCGGCGGTGCCGTGGCCGCCCTGTTCGCGCTGCTGGGCGGGCGGTGGGCGATCGCGCCGGTCGAGCTGAGCGCTGGCCCTCGTCACGACCCGGCGCTGGTCGAGCGTGGCCGGCAGCTGGCCGGCCTGGGCAACTGCCTGCATTGCCACACCACCCCCGGTGGCCAGGCCGGCGCCGGGGGCCGCGCCATCGACACCCCGTTCGGCCGCCTGCACTCGACCAACCTCACCCCGGATGCCGAGACCGGCCTCGGCCGCTGGAGTTTCAGCGCCTTTCAGCGCGCGATGCGTGAAGGCCTCTCGCGCGACGGTCGCCACCTCTATCCGGCATTCCCGTATGCCTCGTTCACGCGTGCCAGCGACGACGACCTGCTGGCGCTCTACGCCTGGACCCTGTCGCTGCCGGCGGTCAGGGCCACCACGCCACCGAACAGCCTGCGCTGGCCCTTCGACCAGCGGCCGCTGCTGGCCGTCTGGAAGGCGTTGTACCTGGAGGCCGGCCCGCGGCCCGCCGATGCGTCACGCGGCGCGCTGTGGAACCGCGGGGCCGAACTCGTCAACGGCATTGGCCACTGCGGCGCCTGCCACACGCCGCGAGATGCCCTGGGCGGCGAGCGAGATGCCAGCGCCTACCTCGGCGGCGCCCTGCTGCAGGGCTGGCAAGCGCCACCGCTGGGCGCGTTGTCGGCCTCTCCGCTGCCGTGGACCGAGGCGCAGCTGCAGCGCTGGCTTCGCCACGGTCATGAGCCGCTGCACGGCATGGCCGGCGGGCCCATGGCCCCCGTGGTGCGCGGGCTTGCGCAGTTGCCCGAGCCCGAGCTGCAGGCCATCGCGCACTACCTGGTGTCGCTGCAGCCCCAAGCCGCGCCCGGCGCAGCTTCGTCCGAGGCCCTGCTGGCCGAGAGCCGGCAGCAACGCGGGCGCCTGCACGGGCCGGCGCAGCGCCTGTTCGAGTCCGCCTGCGGCGCCTGCCACCACGACGGCGACGGCCCGCGCCTGGTCGGCCTGAACGCGCCGCTGGCGCTCAACCCCAACCTGCACGCGGCAAGCCCCGACAACCTGCTGCGCACGCTGATCGACGGCATCCCCGACCCGGCCTTCGTCGAGATCGGCCACATGCCGGCGTTCGGTGACGCCTTTGACGACGCGCAGCTGGTCGAGCTGGCGGCCTACCTGAGGCAGCGCTTTGCGCCGCGCCAGCCGCCGTGGCAGGACCTGCCGCAGGCGGTTCGCGAGGCGAGGCGGCGCTGAACGGCAGCCGCAGGATGAGCGGCGCGCAGCGCATGCCCTCACGCGCCGTGCGGACCACCCCTGGCATCGACGACTCGTTGCCGGTGCGAGAGGTCCTCGCGGTCGACGCCGGCGCAAACCCACCGCCGTGCAGGAGGCACAGCGCATGTCCGCTATGCTGGCCTTGAAGCAGCGCCACCGATCGGACTCCCGCATGCCCCCTGCCTTGCATCGCCCCCAGGGCCCGCTCGTCCGCTGGCGCCTGGCGCCCTGGGCAATGCTGCTCGCCTTGCTCGGCGCCGTGGCGGGGCCGGCGCCGTCCTGGGCCAGCGCCGAACGCCTGCAGCAGGGCGACGAGGCGCGCAAGGCCGGGCGCTTTCCGGAGGCCGCCAGGCTGTACGAAGAGGCAGTGGCCAGCTTCCGCGCCCAGGGCGCCGACAAGGCCCATGAGACGCTGTCGGCGCAGGACCGGCTGGCGCTGACGCTGGGTGATCTCGGCCGCTACGCCGAGCAGCTGGCGCTGGCCGAGGAAGTCCTGAAGCGGCGCAAGGAGCTCGACGGCCCGAGAAGCCCGCACACCCTCACCGCGATGGGCAACCTGGGCCTGGCCTACTTCTACTCCGGACGCATCGACGACCAGGTGGCGATGGCCGAGAAGGTGCTCGAGCTGCGCACCCAGGCCGATGGCGCGCGCGATCCCAAGACGCTGCTGGCGATGGGCAACCTGGCCCAGGCCTACAGCATGGCCGGCCGCATCCGTGAAGCGGTGGCGCTGGACGAACGCACGCTTGGCCTGAGCACCGGGATCAACGGCGAGCGCCACCCCGACACGCTGCGGGCGATGAACAACCTGGCGTCCTCCTACGGGCGGGCCGGGCGCAATGCCGAGCGGCTGGCCCTCAACGAGCGGCTGCTCGGCCTGGTCCGCGAGGTGCTCGGCGAGCGGCATCCGAATACGCTGGTGGTGATGAACAACCTGGCGCTGACCTACGGCCTGCTCGGCCGTGCCGAGGAACAGCTGGCGTTGACCGAGCAGACGCTGGCGCTGCGCCGCGAGGTGCTGGGCGAGCGCCATCCCGAGACCCTGATCACCCAGGGCAACCTGGCACTCGCGCTGGCCCAGCTGGAGCGCCGGGAGGAGGCACTCGATCTCGACCGCCGCACGCTGCAGATGTATGTCGAGGTGCTTGGCGAGCGGCATCCGCAGACGATCAATTCGCGCAACAACCTCGAGACCAGCGGCTTCCAGCTGGGGCGCTTCGCCGAGTATCTGGAACACAACCGGCGCACGCTGCAACTGCGCCGCGAGGTGCAGGGCGAGAAGCACCCCGGTACGCTGTTCGCGATGGCCAACCTGGGCTATGCGCTGACCCGCACGGGCCAGCTCGACGAGGCCCTGAGCGTCAATATGCAGGTGCTGGCGCTGCGCCAGGAGGTGCTGGGCGATCGGCACCCCGACACCCTGAACTCGATCGGCAACCTGGTGGGCACGCTGCTGGAGCTCGGCCGGACCCGGGACGCCGCGGCGCTGTCCGGCCGCTACGTCGACGGCGCCGAGCACCTGCGCGCCCAGCCGGGGCTCTCGGCCGAGACGCGGCGCAGCCTGTTCGAGACCTACGCCCGGCAGTACCGCAGCTTCGGCCGCCTGCACGCCGACCTGGGCAACGTCGCCGAAGGCTTCCGGCTGGCCGAGCTGGGCAAGGCGCGCACGCTGCTGGAGTCGATGGCCGTGCAGCGCGCGGCGCGCGCCGGCGTGCTGCCGGCGGCTGAGCAGGAGGCGCTGGAAGACCTCGGCCGGCGCATCGCCGCGCTCGAGCAATCGGTGGCCCGCGCCCGCAGCGCCGAGGCGAGGCAGAACTTCGAGCTCACGCGCAACGAGCTGGCGCGCCAGCATGACGCGCTGCAGACCCGGCTGCGCGAGCGCTTTCCAAAGTTTGCCCAGCTCGGCGACGTGCGCCTGGTGCAGGCCGCGGAGCTGCCCGGCCTGGTGCCCGAAGGGGCGATCGCGGTCAGCTACCAGCATGCGGGCGACCAGCTCGATGCCTACCTGGTCGAGCCCACGGGCCGGCTGCACTGGGTCTACCTGGGCAGGCATCCGGGTCTGGCCGACGCGGTGGACATCTGGCGCCGTGCGCATGCGACAGCCCGCCCGGCGGCGCAGGCCTTCCCGGCCGGCAGCCCGCAGCCGGTGCGGCTCGCCGACGGCAGCTTCCGGCTGCTCGAGCCCCGCGCTGCCCTGCCCGCCGGGGCAACCCGGGTGATCGACTTCTCCGAGGTCGGCGCCTGGCTGTCGCAGCGGCTGCTGGTGCCGCTGGCATCGCACCTGCGGGGCCGCACGCGCTGGATCGTCTCGCCCGACGGTCCGCTGGCGCAGCTGCCGTTCGAGGCGCTGCCGTTCGGCGACGGCCAGCGCCCCGCACTGGCCACGGCCGAGATCCACTACACGCAGTCGCTGTCGGTGTTCGCCGCCAGCCGCGCGCTGCAATCGAGCTACCGCGGCCTGCAGGGCCGCCAGGACCTGTTCGCGATGGGCAATGCGCAGTACGAGGACCAGCGCACGCCGGGCGAGCGGGGCGCGCCGGGTACCGAGCGGCTGCGCGGCATGCGCCTGCGCGATGCCTCGCAGCTGCGCGAACTCGACGGCCTGTGGCCCGACCTGCCGGGCACCGAGGCCGAGGTGCGGTCGGTGGCCGCCCTGTTCGGCGGCTCGGCCAGCGTGCACCTGGCCGAGCAGGCGACCGAGCAGCGCCTGCAGGCGCTCAACGCCCAGGGCGCGCTGCGGCGTTACCGCTATCTGCTGCTGGCCGCGCATGGCTACCTGTCGACCGACCAGCCCGCGCTGTCCAGCGTGGTGCTGGGCCTGCAGCAGCGCACGCCCGAGGCCGACGGCTACGTCACGGCCGCCGAGTGGCCGGCCTACGACCTGCAAAGCGAGCTGACCGTGCTTTCGGCCTGCGACAGCGGCGTCGGCAAGGTGGTCGGCGGCGAGGGCGTGATGGGCCTGCCGTTCGCGCTGTTCGTCGCTGGCAACGTCAATACGCTGCTGACGCTGTGGCCGGTCGCCGACCGCGCCACGGCCGAGTTCGTCACCGCCTACTTCAGGCGCCTGAAGGCCGGCGCCGATGCGACACGGGCGCTGGCCGACACCAAGCGCGAATTCGCCGCGCACCGGCGCTGGGGCCACCCGGCCTTCTGGGCCGCATTCGTGCTGGTCGGCGCCGGCTGAGCGGCCCTGCCCGGCCGGGCAGGCAGCACTACGCCACGCTCAGCGCGCCGGCCGTGACGCCGCGCCGGCGGCCCGCGCCTTCTGCAGCAACTGCTGCACCTGGCCGTCGTTCGGTGCCAGCCGCTGCGCCTGCTCGGCCCGCTTGAGCGCCGTCGCGCCGTCGCCCTTGGCCAGGGCGTCGCTGGCCAGCTTCTTCAGGCCGTCGACGGCCTGCTGCACGACCGGTGCGGCCAGTTCCTTGTCGATCGCGCGCGCCTGGTCCAGCCGCGCCAGCGCCTCGTCCGTCCTGCCCTGGCCCCACAGCGTGCGCGCCTGGTCGAGCAGCCTTGCGGCCTGGTCCTTCTGCTGGCCGCGTGTGATCTGGGCCTGCGTGATCGTCACCTCCAGCGTGCCCTGGCCCGTGCCCAGCACCGCGCCGTCGGCATTGCGCACCACCACCGTCACCGCATAACTGCCCGCCCGGCTGCAGGTGACGCCGGTCTCGCGCGAGACCGGGGCGCTGACCGTGCAGCCCTGCGGGCTGGTGCTCCAGGCGTAGCGCAGCGGCTGGCCAGGGTCGGGCGCGACCGTGGCCGAGAACTCGACACGCTGGTGCTCGGCCACCTGCTGGCCGGCGGGCACCAGGCCGACACCTTCCTTCCAGATCATCGGCGGCGGGCCGGCGACGCGCGGACCGCTGACCGTGACACCGGTGCGCCGCGCGTTCACCGTCAGCCGTTGCACGCCGACCTCCTGGCCGCCGTCGCGCGCCTTGGCGTGCACGGTCACCGTCACCGGCTGCTCGCCGGTGGCCTTGAAGCTGTAGGCGCGGCCGTTGGCGACGTTGGGCACCGCGCCGCCGCCGCTGGCCGGGCCGGAAACCTCCCACCAGAAGCTGACGGCGTCGTCGCTCAGTCGCGGCTCCTCGTTCACCGTGACCCGGACCTCCTGGCCGACCAGGGGCTCCTGGGGTAACGCCGACAGTCGCAGCTCCGGCCGCACGACCTCGATCACGATCTGTGCCGATTCGCCCATGGTCATCTTGCGGCCTTCGACCTCCTTAAGCACGTTGACCCACACCGGCACCGTGCCCGGGCGGTTGAAGGTCGCCGTCTGGCGCGACTGACCGTTGCCGCGCGTCTCGTAGGTCGGGTTGCGCGGGTCACCGAACAGCACGTCGGGGTTGCGCTCCCAGACGAAGAACAGCGGCTCCGTGACCGGCCGCTCGCCGACGAAGGCTTGCGCCGTGAAGCTGGCCTTGCCGCCGAGCGGGATGCGGCTGTCCCGAGGGCTGTCCTTGAGCAGTTGCACGCGCAGCGCATTGCACTGGATGGTCAGCCCGGCGCTGGCGCTGTCGCCTTCGGCGTCGGTCACCGTCACGCGGGCCTGGCAGGCCTGGCAGCTGCGGGTGTTGACGACCCTGGCGGTGGCGTCCTGGCCGTCCTGCGCGCAGCCGCCCCAGGCGTACTTGTAGCCCCCGGCGCCGTCACTGGCCTTGGCGGTCAGCGTCACGATGTCGCCGAAGTCGGCCGGGTTCTTGGACGCCTCCAGCGTCAGCTTCAACGGCACCTTGTACTTGCGGTTCTCGTCGTCGAGCATCTTCTTCGCGCGCGCCGGGTCGTAGCTGCCGGCGCCGAAGGCGCCTTCCCAGCAGCCCTTGGCACAGTCGGCCGCCGCGTTGAACGAGTGCCTTCGCGAGCAGCCGAAGGCGCCCAGCCCGCCGATGCAGGGGCCGGTGCTCTTGCATTCGGGCACCGCCTTCTGCTCGGGGTCGTAGTACACGCCGATGTGGCCGGCCCAGCCGCTGGAGCAACGGCACATGCAGTTGAAGTAGCCGTTGCGCTTGTCCTGCTCGCTGGGTCCCGGGTTGCAGGCCTGCTCCAGCACCGGCCTGGCCTGCTGCACGCAACCTGCGGGCAGGCTGCGCAGCAGCGGGCGCTGCTGCTTGCGGCTGCCGCGGTCGCACTCGCCCCAGGCGCCGTACTCGTAGCTGCAAACAGGTGGCGCGGCGGCCGGCGGGGCGGTCGGCGCGCCGGGCGGCGTCGTCCCCGGTGCGCCGCCGGGCAGCGCTGCGGCCGCCGGCGCCGGCGCGGGGTCGACCGTCACGTTGGTGCAGCCGCGGCGCGAGACCTCGCCCTGCAGGCCGTCCTCCATCGCCGTCGGCGGCACCCCGCTCAGGTGCCAGCGCACACGCTGCGTGACGCAGACCTCGTACTGGCCCGGTGCATTCAGGTTGAGCTCGCTCGTGGGCTTGTCGTAGCTCGACGCGAAGCGCTTGCCGTCGACCGTCCACTCGTGGTCGTGCAGGAACACGGTGCGCGCGCGCACGCCGCCGATGCAGGCCGCACGCTCACCGAGGTCCCTTTCGGCCGCCGGCAGGTTCATCGTCTCCTGCGCGCTGAAGCGCACGACGCCGCGGCCGGCCAGCCGCGCCGGCTGTGCCTGCAGGCGCAGCGGGCTCTCGGCGATCGCCTGCCGGATGGCCCCGATCTCGTCGACCACCAGCTGCCGGCTCTGCAGCCAGGTCCTGACCACCGGCTCCATGCAGCGGTTCATCAGCGCTTCGGCCACCCCGCTGTCGTGCCGCGAGTCGACGTCGTCGTAGTGCTTGGCGGCGGCGCGCGCGTGGCAGCCCAGCAGGGTCGGCAACAAGGGTGGCAGCAGCTCGACCTTGAACTCGCGGCCGGCGTTGAGCAGCCGCCGCAGGCCGTTGTGGTCGTAGACGCGGCAGGCCAGCTGGCGGTCGCCCTGTACCTGCTCGCAGCTGTTCTCGACGATGTTGGCCTCGCGCCCCGGCACGGTGTAGATGCCGGCCATCAGGTTGCCGCAGTCCTGGCGGCTGGCCAGCGCGTCGTAGCCGAAGCTGGCGACATAGTCGACCAGCAGCTCGCCCACGTACATGTAGACCTTGGCCGCGATGTCCAGCAGCATCACGTGCAGGCTGGCCAGGCTGGCCACCGTCATCGCCAGCCGCGCCGTTGCCTTGCTCACGCCCTCCTTGCGGATCGCCTCCGGCAGCGTCGTCATCTCCCACAGCGCGAACAGCCCGGTGACCCAGTGCTTCATCAGCAGCCGGCCGGCGGTCTGGCCCTCGGCCACGATCATCTTCTGCGACGCCGCTTCCATTTCCTGCCGCAGCGCCGCCCACCTGCCCTCGGCTTCGAGGATGCCCTTGTAGAAGGCGCGCTGGCGGATCGCCTGACGGCCGACCATGCCCTCCAGCGCCGCCAGCTCGACATGCGCCTTGGCCACCAGCGCAGCGCTGCTCACCGCGCGCGTCTCGCGCAGCAGCGCCTTGACCTCCACCGCCTCGCCGAAGGCGCGCTCGATCAGCGAGTCCATGGTCGTCTTCAGCCGGTCGAGCTCCTGGCGCAGGGCGGTCAAGGGTTTGGTGCCGGCCATTCGCGAGGCCCCCTCGTGGTAGGCCGCCATGCGCTTGATGTTCTTCTGCGCCAGCTCGAGGTTGCCCTGGCGCAGCGCCTTCTGCGCTTCAAGCATCGTGTACTCGGTGGCCTGCAGGTAGCCCTCGAGGTTCTCGCGCGCGATGCCCTCGATCATGTGCTCGAGGTTGGCGTTGCCTCGCCGCACCAGCGTCAGCAGGTCGTCGCCCTCGTTGGCCACCAGGGCCGAGACGCTGACGCGAGAACCCATCTCGTAGCGCTGGCGGATGAACTTGGTGGCCTTGGTGTAAAGGCCCTCCGCGCCTTCCTCACCGACCTCCAGCAGGCTCGGGTAGTTGCCGGCACGCCAGAAGGCGGCCAGTGCCTGTTCGTTGTTGGCGATGTCCTTGAACAGCTGCCCCGGCGGGTACAGGTTGATCGAGCGCAGCAGGCGCTGCGTCGCCTCGGTGCCGTAGCCCGCGCCCCGGGCCAGTGCCGTGACGCGCCCCTGCAGCCGGCGCTTGAAGGTGATCCAGGTCGCACGGGCCTTTTCCGGCGGCACGTCGTCGAGCGCGATGAACAGCCGCGCGTCGTGGTCCGAGGCACCTTCCAGCAGCGCCAGCGGGTTGCGGTAGCCCTCGCCGGTGATCCAGGAGCCCTGCTTGATGACGCGCAGGAAGGGGTTGCCCGTCTCCAGCAGCACCTCGTCCATGGCCTGGTGGACCAGATCCACCGCAACCGGCTGCGCGCGCAGGCCCGCCGCAGGCAGCAGCAGCGCCGTCAGCAGCGCGACGGCCAGAGACCACAGCCTGCGCATCGTCGTGCGGCGTCAGAAGATGAAGACCTTGTGCTTCTCGAGCACCTTGCGGAACTCGGGGTGTCGGCGCACGTTGTCGAGGTCGGTGTCGCGGCGCAGCGCGTCGTAGTCGGTGAAGCCGCGGGCGAGCGCGGCGTCGATCTCGTCCAGCGCCAGGTCGACCTTGCCTTCCAGCGAGTACAGGCTCGCGGTGTTGTAGCGCACCGAGGGGCTGGCCGGGTTGAGCTCGCGCGCCTTGCGCAAGTCCTCCTCGGCCTTGTTGAACTTGCGCTGCTGCATGTAGGCCACGGCGCGGTTGGAATAGGCCTCGGCCCAGCCCGGGTCCTTCTGGATCGCCAGCGAGAACTCCCTGAGCGCGTTGTCGATGTGCTCCTCCCGCGTGGCGCCCTGGGCCGACTTGGCCATGCCGATGTAGGTGAAGGCCTGCTTGGCGTGGGAGCGGACTTCCAGGCTGGGTTCGCCCCTGGTGGCTGCAGTGGTGGCTGCAGTGGTGGCCACGGGGGTGGCTGCGGGGGTGGCTGCAGTGGTGGCCGCGGCCGGGGCAGGGGCTGCCGCTGGCGCGGCTGCCGGCGCGGGCGGTGGCGCCTGCGTGCCGAGGCGGTCGCAGGCGGCCAGCAGCACCAGCGGCGCGATCAGGGTCAGGGTGTGGAGAGGTGAAGTGGGTCGCATGGTTTCCTCGCTGCCAGGGTTATGCGGTTCGAAGCCGGAATGGCGCCTGAAGTGGTGGCCGGCCGCATTTCGGTTCGCGACGCCGCGATGCGGCTGTCTCGTCGCCTGAATCCGGCAGGCCCGGGCAACCGCCGCGCAGCCGGCTTCGCCGGGCCGCTGGCGGTGCCCCCCCAGAGCCCGAGCCGGGCAAGGGAGGCGCCGAAGGCGCTTTCGGGGGGATTCATTTCAGCGCGCCAGTCGCAGGTCCCACAGCGGCACGGAGGCCATGGCCTGCGGGTTCTGGTCGATGTCGCTGCCCTTCTCCTGCTTGACATGGCTGGCCACGCGAGGCCTGGCGTACTCGAAGGCCTGCTGCACCGAGCCCTGGTGCCGGTTCAGGCCGTCGACGAAGTAGTAGGTGAAGATGCTGTTGCGCAGCCGGTCCGACTCCCAGGACTGCTCCCCCGCACCGCTGGCGCCGATCAGCACCTTTCCCCAGGGTTCCGGTGCGGGCGCCGCAGCGGCGGTCGACTTGGGCACCGGCGGGCGGGCGGCCGGGGTCTCGAGCACCAGGTCCTTGGCGCCCAGCACACGGCGGCCGAACTCGCGGCCGATGCCCCAGCCCTCACCCTCGCCGGCGCCTAGCGACTTGCCGCCCGGCGGCAGGAAACCCGGAACGGCACGGTAGGCGCCGTTGCTGTAGCAGGTGTCGAGCACCATCACCAGCCGCTTGGCCCGCAGGTTCTCGACGAAGTCCCTGAGCATCTCCTCGGTCACCGAGGTGTGCCAGATGCGCTCGCGCGGCTTGACCTCGGTGTCGTAGGTGACGATGTTGACCGCACCGCGCTTGTCCGGTGGGCTGCCATGGCTGCTGACGTAGACGGTGACCAGGTCGTCCTCGCCGGCCTGGCGGCGCAACTGTTCCAGCGCCTGCGAGACATTGGCCCGCGTCGCGCTTTCGTCGAGCAGCAGGATCACGTTCTCGCGCGGAAAGCGGCCGCGCGTCGGGTCGACCAGGAACTGGTAGTAGGAATGGGCGTCGCGCGACGCGAACTCCAGTGGCTGCACGCCGTGCAGGAAGCGGCCGACGCCGACCACCAGCGCCCAGCGCTGGCGCACCGGGCCCGGCGGTTGATCGCCGCGAGCCGGCGGCGTGATCACCCGGCTGCGCGCGAACAGCCCGCCGAGCTTGCGCTCCCACTCCTTGACGCGGATGCGCTCCGGCGTCACCGGCGACACCCAGCGCACGCCGACCTCGACCTGCGCCAGCGAGAAGGCACGGTCGACCTCGAGCTCGTCGGCGTACTCGCCGGCCAGCATGACCCGGCCCTGGTCGTCGAGCTCGGCCCGACCGCTGGCGATGCCATGCCGTGCGAAGGCCTGCTGGATGGCCTGCAGGTGGCGTGCCGTCAGCGGCGAGGCCGCGGCCGGCGTCGTCTGCGCCTGCGGTGCCGACACCGGCAGCAGGCTCGCGCCGAGCGGCCACGCCGCCCAGCACAGCGCGGCGACCCAGGGGCGCACCTGCGACCAGGGACAGCTGAAGCTCGCTCTCATGGAGGTGGCCTTCGGCTCATGGGGTCGCGCGCTCAGCCCTTCTTGATGACGACTTCACGCGCCGCCTGGTCCTCGCGCCCCAGCGCGGCGACCTTGAAGGTCACGCGGTAGCGGCCTTCGGCGACTTCCCGGGGCATGCCGGTGTGGCCCTCGCTGCGCCGCGTGCCCAGCGCAGCGGTGATCGGCGTGTCCTCGTGGCCGAGTTCCTGCCAGGCCTTGGTCTCCGGGTTGAAGTAGTGCACGGTGCGCGTCTCGACGACCTTGATGTCCTTCTGGCCGTCGGCGCCCATCACGTAATAGGACCCGGCCAGCCCGAGCCGCCCGCCCGGGGCCAGGGTCGAAGGGTTGACCTCGAAGCTCTGGATGCGCACTTCGTTGCCACGGCTGGCCACCCAGCCGGTGCTGGTGGCGGTCTGCCGGGCATCGGCCACCGGGAAGCTGCGCACGTCGCTGTAGTACTTCAGGCACTTGCCCCAGGCGATGCTCCAGGCCAGTGCACCACCGGCGGCCGCGCCGATGGCTGCGCCCTTGACGCGGTCGTCCTTGCTCGAGGTCAGCAGGCCCAGCAGCGTGCCGCCGACCACGCCCAGCGCGGTGTACTGGGCGACGCAGTTCTTCTGCGCATCGGCGCGTTCCTGCTCGGTCAGCGCGGTGCCGGCCTTGGGCAGCGGGGCGCAGGCGGCAAGCGTCAGGGTCGGGGCCAGCAGCGCAGCCAGCCGGCGCAGGGTCGGGTCCTTCATGGGAGCGGGTCTCGCAACAGGGGGTGGGGCAGCGGTGGCGGAAGCGCCCGCTCAGCGGTGCACGAGCTTGATCTCCAGCGTCAGGATGCCGCCACTGGACAGCGTCGAGACCGGCACCACGCCGTAGGTCATGCCGGCCGGCGTGGTCTCCAGCACCAGGTCCTTGGCGCCGCCGCTGACTGCCTTGAAGCCATCGCGGGGCGAGATCACCGTGTAGCTGCTCTGCATGCTGTCCTCGACCACCAGGTCCTTGGCCCCCTTGGCCTTCAGGCTCTTGGCGCCGCCCAGCGATGCGACCATGGTGGCGCCCGCTTGCTCGGGCGGCAGCGGGTACGACGGAATCGACACCGCGCCACCCGGGTTGGCCGGCGCCTGGGCCAGCGGCGGCGGCGGCGTGTAGCCGGGGCCGGTCGGGGCCGGCGCGGGTGCCGGGGCGGGGGCGGCGGCTGTCTGCGCCGGCGCCCGGGCCGGGGCGACCGGGTTGGGTTCGTTGGAGAGCATCAGCAGGATGTTCTCGGTGCCGGGGTTGGCATCGAAGCGCATCGCACCGCCAGGCGGCACCTCGGTGATGCGGCCGGGCTCGACGTACTCGCTGAACAGCACCGTCATGCGGCCGGTGGAACCGATGTTGGCCACCGTCAGGTAGCCAGGCCGGTTGGTGCGCGCCAGAACCTTGATGCGCTCTCCGCTGCGGAAGACGCGGCTGCGTGGCACGGCGCGCATCTCGCCGTCGTTGCCGACGACCATGATCTGGTAGGAGATGCCGACGTAGCGGTTGGGCGTCGGGGCCGCCGCCACCGGCGCCGGCGCGGCCGCGGGGCGCGGCGCGTTGGCCGACATGCCTATCGTGCCGCCCTCTCCGCTGTCGAAGATGGCCTTGGCCCCCTTGGGCGCTGCAGCGAGCGCCAGCGCGGCGCTGGCGCCGAGCAGGGTGGCGACGAAGGTGCGGAACAGGGGCGACAGTGACATGAGGGTCTCCAGGAGGTTCCTGCCGCCGGCCCGGCCTCGTACCGACGGCTTGCGTCCATTCTGGAAACCCGGTCCCCGCAGGCACATGCGAAAAGTCATGCGCGCCGGCGCGAACCCTTGATCTGCATCGTCAACGTTGCGCCAAGTCCTAGAATTGACGTTAACGTAAACGTCAATCCCTCCGGAGCCACCCATGCCCACGCTCGCCAGCCAGCTCGACCCGCGTGGCGCGGACTACAAGGCCAGTGCCCAGGCCATGCAGCGCCAGCTCGAGGACCTGCAGGTGCGGCTGGCGCAAGCCGCGATGGGTGGCGGCGAAGTGGCGCGGGCGCGGCACACGGCGCGTGGAAAACTGTTGCCGCGCGAGCGCGTCGAGATGCTGCTGGACCCCGATGCGCCGTTCCTGGAAGTCGGCGCGCTGGCCGGGCTGGGCCTGTACGACAACGCTGCCCCGGGCGGCGGCATCATCGGCGGCATCGGCCGGGTCTCGGGCGTCGAGTGCGTGATCGTGTGCAACGACGCCACGGTCAAGGGCGGCACCTACTACCCCATCACCGTCAAGAAGCATCTTCGCCTGCAGGAGATCGCGCGCGAGAACCGCCTGCCCTGCATCTACCTGGTCGACAGCGGCGGCGCCAACCTGCCCAACCAGGACGAGGTGTTTCCCGACCGCGAGCACTTCGGGCGCATCTTCTACAACCAGGCCAACCTGTCGGCGCAGGGCATCCCGCAGATCGCCGTGGTCATGGGGTCGTGCACCGCCGGCGGCGCCTATGTGCCGGCGATGAGCGACGAGACCATCATCGTGCGCAACCAGGGCACGATCTTCCTCGGCGGGCCGCCGCTGGTGAAGGCCGCCACCGGCGAGGTCGTCAGCGCCGAGGACCTCGGCGGCGGCGACGTCCACACCCGCCTGTCGGGGGTGGCCGACCACCTGGCCGAGAACGACCTGCACGCGCTGGCGCTGGCCCGTGCCGTGGTCGCCAACCTCAACTGGCGCAAGCCGCAGCCGCTGCAGCTGGCGCCGCCGCGGCCACCGCGGTTCGATGCGCGCGAGCTGCACGGCGTGATTCCGGTGGACCCGCGCAAGCCCTATGACGTGCGGGAGGTCATCGCGCGTGTCGTCGACGACAGCGACTTCGACGAGTTCAAGGCTCGTTTCGGCACCACGCTGGTGACCGGCTTCGCCCACATCGAGGGCATGCCGGTGGGCATCGTCGCCAACAACGGCATCCTGTTCAGCGAGAGCGCCGCCAAGGGCGCACACTTCATCGAGCTGTGCTGCCAGCGCCGCGTGCCGCTGATCTTCCTGCAGAACATCACCGGCTTCATGGTCGGCCGCAAGGTCGAAGCCGAAGGCATTGCGCGCCACGGCGCGAAGATGGTGACCGCCGTGGCCACGGCCACGGTGCCCAAGTTCACCGTCATCATCGGCGGCAGCTTCGGCGCCGGCAACTACGGCATGTGCGGTCGCGCCTACAGCCCGCGCTTCCTCTGGATGTGGCCCAACGCCCGCATCGCGGTGATGGGCGGGGAGCAGGCGGCCAGTGTGCTGGCCACCGTGCGCCGCGACGGCATCGAGGCCAAGGGTGGCCAGTGGAGCGCCGACGAGGAGGCCGCGTTCAAGCGGCCCATCCTCGAGCAGTTCGAGCACCAGGCCCACCCGTCCTATGCCAGCGCCCGCCTGTGGGACGACGGCGTGATCGACCCCGCGGACACGCGGCGCGTGCTCGCGCTGGCCGTCAGCGCCAGCCTGAATGCACCGATTCCCGAAACCCCGCGCTTCGGCGTGTTCAGGATGTAGGCATGGACGCCGGGCCCTCGGTCTACTTCCGCCCGGAACACGAACTGCTGCGCGAGCAGGTGAGGCGCTTCGTCGAGCGCGAGGTGGAGCCGCACGGCCCGCAGTGGGAGCGCGAAGGCGGCGTGCCGCGCGAGGTGCTGCGGAAGATGGGCCGGGCGGGCATGCTGGGCCTGATGTTCGAGCCCGGCCATGGCGGCGGCGGTGCCGATGCGCTGACCAACCTGGCATTCGCCGAAGCCCTGTCCAGCAGTACCTTCGGTGGCTTCGTGATCACGGTGCTGGTCCACACCGACATGGCGTCTCCGCACCTTCACCATGCCGGAACGGCGGCGCAGAAGGCCCGCTGGATGCCCGGCATCACGAGGGGTGACATCCTCACCGCGGTCGCCATCACCGAACCCGGGGCGGGCTCGGATGTCGCCGGCCTGCGCACGCGCGCTCGCCGCGACGGCGACCACTGGGTCATCGACGGCAGCAAGATCTTCATCACCAACGGCGTGCACGCCGACTTGCTGTTCGTGGCCGCCCGCACCGGCGAGGCCCGGCACGCGATCTCGGTCTTTGCCGTCGAGCGTGCAACGCCCGGCCTGCGTGTCGGCCGCGCACTGGACAAGACCGGCTGGCGCTGCTCGGACACCGCCGAGCTGTTCTTCGAGGGCTGCCGCGTGCCGGCCGAGGCCTTGCTGGGGGAGCCGGACCGCGGCTTCCACGCCATCATGAAGAACTTCCAGACCGAGCGCATCGCGCTGGCGGCGATGGCCGTCGGCCATTGCCAGCGCGCGCTCGAGCTGGCGCTGGACCATGTGCGCTCGCGCCGGGCCTTCGGCGGCACGCTGTGGGACAAGCAGTCGGTGCGTCAGCGCCTGGCCATGCTCGACGCGCGCACGCGCGCCGCCCGCGAGTACCTCCGCCACTGTGCCTGGCGCGCCACCCAGGGCCACGACATCGTGCAGGACGTGTCGCTGCTGAAGTCACTCACCGGCGAACTGGTCAACGAGGTGACCCTGGGCTGCCAGCAGCTGCATGGCGGCATGGGCTTCATGACCGGCACGCCGGTCGAGCGCCTGTGGCGTGATGCGCGCGTGCTGGCCATTGGCGGCGGCGCCACCGAGGTCATGCTCGACGAGGCCGCCAAGCGATACTGAGCCTGCACCAGGCCTCACACCAGGACCCCGCATGACGCCCACGCTGGACATCCGTCGCCCCTGCGCCCATGTCGCCGAGGTCTGGCTCGACCGACCCGAGGTGCGCAATGCCTTCAACGACGGTGTGATCGCCGAGCTGACGGCCGCCTTCGAGACCCTGCCGCGCGACCCCGAGCTGCGCGTGATCGTGCTCGGCGGGCGCGGCAAGGCCTTCTGCGCCGGCGCCGACCTGAACTGGATGCGCGCCATGGCGGGCTACGGCTGGCAGGAGAACCACGCCGATGCCACCCGACTGGCACAGATGCTGTGGACCCTGTGGTCCTGCCCGCTGCCCGTGGTCGGCCGTGTCCACGGCGACTGCTACGCCGGCGGCGTCGGCCTGGCGGCGGCGTGCGACGTGCTGGTCGCCGTCGAGGGCATGCACTTCTGCCTCAGCGAGGCGCGGCTGGGCCTGCTGCCGGCGACCATAGGGCCCTATGTCGTGCGCGCGCTGGGCGAGCAGGCCTCGCGCCGCTATTTCGTCAGTGCCGAACGATTCGACGCCGCCACCGGCAAGGCGCTGGGCTTCGTCCACGAGGTGGTGCCGGCCGAGGCCCTGGACGCCAAGGTCGCCGAGATCGTCGGCGCCCTGGCGGCCAATGGCCCGGCTGCCGTCAAGGCCTGCAAGCGCCTGGTGCAGGACCTCGCGGGCCGGCCCATCGACGCGGGGCTTCGTGACGACACCGCTCGCCGCATCGCCGACATGCGCGCCAGCCCGGAGGGCCGGGAGGGCGTGCAGGCCTTCCTGAGCAAGCGGGAACCCGCCTGGCGGATCTGAGCCTGCCCTGCCGCGGAACCGCGTCATGCCGCCGATCCCACCGATGCCCACCATGGACACCACGCAGTTGCTCGCCATCGCTGCCGCGCTGGGCTGGGCCAGCGGCATGCGGCTGTACGCCGTGGTGTTCCTCACCGGTCTGGCGGGCTGGCTGGGCTGGGTGCCGCTGCCCGCGGGCCTGAAGCTGCTGCAGAACCCGGTGGTGCTGGGGGCCAGCGGCGTGATGCTGGCGGTGGAGTTCCTGGCCGACAAGATCCCTGGCGTGGACAGCCTGTGGGACGTGCTGCATACGGTGATCCGCATTCCTGCCGGCGCAGCGCTGGCGGCCGCGGTCTTCGGCGGCGACTCCGCCGCCTGGGCCATGGTGGCCGCCTTGATGGGCGGGTCGCTGGCCGCCACCGCGCACACGGCCAAGGCAACGACGCGCGCTGCCGTCAACACCTCGCCGGAGCCTTTCTCCAACATCGGCCTGTCCTTGCTGGGCGATGCCGCCGTGCCCGCCATGTTGTGGCTGGCCTGGTCGCAACCCTTGTGGTTCTTCGTTGCGCTGGCCCTGGCCCTGGCCGTGGCGATCGGCCTCATCGTGCTGCTGGCGCGCTTCCTGCGCGGCTTGCTGTCGCGCCTGGGCGGGGGCGGCCTGCGGGCCGTCAGGGAGGCGCGGTGAGCCGTCAGGGATGGCGCTTGTGCCTGGGCCGGGTGGCCGCGGTCGCACTCACGGCCTGTACCTGGGCCGGCGCGGCGCACCCGAGCGATCCGGCCTGGGCGCTGGACCTGGGCGAGGAGGTCCACCGGCTGGAGGTGACGGTGACCGACGCCCGTGGGCGCCCCGTCACTGCCGAGATTCCGCTGACCCTGTTCCGCCCGGCCGGTGACGGGCCGTTTCCGCTTGCCGTCATCAGCCACGGCCGCTCGGGCCCCGACCAGCGGCGCGACCAGGGTCGGGTGCGCTATGACCTGGTGGCCCGCTGGCTGGTCAACAAGGGCTTCGCCGTGGTCGTGCCGACGCGCCTGGGCTACGGCGAGACCTTTGGCGTCGCCGATCCCGAACATTCCGGCTCCTGTGCTGCGCTGCGTGCCGACGAGATGGCACTGGCGGCGTCGGAGCAGGTCGTGGCGGCGATCGACTACGTGCGCACGCTGCCGTGGGCCGACACCCGGCGCTGGATCGCGGTCGGCCAGTCCGTCGGCGGCCTGGCCTCGCTGGCCACCGCCTGGCGCGCGCCGGCCGGCTTGCAGGCGGTCATCAACTTCTCGGGCGGCGCGGGCGGGCGGCCCGAGGTGGCGCCGGCGGATCCCTGCGGCCCTGCCGTCATCGAGCAGGTCCTCGAAAGCCGCGCCGCAGCGGCCAGGGCGCCGACGCTGTGGTTCTACTGGGACAACGACCGCTACTGGGGTCCGACCTGGCCCCGCCGCTGGGCCAGGGCCTGGGAAAAGGGTGGCGGCCAGGTCCGCCTTCACCAGCTGCCGGCCGTCGGTCGCGATGGCCACTCGGGCCTGCTGGCCGACATCGAGACCTGGATGCCATTGGCCGAAGCCTGGCTGTCGGCGCTGGGCTTCGACCAGCCCGGGGACGTCGAGCGCCCGCCGCCAAGCGGCTACGCGGCCATCGGCGACGTCGATAGGGTGCCGGTCTCCGCAGGGGCGCGCGAGCGTCACTATCGCCGCTTTCTGGCCGCCACGCCGCCGCGGGCGTTCGCCATCGGCGAGCGCGGCGTGCTGGGCTGGGCCACCGGCTCCTGGGCGCGCGCCCGTGCACTGGGCGCCTGCCAGAGCGCAAGGCGGGTGAAATGCCGCCTGTACGCCGTCGACCACGACGTGGTCTGGCCGGTCGACCTGGAACCTGCCCGATGAACAACCCTTGCCCGTGGCGGGCGGCCGGTCGCCGCACCTGGCCTGCCGCCCCTGCGCGGCCCTCCCCACCTTCATCTGATCGCCTGCCAGGCCGGCCGAGGAGAACCCCATGTTCAGCAAGATCCTGATCGCCAACCGCGGCGAGATCGCCTGCCGCGTGGCCGCCACGGCACGCCGCCTCGGGGTACAGACGGTGGCGGTCTGCTCCGACGCCGACGCGCAGGCGCGCCATGTGAGGGCGTGCGACCAGGCCGTTCATGTCGGCGCCTCAGCCCCCCGTGAGAGCTACCTGGTCTGGCAGCGCATCATCGACGCCGCACGGACGAGCGGCGCCGAGGCCGTGCACCCGGGCTACGGCTTCCTGAGCGAGAACGAGGAGTTCGCGCAAGCCTGTGCCGACGCCGGCCTGGTCTTCATCGGGCCGCCGCCGGCGGCGATAGCCGCCATGGGCAGCAAGGCGGCCGCCAAGTCGCTGATGGAAAGGGCCGGCGTGCCGCTGGTGCCGGGCTACCACGGCCTGGACAACGACCCCGGACTGCTCGCCCGCGAAGCCGGGCGCATCGGCTACCCGGTGCTGATCAAGGCCAGCGCCGGCGGCGGCGGAAAGGGCATGCGCCGGGTCGATCGCGAAGAGGACTTCAGCGCCGCGCTGGCGTCTTGCCAACGCGAGGCGCGCGCCAGCTTCGGCGACGATCACGTGCTGGTGGAGCGCTACGTGACGCGACCGCGCCATGTCGAGATCCAGGTCTTTGCCGACTCGCACGGCGGCTGCATCCACCTGTTCGAGCGCGACTGTTCCGTGCAGCGCCGGCACCAGAAGGTGCTGGAGGAAGCGCCAGCGCCCGGCATGAGCGAAGCGCGGCGAGCCGAGATGGGAGCGGCCGCCGTGGCAGCGGCGCGCGCCGTCGGCTACGTCGGCGCCGGCACGGTGGAGTTCATCGCAGAGCCGACCGACGACGGCGATCTGCGCTTCTACTTCATGGAGATGAACACCCGGCTGCAGGTCGAGCACCCGGTGACCGAGGCGATCACCGGCCTGGACCTCGTCGAGTGGCAGCTGCGGGTGGCCGCCGGCGAGCCCCTGCCGCTGTCCCAGGAGCAGCTCACGATGCGTGGCCATGCCATCGAGGCACGCATCTGCGCCGAGAACCCGGATGCGAACTTCCTGCCCGCCACGGGCAGCCTGAAGGTCATGCGCTGGCCTGCACATGTCGCCTTCGAACGCAGCCAGACCCATGCACGCGTGGACAGCGGTTTCGCCGAAGGCGACCGCGTCAGCCCGTTCTACGACTCGATGATCGCCAAGTTGATCGTCTGGGGACGCAACCGCGAAGAGGCGCTGGCGCGCCTGCGCGCCGCGTTGCGCGACACGCACATCGTCGGCCTGCACACCAACGTCGCGTTCCTGCGGCGCGTGGTGGCGAGCGCGTCCTTTGGCGGCGCGGACCTCGACACGGCACTCATCGAACGCGAGCGTGCCGCCTTGTTCGATGCCCCGCCTTTGCCGCTGGCCACCGCCGCCGCGGGCGTGCTGGCCCATGCGCTGGCGGCAGAACGCCGGCTCGAGGATGCCGACCCCTGGAGCCGGCGGGACGGCTGGCGACTGCATGGCGGGGCGCGCCGGCGACTGGACATCGAGCACCAGGGCCAGGCGCATGGGGTGGTCGTCGAGCGCACGCACGACGGCTCGACGGTGATGGAGATCGACGGCTGTCGCCTGCCACTGGCCGCGCGCGCCCTCGACGACGTGCGCCACGACGTCGAACTCGACGGCCGCCGCATGAACCTGGCCGTCTATGCGCTCGGCGAGACGGTGGCGGTGTTCGCAGATGCCGGGTCCGCGGTGGTGGCCCAGATCGACCCGATCGCACATGCCGGAGACCACGCCGGCGAGGCTGGCCGCCTGACGGCGCCCATGCCCGGCAAGCTGATCGCGCTGCTGGTCAAGGTCGGGGAAGCGGTCAAGAGAGGTCAGGCCCTGGCCGTGATGGAGGCGATGAAGATGGAGCACACGATCTCCGCGCCGCGCGACGGCACCGTCACGGCGCTGCGCTACGCGGTTGGCGACCAGGTGAGCGAAGGGGGTGAGTTGCTGGAGCTGAGCGAGGGTGCCTGACGCCCTTGTGCCCTGCGCCCGAGAACCTTCCCCGGCCCGGGGTCTTGGGCCTGCCGCGCGACAATGAGGGCGTGCGCATCGGGCCGGGGTTTGCGCAGTGTCCTGCGTGGCGGTGCAGCACCGATCCCGCCCTGACCCGCTTGTCCACGTCCACCCCCCTGCAGGTTTGTGTCGATGATTCCTACCCATGTGACCCTGGTCGAAGTCGGCCCACGCGACGGCCTGCAGAACGAGGCCCAGCCTGTCGCCACTGCCGACAAGGTCGAGCTCGTGCGCCGGCTTCAGCAGGCGGGCTGCCGGGAGATCGAAGTCACCAGTTTCGTCAGCCCGCGCTGGGTCCCCCAGATGGCCGACAACGCGGCGGTGATGGCGGCAATTGCTCGCCAGCCGGGCGTGCGCTATTCGGTGCTGACGCCCAACCTCAAGGGCCTGGAAGCAGCGCTGCCGGCACGACCCGACGAGGTCGTGGTGTTCGCGGCTGCCAGCGAGGCCTTCAGCCGGCGCAACATCAACTGCAGCATCGAGGAAAGCATCGAACGCTTCCGCCCGGTGGTGCAGGCGGCTCACGCCGCCGGAGTCAAGGTGCGTGGCGCGCTGTCGTGTGCGCTCGGTTGCCCGTACCAGGGTGAGGTGGCGCCTGCGGAGGTCGGGCGGGTGGCGGCCTTGCTGGCGGCGATCGGTGTCGACCACCTCGGCGTCGCCGACACCATTGGCGTCGGCACGCCACGGCGAGTGCAGGCGGCGATGGAGCAGGCCCTGCAGCACTTTCCTCTTGCAGAGGTCAGCGGCCACTTCCATGACACCTATGGTCAGTCGCTGGCCAACATCCTGGCCTGCCTGGAGATGGGTGTGGCGAGCTTCGACACCAGCATCGGGGGACTCGGCGGCTGCCCCTACGCCAGGGGAGCCACCGGCAACGTCGCCACCGAGGATGTGGTGTTCATGCTCGACGGCATGGGCATTTCGACCGGGTTGGACCTGCAGGCCCTGGTCGATGCCGGCGCTTTCATCTCTGGAGTGCTGGGTCGCCCGCCGGCCGCTCGCACGGCGCGTGCGCTGCTGGCGCGGCGTGGGGTGGTGCCGGGGGCTCCGGCATGAGCGCGCCGGGCCGCCCCCAAGCGCTCATACCGGAGCCCCATGGGGGCGAAGGTACTCCAGTGAGCGCGCCGGGCCGCCCCCAAGCGCTCATACCGGAGCCCCTTGGGGGCGAAGGTACTCCAGTGAGCATGGCCACGCTTGCGGAGCGGCCCGAGGGGTTTCGCCGCGTCGCCGGGGTCTTGGCCGAAAGGGGGCATCCCGAGAAGCCGGTCTGGTTGCAGGTCACGGCGCGCACCTCCCAGGAGGCCGCCGATGCCCTGGGGGTGTCGGTGGGTCAGATCGCCAAGAGCGTGATCTTCCGGCGCCAGGACGACGACTCGGCGGTGCTGGTCGTGGCCTCCGGTGACCGGCGGGTCGACGAGCGCCGGGTCGCGGCGCTGACCGGTGTGTTGGCGCGCGCCGATGCCGGGTTCGTCAAGATGCGCACCGGCTTTTCCATCGGTGGCGTGGCGCCGCTGGCCCATCTGCAGCCTGTCGTCACCCTGATCGATCGCGAGTTGTTCCGCTTCGACGAGATCTGGGCCGCGGCGGGGCACCCGAACGGGGTGTTCCGCACCAGCCCGGACCAGTTGGTGGCGTTGACCGGCGCGCCGGTGGTCGACGTGGCGCAGGTCGTTCGATGATCGCCACTGCCCTGCCGCCCGGACCGGTGCCCAGCCCTTGCACCAATGTGTGCCGCATGGATGCCCGCAGCGGCCTGTGCGAAGGCTGTCTGCGCAGCCTCGACGAGATCGCCGCCTGGGGCAGGATGAGCGACGAGGACAAGCGTCGGCTCTGGTCCGAGCTGCTCAGGCGACGAGGAGAACCCCGATGAAGCTCCTGACCTTCTGGTACGACGTCGTCTCCCCCTACGCCTACCTGGCGTTCGAGCGCCTGCCGCAGGCGCTGGATGGCATCAGCTATGAAGTGGAGTACCGTCCGGTGCTGTTTGCCGGTCTGCTGGGGCATTGGGGGCACAAGGGTCCGGCGGAGATCGACCCCAAGCGGGCCTGGATCTTTCGACAATGCCATTGGCTGGCCGCGCGGCACGGCATCGTGCTCGACACGCCGGCCGTGCACCCGTTCAACCCGCTGCCGCTGCTCCGGCTGGCATTGGCGGCCGGCTCGAACCGCAGGGTGACGGAGGCGGTCATGCGGCATACCTGGCAGGGCGGTGCCGACGCGGTTGATCCCGTCAGGTTGTCGCTGCTGCAGGCGGAACTGCGCTCCGATGGTGTGGCGGCACTGGAGCCGGGCAGTGACGAGGTCAAGCGCGCGCTGCGGCGCCATGGCGAAGAGGCGGTGTCGCGCGGGGTGTTCGGCGTGCCGTCGATCGAAGTCGACGGGCGCCTGTTCTGGGGCCTTGATGCGCTGGAGATGCTGGCGGCGTCGCTACGCGGCGATCCTTGGTTCGATGGCCCCTCCTGGGCGCGCGAAGGCCTTCGGCGCCCAGGCGTGCACCGTCGGCTGGACGGCTGAGTTCCCCATGTCGATTCATTCTGATCGAGCGCCCGCGCCGGTGGACGGTGCCTGCGGGAGCCGGTGTGGGCCGCCTGCGCCTCCGGACCGGGCACTGCCCGCCCCGCCGGGCGGACCGCAGTCCCGTCGCCAGTTCGGCTGCACGCTGATGGCCGCCCTTGCGGGTGGGGTGCCCGGGGCCGTGCGAGCGGTCCCGGCGATGAGCGGGCATCGCATGGTCGCCGACTTCGAGCCGCAGCGTGCAATGTGGCTCGGCTGGGACCCGGCGTTCGAGCGGCTGATCCTCGATCTGGCTGCGGTGCTCAAGCCGCATGTGGCCCTGGTGTTCCTGGTACGGGACGACGAGATGCGTGCGGCCGCAATGAGCGCGCTGACGCGGCGTGGCCTTGCCGCGGCGCAGCTGCGCTTCGTGGTCGAACCCCTGGCGCCCTTCTTCGTGCGCGATGCGCTGGTGTTCACCTCCGATGCGGCCGGGAACAATGGCGTCGTGGACTTTCGATGGTCGCAGTATGGCTACCCGAGCTGGTGTGCCAGGCGCCATGCCGGCCGCCGGGCGCAGGTCGCCGCTTGCGCCGCGCGCGTCGACCCTGTGCCCGATCGGCTCGAACGCGCCCTGGCGGATCAGCTGCAGCTGCCCCTCTGGCACTCAGCCCTCGGACTGGAAGGCGGTGGGCTCGAGCACAACGGGCAGGGGCTGGTGATCGCCAACTACGAGCTCCTTGCCAGCCGCAATCCCGGGCGGCGCCGAGAGTGGATGGAGGCGGAGCTGCTGCGCCTTCCTGGATCGAAGCGCGTGGTATGGCTGGAGCAGGGTCTCGCGGAGGACCCTCTGCATCGAGCCAGCATCAGCGCAGACTACGTCGGGTGGGGAACAGGCGGGCACACCGACGAGTTCGTCCGCTTCGCCGACCCGAGGACGGTGCTGCTGGCCTGGCCGGACGGGACGGACGCGGCCAGGCATCGCGTGTCCGGGATCACGCGTCGTCGCATGGAACGCAACCTCGTTCGGCTGCAGGCGGTGCGCCTGACCGACGGCTCACGGCTGCGCATCATCAAAGTACCGATGCCGTCCCCGGTGGAGCGAGCTGTGTTTTTGTCGGCTGCGGCCGACACGGCATGGTCAGACCAGTGGACGGCGGAGGACTTCCCCGTCGCCGATCGACGCCGGCAGGGGCAGCGCGTCATGCAGATCGCGATCGCCAGCTGGCTCAACTTCGTCGTCGCCAACGGCGTTGTCGTGCTGCCGGACTACCTGGCCCATGGGACACCGCCCGACCGGCAAGCACAGGTGAAGCACCTCTTCGAATCGGTCTTCCCGGGACGCGAGGTGCGCTTCGTGGACGCGCTCGACGCCAACTGGGTCGGTGGTGGGTTGCATTGCGCGACCTTGTCGCAAGGCGCTTGAACCCCGCCTGCGGACGATCAGGCGGCGCGCGGCAAGCCCGAGTCGATCGGCTTCACCTGGTCGAGCACTCGCTCCAGAGTCGACACCGTGCGGTCGACGTGGGCCAGCTTGTCAAGGCCGAACAGGCCCACGCGGAAGGTGCGGAAGTCCGGGCCTTCGTCACACTGCAAAGGCACCCCCGCAGCAGTCTGCAGTCCGGCGGCGGCAAAGGACTTGCCGCTGGCCAGCGACGGGTCATCGGTGTAGCTGACCACGACGCCAGGGGCCTGGAAGCCAGGGGCCGCGACACTCTGGAAGCCCCTGGCTTCAAGCAAGGTACGCACGCGCTGCCCGAGCTCGACCTGGCGCGCGCGCAGATTCTCGAACCCCGCGGCTCGCGACTCGAGCATGACATCCCGCGTACGCGCCAGCGAATCCGTGGGCATCGTCGCATGGTAGGCATGCCCGCCGCTTTCGTAGGTCTCCATGATCTGAAGCCACTTCCGCAGATCGCAGGCGAAGCTGGTGCTCGTGGTGTTGTCGATCAGCTCACGTGCAGCCTCCGAGAGCATGACAAACGCGCAACCCGGGGACCCTGTCCAGCCCTTCTGTGGGGCGCTGACGAGAACGTCGACTGACGAAGCCCGCATATCCACCCACACGGCCCCTGACGCGATGCAGTCGAGCACAAAGAGGGCGCCAACTTCCTTCGCAGCCGCGCCGACGACACCGAGGTATGAATCAGGGAGCAACAGGCCTGACGCGGTCTCCACATGAGGCGCAAACACGACGGCGGGCCGCTCGCGGCGGATGACTTCAGCCACCTGGTCCGCCGGGGCCGGCGCGAACGGGGCCCGTGGGTCTGGAGCAGTGCGGGCCGCCTTGAGCACAGTCTGCGCTGATGGAATGCTGCCCGCCTCGAGAATCTGGGACCAGCGGTAACTGAACCATCCATTTCGGAGTACGAGCACCTTCTTGCCGTTCGCAAACTGCCGAGCTACCGCCTCCATGCCGAAGGTGCCACTGCCTGGAACCACGATGCTGGAGCGGGCTCCGTGCACCTGCTTCAGGATGCCGCTGATGTCCTTCATCACGGCCTGGAACTTCCGTGACATGTGATTGAGGGCACGGTCGGTGTAGACGACCGAATATTCGAGCAGGCCGTCAGGGTCGACGTTGTCCAGCAGTGCACTCATGAGAACTCCGGGCGCACCAGGGTGCGACTTTGTGTAGGGCGACAGGGGCTCAGGCGTTGTGGTGCACGTAGATGTCGGTGTCCGGAAGCAGCCTGCGCAAGGTCTGGAACGCGGCTTCGGTCATCTGCCTGCCACCTCCGCAGCTCGGCGCGAAGGTGACCGTCAAGTCCGCCTGGCCATTGGCAATGGTCAGCGATCGCAGCATGTGCAGGTCGACCATGCCACGTTGCAGGGTGGGATCCACGACTTCCAGGTTGAGGGCACCGATCACCTCGCGGACCTTCTCCGCTGGGCCCTCCACCACGGGAGAGAGGCAGGGCTGGCCCGTCACGACGGATCGGCAACGAATCGCACCCTTTGCATTCGCGATGCAGCCTCCACAATCGGGCACAGCACTGCTGTGGATCCAGACAGCCCCGAGATCGACTTGTCCCATTGTGCAGACTGCCTCCTGATGGAGGCGACACTCTATCAGTTTGACTCAGGCTACGGGTGGACCGTATGCAGGCAACGTTTCCGCCTGTCAGCCCGACCCCCCCTCGAATCCGGGCTCGTCGGGAGGTTGGAGACTTCTGTTCCTGTCGTCAAGGGAAGCCGCGGCACTTTTTGAGATCGACAGGTAGCCGCTGGGAATTGAACGCGGTGCGAAGGAATGGATCTTCAAACAATGGAAAAAGGGCCTGTCCGACTGGACAGGCCCTTCTCGATATTAGCCTGACAATGTCCTACTTTCACACGGGAACCCGCACTATCATCGGCGCAGAGGCGTTTCACTGTCCTGTTCGGGATGGGAAGGAGTGGGACCACCTCGCTATGGTCATCAGGCTTGACTGGTCACGTATGCGAAAGCCGCACACGTAGATTCAACGAGTCGAATCAGTTTGATTCATCAACAGAGGCATAACACTCGGACTCAACGTCAAAGTTATAGGGTCAAGCCTCACGAGCAATTAGTACTGGTTAGCTTAACGCATTACTGCGCTTCCACACCCAGCCTATCAACGTCCTGGTCTCGAACGACTCTTCAGGGGGCTCGAGGCCCCGGCAAGACTCATCTTGAGACGAGTTTCCCGCTTAGATGCTTTCAGCGGTTATCTCTTCCGCACTTAGCTACTCGGCAATGCCACTGGCGTGACAACCGATACACCAGAGGTGCGTCCACTCCGGTCCTCTCGTACTAGGAGCAGGCTCTCTCAATCTTGCAGCGCCCACGGAAGATAGGGACCAAACTGTCTCACGACGTTTTAAACCCAGCTCACGTACCTCTTTAAATGGCGAACAGCCATACCCTTGGGACCGGCTACAGCCCCAGGATGAGATGAGCCGACATCGAGGTGCCAAACACCGCCGTCGATATGAACTCTTGGGCGGTATCAGCCTGTTATCCCCAGAGTACCTTTTATCCGTTGAGCGATGGCCCTTCCATACAGAACCACCGGATCACTTAGTCCTACTTTCGTACCTGCTCGACTTGTCAGTCTCGCAGTCAAGCACGCTTATGCCTATGCACTATCAGCACGATTTCCGACCGTGCCTAGCGTACCTTCGAACTCCTCCGTTACGCTTTAGGAGGAGACCGCCCCAGTCAAACTGCCCACCATACACTGTCCCCAACCCGGATAACGGGTCAAGGTTAGAACCTCAAACACACCAGGGTGGTATTTCAACGTTGGCTCCACGACACCTAGCGGCACCGCTTCATAGCCTCCCACCTATCCTACACAGATCTGTTCAAAGTCCAATGTAAAGCTACAGTAAAGGTTCATGGGGTCTTTCCGTCTTTCCGCGGGGAGATTGCATCATCACAAACATTTCAACTTCGCTGAGTCTCTGGAGGAGACAGTGTGGCCATCGTTACGCCATTCGTGCAGGTCGGAACTTACCCGACAAGGAATTTCGCTACCTTAGGACCGTTATAGTTACGGCCGCCGTTTACTGGGACTTCGATCAAGAGCTTGCACCCCATCAATTAATCTTCCAGCACCGGGCAGGCGTCACACCCTATACGTCGACTTTCGTCTTTGCAGAGTGCTGTGTTTTTAATAAACAGTCGCAGCCACCGATTCTCTGCGACCCGTTCATGCTCCGTTGTTCACTTCACACTACTAGGGCACACCTTCTTCCGAAGTTACGGTGTCAATTTGCCGAGTTCCTTCTCCAGAGTTCTCTCAAGCGCCTTAGAATACTCATCACGCGCACCAGTGTCGGTTTGCGGTACGGTCGCGTGCAGCTGAAGCTTAGTGGCTTTTCCTGGAACCTCATTCAGTGACTTCACGAGCAAGCTCGCTCGATCGACGACCTCGGTATATGACGGGCGGATTTGCCTACCCGTCGCCTACATCGCCTAAACCGGGACATCCAACACCCGGATCACTTGCAAAGATCCGTCCCCACATCGCACTGCACGTCGGTGCAGGAATTTTGACCTGCTTCCCATCAGCTACGCATCTCTGCCTCGCCTTAGGGGCCGACTCACCCTACGCCGATGAACGTTGCGTAGGAAACCTTGCGCTTTCGGCGAGGGGGCTTTTCACCCCCTTTAACGCTACTCATGTCAGCATTCGCACTTCTGATACCTCCAGCAAACCTCGCGGTTCACCTTCACAGGCGTACAGAACGCTCTCCTACCACCTGCACTTGCGTGCAGATCCGCAGCTTCGGTAACTGGCTTAGCCCCGTTACATCTTCCGCGCAGGACGACTCGATCAGTGAGCTATTACGCTTTCTTTAAATGGTGGCTGCTTCTAAGCCAACATCCTGACTGTTTTAGCCTTCCCACTTCGTTTCCCACTTAGCCAATTTTGGGGACCTTAGCTGGCGGTCTGGGTTGTTTCCCTCTTGTGTCCGGACGTTAGCACCCGGTGCACTGTCTCCCAAGCTGTACTCATCGGTATTCGGAGTTTGCAATGGTTTGGTAAGTCGCCATGACCCCCTAGCCATAACAGTGCTCTACCCCCGATGGTAATACTTGAGGCACTACCTAAATAGTTTTCGGAGAGAACCAGCTATCTCCAAGTTTGTTTAGCCTTTCACCCCTATCCACAGCTCATCCGCTAGTTTTGCAACACTAGTCGGTTCGGACCTCCAATGAGTGTTACCTCACCTTCATCCTGGCCATGGATAGATCACTTGGTTTCGGGTCTACACCCAGCGACTGAACGCCCTGTTCGGACTCGGTTTCCCTGCGCCTTCCCTATTCGGTTAAGCTTGCCACTGAATGTAAGTCG